>Ga0334722_10007027_pt1 | contig 10994 bp, 4 predicted proteins | sample C3_bottom_MG_FD_207210 | JGI IMG/M metagenome (GOLD analysis project Ga0334722, IMG submission 207210) | Sediment microbial communities from Yellowstone Lake, YNP, Wyoming, USA - C3_bottom | ecosystem: Environmental > Aquatic > Freshwater > Lake > Sediment | place: USA: Wyoming | collected...
GAATGGGTATTATCCAGGCAATCCTCGTCGGGCCGGATAGCGTTCATATCCGTATACAAACCCTCCCCCGCCTTGAACCCGTAATCCGCCAGCACCATTCTCTTCCACTTAGCCAGCGAAAACACCACCTCGGCGCTGGACCGGTCGTCCTTTATCTTAAAAGACACCTTGTGTTCGGTCCCGCCCAGATCGTCATTGATGCCCGTTCCCTTCCTCACGAACAAAGGAGCCGAAACCCTCTGTAACTTCAAGTCCCGCGAAAGATTCGTCTGAAAACAGTCCTTAATGAACTTTATCCCCCTCTCCGTCTCGCGCAAAGAAAGGATGGACCTGTATTTCTTATCCACTGTCAATTCCGCCATATTGTTATCTCCTGGTGTTATTCGGGGCGCCGCCGCCGCCCCATGCGGCTCACTTAACGTTCAGCGTGATGCCCGCGGAATGCGCGGCGAATTCGGGGGCGTACATGGACTGCATCACCGCCGAGCCTATCCGGTAGGTGCCCGCCGTGGTGGGCTTCACCCGGTACTTGAGGATATACTCGCCGTGCGGCAGCCAGTCCACGAAGAAGTTCGTCAGGGAATCCCTGGGCTCCTCGTAGCGCGACAGTTTATCCCACTTCCAGCCGCTCACCAGTTCCTCGGCCTCGAAACCCGCGCCCCGCGGGTCCTTGATGTGCACGTATTCGAACTGGCTCCGCGTAGTTATCGTCAGCTGAACCTCTACCTGGTCGCCGACCGAAACCGTATCACCGGCGGCAAGAGGCTTCAGGACATAGTTCTCGCCCTCTTTGGCCCTCAGGAAGAACTGGCGCGAAACGTTCATCATTCCCGACGGGGACTCGCCCGCCAGCTTATCGGTGGTGTAAATGCCCGTAAGCGAAGCATAGGCCAGCCCGGGACCCGTCTTTTCTATCGTGGCCTTTATATCCCGCCCGGTTATCCCGGGCGCGTATTTGGACCAGCGCAGGGGCTTGGAGGCCCAGTCGAAAGGCTGTAGCGTGACTTCGTCGGAAGTATCCGCCCATTTTATCCTGAACGTTTCCTCTTTATCCAGCGCCCCCTTCTTCTTCATCACATCGAGCAGGGAATAAATAGCCGCCGCCGAAGCCTTGGTAGACTTCCACTCGCTCGCCTTACGGCTGAAAAGCAGCCACTTGACCATGCCGGCGATCCTGGGGTCCTTCGGGTTGAACGCCAATAAGGTCCGCAAAATGAACGCATGCTTTTCGACGGTATCGTTATACCAGAGCCAGGAGATCTTCTCCGGCGTCCAGTAAAGCCCGGCTATATCGTCCTCGCGCGAACCGTCCATGGCCCGCGCCAGATAGCTCTCCGCTTTCTTCCGCTCGCCCAGGCGCAGGTAGACATAAGCCGCGTACGCTTTCCCGAAAGCGGTCATCGCGTTGGACCGCTTATCCGCGAAATCCACCCAGGGCTTCGCGTAAGACAGCGCGGTCCTGTGCTCGGGCCACTTCTCCGGGAACGAGGTTATGACGTAAGCCGCGTAGAGCAGGAGCGAGGTCGAGCCTTCGTCCGGCTTCATGTAGCGCGGGATCTCGTTCTCGACGTACGTCAGCGCCCTTCTCGCCATATCCTCGGGTATCGGCACGTTATAGCGCGCGGCCTCGGCCAGCCCGTCCAGCGCGTAGAGCGTCATATAAAGGTCGGAATGTCCGCCGGGGAACCACGGGAAAGAGCCGTCGCTGTTCTGGTAGGACTTAAGCTTCTCGATAGCGTCCTCTTTTTCAGAGGCCACCACCTTAGGGTCCAGCATGTCTATGGCGGGCCAATACGATTTCCGCCCTTTCGACGCCTCTTCCCAGGGCGTTTCCATCAAGGTCATCATCCTTACCGGGTTATCCCTCTCCCAGGCCGGCGTAACGGTGTCGCGCTTCGGGATCTTGGCGACCGACTTTTTGAGTTCGGGGTAGCGGTTATAGAAACTGTTGGTTATCGCCAGCGGCACGTACCGGTTCAGGAGCTGCTCCGTGCACTCGTGCGGGTAATGCACCAGGAAGGGCAGGCTGTTGAGGACCGTAAGTATAAGCTGGGGCTGGACTTCCAGGTGCATGGATTCCACCAGGCGCGTATCGTCCTTTTCCTCCAGTTCCGCGAGCTTCATTACTTTCGAGACCTTGCCGTCCAATGAAGCGACGACCGAGGCGATGAGGCGTTCCCTGGAGGGCAGCACCGGCAGGTCGTTCTCCTGGGCGTCGGAAAGCGCGCCGGCCCTGGCCACGGCCCGGACCTTGTACGCGGCGGTCCCCGACGGGGCCGTTATAGCCCAATAAAGCGGCACCGTGCCGCCGGCCTTCACCGTGAACGGCTTTGACAGCTCCTTCAGGGCGAATTTATCCTCCGCGGGCGAGCCGTCCAGCGTGAGGGAAAGCGCGACTTCGCCCGAAACATCTCCGCCGCTCTCGTTGCTTATTACCGCCGTGAGCAGCGACTTATCCCCTTCCCTGAAGAAACGCGGTATATCCAGCCGGACCATCAGGTCTTTCTTAGTGACCGTCTCGCCGGACACCTTTCCGCGTTTCACGTCCCGGGTTATCATGTAGGAACTTATCTTCCAGCTTGTGAGCCGTTCGGGTATGGTAAAGGAGAATTTTCCGACCCCGTTCTTAACTTTCAGCTGGGGATTAAAGTAAGCCGTCTCGGAAAAGTCCTTACGCACCTGGACCGGGGCCTGAGGCTCGGCGGCAGCCGCGTTCTCGGACGGGGCAAAAGACTTATCTTTGCGCGCCATCTTCATTTCACCCCTGGCCGCGCCGCCGCCCGCAAGCGCCGCCGCCGGAGCCGGGCGCATCCCCAGCGACATCGAACTGCCCGCGTCCGCCTCCATCATGGCCATGCCTTTTGAGTACATACCGCCGCCATATCCTCCGCTTAACCTGGAAGAATGTATCCTGAAAGAAGGCAGGCGCTCTTCATCGGCTTCCTGATTGAACAGGTCGAACATGCGCTTCAGCAAGCCCGTCTTTATGGGCAGGCTTATGGCGTAAGGCGTGAACAGCGAGCCGCGTCCGTCGGAAGCCGAGCGGCGGGCCGGGTAAAGGGAATCCGCCCAGAAACCGGCGTCCTTCTGGTAGTATTCAAGGGAACGGTCGAACATGCGCACCGTCCCTTCGCCGCTTACGGGCTTCCCGCCGGAGCTTCTGGCCTTCAGGGCCCAGAACGCTTTCTGCCCGGGTTTGAGGACCTTGTCGTAAGCCAGGCTCATGGAAAGTTCGCGGTCCTTAAGCGGGACGGAGGCCTCGGCCATGGCGGAGTATACTTTAAAACCGCCGGCGCCGAACCAGCGCAATCCGAAACCGCCGCGGTGCTCCCGCCCGACTTTTACTTCGGCCAGAGAAACTCCTCCCGCGGGGACCATTTTCGTGGACAGCAGGAAATTATCGGCCAGTGTTTCCACGTACTTGACGCCTTTAAGGGCGGTAGCGCCTATAAGCGCCCTGGCCGTTTCGCCCGGCTGGTAGGAAGTATGCTCGAATATGGCCACCGCCGGAAGGGCCAGGCCGGATCTCTCCAGGCCCGGGTTCGCGCAGACGAGTATTATCCAGCTTTCGGATTCGCCTCCCCACGGGTCTTTAGCCTTGAGCTTCAGGCGGTAGACCCCTTCTTTAAGCGGAGACAGCTTTACGGCCGACTGCGCATTTTTCGAGAACTGTATAGTGCCGCTGGCCGCGAGATTCCCGTCGGGGGCCTGGGCAAAAGCCTGCTCCAGGGAAGGCGTGCGCCCGAAAGAGCCCCATTGGACGTCCTCCTGCGGGAAGTCGGGCGCCTTATCTATCCTGTAGACGCTGTAGGAACCGGAACCGGCCGCCTGCTCGTCGTTCAGGTCCATGAGGCGGGCTTTGAAGCCGGCCGGTTTATCGGAAGTAAAAAAACCGGCCTCGGGCGAGATGTCGAACAAATACGCCTTGGAGCCGGCGTTGTAGGAACGGGAGTCGGAGATAGTGCGGCCGCCGGCGTCGCGGGCGTCCACCTCGACGCGGAACGACGAAGGGTAGGCGGCATAAGCTTCGCTTTCCGGTTTGGGCACGAAAGTGAAAGAGAATTCTCCTTTCTCGTCGGTCTTCAGCTGGCCGGAAGCCGCTTCCGAGGAACCTGACGCCCCGTAGCGCCAGCCCCACCACCAGGCGTACCACGGTATATAGCGGGCCCGCGTAACCCTGTAGCTGACCTGGGCGCCGGGGACCGGCGAACCGAAGTAATACTTAACGGAGCCTTCAACCTTGGCGGTTTCGCCGTATTTGAAGGCGGAGGCCGCGGCGCCGAGTTTCACCTCGAATTCGGGCCGTTTGTATTCTTCAACTCCAAAATTGACGCTGCCGCTGAAGCTGCGGCCGTACTCCGGCAATTCGGCCGTAACGGAATACTGCCCGAGCAGCCTGCCCCGCGGTATGGTAAAGGAGCCGGCCGCGCTGCCCAGCCCGGTGAACGTCAGTTCCTTGCTGAAAAGTTCCTGCCAGTTCTGGTCCCTGGCCGTTACCTTAAGGCGGCTTTTTCCGTCATAGACCCTGTAGCCGCGCGGCTCCCTTATAAGCGCGGTAGCCTTGAACTTAACGTCCTGGCCGGGCCTGTAAATGGGCCTGTCGGTCTCGACGGAGATCACTATCGGCGCCGGAACGTTCAGCCCCGCGCCCTGGTAACTGTTCCAGTAAGCGTAGCTTCCGCCGGACGACAGGAGCGGATCGATGGAAACATGTTCGTTGGAAGGGTAGTTGACGCTGAAAGGCGCGGAAAAAGCCGCGTAACCGTCGGAACCGCTCCGCAGAGAGGTCCGCGACCAGTTGCCGTAGCTCCTGTTATAGAACGCGTCTATCACGCCGTCGGCCACCGGCCTGCCGGTAAGGGCGTTCAGGGCGTAGAAATGGAAAATCTCCGCCGTCGCCTGGCGGCCCGGCGCGGCGGGGTCGTAGAGGAAATCCTCGGGGTCGCCTTTTATCCCGGCCGTACCGAGCAGAAAAATATCGGTTATATTCACCGTTACGGCGCGCAGCAGCGATGAGCCGGATTCAAAACGGGGATCGCCGGAGGCGATCACCACATAAAGCCCTTTTTTAAGTTCGGGAGACGTTACCGCGCGGCTGGCGTACTGGTAAGGGCCCGAATACTCCGGTTTGGTCTGCCACTCCAGGTCCGCTTTCCGGGCCAGGAACGCTTCCGCGGCTTCGTTCTGCAGATAGCGCACCCTGCCCCAGCCGTCCTCGGGATAACGCCCGATCCCGGCCAATTCCTCGGGGTCGGTCCGGTAGGCCCGGAAGTAGACCGAAGTAAGGTTGCGGGTATTGACGGTCAGCATCTGTTTGCCGGGCGGAGGCGCGAATTTTGCGCTGAGGTCCAGCTGCGGCATCTCGATCTGGGTGCGCAGCTTTGAACATTCCACGCCCGGCCTTGTCCTCGGGGCCAGGTCTTCCGCTTTCTTACAAAGCTCGACGGCGTCGTTATAGCCCTGTTGCTCGTTCAGCAGGGACGCGGCTTCATAGGCGGCCGAGGCGCGGGACAGCGGCGCGGCCAGGGCGTCCGACCATCGTTTTAATATGACAATGGCCAGATCCTTGAGCTTTCCCATATCCTTGAAGGAGGTCTTGTCCCCGTGCCTGAACGGGATAAGCAGACGCTGTATCCTCCATTGTTCCGCGGCGAATACCCGGCCTTTTGCGCCGGAGGCGGACCTGGCCGCGGCGTCTTCGTACAAGGCGGCCGCTTTCCCGGCGGGGGGAGTGGTCGGGGAATAATCGCTCTTATAACTTTCCACAACGAATTCCAGCGCGTCCGGAGGCGTTTTTCCGGCGTCGCCGGCTTCCTCCAGAAGGTAATCCCCCCAGCGCAGCACAGCGAAATCCCAGAGCGAGGGCGTATAATCCAGCGCGGCGTCCTTAATATCGATGAAATAGGATTCAGCGCTCATGTCGGCCCGGGCCAGGGTTTCCCGGAGTTCCCAGAGAGCGTTATAATCGGACTCTATGCGGAGGGTCCACTCGTCGCGCGTAAGTTTGGTGACGTCCGTAGTCCCCCGCTGCAGGTCGTCGGGCAGGGAATAACCGTACTGCTCCAGGAACTGCCGGCCCAGTTCGGCCCGGAGCAGGAGATACCTGCCGCGCCAAAGCGGATCGCCCGGCAGTTTTACCGCCGAAAAACGCTGCGCCGCTTCGCCATACCGGAACAGCAGCGCCTGACATTCCGCGGCGCGGTAAACGGCCTTGAGCCCGGTCTCGCCGGGCAGGCCGGCGGCTTTATCGTAGAGGACCAAAGCTTCCTGATAAAGCGATTGATCGAAAAGCTGATCGGCTTTCTGGAATCCGGCCGGACCGAAGGCGGGCAGACCGGCCGAAGAGAACGACGGCAGAGCCAGCAGAAGCGCCAGATATACTGTTTTCATCGGTAAAACCCCCGTTGGAAGTTGTGAGAGGTCACAGGTCTTTCAGTTCGTCGTAAAAATCCAGGGCATCGTCGATGCGCTGCGAAGGCTCGGGCTCCAGGGCGCGCGCCAGCAGCTGATCCACGCCGCCGGGCAGCCATGGGAACAGGGAAGTGACTTCGCGGTAATCCTTTTCCTTTTTCAGTTTCATGGTATCGGGTCCCCGGAACGGGAGTTCGCCGGAGAGCATTTCGTAAAGACAGACGCCCATCGCGTAGATGTCCGCCTCCCGCTTCACTATCCCCAAATGCTGTTCCGGAGCCATATAGGCGGGCGTTCCGGACATGGTCTGGTGGGTCACCCTGGTGAGGCTTTCCCGGAGTTCGCTGGCCAGGCCGAAATCCACGACCATGGCGCGGAAGGCCGAGTCCAGCATGATGTTGGAGGGTTTCAGGTCCCTGTGAATGACGTTGTTCTTGTGCGCGTAGCTGACGGCGGCACAGACGCCCTTAAAAATTTCCTTACACTCCTTGAGCGGGAAACGTTTTCTTTCCTTGAGGACCACGGACGCCGGCTTCCCGTCCACATAGTCGAAGATCAGGTAGATCTCGCCGTCGGCTTCGATGACGGCGCGGACCCCTACGATGTTCGGGTGCTTGAGTCGCCCGACGATCTCGGCCTCCTGCTTGAACCGGCCGTATTCCTCGGGATAGGCCTTCAGCCAGGAATGCATCTTCTTGATGGCGACCTTGCCGTTCTGCCGCCGGTCCCAGCCCTCGTACACGATACCCATGGCGCCTTCGCCGAGGTCGTTGCGGACCTCGAATCTCCCGTCGAGGACCTGCCCTATGACCTGCGCCGCGGTTTTTGGCGCCTGCCGCACGGAAGCCTGGGGCGCGGGAGCGGGAGCCTCGGCTTTGGCCTTTAAACCCTCAAAACGCTCCTTCGCGTCGAGATACGTATGCCCGGCATCCACGAACACCTTGTATAATTTACGCGCCAGGTCCGCTTCGCCGGCGTTTTCCAGGGCCGTAGCCAGCGAATACAGCTCCTGGGGCGCTTCCCTGACGGAGACCGATTTGATCATCCCCGCGACGGCCGCCTCCCGCAGCTGGCGCGCAAGCGCGCCCTCGCCCCTGTCCCCGCAGGCGGAAGCCAGCGCAAGATAAAGGGCGTAGTCGCGGCCGGCGCCGGACTTGTCATGGATCTCGCGGCTTATCTGGGTCAGCATCAGCCTGGCGCGGGAAAAGTCGCCCAGGTGGATATAGACCTCCAGGAAAAGGTTGTAATAATTCAGGTCCAACTGTGTGTAGGGTTTAGTCGAGAGCGTTTCCAGCGCGGCCTCGTAGTTCCCCTCGGCGACCTGCCTCCTCGCCTGCTCCAGGGTCTCCGAGACCGGCTCGTTCCGCGGCAGCACCCGGGGCCTGGAAACGACGTCCAGCGGCGGTAGATCAAGGACGAAGCCGCTCTTGCCCTTACCGGAGATCTCCCCCCACAGCCACTTTAGCAGGAAGTAATAGTAGAAGAACGAAAGCAGCCCGAAAAAACCTCCGAGCCATATCAGCGCCCCGGTTTTCAGGGTCAGCCCGGCCGAGAATTTGCGCACGAACTCCCCATACGAGTTAACGGCCGTCCGCGAGGGACCGCCGTCGCCCTTAACCTCGCTGTAGTTCACAAAACCGGCGGCGAACAACCCGATAAGGGCCAGCGCCAGCCAGGCCGCGATGAACAGCAGGAACCGGAGGAACTGGTCCTTCGGGATATCTTCTTTCTTTACCGCGGCTGCGGGAGCGCGCGCTTTCGGCGCGGGCCCGGCGTAGAAGTTATTTAAGGGCGCATTCTGCCGCGCCTTGCCCGCGAGAGCCAGCGCCCTGCGCATATCGTCGGCGTCCGGGTCCAGTTTAAGGGCCTCGGCAAAATCAGCGGCCGCCTTATCATACTCGGCGGCCCGGTACCGCGCCGTCCCCCGCCTGGCGTAGGCCTTCGCTAAAGCCGGCGTCAACTCCTCGTTAAGGTCCGGATTCAGGGCGATCGCTTTGTTCCAATCCATTATCGCCCAGTTATAGTCTCCGGCCCTGTAGCCCGCCATCCCGCTGCGGCGGTATTCCGCGGCGGCCTTGACCCTGGCGCCCGGCGTCAGGGGAACGTCCTCTTCGCCGTCGCCGGGCGGAAGGAACTGGTCCCGTTTCACCGGCCCCGCGGAGATCTTTACCGGTAGGCAGTCGCCATAGCCGCCGGGCGACTTGCAGCGGCAGCTCATCCACGACGGGACTCCCTGAAAAACGCATACCGCGCCGTCCTGGCAGGCCATTTCGCGCCCGTCCATGAAACGGACCTTGCAATCGACGGCGGCGCAGGCCTCAAAGCGGAAGAGGAACGCCAGCCCGGCTATAATAAAAATTTTACCGAAAGGTCTCATAATTTAACGGACACCGGCTCATCGCACCGGGCTTCCATCAGCAGACCGCATAGATCCGGGTTTTCCCTCAACTCCCGGGAGCGGACATCTCATTATATATTAAAACAAACCGGCGGTCGCGAACCCGTACGGGCGGGAAACCGCCGCGCTGCTAGCTTTCGAAATCCCCGAGCAATATCTGTTCCAGCTCCAGTTCCACGCCGGTCCCGGCTTTCACCTCGGCGCGGACTTTTTTGATGAGCGAGTAGATATCGGACGCCGAGGCCTTTCCCCGGTTAACGATGAAACCGGCGTGCTTTTCCGATACCTGGGCGTCGCCTATCCGAAGCCCTTTGAGACCCGACGCGTCTATAAGCCGCGAAGCATAATCCCCGGCGGGACGTTTGAACACGCTCCCCGCCGACGGCAGGTCCAGGGGCTGTTTTTCGGCGCGGCTGCGCAGGACGCAGGCGCGCTCCGACTCCAGCACTTTCCTGTCCGCCGCCTGAAGCCTGAAAACCGCGCTAAGGACGGTCAGGCCTTCAAGACCTTCCACCTTGCGGTAACCGTGCTTCACGTCGGATCTTTTAAGAACGCGCACCAGGCCCGCCCGGTCCATCACTTCAAAACTTTCCAGGCGGTCGAAAGTCTCCTGCCCGAACGCCCCGGCGTTCATGAACACCGCCCCGCCGACTGTGCCTGGAATGCCGGAAGTTCTTTCCGCTCCCCCAAGTCCGGCCTCCACGGCCGCGCGTACCGCGTCGTCCCAAAGCGCTCCGGCCCCCGCGGTCAGGGTATCCCCCGCGACCGTCAGGGCGTCCAGCTTAAGCGTAAGCGCGCAGACCCCTCTGAACCCCTTATCGCTGACCAGGACGTTGGAACCCGCGCCGAGCGCGATCAGAGGCAGCCCCTTTTCACGGCAAAAATTATTAAGCCAGGCCAGGTCTTCCCGGGAAGAGGGTTCCGCTACCACGTCCACCGGCCCCCCCGCGCGGTACGTGGTGAAGCCCGAGGCGGGCCGCGAGAAGGCGCAAGCCGCGCCGAATCTTTCTTTTATAAGAGCGTAAAGTTCAGCCATGTTCGGCCGCCCTCGCCAGCATCCTGTTGAAAAAGGGCAGCGCATTCCTGTCTATGGTCACGAAATAAACCCCGGCCATTATCAGCAGCCCGCCGGCGAAAGCGGCGGCGGAGAGCGGCTCGCCCAGCAAAAGATAGGCGGAAAGCAAAGTGGAGAACGGCTCGATATAAATGAAGTAAGAAGACTTTGTGGGACCCAGCCCTTCGACGGCATTATTCCAGAACCAGTAAGCCAGCGCCGAGGACAGCACGCACAGGTAGCCCAGCGCCAGCCACCCCTTGCCGCTGAGATGGTAGAGCTCCGGGGTCCTGCCAGAAAAATACCAGACAGGCAGCATAGTGACCGCGGCCGTCAGCATTGTGACCGTGGTCACCTTGGTCTGCCGCCAGAAGGTCAGCCATTTCCTGGTCAGGACCACGTAGGCCGCCCAGGCGACGCAGGTTCCCGCGAAGATAAGGTCCGCTGCGCTCGAGGGCAGCGCGCCGCCCGCGCCCGAAGCTTTGGAAAAGATGACGATCAGCGTTCCCGTGAAGCCGAGCGCGAAAGCTATGACCTTCGGCACGCCCAGATGTTCGCCCAGGAAAGTCATGGCGGCGGCGACCAGTATGGGCGTGGTGGCGATGAGCCAACCGGCGTGGTTGGCGCTCGTATGGGTCAGGGCGTAGGCCTGGACGAACTGCATGGCCGAAACCCCCAGGACCGACATCACGAATATCTTCCACATATTGCCGGGGCGGAAATCGGAGGCGCTGAGCCGCGAGCCCGAAAGCAGGACGAGGAGGACCGCCCCCACGAGCGCGCGGACGGTGACGATGGTAACGGGCGAGATCTCGGTTACAAGGTACTTCGTGAAAGGATAGGCGCCCCCCCACACCGCTGTGGAGAACAGCACCTGTAAATAAAGCCATTTCTGGTCCGGCTTGGGATCGGCCATGTGGTAGTCGGAGATCCGGCGAGCGGAATGAATAAGGGAGAGAGTTCAATCACGTCCTCTCCCCCTTATCAGCCGCCTGATTATTTGCGCAGCACTTTTTTTACGCGCCTGAAAGCCCAGTCTATCTCTTTTTTAGTGATGACGAGAGGCGGGGCGAACCTGATCACGCGGTCATGCGTTTCCTTGGCGAGCAGGCGGCTGATAAGGGGGAGAGG
>Ga0334722_10007029_pt1 | contig 10993 bp, 13 predicted proteins | sample C3_bottom_MG_FD_207210 | JGI IMG/M metagenome (GOLD analysis project Ga0334722, IMG submission 207210) | Sediment microbial communities from Yellowstone Lake, YNP, Wyoming, USA - C3_bottom | ecosystem: Environmental > Aquatic > Freshwater > Lake > Sediment | place: USA: Wyoming | collected...
ACGAAGTTCCAATGTTCACAACGCTTGAATATTGGTGCTTGTTCGAAATTTGGTGTTTTGAAATTGGAATTTATTTGTTATTTGGTGCTTGAGTTTTGGAGCTTGTCATTATGAAGTTTCTTAGAGTCGAAGCCATTGCGAAAAAAGAGATACTCCAGATCCTGCGCGATCCGTTGAGCCTTGCCATGGCGTTTCTGATGCCCGCTCTTCTTCTCATCATTTTTGGATACGCCATCACCCTCGACGTGAACAATCTCACGACGATCGTCTATGACCGCGACCAGAGCAGTATAAGCCGCGAATTCATTGCCACGCTGACCGCCTCTGATTATTTCACCATCGTTCGGCGCGCCGAGACGTCTCAAGAGATCGACAGCTATCTCGATAAAGGCAAGGCTCGTGTCGCAGTATCCATTCCATTTGATTTTTCACGGGATATACACGCCGGACGCACGGCGCAACTGCAAATCATCGTGGACGGGAGCGACTCGAATACCGCAACCATCGCCCTCGGGTATCTTACGGCGCTCACGGAACGATATTCTCTGACGTTGAGCGGAGGCAAGGTCGCGCCAACCATCGATACCCGCGTCCGGGTATGGTACAATCCCGAACTCAAATCCAGGAATTTCATCATTCCCGGCCTCATTGCCGTGATCATGGTGGTGATCGCGGCGCTTCTCACGTCGCTCACGGTTGCGCGTGAGTGGGAGCGAGGGACCATGGAACAGCTTATCGCCACACCCGTGAAACCATCGGAGCTTGTCCTCGGAAAGCTCATCCCGTATTTTTTGATCGGTTATCTGGATATGGCGATCACCGTGGTCATGGCCGTGTTCCTGTTTGAGGTGCCGCTCCGGGGGAATGTAGCCCTTTTGGCCGTGATCTCGGCGGTGTTCCTCTTCGGCGGACTCTGCCTCGGGGTACTCATTTCCATCGTAACAAAAAACCAGCTTGTCGCGAGTCAGATCTCGATGGTTGCGACCTTTCTCCCGGCCTTTCTGCTCTCGGGGTTCATGTATGCCATATCGAACATGCCACCCGTGCTCCAGGCGGTAACGCGGATCGTCCCTGCCCGGTATTTCGTTGCTGTGCTCAAAGGCATCTTTCTCAAGGGCAGCCCGTTGCGGCTCCTTGTGCCGAATGCGATATTTCTGCTCATCTTCGGACTGTTTACGTTCGTTGCCGCGAACCGGAAATTTAAAAAGAAAATAGAATAAAAAGACAGGGGCCAGGGTCCGGGGTACAGGGTTCGGGGGTCAGGGGTCTAAGACTTATGCGAAAAAGTATTGAACGCATAAAACAGATGGTGATCAAGGAATTCATCCAGATTTTCCGTGACAAGAGGATGAAGGCCATTGTCTTCTTCATCCCTGTGATGCAGACGCTTGTGTTCGGCTATGCCGTGACCACTGACGTGAACAATATTCCGACCGCGGTTTACGACCTTGACCAATCGCCTGCGAGCCGCGAACTTATCAGAAGGTTTTCCGCTTCCGGTTATTTCAACATTCAATTCAACGCTGATGCCGCTTCCCAGCTCCAGGATGCGCTGGATCGCGGCGCCATTACCCTGGCCTTCCAGATCAACAGGGGCTTTTCAGCAGACCTGAAGAAGCGCAAACCAACGGCCATCCAGGTCCTGGTGGACGGAACCGATTCAAACACCGCCATGGTTGCCGTGGACTATGTCAACCGGATCGTCCAGAAATTTGGAAGGGAGCTGTCCGGCGCAAGCGTTCCCCAGCGGCTCGATGTGCGATCCCGGGCATGGTACAACCCGGAGCTCAAGAGCAAGAACTACAACGTGCCAGGCGTCATCGCCATGGTGATCATGCTTACTTCACTGCTACTCACTTCCATGGCAATTGTGCGGGAGCGCGAGATCGGGACCATGGAACAGCTCATGGTCACGCCGCTCCGGCCCGCTGAACTGATACTGGGGAAGACGATCCCCTTTGCTCTGATCGCGATTTTCGATGTCGTCCTGGTCACCGTCATCGCATCGTTGACCTTTCATATCCCGATCAGAGGCTCGCTCTTGCTCCTCCTGCTTTGCACAGTTATCTACCTCTTGTCCGTACTCGGGATAGGTCTTTTCATTTCCACCATCGCAAAAACACTTCAGCAGGCCATGATGGCCACGTTCCTCTATTACATGCCCGCGGTGCTGCTGTCGGGGTTCATGTTCCCCATTGAAAACATGCCGGCGGTTTTTCGGTATGTTACCTATGCTAACCCGCTCAGGTATTTTCTGGTCATCATCCGCGGGATATTCCTGAAAGGGAACGGTATCGCCATCCTCTGGCCCCAGATAGCGGGTCTTCTCGTGCTCGGCATCGCGGTGATAACGGTCAGTTCGTCCCGCTTCCGAAAACGGTTGGGATAACCTATTTCATCCCGTAATCGCTGACTTCCCTTTATCTGTGTTATAGTTAAATATTCGCTTTGTATGTGATGACGTTAATCATAATTAACGCTAAAAGCTCCTTTGAGAAAACATAATGTTTATTGTTTAATCAGTTTATTCACACAAAGTTGCAGAGATACTCAGAAAGACAGCGTAATCAGCATCAATACTATAGAAGCCTCAAAATCATTTTTCGTTGTTTCGTATGTGATATTGTTCCGTCATGTTCGGGTTTAGTAAAGAAGACAAAACATCTGATCCAAATAGACGTGAAGGAATATTCGGGGTTAATCTCGCTGCGCACAATAACAAGGAGGTGCGGAATGTCAAAGAAAATTGCATTCTGGATTTTTTTCATCGGCACGCTTTCCTCGGCTATCCTGTTTCTGGGACTGACATGGGATACCCATCGCCAGATCGAGACGCTGTCTCACGTGGACAAGCTGTCCGACAAGGTGGTGGAAGGGAAAAGAACGTTCGAGAAGTACAACTGTAATGACTGTCATACGATTCTGGGTTTCGGGGCCTACTATGCCCCTGATCTCACGAAGGTCGTCCAACGCATAGGCGAGGAAGGCATCCGGTTTCGCATAAAAGATCCGGAGAAGGCCCTTGCCTCCTCGTGGCGAAAGATGCCGAACCTCAAGGTCTCTAACGCCGAGACCGACAGTCTCATCGCATTCTTTACCTGGGTCGGGAACATCGATAACGGTGACTGGCCCCCGCAGGACAGCAAAAAACGCCTCTCTCGCAGCGAGGAGAGAATGGTCGCGGGTGTGGGCGTGTCGCCGGGCGCTGCGGTCTTTCAATCGCGAGGATGCATGAATTGCCATTCCCTGCACGGCACCGGCGGGACCTTCGGTCCGGCACTGGATTCGATCGGTCGCAAGCTGAACCTCGGGCAGATCGAACACTATATCAGGAATCCCAAGGCAGTGAACCCCAAAGCCATGATGCCGGCCCAGATGACTCTCTCCGATAAAGAGTTCGAAGAAGTCGCAGTGTTTCTGGCGAAATTAAAATAGGAGGATACGATGGAATACCGCTCACAGAAAATAGCTTACTGGTATTTTGCCATTGCCCTGCTCCTGTTCACACTCCAGGTCGTCATGGGACTCTGGCTTGCCTATAGTTACAGTTTTACCGTGCCGCAGTGGATCGTGGACAATTTTTCATTCGCCACGTCGCGCGCCATGCATACGAACCTTCTTGTGCTTTGGATGTTGCTCGGGTTCATGGGCGGTACGTACTACATCGTGCCCGAGGAGACAAAGAGCGAGATCTATTCAACGAAGCTCGCCTGGTTCCAGCTTGTCGCCCTGGTGGCCACCGGTGTTATTGCTCTCGTAGGTTTTATATTCGGTTGGACCCAGGGGCGCCCGCTCCTGGAAATACCAACGTCCCTCGATCTTGTCGTGGTCGTGGGCGCGCTCGTATTTCTGTTCAACGTCGGGATGACCATGTACCTGGCGAAACGCTGGACCGTGATTCAGGGCACCCTCCTTGGCGGTCTGCTCTTTCTGGCGCTCCTGTATCTCTTTGGAATACCGTTTTATAAGAACGAGGTCATCGACTGGTACTACTGGTGGTGGGTTATTCATCTCTGGGTTGAAGGCGCCTGGGAACTCGTTACTGCGGCTATTTTTGCGTTTGTGCTGATGAAGCTTACGGGTGTTGACAGGCAGGTTGTCGAGAAGTGGCTCTATGTCGAAATCGGTCTTTTCCTCTTCACCGGGATCGTCGGCACCGGCCATCATTATTACTGGATCGGCGCGCCCAAGTACTGGCTCTGGTTCGGCGGGATATTCTCGGCCCTTGAACCGCTTCCGATCCTGTTGATGCTCATCGACACGATGAATCACGTCAAGCAGCGCCAGACGGTTATAAAAAATCCGCTCACATGGACCATAGCCATCGGCTGCGCTGTAATGCATATGATCGGCGCCGGGGTCTGGGGCTTCATGCACACGCTGCCGCAGATCAACTACTATACCCATGGCTCGCAGGTCACGGTATCGCACGGACATCTGGCGTTCTTCGGGGCCTATGCGCTTTTGAACATCATGGTTTTCTATTACGCCATGCCGAAGATAAAAGGGATCGAGGTTTACGACGACTCGCGTGGAAAAGTGGCTTTCTGGACCATGACCACAGCGATGATGCTGATGGGGCTTTCTTTTGGCATCGCCGGCGTGGTGCAGTCCTATATCGAGCGGGTGCTCGGCATGGGCTACATGGCCGCGCAATCCTATATGCGGCTTTGGATGGGCGTGACGTTCGTTATCGGGTTCTTTTTCTTCGCCGGAGTGGTAGTCATGGTCTGGGACCTTTTGACCCTGCGGCCCGCGAAGAAGGCTGCGTAAGGAAATCATATGGCAAAAATACCGCTCGTGGATCAGGGTCTGTGCATCGGCAGCGGCCACTGCGTTAGAGGTCTGTCCTCAGGTGTTCGTGCTTGTAGATGAAAAGTCAGCGTTATAATTTCAAAAGGAGGACTTCATTCATGAAATATCTAAAATTGTTTTTGACTCTCAGTATGGTATTACTATTCTGCGGTGTGTCCTTTGCGGCCACACAGAAGAGCGCATGCATTGACTGTCACAAGAAGGTGACGCCAGGGGTTGTGAAGCAGCACCTTGAAGGGAAGATGGCAAAGAAAGGGGTTGACTGCTCCTCCTGCCATGGGTCTGAGCACAAGAAGATGGATGATGCGAAATTGGCAAAGATGCCGACCCCGGAGACGTGCGCCGGCTGCCATAAGAAGCAGACCGACCAGTTCAAGGCGGGCAAACATAATCTGGCATGGATCGCATCCAGTTCAATGCCTATGATGGGCCATCAGCCTTCTGCTGTGGCAGGAGGAGATTACAAGGGCTGCTCAAGCTGTCACAGAATCGGTGTTCAGCCGGATGCGGACAAAACCGGATACCGGTATGGTCACGCACAATGCGACTCCTGCCATACTCGTCATTCGTTCAAAAAGTCCGAGGCTCAGGACCCGCGCGCCTGCCAGACCTGTCATATGGGATTCGATCATCCCCAGTGGGAGATGTACTCAACCTCAAAGCACGGGACCATCTGGCAGATCGAAGGCAAAGACAGCAAAAGGGCGCCGACGTGCCAGACCTGCCATATGAGCGGAGGAGACCACAATGTGATCACCTCATGGGGCTTCCTCGCACTCAGGCTTCCGGAAGACGATAAGGAATGGCTGAATGACCGCGTTACGATCCTTCAGGCCCTCGGCGTACTTGATGAGGCGGGCAAACCCACGGCCCGTCTTGATCTTGTGAAGGCAGGCAAGGTCGCCCGTCTTACAAAAGAGGAGTTCCAGAAGGAAAGAGACAAAATGATCGGCATCTGCTCCCAGTGCCACGGAAAATCTTATGCAACGGCACAGCTCGACGCAGGCGACAGGGTGATCAAGGATGTTGACAAGATCATGGCAGAGGCGATCAGAGAGGTGCAGGCCCTTTACCGGGAAGGCATTTTGAAGAAGCCGGCCGGCTGGACCTTTACCCCTGACCTGCTTCAGTTCTACGAGGCAAAGAGCGCTGTTGAGCAGGATCTCTATGTGATGTTCATGGAATACAGAATGAGGGCCTTTGAAGGCGCTTTTCATATGAACCCGGACTATATGCACTGGTATGGCTGGGCACCGATGAAAGAGACTTTGCAGAAGATCAAAGATGAAGCAGAAAAGCTGAGGGCAGAAAAGGCTTCGGCAAAAAAATAATATAATTCCTTTATGCAGGGAGAGGCATAAGTCTCTCCCTGCATAACAAACAGCGGAAGAACAGAGGAGAAACAGATGAAGAAACAGAATGTTTTCAGTATCATTATTGGATTGGCGGTTGTTATGAGTCTGTTAGTGATGCCGGGTACTGTCGGAGCCCACTGCGACACCATGGATGGTCCGGTCATCATGACGGCGAAAGCGGCGCTCGAAAAGGGCGATGTCACGCCGGTCCTGAAGTGGGTAAAAAAGGACGATGAGAAAGAGATCCGAGAGCTGTTCCAGAAAACGATGGTGGTCAGAGGCAAGGGAAAAGAGGCCCAGGAACTTGCGGACAGCTTTTTCTTTGAGACGCTCGTCAGGATCCATAGAGCGGGAGAAGGCGCCCCGTACACGGGATTGAAAAGCGAGCCTGTTGAACCCATTATTGCAGCTGCGGACAAGGCGCTGGAAAGCGGATCAGCGGAAGAGCTCGTAAAACAAGTGACCGATGCCGTGGCCCGCGGGATACGCGAACGCTTTGCGCATGCTAAAGCAACGAAAATGAATGCCGATAAAAATGTAGAGGCGGGTCGGGAGTTCGTTGAGGCTTATGTGGTTTTTACACACTATGTGGAACGGTTGCACGAGGATGCTTCGGCCGCAGGCGCTCACCACGGTATGAAGAATGCGGCGAAGCCCGAAGGGATGGAAGGCCATCAACATTGATGCATCCGTTTAAGGTCGCCTGGGAGGTCGGCAGGTATATTCCGGTCACATCCAGATTCCGGCTGGTGAAGAATGTGCTAGAAAAAAGGAGATTCCTTTGAAAAAACCCATTGTTGATGCTGATATTTGCATCGGGTGCGGTCATTGTGCAGAGCTCTGTTCACGAGTGTTCGAACTGGGGGACGATGAAAAATCAACTGTGATCGGACCCGATCAGTGCGGGTCCTGCAATTGCCAGGAGGCGATCGATACCTGCCCGGTACAGGCCATCAGCTGGGGTGGGTAGGGGATACTCGGGAAAAGGACCATGGTGATATGTCGTTAGGACAGGGAGTGCGTTATGCGCGCACTCCCTTTTTTATTGTCCGTATTCCTTACCAGACGATCGCGTTACAGAGAGGGGGCATGATAATATATTTTCTTGCCATTTCTTATCTCCTGTAGTAACTTCATGCAAGTCCTATTGAGTACAATTATTGCCGGTTACGCTGTGCTTCGAACCTTAAACCCCGAACTGGTGCTGCCATGTGTGATCTCTGTACAAAACACGGTGAAGGAAAGATCTGGTATAAGAATGCCAGGAACTATGCCCAGGACCTTCTGTCCGACCTGGAACGGCGCCGGTATATCGAGAATTTCCTGTCCTCGGCATTCAGCGAAGGTTTCCGGACACTGGGGCGGCTTGAGACCATTTACCGGAAAAAAGGCAAACTCCCCGAAGCAGTAAAGACCGCCATGGTCACGAAGGCAAAAGCGGAGCATTACGGCCAGGTCCTGCCCATCGAAGAGATCAGCGAGGTGGTGCGCCAGGCCAAAACCGTGGTGCGCATGCCCTGTGCCTGCCGGTGGAACATCGAGAAAAAGGAAGAACGCTGCTGTTACGCGGTCAGCTACGGTCCCGAGGCCTGGTACCAGGGCATCGACATGGGCTATTTCGGCAAGGCCTCCGATGAGGGGCTGGAATCCCTCTCTCCTGATGCTGCCATCGAACAGATGACGGCCATGGAGACAGGCGGCTCGGTCCATACGATCTGGACCATGATGACGCCTTTCATCGGCGCGATCTGCAACTGCTCTCCAGACGACTGTCTTGCCATGAGGACACTGACTCGCACCAGTGTGGAGACCATGGAGCGGGCCGAGTACGTGGCGAGAGTGGACGAAGCGCTCTGCAACGGCTGCGGGCTCTGCACGGATCGTTGTCATTTTCTTGCCATTGACGGCCTTCGTCATAACGGTGCAGATCATGCGCACATCGACCCGCACAAATGCTTTGGCTGCGGCTTATGCCGCGGGGCCTGCAGCACCGGGGCGATCTCGCTGGTGTTGCGGCAGGGTATCGGTTGAAAGAAGCACTCTGGTATACCTAAACCTATGACCCTTAAAGAATACTTCCAGAATATCAGCGGCACCGGCATCCTGTCGACGGCGGACAGCGCGGGCGCGGTCAATGCAGCGGTCTACTCCAAGCCGCATATGCTCGACGACAGGACCGTGGCCTTTGTCATGCGGCAGCGCCTGACGCACCACAACCTGCAGTCGAACCCCTTTGCCGCTTATCTTTTTCTGGAGAACGCGCCGGGCCACCAGGGGCTGCGGCTCCATTTGAAAAAGCTGAGGGAAGAGAACGACCCCGCGGCCATCGAACCGTTCCGTATGCGGCAGCTGTCCCCTGAAGAGGAACTGAAAAGAGGGCCCACCTGTCTGGTCATGTTCACGGTCATCAAGGTTTTGCCGCTTACCGGGAACGGAGAAGCGAAGGCTGGTTTGTGACTGTCGGGGTATACACCATGAGGAGCATTATGCAGACGATGTCTAAAACAGGAATGGTGCTGATCATCCTGATCCTACTGGCAGCGTGTCAGAACACACCGCCGGCGGTCGGCATCGAGGGTGCGAAAGCGGAAATGTCGCCGGCCATCGTGGGCGAGGCCATCGTGTCACTCAAGATCGTGAACCAGGGTGGCGCTGACGTGTTGACGGGCGTGAGGACGAATCTTGCCGGATCCACGGCGTCTTTCCATATGATGCAGGGGCCGCGCATGGTCACCGTGGATACCATGCCCGTTCCCGCCCGGGAGACCCTGGACCTGAAGCTGGGCGGTTCGCACATCATGATAGAGCACATGGCCAGGGCCGTGAAAGAGGGTTCTCCGCTCTCGATCACCCTGGTTTTCAAAAAGTCCGGCGAAAAGCAGGTGCAGCTTACGCTCCAGAAAGCCCCGTCTCTGCGCATGAACCAGGGCGGTCGTTAACTGCCGGGTTCGCGTTGCATGGTCTCGCAACGGCATGCGAATGATAAGAACTCCGGCGTTGCCACATAGGTAGAATTCCTGTATGAAAAAAAGACACACTCAAACGGTCCACCGCGATCCTCCTCCCGATTCCTCCTGCTCAGGCACGGCGAAGGAAGGCTTGATCATTGCCCACCATGGCGTGGCTGTTGAGGTACTGTCGCTTGATGGTACCCGCAGCCTGGTGCGTGTCAAACGGCGCTCCGGTCATGTGGTGGGAGACCGCGTGGAGGTCATTGGCGAGGTCCTGCGCAGACTGGACAGGAGCACAGAGTTGCGTCGCCGGGACTCACGAGGCAGCATCCACCTGGTCGGCGCTAATCTTGACGTGCTCGGTGTGGTCGTTGCCCACCTGCCCAAACCCTCTCCCGGGTTCATCGACCAGGCCATTGTTGCAGCAAGAACGGAAGAGCTCCAGCCGTTCCTGATCATCAACAAATGCGACCTTGAGGGTTCAGCGGAATTTGTCCTTGCGCTGCGCAAAGCCTATGAAGCAACGATCCCTGTTTTTCCGTTGAGCGCCGTTGCCATGACGGGCCTTGGTCCGCTGAGGGATTTTCTGGGCAAGGGACACCGGGGGGCTTTTGTGGGCACGACCGGTGTGGGCAAGAGCTCGCTGCTGAACGCACTCTGTCCGGACATCGATCTCAAGGTAGGGCAGGTCAATGAAGACAGCGGCAGGGGCCGCCATACCACTACGGTTTCAACGCTTCATATCTTGTCAACGGGCGGAGAGCTGATCGATACACCCGGTTTTCAGGATTTCGGGCTCGTGGATATTTCAGCGCAGGACCTTGCCATGCATTTCCCGGGGTTTGAAAAGGCCGGGTATGGCACCTGCCGTTTCCGGGATTGCCGGCATCGAACGGAGCCTGGTTGCGCTGTTCTGGACCTTGTGGGAAAGAACGAGATCGCCCGGGAGCGGTATACTGCCTACCTGGAGGTGCTGGACGAGGTCGAGGCGGATGAGGCCCGGATGCGGCGCAATGAATGGAAAAAATGAGGTAACTATTCAGCTCAATTACTCCGCTTTATCGCAAGGAGCGCCTGGACTGGTTGTTGTTCCATCATGGTCGGCGTTCGCGTCGCTTCCCCTTCGGCCGCGTCGCCTGGACACTTTGAATATCAGGTGCTGCTCGGCACTCGCGCTCTTGTTGCGATAAAGCTCCGCAACCGAGCTGAATAGTTACAAAATGAGTGCGCTCTAATTCTGCTTTTGTTCTGTATGCGGAAAAGAGTGTAAGGAAGTTTAAGGCGGGAAGGGGAAACAAAAAAGCAGGCCCTGTATGAACAGGACCTGCTTGGATGGGTCAGGCTTAGAGCTTTACAACGTTGGCTGCCTTGGGGCCTTTGGGCGAGTCGACAACGTCGAACGTGACGTTCTGACCTTCGGCCAGGGATTTGAATCCGCTGTCCTGAATGTCGCCGAAATGAACGAATACATCTCCGCCATTTTCGCGAGTAATGAAACCAAAACCCTTGGAGTCATTGAACCACTTTACTGTACCATTTTCCATGATGAGCTACCTCCTTCTTGTGAATTGAAGCTGACGGAAAAGGCCAAAAAAAAGCCGCAAAGCCAATGTCTTTGCGGTTACCCTACAAGTACATCCGGAACTTCTGAAGGATATAATGCCACTTCGGCAACAGGAAGTCAAGGATTATTATTGTACAATCAGAATTAATTCCCTTTCCCTGGTCCGAGATGTTCACCGGTCATTTCCTCATTGCACAAACTTCCCTTGGGGTCAAGCCCATTCTTAGTTGAAATTCAGGAGCGGCTCCTATGCTGCTTCAGGCAGCCACTGCCTCCTCTCGACCGTCCTTCATCGTTCGCCGTTTTAT
>Ga0334722_10007030_pt1 | contig 10991 bp, 13 predicted proteins | sample C3_bottom_MG_FD_207210 | JGI IMG/M metagenome (GOLD analysis project Ga0334722, IMG submission 207210) | Sediment microbial communities from Yellowstone Lake, YNP, Wyoming, USA - C3_bottom | ecosystem: Environmental > Aquatic > Freshwater > Lake > Sediment | place: USA: Wyoming | collected...
GCGGGTGTGGATGTAGAGAAAAGGGGTTAGGGCAAGCAATATCGGGAGCGACTCCAAACTGGCCCATTTGGGTTGCAGCGACAGCGACCGTGTTTGCAGTCGCGGGAGCTTTGATTGAGTTCCGTGAAGGAAAGCCGGTTCGCGTTCGACGTAGGAGAGCATAATGCCCCTTCGCGAATGGGATCCTAAGGGAATCGAAGGAAGGATCGAGCTTCTTCAGGGGCTCGTGAAAAAATCGCTTCGCGATCCAGAGATCAGTCGCGGTTTGGCGCTTGCGGTGACTCGAGCGTGCCCGTGGAGAGATGATCGTTGTGAGCTTCAAGCGATCTGGTATTTCATGCAAAAAAATATTCGCTACACCGGGGATATTTATGGCGCGGACACCTTCCAAAGCGCTCGGAGAACTCTGGATTTCGGAGGAGGAGATTGTTTCCCTCTCGATACAAAAATTGTTGTGCGGAAACGAGGAGAAACACGTTTTGAGTTAAGGACACTTGAAGAACTATGTGAGACTCATCTTGGGTATGAAGCTCTTTCGTATAATTTTCTAAAATCTAGTTATGAATTTAAGTCGATCGTGGGGTTCGTGGACAAAGGGGAAAAACCAGTTTTGGTGGCGCGGCAGGATACCGCAGGAAACGATATAGTTGCGACGGAAGATCATAAGTTTTGGGAAATTACAGAGGGGAAAGATCCAAAAATAGAGGCCAAATCGTTTGGAGAACTCTTTGAAAAATTCGTTTATAGGGGGGCTGTTAGAATCGCGGCGTCGTTCGCTGTTGTAAAAATTATGAACAGTGGAATGGACCCTTCTTATTTGTGGATGTCCCCGATGGAGAGAGCAAAAAGCGGCGGCGGGGATAGTTTAGAAAATGTTACAGGGCTTGCGTCTCGACATATTTTTTCAATGACGAAGGCGCTTGAGCCTTCTCATGTTGGTTGTATTACCGTCGAGGACAACCACAATTTCTTCTTGAGCGATGGTACTTTGGCTTCAAACTGCGACGACGGCATGACTTTGATCGCGACCCTCGCGATGGGAAACGGTTTTCCTGCCAAAGGAAGAATCACATCGAACCCAGGAAACCCATCACGTTGGGCGCACATTTATCCCCTTGTTGGAGTTCCTAAAAACAATCCGCGACAGTGGATACCTCTCGATTGGACGCTTGGGTACAACAAATTTGGGTCGCATCCGCCTCAGGCCAAATTTGTTGAATTCGACGGACACCAAATTTCTCACGGACGCGAGATTTCGGTCCATGACTTTGCAGGGTGGTAGATGAAGAAGCGTCGGATCTCTACCGAATGGTGTGTCCACCAAGGGAGCCCTAGCTGGCATCAACAAAAGGCTGGGCACATTTCAGCGGGGCAAATGTGTTTTTGGAAGAAGAAAGATGCACAGCGCCATCTGCGCGGGTTCAAGAAGCATCATCCTAACGAGCCGGTGTTTATCACTTCGTCTCGCAAACTTCGGCATTTTGAAGGAGCCAAATGAAACACCGACGCAAGAAATTTTTTCTAGAAGGAGTCGCCAAGAAGGACTTCGTATTCATCGCGGACGTTCTCTGTCGCTACAACGCGAGCCCTTCTTTGGTTCGCGATCTTTCAAACTACTTTCGGACTCAAAACCCCGCGTTTCAAGCGGAGCGATTTGAGGCCGCGACGAAAAAGTGTAAGCGATGAAAAACCCTGCGTTCGAAATTCATTTTTCAGTGAAAGGGCCTAAGAAATCTGCGCAGCGTGCAGCGGCTAGAAGGGGTATCGCAGCTAGGAAGTGTCGAGAGCTTAGTCCGACTCGTAGAGTCGCTTCCGGTGCAGGAAAAGAGACGGTTTGTGAAGCTCCGTGTTCGAATCTCAACAAAGTGATGGGGTGGTATAGTGAAAAGTGGTTGGTTAAAAAAGGAAGAGGGCATGTTCCAGGAACTTTGTTGCACTTCAATCCTGCGAAGTGCTCTTCGATTCGGCCGGAAGGATATCTCGGTATCTCTGTAGGGGAAACAGATATCGATAGTTTTCGTAAACGTTGGCCGGCATCTGGACTTTCTTCGCTTCGTCGTTTGTTTGTAGAGTTTGATAAGCGAAACGGGGACCTCGTTGATATGAATTGCAACAACAATAAGAGCTGTGAAAGATTCGACGGGCCAGCTCTTGCTGCTCTTACTCATGATGTTCAGTGTTTCGCTGAAAAGACGCTTGAAATTGATACTGGGAGATGTGATCCAAGACGGGAATGGAATCTTCTCGGAAAGACAAGGAAGCGATGAAAAAGCGACATTCTCTCGGCCTTTCCGAGCGCGATCACGTTGTTGAAGCTCATCACGAGATCGAAAAAGTCGGAGCTTCTTTTCAAAAAACTGCCGATGCGATGTCGAGTGGAAATTGCATCGAAGCAAAGTACGAATCCGACAACGCTTATCGGCACGTAGGAAAAGCTCTCGCGCATATCGAGAGCGCGGGGCGAGCTGGAGGGGAGCTTGAAAAGATTTTGGAAACGTTTCGATCTGGGTTACACGATGTCAACCTGGATCTCGAGAAGAAGTGTTTGAGACGTGAGGCGCTTGTGCCCAAAGTGGTACGTTATGAATATCGGGCGGGGAAAAGAGTTAAAGTTCCATTCTACGATAGAGGGCGATGATGAGACGCCGAATCTACAGCGACGCTTGTGGCCAGGTGACGGTGAGTCTGACCCCTGCCGGTACCTGTCCCGATGGCAAGGAGGCCCTTTCGATTCGAGTCACCAAAAATCGGAAGAAAATCTGGGTTCCGAAAGATCCTCTCTGTCTTTCGCCTATGACGAACCTTGATACACGCAAAGGGCGTTCTCGCGCTTTTGAGGATGCGGTTGGGTTTTTTGAACATCATCGTTGCGGAAAAGGGAGGAGCGAAGATGAGTAGACTCCTCTCCCGCCGCCGACGAGCTTCAAACCGCGTTCGCTATCGTGCTCTTCCAAAAAAGAAGTGTCGTTCTTGCTCGAAGCGCCGTCGCCGCTAGGGGGCTCTCGCGCAGACTTTTGCTTCCCAGAATTTCCTCGCCGCTTTATCTCCTTTGCTACATCGTAAATCTTGTGGATCTTTTTTGTTTTCAAGAATTTTTAGAGCTTTTTCAGCTTCTTTGATTTTTCCTATACACGCTGGTTTTTGATACGCCCCTGCTTTCTCAGCTAGAGCTTTTGCGTAGTAGACATCTTCAGCGACACTACGGAGACAGTCTTCGTTTGGTGCGAGTTTGTCTACCCAGTCTGGGGAGTCTACTTGGAGTTTCTTATGTCTAGGCATCGGACCCTTTCAGTTTGGCATCCCGAAGAATGAGTCGCCGAACGTAGTCCGCGATCGAGATGCCCTCTTCTCGGGAGGCTTTTTCGATCAAGCGGTAGATGGCCGTCGCGATTCGAGTTTGAACAAGAGAAGTTTTCTGATTCTTCATACATCAAAGTATATCAAAAACGTTTTTCGAAAACAAGCTCATCGCTTCGGAATCCTTGACGACCAAACGTAGTGTCATGTAGTGTATGGTCAAATGAAAACCTTCGATCGGAGGGTAATTTGATCTACGCGACCGCATACGGTGCCGACAACGAGCCGAGCGGCATTCTAAGGACGGGAGCCCAACAACCTTTCGGGGTTCAAGGGCTTACCGCAATTCGGAATGGCCAGCTCGTTCGCCTTGTTCTCGGCACTCAAAACCCACTCTGGGGACAACCTGGTAGGTTCGCCAGCTACATGCCGACGTACACGATGCCGGCTGTGAATCAGGGCGGACAAGTTCAGGCCTGGGAAACCCGCAGACGGCGACGCATGAAGACGCGAGCCGTTGCTCCCGCCGCTGCGAGTCCGCAGCAAATCAAAGATGGTCTTGGTCGGCTTGAAGCGCTGGCCGGAGCCGTGGACGATTTGCTTGGGGTGCTCGCAAACGGTGGTGGCGAAATGCTTCTCGGCGATTTGAGTTTCATTGCGCAGGAAGGTTTGCCCTGTCCTTCGCAAGGAACTCTGCCGGGGATGGTCTGCCACGTAGCGAAGCTCGTAAGTGCGGGGCGACCCGTGATTGCGAAGAGCTTCGGAGTCGAGATGGTTTTCGACCCGACCGTCGCAACGCCCTCGTATTATCGAGACGCTTCGGGGTCAAACCGCCCTTTTGATTTAGGGGACGCTGGTACGCTTGGAGCTGTCGCTCGCCGACAAGCCAGTGGTCCCCATTCTGCACATCCAAGCATGCCTTCGACTCGCAGGATTCAACGAGGGCCGATGCCTTATCGGCGCGGCGCTGCAAGAGGTGGGATTGTTCGTCCGGCTTCATCACGTCCTCGCCCTTCGGCTCGCGGAAGAATTTCTACGGCCGCGATGGGTCCGACAGGGCCTCGAGCCCGATCGGCATCTACGGCGGCAGGTATGCCGCTCATGCCGAGAGGAAGAGGCGCGACTTTGCCGCGTCCTCGTCCTCCGGGAATCATTTCGCCGGGGCTTTTGAGGCCATCGGATGAATTTAGGCCGAGGGGTGGAATGTTACGTCCAGGGATGCCTGGATACCCGCTGCGTCCTGGGATGCCTGGTTACGGAAGACCGATCGCGGCTGGAATGCCGGGAGGTGCGGGAGTTCCGGGATATCCGTATTTTCCTCCTGCTCCGACGATGCCATATCCAGGACAACTAGCCCCGGCTCCTCTGTTCCCGTTCGTGCAGCCAAAGCCTTCGGCAACTCAAATTCCGGTTCCAGTGCCTCCACTTCCTCCTCGTGGCCCTGCCGATATGGAGCGGTTCATGAGGGAGACGAACGCTTATCTTCAGGCGACGACGAATCGAGACGTGGCAATCGCGAAAGAGATCGCACGCGGAGCGATTCCGGTTCCTCCAGGATATGTTCCTCCTGGGTATGTTCCGCCAGGCGGTGTTCCTCCTGGGTATCCTCCAGGAGCGGTTCCGCCTTATCCCGGAGCGCCAGGTGCGATGCCTCCTGGAATGCCGGGTCTTCCGCCGGGTGCGGTTTTGCCGATGAAGAAAGAAGCGGCTGGAAGCGGTGCTCCAATGTCTCCGACCGGAGGTGGAGGCGGCGGTGGGGGCGGCGATATGCCAGCTCCGGCTCCGTCCCCTGCTCCGTCGATGGCACCGATGGCGCAAGAAAATGAAGAAGGCGAGATGGAATATTTTCCACCGGGAGAAGCGCCGGAAGATGAAGAGGCGTTGATCACGGAAGAAGCAGCAGTACAGAGCAATGAAGATTTGTTTTCCGGGTGGCTTGGCTACCCATAACCACGAACCAAAGGAGCGATCCACATGGCAAAGAAAAAGCATTGCAGGTTCGGCGTGAACAAGCGCACGAAGGCGTGCCTGAAGCATAAGCGCGCCCGCAAGCATCGTCGATAGACACGCCGATGGTCTTCACAATCGATGGGTCTTCTTCAAGGCACAGCAAACGGCACAAGCGTTGTCGGTTTGGAGTGAACAAGCACACGAAAAAGTGCTTGAAGCGTCCCCGAAAACGTTAATGAGGCCGTGGCGGTGCGTCAAAGAAGGCTTTTGTCAGGTGCGGGGCCTTGGCAGGTTCAAGCGGTGCAACAAATTCGCGGAATCGGACGGATCACTGTCCGATTCCTACACAAGGAAGGAGTCGAAGATGAAGAAAGAGGACGATGAGCTGGGATTTTTCAGCGGTTACGGCGCGGGCGGCAGGGGAATGAACCCTGTCTATGGCGCTTTCATTGGTGCAGGTGGGGCCACGATCGGAATTCTCGGTGCAAAGGCTTTTACTCGCAAAAGCTCCAACTGGAGCAAGTATGCGGGCGCGGTCGGAATGGCGACGGGCGGAATCCCTTCGTTGATGCTCGTGCTCTCAAAGAACGATAGCACCAAAAAGGCCGGTTACCTCGGCCTCGCGATCGCGACGATCGAAGGACTCACGGAGCTTATCAAGACGCTCTACATCGAGCCCAAGCAACTCATGGATTCGGGGTACGGTCTTTACCAGCCGGAAATGACTGGTGCAGGTGAAGATCAGATCGCGATCCTGGGCGACGATTACTATAGCAACTGGCAGACCGAGGTCGATGGCGCTGGAATGGCGGCACCGATCGAAATTCTCGGTGAAACAACGCCGGCCGCCGCTCTCGGTGCGTACCAGACCGAGATGACTGGAGCGCATCCGCTCGACGTGATGGGCGCGATGGGTGCGGGTGGATTTTCGCCCTATTCGGGGCATTTCTAAACCACAAGAAGGACCAAAATTTTTTGGTTTTTCGTGACCATACACTACGTTGCACTACGACCTATAGGTTGTAGGGGAACGTAGACAAAGGAGAAAAACGATGGCTCTCGATACACAGAATATTTCGACACTGACCGTGAAGGTTGCGGGTCTGTCAGAACCAGTGAAATTTGCGGATTGGCGATGGGACCGCATTTGGTCAACGATCAGCTTCTCTGACGGTGACTCTGCTCGTCGTGACTTCTTCATTGGCGTCCCCGGCACGCAGATCGCCGGTGGTCGCCGCACGCTCACCGACGTGGATACCAATGTGCCCCGGTCGGGTGATAACGGGCTCCCGATCGATTGGGAGATGTTTGTCTTCTCGATTCGGACCGGCATCCTCCGTGTTGTTGGGACCGATACTCCCGGCGCGCCCGTGGATTTTGACGACAGCTCGATGGATTCGGACACGCCAAATCGCCGCATGTGGTTCGAGCTTGATCGAAAGTGCAAGTTGGAGTTTCGGGTAAATAACAAGAATCGCAACGAAGGTCGTTTCGAGGATTATCCTTCGGCAGGCGGCATTTCTGTGGTCACGAACGACCTCGCAGAGACTCTGGCGAACAACGGGATTCCGTCGCCACGTGACGGTTTCGCGCTCGTGATCCCTGTCCATCTGCGTCCGAATGTCAATTTCAAGGTCGGTTGTCAGCCGGTCGTGAAGTTGTCGCTCAACCAAGCACAGCAGGTGGATGATCAGCCGTACACCTCAATTGAGCCGTGGTGCAAGTTCGAGGGATTGATTAAACTCCCCGTAAGTTAGCGGAATCATTAGAGAAATTAAAAAGGGATGCCGTTACCACGGCATCCCTTTTTTACCTTTTGGAGTAGTTGCGAGCCGCTGTTTTGCTTCGTTGATCTCTGTAGCCATTCGTTTCGCACCCGCGCACACAGCACGTGCGGAATCTGTCAAAACCCCGTCAGCATCGACAAGCCCCCATAGTGCAAATGCGCCGTAGGGGGGTTTACCTCGTGCAATCTCGGCCAGCGGTTCTGCTCGTTCTGAGAAGGCGAGGAGTAACCGGGCTCTACTCATTGAGAATTTAAATGCTCCTGCGTCGAGTAATTGCATCATTTCGAAGACGCGCAAACTAATACGTGTACCTTGTTTGTTGTCGATATACCCACTTCCTTTCACTTGCCATCCAAAAGTTTGGTGAAGTGCTTCTTGAACGACACGGTGTTCATCTTCAAGCCCAGCCAATCTCAATTCGATACGGCCTGGACCACTTATTGCTGTGATGGTTCCATCCCCGTCTAGCCACCCCATCGCAAATTTCCCCGCCGCGAGTTTTGTCGGGAAGCCTTCTTTGAAAATTTTATCGAGCACTTTCTTCGTCATGCGCAAAAACAGCAGCGAGTTCCTTACGTGCAGCACGGCTTGTCGGTTGCTGCGCGGATGTGTTGGATGTGCTTTGAAGGAACGAGACGCACCAACGTGTAGTTTTAGCGATTCAAAAAATTCCCGAGCATCTTTTTCGGTGTCGCGATCTTTCGGCCATAAAACTTCGATGTACTGGCGCTCGCGTGCGACACCGAGAGAACACAAAGATTCGACAGTCTTGTTGAGCAACCCGACGTTTATGTTCGCGAGGGTCCAATCGAAAGCGATGTCGCTCTTTGATCCTTCGGCTTGGTAAAACCCAAGCAGCCAGTAAACCGCAGCCTCGTTTGGAAATCGTATCAGCCGAAATGTTTCTGCGTGTCGAGAGTGAATATGCAACACGCCTTCGCTTTCGGTCACGAAATAGCGTTCGTCTCCGTCTACGAACGGAAGCCAATCGAAAGCGATTTGATCTGGATCGGATGCAATTTGAGTTGCTCGATAGGGGGCCGCGTCCTCGATCTCGAATTCGATTTCATCTCCGATTTTCGCTTCAGGAAAACGCCATGGCGGCAAGGTTACTGTCGCGGAGCTGCTTCGAGAGGGAGGGCGTCTTGCGAAGCCGTAGAAAGGATCTGTTTCACTTGTTGGACCTGTTGGAGTGAAACGGAGCCATCCTGGAGTCGGTAAAGTTTTTGCGACCCGATAAGGGATCGTGACTCGAAGATTTGCTTTCTTGCTTCCTTCGGCGAGAACTTTGGCTTTGAAAAGCATTCTCAAAGTTTGATTTATTTTAGTAGCCCTTCAAGCGATATTTTTTTCCGATCTTGACGTGTAGGCCGGTAAGTGGTTCAGTAGTGCAACGTAATGTCATGTAGTGTCACTCACGCTGCATTCACTGAGGGCTGCACGGCAACCGTGTAAACCTCCGCTTTCGCTACCGAATGTGACGAACGAAAGTCGCGGTAGGAAAGGATTCGAAGATGGCCGAGAAACAGCAGAAAAGACTCTTCAAGTACCCCTACGCTCTCTCTTCACAAATGGCGACAACAGGTGACGGGACGCTGATCAACCAAGGCGCTCTTTCGGCCGGCGAGACTCGAGATTTCCCAGAGCAGGCATTTTTGAACGCCAGGGACGTTCCTTTCATCGTCACCCATTTCTCCGCGTATATCGGGCGAGTTCCGGGCGGTGATGAGACAGATTCCGACTATGAGAACGTGTATCTCAACGTTAAGGATCTCGTGCGGAACGAGGACATCACGAAAGATCCGACGCCTTTGTCCGTGCTACTCGATAAAGAGCACCGAAGCTGGCGCTTGACCCCTGGGCAAATCATTATTCGAAAGTTTGGTGGAGGTCTCAAGATTCGTGCGATCGTGAATCCTGGAGCGGTTGGAGCGCCTTATAACATCGAAGTCGCGGCGCACGGCTACACCGAAGTCTACGCGGACGTCCCCGAGGGCATGTTGCCTGAAGAAAGATAAGTCGGTAGATGAACACTACCGACACAAAAACGTATTCTTTTCCGTTTCCGGGGGGAGGATTTTTCCTCCCTCCGGGAGCGATTCCAAATGCGCAGCTCATTTTGGACCCGTCGCCGCAGGCGCGACAGGCGATCATGTCCGTCAATCTTTTTGATGTGGCTGGAAATCTCACGCGAGTTCCCGCAGGTGTTCCCGGTATTCCGTTCGTAATCATCGGCTTTGAACAGCAGTACGTCGGTGGCCAAGGTGGCGGACAGGGGCCGGGCTTTGCGCAGCTGGTCGCGCCCGATGTTCCGGTGGCGTTCGTGGTACCGGCAGGGAAAAGAATCTACGCGAACGTGAGAGGCGCGACGGTGATTCCGGTGGTCATTTTAGGAGGGTTCTTGGCTTTGTCGGTGACGGCGGTCGCAACGGTCGAACCCGCAGCGGATGGACAGACCAAGCGAATCGTGGACGGCATCAAAGCGGCTTTGGTGGAAACGGTTCCTCAGGGAATTCTTTCGGCAGCCCGACAGCTCGGGATGGGAGCGAAACGATGAGTGTAGTTTTTCCATTGATCTTTAAAGAAACTGTCGTCCCTACAGGAATAGCGGTAACGGATGCGCAAGGGACACGTATCAATTATTTACGAAGATATGCGCTTGAGAGTAATGTATGTGGACTTAAAGGCGTTCAACCAATTACGCAGGGCCAATCTGTTGCAGACGTTTTTGCAGCGATAGGGCCAGGATCGAAAGAGTTTCTCGGAGTACGATGTTTGCCAGAAGATCAGAAAACACAGCTTGTGATTTTTGTGCAAGATGTGGGCAACGGGACATACCCTGATGTGAGCACGATCAATGTTTCTGTTTTTGCAGAAGAGGGTGTTCCGGCTGCGATGGAGTTTATTGGAGATTTCTCTGTGCCTCCATATACAGCGGTTCTTGGAAGTCCACCAAAAATAGACCTTTGTACTTTTTTGAGTCTTTTCGTAACAACCACAAGTCCTCCTTCCTCTGGGATTAGCCTCATCGATTTTCAGGTACACGATTCGGGGGTGAGAACTAGGCTAGTTTTAGCTTTTCAGGCAATTCCTTAAAATGGCGACCAAACTTTACCCTCTAGTTTTCGACGAAATTACTATTGCGCCGAATCCTATTCTTTTGCCGCCTCGTAACATCAAAGATATGTCTTTTGATCCTGATGGGAATCCTGGAGTTCCAATCGATATTTTAAGGAGATATGTATTAACTAATGATCCTTGTGATCTCGGAATGACTAAAGCGGTTCCGCCTCAAAATCTCGTGACCTCTCCAGATGGAAAAGCGAGATCGCTTTCCTATGAAGACATTTTCTTGATTCCGGATCCTTTTAACCCAAAAGTCCCTTTTGACACGATGGATTTCGTGGGAGCTAGAATTCACACGGTCGATGGTAGAACCAGAATCGTAGTTTTTGTAACGGATCACCTAGTGGGAGGGATTTACGAGACAGCACAATCGATCGTGCTTATAGTATTTTCACAAGAGGCCCCATCTACTGAAGAGCGACAAGCTCCAATCGAATTTATCAGCAGCGATGAACTTATCAACAACGTAACGATCAACTTGAGTTTATTTCGGCACGCAGAATTCTGTGCTTACAACACACCTATTTTTGTCACAGACCCGCCATCTTTTAGCAACCGATCGATTTTTGATTTTCGTGTCCAAGACTCTAATGGAAGACCGAGATTTTTAATTACGACTAGAGCGCGTTTTTAGACCGGCCTCAACAACTTCGGTTTCACTTTTTCCTTCTCACCGTTCTCTTTTTTAAGCACCAAATCCACTGCATCTCTAATGAAAACCGCCATCGGGGTTTTGGTTCGTTCACTCAGATCCTTGAGCCCTTCGATTTGGTGGGCCTCAAGGTAGACCATCGTCGAGATTTTTTTCCGCATGGGCCGGAACTTTCGCCG
>Ga0334722_10007032_pt1 | contig 10988 bp, 10 predicted proteins | sample C3_bottom_MG_FD_207210 | JGI IMG/M metagenome (GOLD analysis project Ga0334722, IMG submission 207210) | Sediment microbial communities from Yellowstone Lake, YNP, Wyoming, USA - C3_bottom | ecosystem: Environmental > Aquatic > Freshwater > Lake > Sediment | place: USA: Wyoming | collected...
AAGCCGAGGTTGACGAAGTCCACCCCGTATTCCTTGCCCAGGGACCAGGCGATGGGATGGAGGCTATCGCGGGCGATGAGGACGCCCTGATCCGAAAGGCCATGGATGATCACTCTGAGGTTTTTCAAGAGGGCGTGGGTGAAGACCGCCTCGGCCTGTGGAAGCAGCTCCGGGATGGCCCCCGCGTCGAAGTCCATGGCCAGATAGACGATGGACCCGGGGGTAAGGCCCTCGATCAGCCGAAAGAGGTCCTCGGTCTCCTGGGTGGGGTTGACCGGTAGACTGAGCGGCCTGGCCAGCGGGATGACGATGGCCAGGACGAGGAGGACGTAGATCCAGCGGTGCCTCATCGCCGTTCACCCCCAGTCCGGCCTCGCCGGTGTCCGGCGGAGCATCCTCACGCCCTCAGGTGGGCGCGCTCGATGCCGAGGAAGATGCGGAAGGCCGTGGCCAGGCCGCCGAGGCCGGCCCCGATTTGAATTCCGCGGAACCCTGCTGTCTGGGCCACGCGCATCAGCCACGCCCGGGCGGCCGGGAAGGCCGGGGAGAGGGCGTCGCCCAGGGGCACGCTCCCAATCATCACCACGGCCGCTGCGACCATCATCAGGGCGGCCTCGAAACTGCGGACGCGGAAGGCGCGGAAGGACGCCGAGGCGATGTAGAAGGCCAGAAGCGAGTACATCGTCGAATCGAGGGGGACCAGGACGGCGTTGTACACCCAGCGAAAGCTGGTCCCGGCGCTTGTCTCGAGGAAACCGAGGCCCATATAGCCGTACATGACGATCAAGAGGACGAGATCGTAGAACCAGGTGTCCTTGCCGCGCCGCAATCGGTCCAGATGAAGGCGGGTGAGGTTGAGCACGCCGACGAAGACAGAGGCCGCGTAGGTGAGCATCAGCCAGCGGTCGGTGACGCGGGTGAGGTCGAGGGCCGCGCCGAGCGAGAAATAGCGTGAGAAGACGACCACCAGGACGGCCGCGGCCGTGATGGTCGCCGGGATTTCACGGGCCAAGAGCTCCCCTCCTCTTCAGGCAGGTCGGTCAACGACTCAGAAGGTCCCAGAACCAGTTGTGGGGCCACAGGTTCTCGATCACCGTACCGATGATGATGAGGGCAAAGATGAAGATTTTGGCCAGGTCCTGACCGATGACCGAGCCGGTCAGGACCGGGTCGCGCGATAGGTAGGCGCTGGCTGCATAGATCTCCTCGCCGAGGAGGCAGAAATCGCAGGCGGCCATGAAGAACGGTAACTGCGTTGTGTTGGCCGTACCGGCGATTTGGATCGCCCCGACCGCGTGTCCGGCCTCGGCGAAGATGAGCGATTCGGCGAGGAAGGTGCCGATCATGATGTTCGCGGCCGGGCGCTCCCGCTGGAACAGGCCGAGAACGGCCGAGGCATAGCCGAACTGCCACGGGGACAGGAAGCGGACGTCCTCGGGCTGATAGCGATCCGGCCGACCAGCTTCCGCATAGGCCTGTCGGATGACCTCCTCGTTGATCGCCATGACCAGATAATTATTGTTGGTTTGGATGAGTCGGGTTTCGTAACGGGCACACAATTTGGCGACGTGGCCGAGAATTCCCCAGAAGGCGAAGGTCGGGGCGTCATCGATATCGCCGAGACCATAGGTCATGTGGACGGGGCGACCCATCTCGGTCGCCCGCCCCACGGCCTCCTCGACCGCCTCGAGGCCTGGAATCTTGCGGATCCTGGGAAGGCGCTTGGCGCCGCGGGCCCGCCTGATCATCACCCAGACGATCATTCCAAACAGCCCGACCAGCACGAACTGGGCCGCCAGGCCCGGGACGAAGACGGATCTTTCCAAGCCCTCACCCCTCTGGCTGAGCCAGCCACATCTTCGTTCTATGAGGCCCGACGGCCGCTTAGAACGGGCGAAGGCCCCCGCCAGGTTCATCACCGGCGGGGGCCAGCGTGATATAATGATGCCATGCCGCTTTTCGACCAGTCATCCATCACCGACCCCATCGTCCGCCGCAATGCCCGAGCCAGCCTGATCGATGGGATGTGGTACTCCGTAATGGTCGGGCTGACGAACCCGTTCTTCGGCGTCTTCGCCATCAAGCTTGGAGCCGGCGATTATCTCGTCGGGCTCCTGGCCTCGTTACCCGCCTTTGTGGCGATGATTTCCCAGCTCCCGGGGGCGGTCTACACCAATCGCTTCGCCCGGCACCTGGACCCGGTGATCCGCTCGGCCTGGGCGTACCGGGTCTTCTACCTTGTCTTCGCGGTCATCCCGTTCATCAACATCCGCGGCGTCTCGCGGGCGTGGCTGTTTGTCCTCCTGCTGGCGGTCGCCAACTTCCCCGGCACGGTCTGCGGCGTGGCCTGGACGGCCCTCATGGGCAAGCTCATCCCGGGCAACATCCGCGGGTCCGTCTTCGGCGAGCGGAACATGGCCTCGTCGCTGGTCACCCTGGTCGCCACCGCGGTCGCCGGGGTCTGGCTCGACGTCGTTCGGTTCCCGTACAACTACTCCTCGATCTACGTGGTCTCATTCGGGGTCCTCATGGCCTCGCTCTATTACCTGACGAAACTCCGCGAGGAGCCGTCGCCGCCCGCGTTTCCGGTGCCGCCTCCATCAATACCCGCGGGGCCACCGCGCGCCCGGCGGGGCCGCCTCGCCCTGCGCGCCAATCCGCGCTTTACGGCCTTCACGTTGGCGTCGTTCGTCTTCCACCTCGGTCTGAACCTGCCGGCGGCCGTCTTCACCATCCTCTTCGTCCGCCTCCTCCACCTCCCGCAATCGTGGATCGGGGCCTTCTCAACCTTCAGCGGAATCACTTCCGTTCTGACCTACCGGGCCTGGGGCCGCCTGGCCGACCGGCGCGGGAACCTGTGGGTCCTGGTCGCTTCGACGGCCGGGTTCGCCGGGTTGGTCTTGCTCTACGCGGTATCCGGATCGCCATACTGGATCTCGCTCTTGATGCTGGCGGCCGGGGTGGTCACGGCCGGGTTCAACCTCGCCCTGTTCAACGGTCTCTTGGACGTCGCGCCGCAGGAAGGTCGAGCCACCTACATCGCGATCTTCAACACCCTGATCGGTGCCACCGGCTTTCTGGCCCCCATCTTGGGCGTCTACCTTCTCGATCACGCCGGATTACGGCTCGTCTTCATCGCCGCCGCGGGCATCAGGATCGCCGGCGCGATCCTGTACTGGCGTGGGATTTGAGTCATCGAGCGCCGGGGGACGCGGTCGCGCTCGAGCCCACCGCCGCGGCCGAAGGCCGGCCGGCCGGTGTCCGCCTGCCCACCGGTTCAGCCTTACGCCGTGAGGCGGTGGTCCCGAAGAGGAACGGCCCCAGGGGAGTGGTTGCCAGGAGGCTGACCGTCTCATACGAGACGGCCAGCGCGGCCAGCCAGAGCGGGGCGATGAGGAGCGGGTGCAGGTGGTCAAAGAAGACGAAGAGGTATCGCTCGAGGAGGAACAGGACCATCGGATGGATCAGGTAAATCCCGAAGGTGTGCGGGGCCAGGGCCCGAAGCCTCTCCGCCAGACGTCCCCCTGATCGGGCCAGGGCCAGAGCTCCCAGATAGAGCAGGCCGAAGGCGGCCAAGCTATAGAGGAACATGGCCGGGCGGAAGACGGTGACGTAGGTGTTGAAGTCCTGGCCGCCGACGACGACCGCGGCAAACCAATCGAAGGCCAGGTATCCGGCGGTCACGGCACCGACGGCGGCCAGCCCTGAGCGATGCCGCTCGAGGACAGCCCGGAACTCCTCAAGGTGCAGTCCGGCCAGAGCTCCGAAGAGGAAGTAAGGCAGATAGGACAGGAGGAGACGGTCGCTGTTTGCGTAGAGCGCCTGCAGGGCCAGGGCCAAGCGGGGGAACGGCCCGCCCGAGGGGATAGGCAGGCTGAACGGGTGCCGGGCCATGAAGGCCATCAGTCCAAGGTAGGCCGCCCCCAGGGCGATGACCATCCGGATCGCCCGGCGGCCGTCGAGACGGCGGAGCCAGGGCAGCAGCCAGGGGAAGATGAGGTAGAACTGCAGGCTGACGACGATGTAGTAGAGATGGTAGTATGCGTCGCCGGTCAGGAGGGCCCGGCCGATGATGGCGGAAGTCGAGCCTCCCGGGGCCCGCATCCCGTAGACCCAGTCCAGCCCAAGGTAGAGCAGCGTCCATGCGACATAGGGCAGGCCGACGCTGCGGGCTCGCTTCGGCCAAAAGACGGCCGGGCTCGCGGCCTTCTCGCGATACGAATAGGCCAGGACGAGGCCGGATATGAGGATGAAGACTTGCCGCGAATAGCGCATGAGCTCAATGAGGATTTGATCAAGGCGATAGGATGGACTGCCCGCGGAATCGACGCCGGCGAAGTAGCCGAGGGTATGCAAGAGGATAACGCCCATGGCCGTGAGGGCTCTGACCAGATCGACTTCGGCGAGACGCTTGGCTGGCTTGGTCAAGACGGTTCATCCCTTCGATAATTTCGCCTAACGAATTAATTCTATCCCTCAACTGTTTCAGGACTTTTAAGCTTTCTATAAGCTTTTGCGTGGATCACGGCGGCGATACGTTAAAGGACGGACGCGAAAAAACCGCCCGGCGTGGCATCCGTCGGGCGGTTTCGAACTGCGGAATTGATCAGTTGGCCGGGTCGACCTGATCTGGGAACGGAAGGGGCGGCTGGTGGCCGACGAAGAGCCATGGGCTGACTCCGGTCAGGCCGACGGTCATGGTCCAATGCAGGTGGGCCGAGGTGGAGAAGCCGGTCGAGCCGACCAGCCCGATCACCTGCCCCTTGGCGACCGGGTCGTGGGGCTTCACGCTGATCTTTGACAGATGGTTGTATGAGGAGAAATAGCCCAGTCCATGGTCGATGATAACGGTATTGCCGCTGATCTTCAGGGGGCCGGCGAAGACGACGACGCCGGCGTTGGTTGCCTTGACCGGGGTTCCCATCCGGGCCTCGATGTCGAGTCCCGAATGGCGCCCTGTCTCGATCCCGTTGACGAAACGGATCTGCCCGAACTCAGTGGAAATTGCCCCGTCGACTGGCCGGATGAAGTCACCATCCCACAAGGGTCGGGGGGCCGAAACGGCCTTGGCCGCGGTGACCTTCTCGCGGTCGTAAGCCCAGGCGCTATCGTCAGAGGCCAGGGCGGCGATCTGCCCGGTGACCGTGAGCCTTTGGACCTCAAAGTTTTTCTCTCTGACCGTGAAGCTCAGGGATTCGGTTTCTTGCTCCCCGCGGCTATCCGTGACGCGGAGAGCCAACTCGTACTGACCTGCCTTTCGGGCGCTGCCGATGGCGAAGGCGGCGTAAAAAACGTGCTGCGTTTCCGGCGGCGGTTTCCTGGCGAAGAACAGCGCCCGACCGATCCTTATCCCGCCTGTGGCCGGCCGGACGACGATCCGCTCCAGCGGGTAGACCATCAGGTCCTGACCGAACACGGAGGCCTCGCATCGGGTGATGACCCTTCCCGGCCTCGCTTCGACCCGCAGGACCAGGTAATCCCCTTGATCCACGGTGGACGACGGCTCCAGGCGAGCGGTGAACGAGGGTCGGGCGGCTTCGGACGCCGTCCGGGCGGCGGAATCGGCCGCTTCCGCACGCCGCCGCTCGACCGTCCGGGCCGCCAGCCAGCCGCTGAAAACTGAACCGACAAGGACAACCGCGATGACCAGGGTGGCCGGAGAAATGGTGGCGAAAGACCGCTTGGTTCGGGCCACGCGCTTCACCTCGCCCTCGTTTTCTTCCCTCAAAGGAGAGTTTCCTTCCAGAGACGGCCGGTCATGACGACGGGGCCAGTTTCCGCCGATATAATGGACAGGCTATAATGAAGAGCAGGAGGGTTCGCCTTTGCCTGAGGACAAGCAACGAATTTTGGTCGTTGACGATGAGCCGAACATCCGCGAGCTGATTCGGCTTTACCTTGGGAAGGAAGGCTTCGCCGTCGAGGAGAGCCAGGACGGCGAGGAGGCCCTGGCCCGCGTGCGGGCCAATCCCCCGGCCCTGGTCATCCTCGACCTGATGCTCCCCAGGAAAGACGGGCGCGAGGTCTGCCGGGAGATCCGCAAGTCGAGCTCCCTGCCGATCATCATGTTGACCGCGAAGAATGAGGAGACCGACCGCGTCCTCGGCCTCGAAATGGGAGCCGATGATTATCTGACCAAACCGTTCAGCCCGCGAGAACTGGTCGCCAGGGTCAGGGCCGTCCTCAGGCGCGTCAATCCCCCGCGCGAGCAAGCCAACATCCTGACCTTCCCCGATTTCTCGGTCAACCACGACAGCCGCGAGCTGCGCGTCGGTGACCGCGTGGTCCCCTGCCCGGCCAAGGAGTTCGATCTGCTGTGGCTTTTCGCCAAACATCCCCAGCGGGTCTTCACCCGCGAGCAACTGCTCCAACAGGTATGGGAGTACGACTACTTCGGCGACCTGCGAACGGTGGACGTTCACGTCCGGCGGCTCCGCGAGAAGATCGAGCCGAAGCCGGACGAACCGCGCTACATCAAGACCGTCTGGGGAGTAGGTTACAAGTTCGAGGGGACGTCCTCATGCTGAGGTCACTCAGGTCCCGCCTCATCATTTCATATGTCACCGTCGTCGTCCTCACCCTCCTGATCGGGGCTTTTTCCCTCTTTGGCCTGCTTGTCCGGACGCAACGGAGGGCCGTCGCCACGGAGATGGTGTCCGACATCAACCGGGTCAACCGCCTGGCGGCGGCCGTGGTCAGAGCCGTCCCGCTGGACCCCCTGAATCAGTCGCTCCTCGAGGCGGCCCTGACCCTCTCGGCCGACCGGTTCGGCGGCGAGATATACGTCGTCGACAACCACGGCAAGATCTGGGCCAAGGGAGGAGCGGGCGGCCTGCCGGTGGGTGGGGTCATTCCTGAGAACATGATCCAGAGGGCCCTGAGCGGGCCCCGCGGCATTCGCTACATTCAGGTCCGCGAGCCGTTCGGAGAACAGTCGCTGGTGGCTGCGGTGCCGGTCAAGGATGCTGCCGGCCGGACGGTGGGGGCGTTGATCGGGCGGCGCTCGGTCGCGGTTGCCTGGGGAGCGGCTTTCGGCCTGCTGCGCGAGCTGGCCGGCGCCGCCGTCATCGCCGCGATCCTTGGGCTCATCATCGCCCTGGTCCTCGCCGAACGAATCATCCGTCCGGTCCGGCGGATGACCGTGGCCGCCGAAGCGATCAGCCGAGGAGAGTATGGCCAGAAACTCGCCGTCGCGGGCCAAGACGAGGTGGCCACACTCGCCCGGGCCTTCGACCGGATGTCAGCCAGATTGGCCGGGACCGTCGGCCACCTATCGACTGAGAAAACGAAGCTCGAGACGGTTCTTTCAAACATGGCCGAGCCGTTGCTCGCAGTCGACCGCGACGGTCGGATCGTCCTATTGAACGCGGCGGCCGAGCCATTCGTCGGAGGGGACGCCGATGAGGCTATCGGAAGGGCCTGCGATGACGCCCTTGAACCGCCGGAACTGGTCGAGGCTGTCAAGCGGGGGATGGCCGAGGCCGGGGTCGAGGATAGTGAGGAGATCAGCATCGAAGGCGGCCGGCGCTGGCTCAGTCTGCACCTGGCCCCGTTCACTCTGGCCGATGGCACGAGTGGGAAGGTTGTTGTCATCCACGACATCACCCGTCTCAAGGCCGCCGAACAGGCCCGCCGTGACTTCATTTCGAACATTTCCCATGAACTTCGGACGCCGGTGACGACCCTGCGCGGCTTCGTCGAGGCGATGCGCGACGGCGTCATCGGTGGCCCCGAAGAACGTGAACGCTACCTGGGAATCATGAACGAGGAGATCGGTCGCCTGTCACGGCTCATCGAGGACCTGTTTCAGTTTTCGAAGCTCGAGGCGGGTAAAATGGACTACCGTTTTGAGGGGCTGGACCCGGCCAGACTCCTGGACCGGGTCGCCGATAAGGTCCGCCCGCGGCTCGAGCGCGAGGGCCTCGACCTCGAGGTCAACCTCGAGGCGAGCGACTACCCGCTGGTCGTGGCCGATTCTGACCGAATCGAGCAGGTTCTCTTCAACCTGATCAGCAATGCCGCCCGCTTCACCCCGGCCGGCGGCCGGATCACCATCTCGGCCAGAATCGAGGGCGGGGGGCAGCGGGTCATCTTCGCCGTAAGCGATACCGGGGCGGGCATCCCCGCCGATGACCTGCCGCATATCTTCGAGCGGTTCTATAAAGGCAGGACAACGGGCGGTCGTCGAGCCGGCGGGACCGGTCTCGGCCTGGCCATCGTCAAGCACATCGTCCAGGATCACGGCGGCGAGGTTTGGGCGGAAAGCGAGGAGGGGAAGGGGAGCACGTTCTTCTTCGCCCTCCGGGTGATGAAAGGAGAACGCCGCGGGTGAAGCGAGGCCCCGCGGTGATGTTCTTAAGCAGCAAGCCCCCCACGGCGTCGGCGGTGGGGGGCTTGTTCAATTCAAGGGTCAAGGCAGTCCACCTTGCCGACCCGACCCCTTGGCGGTCATTCGGCATCGCCCTGCGCCCGGGGGGCCGCCCTGTCCTTCTTGACCAAGCGGGCGCGTCCGAGGAAGAGGGCGGCTAGCGTCCCTGCCCCGACGAGGACCAGGCCGGCGAGGAAAACGGTTCGAATCGACTGCGAGAGGATCTCCTGGGCCATCCGGGTCACCTGGGCCAGCAATTGATCTGGTATCGCCCTCTGGGCCCCCTTGTTGACGAGGATGGCGAAGAGCGATTCGGGGTCCCGGGTCACGCCCGCCCGAAAATCGGCCATCATCGGCGCGTAGGCCGGCGGGACGGTCGAACTGAAGCTGGCCATCCGGGCTCGCACAAGGGACAGGGCCCGGTGGTTCATGACCGCGCCGAGGGCGGTGACGCCGATGGTACCGCCGATGGAGCGGAAGAAGGTCGTCGATGAGGTAACCACGCCCAGCCTTTCCTTTGGGAATGAATCCTGCACGGCCAGGACCAGGATGGGCATGACCAGGCCCAGGCCGAAGCCGGCGACCAGGATTGACCCGATTGCCTGTGCTTTCGAGGTGTCGGGGCTGAGCCGGCTCATCAGGTAGAAACCGGCGGTGATGATGCCCATGCCCGTGGTCATCTGGGCTCGGTAGCCGACCCGCAGGGCCAGCCAGCCACCAACGACGCTGGCCAGGACGATGGTGATCATCATCGGAGTCATGATCGTTCCGGCGTCGGAGGCCGAGAAGCCGACCACACCCTGCATGAACAGGGGGATGAAGACGACGACGCCGAACAGGCCGAGGCCCATGAGAAAGCCGATGATGTTTGAGACCGTGAAGACGCGTTCTTTGAAGAGATCGAGGGGAAGGATCGGCTCCTTCGCTCGGAGCTCGGCGAAGACGAACAGGACTGAGAAGACCGCCGCGGCGACGAAGCGGCCGACGATCTGCAGGGACATCCAGGGATAATCCTTGCCCCCCTGGACCAAGCCGAGGAGGAGAAAAACGACGGCTCCGACGACGGCCGCCGCGCCCAGGTAGTCGACGTCGCGCTGGCGCGCGTCCCTGGACTCTTTCAGGAAGATGCCGATGAGGGCGGCCGCCGTCAAGCCGACCGGCAGGTTTATGTAGAACACCCAGCGCCAGTCCCAGTAGTCGACGATCCATCCGCCGACCTGGGGGCCGAGGATGGAGGCCACGCCATAGAGGGCTGTGAAGACACCCTGCCACCGGGCGCGTTCCGCGGCGGGGAAAAGGTCGCCGATGATGGTCTGGGCGATGGGGACCATGGCGCCTCCGCCGATGCCCTGCAGACCGCGGAAAAAGATGAGCTCCGGCATCGTCCGGGCAGCCCCGCAGAGGGCCGACCCGACAACGAAGACCCCCAGGCCGAGGAGGTAGAAGAGGCGCCGCCCGTACATATCGGAGAGCTTCCCGAAGACGGGGAGGGAGGCCGTCGAGGTCAACATGTAGGCCGTTGTCACCCAGGTGATGAGGGAAAAACCGCCGAGATAGCCGACGATGGTCGGCATGGCCGTGCCGACCACGGTCTGGTCGATGGCCCCGAGAAGCATACCGAAAAGCAGCCCGGTGACAACCAAGGCCGTCCGGTACCGGTGGATGAAGCCGGTTGGCGCCCGGCGGCTGGCACCGAGCCCCGCACCCCGCCCGGGGTTGACTTTGGCCGGTGGTGTGGCGGGGGATCCAGGGGTGCCCGAGACGGTCATCAGGGGGACGACTCCTTTCGGCGGTGGTCGATGACTTTGGAGATGATTCGGACGAAGGTCTCGAGCTCTTCGTCGCTCAGGACGGAAAAGGCCTCATCAATGGACTGACGTCGCAATTCGCGAGTTCGAGCCAGCAACTCACGGCCCTTAGGGGTGATTTCCAGCCAGACGACGCGCCGGTCGTCCCCGTCGCGCGAGCGGACGGCGAGGCCCGCCCTGGTGAGGCGATCGGCGAGACCGGTGGCCGCGCTCAGGCTGACCCCCAGGCGGGCCGCCACCTCGGAGATGCGTCTCCTTCCGCCCGCGGCCAGCCAGCCGATGACCATCAACTGGGGCACCGAGAGCCAGTCGGCGGGCGGTTGCGCTCCCCGACCGCCCATCACTCTGGCGAACATCGTCAGGGTTTGGTCGAGCTGGGCCATGGCCATCCTTCGGGATTCGCGGCTCACGCGACACGTCCTCCGCTGGGCAATAGTTAATACCATTAAGCATTACGGATTGAGTATACTAGGCGTCCCACGGGGTGTCAACAAAACGACGAGGATTTAACGATTAGGTAATAAACTGGAAAAACCATGGTAACTTTGGGGCCCGAGAATGAGAGTGGAGGTGAGGTCAAGGGGTGAGGTCGACGGATGGACCGGTTCACGGATGGAAGAAGAACCAACAGAACAGGGAGGTTGAAGTCCATGATGAGGATGAAAGGATTCAGCAAGACGGCTGCCGCACTTGCCCTGGCTCTGGTCCTGGTGGTCATGGCCCCACTGGCCGCGGCCGCTCAGAGCGCGGATCAGGGTCCTGCAGCTGAACCGCAGTATGATCAGATCGTGGCCCTGATCCTCAACAAACTT
>Ga0334722_10007033_pt1 | contig 10987 bp, 9 predicted proteins | sample C3_bottom_MG_FD_207210 | JGI IMG/M metagenome (GOLD analysis project Ga0334722, IMG submission 207210) | Sediment microbial communities from Yellowstone Lake, YNP, Wyoming, USA - C3_bottom | ecosystem: Environmental > Aquatic > Freshwater > Lake > Sediment | place: USA: Wyoming | collected...
CAACCTGACCATCCTGGGAGAGGAATAAAATGGCAAACAGAAGGCGCGGCGGCGGAAATCAGGGGATGTTATCCCGGTACCTGGCTCCTCGCATGTGGGCGGGCGGTTGGATTGTGGCGGTCGGCATCTGCATTTGCGTGATTTTCAATCTGGCTTCCCGCCACGGCGTACTCGCTCCGGAAGCGGCCGGAAAGCAGGTCAAGCAGACGGTCCGTCCCGTATACGGGGTAGCGTCGTCCGCCGGTTCGGCCGGAAAAACCGCTCAACCGGCCCCGGCGGCGCACGCCCGAGGCGGAGCCCCGCGGCACGCCAAAAAGGACGAGCTTCCCATAGCGGCCTCCGCGGTGGTGCTGGTGCGGAACAATCCCACCGCTACTCCGGGGATCCAGAGCACTGCAGTAGAGGCGCCCAAGACGGAGCCGGAGGGGCCCGCCCATCTGACCGTGATAACCCTGGCCGAGGCGACGAAATACAATGAAAGCCGGTCGGCCATATTCGTGGATGCCCGGTCCGCCCAGCGGTTTGCCATGGGTCATGTGCCAGGAGCCCTGAATGTGCCTTCTTCGGATTTTGACAAGGGATTCGAGCGCAACGGCCCCCGCCTGCCCAGGGACGCGAAAATAGTCGTTTACTGTGAATCAGCTTCGTGCGACCAGGCCGAGGAGGTGGCGAACAAGCTCCTCGAAAAGGGGTACCGCAAGGTGATGCATTTCAAGGATGGCTGGCTGGTCTGGGAGTTTTCCGACCAGGTGCAGGAAAAGGGGGGTGAACAATGAGCGCCCTGGTCAGGCATGCCCTGAGGCTGGTTTGCCAGCTACTGCTGGGGGCGATTTTCCTGGTTTCCTCCATCGGCAAGTTTACCTACCCCCGGGCCTTCCTGCGGTCAGTCGTGGATTATGACATGACCCCGATGTGGATGAGCATCGTTACCGCCGTGACCCTGCCGGGAATTGAGATGGCCGTCGGCGCGGTGCTTTCCCTGGCCGCAGTCGCGGAACTGGCGAGACCCCGGATTTCCCGGGCTGAATTGTCCATCCGGATCGGCCTGGATGCGGGTAACCGCTCCGGCTGGCTCAGGCGCCTGGATATCTGGGTCGATGGGGCGGCGTGGCTGGCGGGCGGAATGCTGGTATTTTTCATCGTCCTGCTCTCCATCGCCCTGCTGAGGGGCATGACGCTGGATTGCGGGTGCTTCGATCTGATCGGGGAGTACATCCCTTTCCTGCGGGCCAGCAAGATAACCTGGACGACCGTGTGGCGTGATGCCGTCATGCTCCTCTTCGTCCTGCCCATCCTGACGAGGAAATCCTGATCCACCGCCTCCTGGCCGCGCTGGTCTGCCTGCTTCCCTCTGTGGGCGGGGCGGAATTCTGGCCGGTCGCTTCCATGGAAGGCGAACTGGGCATGAGGATTTGGGGAGGGGTGTTCCAGCCGTCCATGTATGACATGCGCGTGGGCGTGGATTCCAACAACAGCGCACTTTCAGCCATGTCCTGGGAAGGCGGAAAGAATTCCTCCTCGCTGACCACGGGACCCCAGGGAGGCGGCGAGATGTCATGGGGAATCCTTCCCGATGTCCGGTTTCTCCTGGCGGGGGAGGCCCGGGGGGTTGCGAACAAGGGCGCTTTCAAGGGCACGGGGGCGAATTTGGGCGGAACCGCCTCCAGGAACCTTTACATGTCCTCCTACGGCGGGGAGGCCGGACTTTCCGTCCTGTTGAGGGAATTCGGGGAGAGGGCCAGGGGTCTGCTGACCGCGCGCGCGGGGGTGCATGTGCTGTCCGGTTCGCGCGACTCCTGGTCGGAGGAAGGCCCCGGCGGAAAATTTTCGTCGACATCCTCCCTTTCCGGGACGGGGTTGGGCGCCATGGTGGGGCTGGAATGGGAAATGTCATTCGCATCCAGGGACGGTTCCATCGCCCCCGGCGTGTTCCTGCTGGCCGGGTACCGTTTCCTCACCTTCAGCAGGGTGGATTACCGGTACCATGACTCGGCCGGTACCAAGGATGCCGGGTCGGTCCGGGATTCCGCTGGTGACCGGATGTCGGTTGACATGAGCGGACCGGAATTCCGGCTGGGCCTTCTGCTGGCGATGCCGACAAAGCCCCAATAAACCCCGCTAGTTGCGGAAGAATCTCCGGAACGCGGGAAATGTTTATTGAAGGGTTATTTCTTTTTTGGGGTGGCGGTTTTACGGACGGGGGTTGACGGCTTGGGCCCGACTTTCGGCGAGGCAGGCCCGCCCGAAGGCGAGGCAGGCGCCGCCGCTGTTCCCGATGCGGCCCCGGCAAAACGGGCGACCTTGGCAAGCAGTTCTCCGCGGACCCCGTAAACGGCGGGTCCGCCGTCCCAGCGCATGCAGATAAAATTGCCCACCTGTTTGCCCAATGCGTAGGTATGCCGGAATTTCTTTCCGTCTTTCTTCCCGGAGACGGTGATTTCGGCGGCGGGGGAGGCCAGTCCGAACCGGGAGAAATTCCCGGTCTGGTCGGAAATGAACAGCTCCACCCGCACATAAATTATTTCGAACAGCATGTCGTCCAGTTCCTCCCCCGCCCTGGTGCCGGAGGGTCTGACCACGGACCATTTGCCCCGGAATCCGGGGCGGCAAACGAACTCCTTCCCCTGCCATTTGATGACGGCCTCGCGCAAGTCATCCTTGTTGGCGGCCAGCAGGCTCCTTTCGCGGTAATCATCGGCGGGTTTGGATGCGTCGGTGATGGGGGCGGTGCCGGCCAGGCGCATAACGAAGGGCAGGCGGGAGCTCATTACATAGGCGTCTTCGCGCCGGGGAGAGGGCCGGGAGAGCGAGACCGTGAGGGGTTTTCCGGCCGAACCGCCTTTCCCGGTGTAGACCTCGTACTGGACGGAGGGGCTGTCCAGCCGGTAGCGGGCGGAAGCCCCGGGCTCATTGATGATGTCGGTGCCCCGCAGGTTCTTCAGGGTGTTGAGCAGTCCGTCCACCGCATAGCGGTCGGCCTCGCCCTGTCCAGGTTTGGCCATTGACCAGGATTCCTTTCCAGTCCGGTTGAATTCCAGCGTATCGGAGGCGCTCCGCCGGACCACCAGCCGGGTGACCGCGGATGGGTCGATGGGGGACGGCTGGCGGGAGCGCAGTTCGTCGACCGACTTGCGCAGGCCGTCCACCACCGAGGAAGGGACCATGCAGACCTCTTTCGAGCCCTCGGCCATGGCGAAGTAGGCCGATTCCGAGGGGTTCTTCTTTCCGGCGATGAAGGAGAGGGGCTTTCCCCGCTTCGGTTCGGCCGTGGCGCGGAAGGACGGATGGTCCAGCCCGAACTGCGCCGGGTCGTTGGCGCCGATGCGTCTTTCCACTTCGGGGGCGGCCAGCAAGCGGAGGACGGCGTCCACGGCGTCAGCGTCGGTCTCAAAGCGGCCGGGGGCGGTTATCCACCATGTTCCGTCGCCCTGCTTTTCGACGACAACCGCCGTTCCCTTGCCCGGCGCTTCAATGCGGAACTTCATGATGTCCGCCTGCTTTATCCGGAACAGCCGGTCAGCGCTGTCCTTGGGGTCGGCCGGCTTGCTCTCGAAGAAGAGGACATAGGAACCCAGAGCGGCGAGGATGGCCAGTACGATGATGGTCGGAAGAAGTTTTTTCACCGCGGCTTTTATCCTGCAGTCCTACAGGCTGCGGCGGCGCCACCAGCGCCAGACGCCCGCTCCAACGACTGCCAGGGGGGTGAGCAGGACGCAGAGATACCACAGGAAGCTGGTCTGGACATTGGTCAGGAAGAGCCGCCGGGCGTCGGGCTGTTTGGGCCTGATGGATATCGAGCCGGTCGTGCCCAGCAGCCAGTTCGCCGAATTCAGGAAGATGTCGAAGTTTCCGTCCGACACATTGCGGATTTTGTTGGCGCAGAAATCGGAGTCGCCGAAAACCACCAGTTTGGGGGCGGAACCGCCCGGCTGGGCGGGCATGCCCGGGGCGGTCTGGGCGGACTCCTTTTGCATGACCGAAACCGCCATGGCCAGGGTGAGCGGCCCCTTCAGGTCGGTCTTCCGGTCATACTTCGGTTTGGTTTCCATGGTGTTCCTTTCCAGCCAGGATTCCGGGGTCGTATGCAGGAGCGGGGTGACAATTAGGCTTTTTGAACCGGTTTCCTCGAAGGCGCGCGCGCCCGGGAAAAGGGTCCCGACCTTCTGCTTGGCCAGGTCGGCGGTTATCTCATGGTTTCCGTATGAGGGAAGCGGAGTCAGGGGGTCGACGAAGTAGAAACTGCGGGGATCCACCGCTATCCCGTTCAGCACCTTGACGCCCCATCCCGCGAGCAGTTCATCCAGGCCTCCGGATGATTCCGGGTCCAGCAGGACGAGCAGGCGCCCGTCCCTGGCCAGCCAGGGGCGCAGGACCTTGAGTTCACCGGATGACACAGTGCCGCGGGGGCCGGCGATGACGATGAGCCCGGCGTCCTCGGGAATGCGCCCCGTCTTCATGAGGTTCAGGGTGTTCACCGCGTAATTGTCGCCTTCCAGCAGGCGCTTCATCTCGGCCATCCCGTTTTCACCGGAATCCCCCGGTGACCGCTCGCCATGCCCCTCCAGGAAATATATGGCCTGCTGGCGTTCGGTGGTAACCGAGATGATGGCGGCGGTTACCGCCACTTCGCCCTTGAATTCCCGCTGGGGCTGCTGGCCCTGGAATGAGTACCCGAATATCTCCTGGGGCTGGATGTCCTTGCGCTTGTTCCCGCTCTCCACGACCGTGGTGTTGTAGGAGGTTACCTTGAAGACCTGCGCCCGCGCGGGGGTCTTGTCGGGGTCGATGAACTCGAATTCAAGGAAGGTCGAATAGTGCCGGTATTCCTCGAGGAGGTCGCGGAGCTGCTGGTCGTCGCCGGACTTGAAAAATGCGGTGAGCTTTACCCGCTGTTTCAGGCCTTTCAGGGTTTTCACGGTCTGGTCGGAAAGGCTGTAGAACCTGTTCGCGGTGAGGTCCCGGCGGAAGCTGTGCCGGGTGGTTATGACATTCAGCATGATGATCACGCCCGCCACCCCGGCCGTGAATGCCAGGGCGTTGCCACCAGAGCGCAGGGCGGGCGAGGCCAGGACGCGCTGCAGCATCCCCCGCTCGTGGTAGGTCCAGGCCCCGGCGAGCCCGGCCCCCAGGACAAAGGTTGCCCAGAGCGACCAGGTAGGGCCGGCAAAGACCAGTGACAGGGCCAGCCAAAGGAACAGCACCGCGGCTCCGGCCGCGCCGCACCAGTTCATCGGGGAAAGCCGGGGCAGTTTGGGCAGTTTCACCAGCGCCTCCAGTCGAGCGACCTGATGGTCAGGAAGATGAAGGTCCCGATGACCGACAGGTAATACGCTAAGTCGCCGGTGTCGATGACTCCCTTGGAGAAGCTTTCAAACCGGTCGATTATCGAGATGCTCCGCACGAACATGCCGATGGCCGTGGACGGGATGAGGTCGGAGGCCCAGCCGATTATCCACAGGAAGAGGAGAATGCCGAACGAGGCGACCACGGCGACTATCTGGTTGTCGGTCAGGCTGGAGGCGAACATGCCGATGGCCAGGAAGGCGGTTCCCATGAGGATAAATCCGAGATAGGTTGCGGCCATGGGGCCCCAGTCAGGCTCGCCGTACACGACCAGGATGAGCGGGTATTCCAGGGTGACCGCCATAATAGCCAGGAACAGGATGACCGCCCCCAGGAACTTGCCTGCCACCAGCTCTGAGATGCGCAGGGGGGAGGTGACGAGCAGTTCGAATGTCCCCAGCTTCCTTTCCTCGGCAAACAGCCGCATGGTCAGCATGGGGGCGACCAGGAGCATGACTATGGCGACATTCTGGAATAGCAGGCGCAATGACGCCTCGCGGGTGATGGAGAGAATGATGCTGAAAAAGTACCCGGAGAAGAGCAGGAACACGGCCGCCACGATGTAGGCGACCGGAGAGGCGAAATAGACCGCCAGCTCCTTCCGGCAGACCGCCCAAACCTTGTTCCAGGAGGGGGCGAGGATGTCCGCGACCGCCCGGTACCGGTCCTTTAATCCGCTCATGAAGCCGCCTCCTCCTGCCGGGTGAGCCGGTGGAACACCTCTTCCAGCCCCATCGAGACCACGCGCATCTCCAGGATCGGCCACCGGCGCGCCACGGCGAGGTTGAAAATCTCCTCGCGGATGTCGATTCCCAGCCCGCTCTCGACGAGGAAACTCTCCGGTTCGGTTCCCGCCCGCACCCCGTGCACTCCGGGGATTCCGCGCAGGGCCTCTTCGGCCCCGGGCCCCGCGTTTTTGAACTGGACGGCGATGATCTCCGCCCCCTTCAGGCTCTTTTCCAGCTCCTCCTGGGTGCCGACGCCCACGATCCGTCCGCGGTCGATGATGATGACGCGGGAGCAGATGTGGGAAACCTCGGGAAGGATGTGCGAGGAAAGAATGACGGTATGGGAGCGCGAGAGCTCCTTGATCAGTCCCCGTATTTCAACGACCTGGGTGGGGTCGAGGCCGACGGTGGGCTCGTCGAGGATCAGGAGTTCGGGGTCGTGCAACAGGGCCTGGGCCAGCCCGACCCGCTGGCGGTATCCCTTGGAGAGGTGGCCGATGAGCCGGTGGGAGACCCCGGCCACGCCGGTGCGCTCCATGCAGGCCCCGATTTTTTCCGCGATCTGGGCGGGGGAGAGGTCATGCAGGGCGCCGGTGAACTTAAGGTATTCACGGACAGTCAGTTCGGAATAAACGGGGACGGTTTCCGGGAGGTAGCCGATGCGCCGGCGGGCTTCCAGGGAGTTTTCCCGGACATCAAACCCCGCCACGGTGGCGGTCCCGGAAGTGGGGGCGAGGTAGCCGGTGATGATGCGCATCATGGTGGTTTTTCCGGCGCCGTTGGGGCCCAGCAGGCCGACAATCTCGCCCTTCTCAACGCCCAGGGACACCTCGTCCAGGGCGATGGTGGTTCCAAAACGGCGGGACAGTTTGTTTACCTTGATCATCGGTACCCGTAGATTATAGATAAATAGGGGGTAGGGTGCTGTCCGATCAAGCGGGCGGGCGCGGAGGGGCAATCAGCGCGGGGCGTGAAAAGGGGGAACCGGGCTGTCCGCGGTTGATTGTCGGTTTCCGCCTTTAAATGTAAGATTGAAACAGGATATATGGAATACAGGGGAAAAAAGGGTCCAGGGATCGGCTACCCCGCTGTTTTTGCGGGTATGGCCGCCATCCTGCTCGCGGGAAACGCCTTTTCAGTCCCGGTATTTGACGATATCGGCGGCTCGTTTTCGGATGATTTCGCCGATGAGACGGCCATCTCCGCCCGGCAGAATGCCAGCGTGGGCCCCGGATTTACCCCCGGCACCAGGCTTTCCCTGACCACCTATTCCTGGGCTCAGTCCTACACCCAGGCATCCGACGCGGTCGTCCAGTCGTTTGCCGGGGGCGGCGCGGCCTACAACCTGACCCAGTCAATGAAGATATGCACCACCTGTTTTGAGGTGGTGGGGCTGTGGCAGAAGGAATACTACGCCTATCGGGACACCCTGCTGGGACCCGGCACCATGGCCACGACCTTTTACGCCGAAGGGGTTGGGCCTGAACCGGGGGAAACGCTGAAATTGGTTGAGGTTCCGTGGATTGAGAAATACCGGGGCCAATATGTGGTGCGGACCCCCATCCTGACCGGGATGGTGCCGGGACAGGGATATACGGTGACTTTCCGGTCGTCTTTCTGTGATGACCCGCAATGCGGAAAGATGAGCACATTGCCGGGCCGCCGGAACATGTTCGCCGACAACGCCGAGGTGGCCCAATATGAGGTCTGGCTGGGGCTGAGCAAGCGGGCCTCCAAGCAGATATGCATCGGCCAGATTCCCTACGGCAGTTTTTTCAAGGAGCGGGATTTTACCGACATGACCCTGGAGCCGACCTGGCCCGACCCGCTTCCATCCGCTTCGGAGAACATGTGGGATTTCCGCATGATGTCGACCCTGCTCCCCTCCGGGACGCCCACCTGTTATTCGATACTGGACCTGTCCGGTCTGCCCGACTGTGCCCCCAACTGCACGGCCACCCTCTGGATCGACTCGATCTCGGTGATGGCCAAAGGGCATGCCCTGTCCAATACCTGCTACATGACCCAGGCGGACTGCAATGGAATCGGTCCCGGGCTCCAGCCATGCCGGTGCGACTGCATCCCCGTGGGCCTTGCGTGCGGATGGGATTCCGCGACTTATTATGTGGGCGCGGGTTCCTATGTCTCGCCCGTCTTTGATTCGCTCAGCGCCAAGACGAGCTGGGAGCAGATTTTTTGGCGGTTCGACCAGAACTGGCAGGGCGGGGCCTTTCCGCGGACGCCGATGGCGCTGAAGTGGAGGGTGGGCAATTCGTTGAATCCGGCTGAATGGATGATTAATGAGCATGGGCAAAGTGAATCCGGCTGGTACATCTGGACCGTGCCCATGACCGCCACGAAGACGGGCGAGGTTGACCGGCCCCCGCCCATGGCCGATGCCGGTTCAACCACGCTGTATAACGGGTCCGCGCCGGCGGTGGGGCGGTATTTCCAGTACGAGGTGGATTTCTCCAGCCATTTTGCGAACGACCGGTATCCGCCCGAACTGGACGATTACAAGAGCGAATACGACCGCAACCTGTCCCCGTGTCCCTCCCCCCTGCTGAGGTCCATCCGGGTTTACTACACCCCCGTACGCGGAATGGTGGTTTCCCAGTCCATCAGGCCGGCCCGCCTGAAAAAATGGGGGATAATCTCGTTCGAGCCGGACCTGTCCAACGGGGGCGCGGTCCAGGTTGATGTGATGGATGAACAGGGCAATCCGCTGTTCGCCAACATTCCCAGGCTGGCGGGCGGATTCAGCATCGCGGCCCTGTCGCCGGACCGGTATCCATCCATCAAGCTCAGGGCCTGGCTGGACAACCTGGGAAATCCCGCCAACCGTCCGGTCCTGAAGGGCTGGAGCGCTTCCTGGGACATCAATCCGGACCCCCTCCGGCTGGACCGCAACCTGATCGAGGCCAAAAGGGGCGACCGGGCCGCCATTACCGTAAACCTGAACGGGGAGAGGGACGGGACCCTCGCGGTTTTTGACGCGGCGGGACAGTCGGTAAAGTTCCTTTGCCGGTGCCGGTTCCCGGCCGGCGCCAGCACCTACACCTGGAACGGGTCGAATGAGCGGGGGGAATCCGTGGCCCCCGGCATCTACTTCATCTCGCTGAAAGCGAAGGATGTGAACAGAATTGGTAAACTGGTGGTCAAGTGAAGAACGGGTTCGCCTTCGTCCTGCACGGCCACCTGCCGTTTGTCCTGACCCACGGGCGCTGGCCCCATGGAGCCGACTGGGTTAACGAGGCCGCGGCCGAGACCTATGTTCCCATGCTGATGATGATGAGGCGGCTGACGGAGGACGGGGTTCCCTGGCGCCTCAACATCGATGTCTCCCCGGTCCTGTGCGAACAGCTCGGCTCCCCGGTATTCCACGAGGAGTTCACCTCGTACCTTGACACCAAGATGGAGCATGCCAGGGTGAACGAGGCGGATTTCCTGGAGAAGGGCGAGGAACAGCTGGCGAAACTGGCGCGTTACTGGCTGGACTACTATTCGGACATCAAGCATGAATTCCTTGACCGGTGGCACGGTAACATCCTGGCGGGCTTCAGGTATTTCGAGGACCTCGACCGCCTGGAACTGATGACTTGCGGGGCGACCCATGGCTATATGCCCCTGCTGGGGACGGACAATTCGGCGCAGGCCCAGATCAAGCAGGCGGTATCCGCGCATGTCCGGCACTTCGGCAAGGCCCCGCGGGGCATCTGGCTTCCCGAGTGCGCGTACCGACCCCGCTATCCGTGGAAGCGCCCGGCCGGCCCGGATGCGCCGGCCTTTCCCCGCAAGGGCTCCGACGAATTCCTTTCCGAAAACGGCATCAAGTATTTCATCATTGACACGCACATGCTCCGGGGCGGGCAGGCCGTGGGCATCTATCTCCAGAGGTTTGGCGCCCTGAAGGAACTGTGGTCGCGCTATGAGAAGGGGACGGGCGGGGAGATCGACGCCAACTGCACCCCCCACCGCCCCTACTGGGTCGCGTCCAATCCCGAGGGCCATGCCCCGGTGGCGGTGTTCACCCGCGACCCCGATTCCGGTCTCGTGGTCTGGTCGGGGGAGTACGGCTACCCCGGCGACGGCAGTTACCTGGATTTCCACAAGAAGCATTTCCCGGGCGGACTGCGCTACTGGCGCGTTACCCACGCCAAGGCGGACCTGGGCGACAAGCAGGTTTACGACCCGTCCGCGGTGCAGGCGCGTTTGGAGGAGAACTCCAACCACTTCGTCGCCCTGGTCCGCAACCTGCTGGCCGGTTATAAGGAAGCGGACGGCCGGAAAATCCTGACCGCCCCGTTTGATGCCGAGCTTTACGGCCACTGGTGGTTCGAGGGGGTGCGGTGGCTGGAACTGGTCCTGCGCAAAATGGCCAAGGAGCCCGCCATCGAAGCCGTCTGTCTGGAAGACTACCTGGAGGCCGAGCCGGCCACCGAGGTCGTGGCGCTTCCGGAGGGGTCCTGGGGCCAGGGCGGATTCCACTGGATCTGGTTCAACGACCAGAACATCTGGACCTGGGAAAAGATATATCCCGCCGAGGACCGGATGGTGAAGCTGGCGCAGGACTTTGTGCGGATGGACAAGGCAGGCGATGCCCGGGCGGGAAGGGCCCGAGAGGCGGTTAAGCAGGCCGCCCGCGAACTCCTCCTGCTGGAGTCCTCCGATTGGCAGTTCCTGATATCCACTTTCGCGGCGCGCGATTATGCCGAACTGCGGGTGGACCGCCATGCGGGGGACTTCACCGCGATGGCGGATATGGCCGGGAAAATCCTCCAGGGCGGGGAGCCTTCCAATGAGGAATGGCAGAAACTGCGTGACCTGGAGTAGCGGGACTATTTATTCCCGGACATTGACCCCGAATGGTGGGCAAGAGTCGAATACCCCGCGGATTAAGTTACGGCAGGATAGAT
>Ga0334722_10007034_pt1 | contig 10984 bp, 19 predicted proteins | sample C3_bottom_MG_FD_207210 | JGI IMG/M metagenome (GOLD analysis project Ga0334722, IMG submission 207210) | Sediment microbial communities from Yellowstone Lake, YNP, Wyoming, USA - C3_bottom | ecosystem: Environmental > Aquatic > Freshwater > Lake > Sediment | place: USA: Wyoming | collected...
TAGAGACGTTCAGCCCGCGGATGATTACCCCACCGGGGTTTTCAAAGAAGCGTCCGGCCAGTGTCACTAAACGTGTTGCCGGTTCAGCGCCGCAAATTGTCAACTCTTCGGCAGTCATAGCCCGGTAAATGAAAGGGAGAAAACATGATTGTTAACAACGGGGGAAACGGAAACGGAAATGGGAATGGGAAGGTTCCTCCCGGCCTGCATTTTTTGAAGGCGCTGGGCCACGCGGCGTTGGCGTGGGGCCACATTGCCTTTGCAGGAGATGAGGGGGATGACAATGAGGAGGGTGAGAATTCGGAAAAGCGTCGTCCGCGACGGCCAGGCGTACGGAAGAAGTCCTGTTGCCTTGGACGCCGGTAACAAATGCACTTTTTGTGGCTCATCGAGGGGGAATACCAATTTAGAAGTGCGGCCTTTTGGTGTGCCGGTTTTTGTTAAGGCATGTGAGTCTTGTTCCAAGCCGGTTTGGCACGCGATGGGGCTGTTTCAGTGGTGTAAAGAGGCGGGGCTAGTGGAGTGGTTAAGGGGAGGGAAAAAGCGGTGACCCAAAAATTCGCTTCGGCCAAGCATATGGCCCAATTTGACGAGTTTTCCCAAATCGCCCGTGCGGAGGCTTCCCCCCAAACGCGGTCCATCATGCCTGAGACGGGTAGCCCCGCTCAGCAGATGTCGCGTTTCTTCGTCAACCAAAGCTTTTTTGACGATGTCCTTCGTGAGCGAGCAATTCTCCCGCAAAGGCCCAATGAGCCAATTGTGGCTTCGACTTTCAAAGAGGAGCAGGTTCCAGGCTACGCAATCGGACTCCATCCCGCTTCGGAGACTCCCATCGCGGTGCAATTTAAGGTGGGCGGCCAGAAGACTTCGTCCCAAGCGCTAATTCTGCGTCCGGGGCAGATTGTTCGCCCACATGGGCAGCCTAAAGGCGTCGTGGACGGCTCCTTCTCGGGTTTTGCTTGGGGGCTTCCTTTCGGATGGCTCGGCGGTGGCCTGGCGACAATCCTCGTATACCAGACGCCCGATGCAGACGGCGCTTGGATTGGAAACTCAGAAGTAGCCTTCCACCATTCGCGGTACCAGATTGTCGCCCCCGGGGCGCTTCCTGCCAATGCGCCAACCAACTGGCCGTTGCATTTTCCTTGGACTCAAGCGCTTCAAGGCGCGGGTAGCATCATCCAGACGGGAAAAGCGGCCATTGCCATTACTTCGCCAACGCGCCTCATCATGCGCCTTCGGTTACCCTCGCTTGCGGCCCCCGCGACGATGCGTTTCGTTTTTCAAGTTACCAGTGACTTTGACCGGGATGGCGCCGGGGCGCCTATTCTCACTCCAGTGGGTTTTGTGGAATTCACGTGGCCAAGCTACGCGGCATCGGGCGGCGCGGGAAATTTGGGCACTCAGTTTCCGTATTTTGAATTGGCTGGCCCCATCATTCGATTTGGGACGGATGGGGACACGCCGAATCCTCCTTTGGGGGGGATGCAACTGATGGACACTTCTGGTGGTGCGCTTACTGGGGCTTTCGTCGACATTACGAGATTTGGTCACATTTAGGAGGAAGGGCTTGTTGCTCGATTTTTCAAATTCAGGTGGAGGCGCTTCGTTCCGGCTACCGATGCGTCGGCATCGGCGGGAACAACGCGACATGTCCGCGCTACGCGGGGACGTGCGTGGTTTTGGGCAAACTCCGGAAGTAATCGGCGCCGAAACAGCGGCTTTCATGCCCAATGGCGGCGCGGCGGCATCTTCGCCGGCTAGGGCAATTTTCATTGGCGTTTCCACTGGCGTTTTGGTGTGGACAGTGACACGAATTTTGGACAGGGTTTTCGGACTTTCTAGGAGGGTGGCATGAGGCTTTGGAAAATCTGGCTACCCGTTACGTTGGCTGTCGTTTTGGCCAGTACTTGGGCGGTGGCGCAACAGTTCATGACGGCTAACCAAGGCGCTCCGGGTAAGTTTGGCCCATGGCCTGTTACCGTTGTCATGCCCGTTGGTTCCGGCATTCCCGTCACTCCTCAGCTTTGTTTGACTAACATCCACAAAAACACGGCCGTGGGTGGCGCGGCGGTGAGTACCCCCGCGGCGCAACTTGCCGGGCGGCGGATGATAGTTCTTTGCAACTCCCTCCAGAATGCCGGCAACCCCACTGTGAAGTGCCGGGTGGATGGGGTACTCCCTATTTTGGCGGCGACCAACCCCGGGGATGTCCTAGGGCGTGGTGACTGCATCCTCTACGCGATTCCTGACACGAATATTCCCAAGTGCATTTCTAGTGGTGCAGCGGTGAACGTCATTTCTTCGGAATGCCTCTGATTGTGAAAATTCTTCTTACATTGTTGTCGTTGTCAATGCTGGGGCAGACGCCCGGTGTGGTGACTCGCGGCGATTTGATGAAGCGTTCCGAATACCAGACTTTCGACGCGTTGCCCCTTTTCGTTGATTCACTGGGAAGTGACGACAATGACTGTCTGGGCACTGGGGTAAATGCTTGCCTCACCATTGCTGGCGCGCTTTCCAGGGTGCCTAAGCTGATTAATACACCTGTCACCATTTCCATAGCCTCGGGTAGTTTCGCGGGGGCCCAAGTCAGTGGCTTCACCATTGGCGAGGCCCGAAGTACGGCGGCGGGCGCTTACCTGTCCATTATTGGCACTCTGGTAACGTCGACGACGCTGCTTTCTGGCCCAACGACGGGTACTTTCGACTCTGGTACCGCGGGAACGGCTTCACCGGCTGTTTTTGGCACGGCGACGAAGCTTTTGGCGGGTTGGACGGTGAACGACTTGCGTGGCCGCTTCATTGAGATTACCGGGGGCACGGGAAGTGGACAAGTCAAGGTAATTCAGTCCAACACCGTCGACACTATTACCATTGCCGGAACGTTTTCGCCGTCCCCGAATGGGACTTCGACTTTCGCCTTACGCGATTCGGGGACGAATATTACCTCCGGGGTGGTGGTGCCGGCTTCCATTAACGGCGCGGCGGGGGTTACCCCCAATGGTTTCCTCATCACCTCAAATACTGGCGATGCAACGGCTTCCGGGACGTCTCTAAGTGTCGGCGTTTCTCAATGCAAATTCACCAACGTTGGAATTGGGGTAACGGCGACTGGGGCGACGAAACTACTGCTTCGACGGAACCAATTCATGGTGACTGCCGGAGGCGTTTTCTTGACAAAAAATGCTTCAATTAACCTTGACACCAACGCTTTGATGTTGGCCGCTGCTCAGATTGGGCTAACGGTTGGCTCGGATGTTTCTAGTACTTTCGTTACCCAAAACTTAATTCGTGGCGGAAGTATTGGTGTTTCTACCGCGAATGTCAGCAGTTGGATGATGCTTGGGACGGCTATTGAAGCCCAGACGTCGTCTGGAATTTCAATGAATGGCGGGGTTGGGCAAGCGCAGTTGAATGGAAACCGCTTTGACTGTGCGGGGGTTGGTGCCGGGATTTTCGTTTTGTCAAGCTTTTCCGGTGGCAAGCTAGGCGTTGATTTGGGTGGTAGCGGCGGGGACATTTCCAGTTGCGTAACGGGCATTGACGCTTCAGGGACACACCACTTCTCATTGGCGGCCGTTTGGAGCGGAGCGGGCAATACAACGGCAATTTCCGTGTCCAAAGGTAGCGCGCTTCAGCTTTCCGCGGCTTCCACCATCACGGGCGTAACTGAATTGTCGATTGACGGAACGGCTTTCACCGTTGCCGCGATGCGCGCGGCGGTGCCCAAAGTGATTTCGGACATAAACCACGGCTCAAGGGTGTACGAGTAAAAAAATGTCTGTTTTTTTGCTGCTTAAAAATAACGCCGGGAAAATCACTGAGACGAGCGTTCCAGTGGGCGCGGCACAGGTAGTCGAGACAAGTCTCGCGGTGGACACGTCTACGGCTAGCGCGGTTTTCGTTGATTTGCTAACGTTGTCCATTACCATAACTGGGAGCGCGCTTCTTTTGCTCGCCACTGTGTCAGTAACGAACACTAATCCCTCCGTGGTGTCTTTCGCCATCACCGTAGATGGGACTCAATATGTAGGCGCGGCAACTAGTTTTACTGCTGCGAGTCAAAATCGTTGCGCGGCGCTGATGGTAAAGGTGACGGGGCTTGCGGCGGGATCTCGCTCGGTGAAACTTAGGTGGAAGCGGACAGCGGGGACTATCAGCATCAACCCGGCAACAGCTCCTGATGACCAGCATGCGGCTTTGACCGCGATGGAGGTTTGAGTATGGCAACAGGAACGCCTACTACCTTCCATTTTTCCATTTCCGGTGATTTTCCTAACCGTCGGGTAGTTTTGGATTTGCTACGCGAGGAGATTATCGGCAGTTCTATTTCCACTGCGTTGAACTCATTAGGCAAATCGGGGGATGACTGCGCGGTTACATTTGCAGATGTTCTTTCAACAGCAAACGAGACAACGCTTGATGGGATTGTTGCCGCGCACACCGGAAAATTGGTTATTTTCGAATTTCGAGGCGCCCTTACCGTGGTGCCAAGTGAGGCTTTAATCGTTGGACTTCTGACATTTGATGTATTAGGCGGAATTGCGATGCAGCCCGCGGCGTTAGAGCCTCTTAGTTCTGACCAGGTTATTCGTTTTTGGGGCGAGGTAAAATCTCTTGGTACGGGTGGGGAAATCCAGGTAGTCGAGAACGCTTCTGGAACGGACACCATCATTGCAACGTTTTCCATCCCTGACACTTCCAGTGCTTACCAAGCCGTGACGTTTGATTCAACCGTTAGCGTACAAGCTGGATTGAATACATACCGCGTGGAAGGGCGCCTAAACGGTGCCACTTTGGCGGCGGTCCGTTTTGCTTCTCTTGGTATCTTCCGAAGAGTTGTCTTTCTTTCTTAGTAGCGAGAATCTCCATGGCTAATTTCCGGGCGCTGACAAGTCAGAGCGGAACTGTTACCCAGATTCAAGACGCCAACACAACTATTGTTGGTGCTGGCGTTACAACGGCCGCGGGTGACTTATCCATTTCCGCCGCTGGGGGCAATGCAACGGTTCAACCGGGAACGGTGTTGGACACCACGGGTGCCGGGAACATAAATTTACCCAACAACGGCGCGGCGAAGTTTCAGGTTGAGGCTGTTTCCGTTGGCGCGACGGTAACCGCCCCTAATCTCGACACCTTAACGAATGCTTCCAATGCGGACGCCTTGCATGTCCACGCCACGGGTGTTACCGGGGTGACGTTTACTGCGACTTCCGGCGAGGCTATTGACGCGGGCGAAATTCTTGCGATGGATGACGTCGCGGGCAGTCCGAGGGTTTTCAAAGCGGACGCCAACGGAGCCAGCGAAATACAAAACCCGGTGGGCGTTGCCGTCAATACGGTGGCGGGCGCGGGGCTTTCGGTAACCGTCCGAGTGGCGGGACAACAAAACATCCCCGATGCCCAATTTGACGTTGTCCCGGGTACTGCGGACGTTGGGAAGCGGCTTTACTTATCCGAAACGGCGGGTAACTGGACTTTAACGGCGCCTTTGACTTCGGGCTCATTTGTAATCCGGACGGGAATTGTATCAGTGGGCGGGGCGGGAGCGGTCAAGGTTGTATGGCAACCCGGAGAAGGAATTGTGCTCGCGTAAAAAGGGAAGGGGCGCTTTTCGAATGCAGAAACCTACCAAAGCAGCAATGGCCATCATTTTAGGCTTCGTCCTGACAATGACGGTTTTAGCTTACCTCGTTTTCCGTCTGCCTGAAGTGGAAGCGAAGAAACATCGCCCTCTTGATGGGGGCTCTCTGGTTTGCGGAGCGGGCCAGAAGAATTGTGGTAGCTATTGCGTTTCTCAAGGAATGCCGTGCGACAACTAAGAAAGACTGTCCTTTGCCTTTTGATTGCCGCAGTGGCGTTGGCCTCTCCCAACACCATTGGGGAGATTCTACGCCTTGGCCGTTTGGCCTTTGTCGGGTTTCCCGCCGCGTCCGCGTTGAACGAAGGCGGGTTGCTGTATGACTCGACAGTCCAGGTTCCACGTTACTCCGATGGGGTTACCTGGATTCCTCTTGCTGGGATGGGTTCGAGTGCCAGCATTGTGGTTTTTCAGGCGACTTCTGGGGAAGCTATCGACACCGCGGAGCTGGTTTCGATGGATGATTCGGTCGGCTTGCCCCGACTTTTTAAGGCTGACTCCAACGGTACAACCCCACGGAAAAATATTGTCGGTGTCGCGGCGACGACTGTCGCAGGTGCGGGATTCCTCGTCACGGTGGTAGTCTCCGGTGAAGTTTCGGTTGCCGATGCCCAATGGGATATAGTGCCCGTGGTGGCGGATGTTGGGCAGAAAGTTTTCCTGTCCGAAACCGCGGGCAACTGGACTTTAACGGCGCCTTCGACTTCTGGGGACATCGTTATTCGAACTGGGATTGTCTCTCAAGGGGGAGCAGGGGCGGTTAAGGTAGTTTTCCAAGTTGGTGAAGGAACCATTTTTTAAGGAGGAAGGCTATGTCAATCATTGTTACGGATGTCGACAGCACTGGGGATTATCGAAAGTCATATGACATCACGGCTACTGAGGATACAGATACGGGGTTTGTTCTGACGCATAACGTGAATTTCACGGACCCCAACCCCGATGCGCCCAGAACCGCGAACAGTCAAATGGCTATCATTTTTGAAACTTTGTTACCTGCTGCTTTGGCGTCGCGTTGGCAGGCGTCCAACCGTACGAAAACTCAAGTCACCTTCACAAAGGAAAACGCCTCGGCTTCGGGCGATATTGTGGGACCGCAAGTTAGGGTTCACATCGAGCGTGTTCACTCTATTCAGGACTAACAAAAAACATTTTTTTAGGAAGAGGGAGGGAATAATATGTCATTTCAAGACCAGTGGGCTAATCCAAAGCGAGACTATTGGGCTACTATTAAGTCATGTGCTTTTGGGCATTACACCGCTCAGAACATGGCCAACGTTGCCAATGGGAAGGTAATCCTTTTTCCAGGAATGCTTAATCCTAGCGACTATGCCAACAACGCTTTGACTTCACCCAAAGTGGAACTGTGGGACCCGGAGACGAATAGTTTTTCTCTATTGGCCGATGCCCCCGCGGGCTTGCTGGATTACTCGATAACAATTTTGAGGGATGGAAGGATTGTTATCAGTGGTGGCCATACTCCAACGCAGGATGTTGGCAACGGCCCTTTTTTCAATCCAGGATATTGGCTAACTATTAGTGATAAAATTTACATCTACACTCCATCAACGAATATGTGGGCAACGGCGGCATCAGTACTGCCGACTCCGCTACATGCGCATCAGTCTGTGCAACTTAACAACGGAAAAGTGTTGTTTTTCGGTGGCATTACGAATACTCCTTTCCCGCCTAATTCCATCGAGACTGATGGATTCGGCAACATCATCAAAGCTCACGGCATCGTGAATAGCTACCTTTGGGACCCAGTTGCTGACACAATCGCGGCAACAGGTAGTATGGCCAAGCCGAGGTTGTTTTTTACTCCGGTTAAGCTGAACGACGGTCGCATTATGGCAATTGGTGGATTACCAAAGGTTGTTTCGTTCTCTGTTTTTCCATCGCTGATTCAGCCGCCTCTTCAAGACAGCATTGAAGTCTACAATCCAGTTAGTGGGGTTTGGAGTGACGGAACGCTTCCCGAAGTCGCTGGAACGTTCCTGACAATGCCTGTCATCCCCAATGACTTCAGTCCAGGGGTAATCCCTCCTGGCTATCCATTCCCCGGTGGGATTGTTTTTGACAATGCGTTGGATGACCGTATGGCACCAGGGGCGGCCGTTCTGACGGATGGAACAGTGTTGATAATCGGTGGGACGGGTTTATGCGCCCAACCTGCTTTCTACGCCGGTCTTGGGCTTGGTCGGGCGTCGTGCCTGGTAGTTGACCCCAAGACTGGTTTGTTTACCCAGGTGGACAGTATTCCGCGAGTGGGGGCAGTCTACCCTGTCGCGGTTGTTTCACTGCGAAATGGACAAATCCTACACATTTGTTGGAATGAAGGTTACGACTCAGACGCTCGCGCTGTGCACCTATTCAACCAATTCACTCGGAAATGGGAGCTTGGGGCTGATATGCCTTCATCTAATATTGTCGTAGGACTTGTTGGGCCAGTTCCGCAATCGGACATTCTCGTCGGTTCAACGTTCCGTACGCAAAACAAGGACTTTGTAGCGGGGTCCAATACGTTTGAAAAGGTGCTTATTGGGCCAGGCTTTCCGGCTCTTGCAGCCACTTACTATGTTCCAAAGCTCTAAGAGATTTTTAAGAAAGGAGAAAGTCAATGGCAATGGTTGACGAGTTAATCACGATAGGGGCCTTGAAAGGTGACGCACAAACACAGGCGTTTGCCAAATTGGCTCAAGTATATCAGAAGTTTCACATCAGCACTTATGCTTCTCATCCGCAATACAAAGCGGCGAAGGAAGTTTATGACTTAATGGTTCGCAAGATGACGGCGAAGCTGTTTTGAAAGTATGGACGTCGACATTGCGGCACATCTTGCGAAGACATTTCAGGATTACGGCATTTATGCTGTAACTTCTTTGGCTGTCTTCGCAATTGTGTTTCTTTTTCGAGCGCTTAGGAAGACAGAACGGGAAAAATTTGACGTTGCGGTGAAGCTTGCGCCACTTGTGGAACGCCTAACGGAGATGCTTGAGCGAGCAGCGCAGGCGAGGGCGGCAAGGAAAAAAGAAAAGGGGGAGGAGGAATGAATCCCCAGCCTGTGCCGAAGCGGAAACGCCATAAGGAGTTAGTCGAAAAGGTGCAGAAACGACTCGAAGACTTGGACAAGGAATTGGAAGACGCCACAAAAGCGATGGACGAAGGCGAGAGTGATTTAGCCGACCTGGCGTGGGAGTCTGAATTGGAGCCAGAGGAGGAAAAAACGTGACGCGAGAACTTCTGATGAAGCTTTCCGATGCGGCAATCCTTCTTGAATGGGGCGGGGTTTTCATTTATTTCCTTCGTCGTTTTGTCAAAATGCGTAAAGTTGTTTCCCTTGCGCTGGCGGGGATGTCTTTGGGGTGGTTGATTCTTGGGCTTGGGGATATTTCGCTGCGACTGAGCCACGGATTCGAAGCTTTGAAAGTATTGGCGCTTGGGCTTGGCGCATTTCTGTGGTGGTCAGTCTGGCGAGTTGAGAAAAAAGGGAAGTGACAATGGCACGAAGGAAGAAAATTCATTGCCCCGGCCCAAAGGGCAAGTATTGCCGTCGACGGGTGGCCTTGCCTTCGAGATTTGCGAAGGCGTCTATGCGGACGGTGAAGCGTGGAAGCATTCGCGTCGTTGTTGGTTGCCCCAAGGGAAAGTTCAAACGGGGGAGATGCACAGTGGGGATGAAGGCCCAGTCGTTTCTCTACAAGGTAGGTTCTTCAAAGTGCGCGGTTTGCCATATTTGACGGTTTTAGCGGAGGGAGTACATGTCCATTACCATGACGAAGTCCCGTGATATTCCACGAAGTCCTTTGGATGGGTTTGGATATTATTCGCAAGCCGATGCGGCGGCGTCGGCGCCTCCCGCGGATGTCGCTTCGGGGGCCGCTTCTGCTGCGTCTGCGGCAGAGGAATCCCCCATTAGCCTGGCGGCTAAGGCCCCCGAAGCGATGCAGTACGCGGCCATCCCTTTTTTCGCCTACCTGGCATTCAGCGGGCGACTTCCGGGGTGGGCGCGCATCGTGTCAGGCATCTTCGCGATTAGGGCCCTTGGCGCGCTGAAAGCGGGCTAGGGGTAATGAATTCCATCCTCTTCAGCGCCTTCTATGGGCTCTTGAAGGGGGTGGCTTTCGCCAAGCACTCGGTGCGTGACGTTTCCGACTTCCAGGCCAATGTCATTGGCCCTCTGCATGAGGAAGCGGTGTACCGAGTCCTTCCCCACGTGACGATGGGGCGCGCCTTGCCACGGGGCTTTACCGCCTTCATCTTTGCAACGGACCACCTGATTTCCGAATACCGCCACAATGCCCTGGATGGCTTCCAAGCCGTGGTGCGCTTTGCGGACGTTTTCGCGGGCGGCTTGCTGTACGAAGCGGCTTTCCGGCGCTACGGTTACCTCGGTGCCGTGCTGGCGCACGCCGCGCACAACACGGCCTGCGGTTTAGGGCGAAAAGCGGCGCAAGGAGGGGCTCGTGTCGGCATTGCACCGTGAGAAAGTGACGCTGCATTACCGGGCGCCTAAGTTTCCGAAGGGCCGCATTGTATTCGAAGAAAGTAAGGGCAAAAGCTATTGGCCGTTGGTACTCTCGGTTGCAGGCGTTACGGGTTTTGCCGGGTTATTCTATTGGCTGTTCCTCGCGAAGAAGCCACCTCGCTCTATGCCCACTCTCCTCCCTATGTCGGCGAAGAATTTTGTTGGAAAATTAAAGCCCGCGGTGGAAGCCGCTGGGGCCTTCTCTACCCCAACGAAGATTTTGGTTATTACCCACGCGGCCTATGAGAGTGGCTTCGGGCGCTCTACCGCTTGGACGGTGAATAACCCCTTCAACCTGACGGCGTTGTCAGGCCCTTTTCTTCCCGGAAAAGACGAGCAATGCACCCCGGACAACGTCTGCACGCCCATTGACCAAAAGTGGGCCTCGTTCCCAAATTTGGAATCCGGCGTGAAGGGTTACCTCAAATTCATTCAGAATCCACGCTACACCGACGCCTACACTAGACTTTTAAGCGGCGACTTGACTTTCTTGGATTCCCTCTACCGGGGTGGATATTTCACTCAACCCCTTGACATTTACAAACGGAATTTCCAAAGCACCATGTCACGGGTAAAAGACACGTTTGTCAGTTCAGCTTTGGTGTCATAAAGAGATTCGTTTCGTTGCGCCGCTAGGTAGCTACCCAAATTTTTTCTGTAACCTCTCGTAGTTTTTCCGTTCCGCTTTCTCGAGGCGCTCTGCGTCTAACCTCTCGCGTTTGAGCCGATTGATTTCCTCGAGGGCAGTTTCTGGGCGTTTGCCGATGATTACAGCGCGGTAGTCGCCATATTCGCACTTGAGTTGCAGGTCCAGT
>Ga0334722_10007035_pt1 | contig 10983 bp, 14 predicted proteins | sample C3_bottom_MG_FD_207210 | JGI IMG/M metagenome (GOLD analysis project Ga0334722, IMG submission 207210) | Sediment microbial communities from Yellowstone Lake, YNP, Wyoming, USA - C3_bottom | ecosystem: Environmental > Aquatic > Freshwater > Lake > Sediment | place: USA: Wyoming | collected...
CGCCATCGAAAAGCGGCCCAAGGTCGTCACGGGCCCGGACGGCGAGGACACCATCGCCATCCGCACCTGCGCATACTTCTCGTTTTCGTTCGATCACAAGGTGGTGGACGGCGCCGATGCCGACCGCTTCGTGGCCGACCTGAAGCAAACGCTCGAGAGCATTCCCGACACAGGATTCTGACCACGAGGAACGGTGAACGGACAACCGTTCACGGTTGGTCGTTCGCCGTGCTTCGTCCCCCGCCAACCTGCCCCCCATGCCCCGCGCACTCAGCATGCAACGCACCGTGGTCCCGCCCGGCGACCGCGCGAAGTTCCTCGAGCGGGTGAAGGTGCGCGAGGTGCACTACCGGGCCGCCGGCTGCCAGTTCTGGCTGTTCGAGGAGGCGGCCCTGTCGGGGGCGTTCATCGAGTTCTCCGAGGCGCCGGACGCCGACACGCTCAAGGATGCGCACGCCACCGCCGTCGAGCCGCCGCTCGATCCGGCGCGCATCTACGTGCAGCGGGAGCTCCCGTAGTGCGGCGCCGCCCTGCGCTGCGCGCCGGGAAGGGGCGATGACCGTGGTGCCCCCTCTCGCCGCCGAGCCGACCACGCTGCGGATCGACCTCCACGCGCACAGCACCGCCTCCGACGGCATCGCGTCGCCGACGCTCTTTGCCGAGACGGCCGCCCGGGCGGGGCTCAACGTCGTGGCGCTCACCGATCATGACACGGTCGCCGGCGTCGCCGAGGCCATGGCGGCCGCCGCGGCGCTCGGCGTGCGCGTCGTGCCCGGCGTGGAGCTCAGCGTGATGGACGGCAAGGACGAGGTGCACCTGCTCGGCCTGCATCTCGCCGACGTCGGCGCCATTGCCGGCGCCCTCGAGACCTTCCAGCAGGGGCGCACGGCGCGCGCCGAGGCGATGGTGGCAGCGCTCAACGTGCATGGCATTCCGGTCACGATGGAGGCCGTGCTGCGTGAGGCGGCTGGAGGGGCGCTCGGCCGGCCGCACGTGGCGCGGGCGATCATCGCCGGCGGCTGGGTGGCCGACTCGCGCGAAGCCTTCGACAAGTGGCTCGGCGCCGGCCGGCCGGCCTTCGTGGAGAAGCCGCGGCTCGACGTGGCCGAGGGCGTTGCGCTCGTGCACCGGGCGGGCGGCCTGGCCATCTGGGCGCATCCCGGCGACGACGGGCGTCGGGCGCGCTTCGAGCGCCTGGTGGCCGCGGGCATCGACGGCGCCGAGGTCCGGCACCCCGGACACGATGCCGCCGACACGGCGCGCCTCGGCGCGCTGGTCGAGTTCTTTCAGCTCGTGCCGAGCGGCGGCTCCGACTGGCATGGCGCGACGGCTGGCCCGCGCATGCTCGGGGCGGTCCAGGTTCCCTCGGAGTGGCTGGAGCGGCACGAGGAGCGGCTCGCGATGCGGCGCCGCGCCGTGCCGGTGCGCGAGGAATGACCGCGCTCAAGGGCGGAGTGGCGCTGGTCACCGGGGCCGGCCAGCGGGTGGGGCAGGCGATCGCGCTCGCGCTTGGCGCCGAGGGCATGCGCGTCGCCGTGCACTACCACGCCTCCGACGACGGTGCCCGGCGCACGGCCTCGGCGCTGCGCGGCCTTGGCGTCGAGGCGCGCCAATTCGCGGCCGACCTGCGCGATCCGGCCGCGCCCGACCGCCTGGTCGCCGAGGTGGCGACCGCGTTCGGGGCGCTCGACCTGCTCGTGAATTCCGCCGCGATCATGCGGCGGCTCGCGCTCGACACCGTCACGCCGGCGGAATGGGACGAGAGCCTCGCAATCAACGCGCGGGCGCCGTTCTTCCTGTCGCTCGCCGCGGCGCGGGCGATGGGCGAGCGGGGCGGGGCGATTGTGAACATCTGCGACCACCTCGCGCACGAGTCATGGCCGATGCTCGTGCCGCACGCGGCGAGCAAGGGAGCGCTCGAGACCGTCACCCGCCAGCTGGCGGTGCAGCTCGCACCGCGCGTGCGAGTGAACGGCGTGGTGCCCGGTGCGGTGCTTCCCCCCGAGGGGTGGCCCGAGGCCGCCCGCCGCCGGTTCGAGGAGTCCACGCCGCTGCGGCGGCTGGGCGCGCCGGACGACGTGGCGCAGGCCGTGGTGTACCTCGCGTCGGCGCCGTACGTCACGGGCCACCTGTTGTTCGTCGATGGGGGGCGCCACCTTCGGTAGGAACGGCGGCCGCCCCCTTCCAGTGGCGCGGCGATCCGGGTGATCTTACAAGACTGGACGCGCGCACCCCGTTCGTCCGATCTCCCTCCTTTCCGAACGACCCGTGGCAACGCACGAATACGAAGTCATCATCATTGGCGCGGGCCCGGCTGGGCTCTGCGCGGGCATGTACGCCGGCCGGTCGATGCTCAAGACCGCCGTGCTCGAGCGCGGCCTCCCCGGCGGGGAGCTGCTGAACACCGAGATCATCGAGGACTACCTGGGCTTCGAGCACATCCTGGGTTCCGAACTGGCCGAGAAGTTCCAGGCGCACGCCGTGAAGTTCGGCATGGACCTGCGCACGTTCGTGCAGGTCGAGAAGGTGTCCCGGCAGGACGACGGCACGTTCCTTGTCACCACCGACGGCGGCGACAGCTATGGAGCGCCGGCCGTCATCGTGACCGCCGGCGGCACGCCGGTGAAGCTGGGCGTGCCGGGCGAGGTCGAGTACGCCGGCAAGGGCGTGAGCTACTGCGCCATCTGCGACGGCGCGTTCTACCGCGGGCACACCATCATGGTGGTCGGCGGCGGCGATGCCGCGCTCGAGGAGGCCGACTTCCTGACGCGCTACGCGAGCAAGGTCTACCTCGTGCACCGGCGCGACGAGTTCCGCGCCTCGAAGCTCGTGCAGAAGCGCGCCTTCGCGAACCCGAAGATCGAGCTGGTGCTCGACACCGTGGTGGAGTCCATCCATGGCGATGCGCAGGGCCTCATGACCCATGCGCGCATTCGCAACGTCCAGACGGGCGCCGCGCGTGACCTCGTGGCCACCGGCTGCTTCGTCTTCGTCGGCTTCCGGCCGAACACGGGCGTGATCGACGGGCACTTCGAGCACGACAGCGCCGGCTACATCCTGACCGACGCCAACATGATGACCTCCATCGAGGGGCTGTTCGCCGCCGGCGACGTGCGGGTGCAGCTCACGCGGCAGGTCACGACGGCGGTCGGCGACGCCACCACCGCCGCCATCGCGGTCGAGAAGTACCTCACGGCGCGCCGCACCGGGCAGCCCGTGCCCGCGCCGATGCCCATGCTGGTGAAGTGATGCTCGTTCGCGCGCTCACGGTCGGGCCGTTTCAGGAGAATTCCTACCTGCTCGCCGACGGCGCGACGCACGACGCGGTTTTCGTCGATCCCGGCGACGAGGGAGAGCGGCTGATCGCCGCGGTCGAGGAGGGCGGGTTTACGCTGCGTGCCATCTGGATCACGCACGGCCACCTCGACCACGTGGGCGGCATCGCGGCGCTGAAGCGCCGCTTCGACGTGCCGGTGTACCTCCATCCGCTCGATCGGCCGCTGTATGATCGCGCGGAGGAGCAGGGCAGGCACTACGGTGTCCGCATCGAGGCGCCGCCCGCCCCGGAGCGCGACCTGGCCGAGGGCGACGTCGTTGCGTTCGGCGGCCTCAGCTTCAACGTCGTGCACGTGCCCGGCCATGCACCGGGACACGTCGCGTTCGTCGGCCACGGCGTCGTCTTCGGCGGCGACGTGCTGTTCGCCGGTTCGATTGGCCGCACCGACCTGCCGCTGTGTGACGCACGCGCCATGCAGCGTTCGCTCGAGCGCCTGGCTGCCCTGCCGCCCGAGACGATCGTCTACCCCGGCCACGGGCCCGCGACGACCATTGGCGAGGAGGCGCGCACGAACCCGTTTCTCACCGGCGCGGCGCGCCCTATTCTGCGGTGACGCGTCCGCTCGCCGCCCTCGTGCTCGTGGCGCTCTGGCTCGGTGCCGCCCTGATCACCGTGGCCGTGGTGGCGCCGGGCGCGTTCGCCGTCCTGCCGACGCGCGCACTCGCCGGCGACATGGTGGGACGCGTCCTGCCCGTCCTGTTTGCCGGCGCCATGGGCGTGCCGGCCATTGCGCTCGCCATCCATCCGCCCTCACGCCGGCACGCTCTCGCGCTCGCGGCGGCGGCGTCGTCGGTCCTCGCCGCCCTCGTGGCGCTGGCGGTGGTCGATCCGCGCATTGCGGCCGTGCGCGCGGCGGCCGTGGTGCCCATCGACCAGCTCGCGGCCGCCGACCCGCGCCGCGCAATGTTCGGCGTGCTGCACGCGGCATCGGTCGCCCTGCTCGGCCTCGCGATGTTGGCCAACGCCGCCCTGCTCGCTGCCCTCGCCCGCGCCGTCGCCGGGCGCGCCCGCTCCCCCGGAGAGACCCGATGACCATCCGCCGCGGCCTGCCGCTCGCCATCGCCGCCGTCAGCACCGTCGTCGTCGCCTGCACGGCCGCGACCGACGTGACAAGCGTGCCGTACGGCTTCGTCACCGTCGTGGCGCAGACGGCCGGCGCCGGCTACACCGCGTCGCCCGTGGCGTCCTTCTTCGATGCGCGCGGCCTCGGAGCACCCGGGGCGGTGTCGGCGTGGGATTCGTGCCGCGTGCAGCCGTATTCCCCGGGCGCCGTGCTCTCCTTCGGCGACGTCTATCCGTCCATCGGCGCCGGCTCGGCGGTCGCGGTCAAGTTTGGTGCGCGGACGGATTCGCTCTTTCCGGTCGCGGTGGGTCGCGAGATCCAGTACAAGCTGCGCACGCCGACGTCCATCCCGTACACCCCGGGCGATTCCGTCAGCGTCGTGGTCCCGGGGAACAGCGACGGGTATCCCGCCATCTCGTTCCGGGCCAAGACGGCCGAGGCGGTGGCCGTGACGAACTTCGGCACGCCGAATGGCGCGTCGCGCCTCGACCTGCGGTGGAATGCCGCACAGGACCTCAACGCGACGATGACCGTGTCGTTCCGCTTCGGGGCGTCGGGCGCCGACTCCCTCAACACGCAGATCTACTGCCAGTTCAAAGACGACGGCGCCGACTCCATCCCCGCCCGCTACATGGCGTCGTGGGCGCAGGCTCCGACCAGGAGCTGGACCGCGCAGCGGGTCCGCAGCTACGTCGCGTCGGTGGCCAAGGGCGGCTACTTCAACTTCATCTCCACCTTCGACGTGCCGACGCCCGCCTCGCCGTAGCGCCATCCGGCCGGGCGGGGGCGCGGCCGGCCCTTCCTCCCCGGCATTCCGAACGGTAATCTCCCCTTATGCGCATCACGACGTGGGCCGAATACGGCGTCATCTGCGCGCTGCACCTCGCGCGGCGCGTCGATGAGGGCCTGGTCAGCGGCCGGGAGATCGCCGAACGGGAAAAGCTCCCGCCCGACTACGCCGAGCAGATCCTCCTGCGCCTGCGCCGCGCCGGCATCGTCACCAGCACCCGCGGCGCGCGCGGCGGCTATGCGCTGGCCCGCGCGGCCGACGCCATCACGCTGCGCGAGATCCTCGCCGCCTCCGAGCTGGTGACATTCGACCTGCACTGCGACTCGCATCCGGTGGACGAGGCGCGCTGCTCGGCGTCGCACGACTGCTCCATCCGCCCGGTCTGGCAAATGCTGCAGCGCCGCATCGATGAGGTGCTCGATGGGGTCCGGCTCTCCGACCTGCTCGAGGAGGAGAAGCTGGTGCGGCAGCGCGTGGGGCTCCCCGTCCTGACGTAGCGCCATGCCCGGACTCCCTTTCATCGGCGCCGTCCTGGCGCGCCGCCGCCGCCGCCGCCGCGCCGAGAGCGTGGTGGCGCGCCTGTTCCGTGAGCCCAACGAGGGTGATGTGCTCTGGCTTGCCGATGCCGCCGCGGGCGGTGACGTCGACCATGCCCGCTGGGAGCTCCGGTATGCGCGCCGCGCGCTGGGCCTCCTCGCCGCCCAGCGCGACGCACTCGATGACGCCACCGCGTCCGACGTGGCGTCGGCCATCGGCGAGGCGTTCGCCATCGACCCGCACGTCTCCCCGGTGCATCGTCCGCTCGCCGAGCGGCAGTTCAACGACCGGGTGACGACGTACCGCGAGGCGCTGCAGTCGCGCGGCGGGACCATCGGGCCGGCCGACAAGCTGGGCCGCATGCTCCTTGCCTTCGCGTCCGATTCGGCCCGCACGGCGGGCGCGCCGCTGCCGCGCGCCATCTCGCTCATGCACGCCTACCTCGCCGAGGCCGGCGAGGCGCTGCGCGATGCCTACGGCGGGGCGCCGAACCTGCCCGAGGACGTGAAGCCATCGGAGACCGTGCCGGCCAGGTGAGGGGGCGGAGGCGGCGTGCCGCCGGATGGCGCGAACCACAAAGGGCGACGCCTTTCGGCGCCGCCCTCTGTCGCATTCGGTTGCATCTGCCCCGCAGTGCCGAAGCCGGGACTCGAACCCGGACGGGCGTAAGCCCACTGCGCCCTGAACGCAGCGCGTCTACCAATTCCACCACTTCGGCAAGGAGTGGAAACGTATCCGGCTGATGGGGGTGAATCAAGGCGTGGTCCGCAATGGAGACGCGAAGGCCCCGCCGCTCGTCATTTTCCGGGGAACCGCGCCGCCCGTTCGGGACCCTCCACCCGCGGCGGTGTAGATTCCACCGAGCCGTCCCCCTTCTGACTTCCGTCCGTGAACCAGCCGCCCGACGAGACCGAGCTGATTGCCCGCAACAAGCGGGCGCGGCACGACTACGAGATCCTCGACACGTACGAGGCGGGGCTCGTGCTGCGGGGCACCGAGGTCAAGTCGCTGCGCAACGGCAAGGCGAACCTCGGCGACGCCTACGGCGTGGTGAAGGACGGCGAGATCTGGCTGCTGAACCTCCATATCTCGCCCTACGAGAAGGGGTCGGCGTGGAACCACGAACCCACGCGCACCCGCAAGCTGCTGCTGCACTCGAGCGAGATCCGCCGGCTCATCGGCGCCGTCGAGCGCAAGGGACTCACCATCATCCCGCTCGAGATGCGCTTCCGGCGCGGGCGCGCCAAGGTCATCATCGCCCTGGGGCGCGGCAAGAAGCTGCATGACAAGCGGGCCGACCTGAAGGAAAAGGACGCCCAGCGCGACGTGGCCCGTGCGTTGCGGAGCAACCGCTGATGCTGGCACTCCTGCTGGCGGCGGCCGCGGTGCTGCCCGCCGACTCCCTGCGCCTCGTGGTCGGTGGCCGCGACTCCGCCATCGTTGTCCGCGTCGAGGCCCAGGCCAGCTTCGTGGCCGCCGAGGCGGCGGTCAGCGCGCTCGGGGGCCGGCTCCAGCGGCTGCCCAACCATCGCTACCTCGTCAGCGTGGGCGGCGTCGCCATCGAGATGGCCGATCGCGCGCCCTATGCACTCTCGGATGGTCGGCTGTACCCGCTGGTGGCCGCCGCGCGCGAGCGCGACGGGCGACTCGAGGTCCCCGTGCAACTGTTCACCGACGTGGCCCCGCGCGCCGGCGCGCTTCTGCGATGGGATGGCGCACGCCGCCGGCTCATGCCGGTGGCCGAGGTGGCGACCGCCCGGGGCGCGGTCGTGACGCCCGTGCGGCAGTTGGCCGTCCCGGCGCCGGCCACCCGCCGCCCCGGGCCGCGCGCCGACGGGAGTCCTCCCGCCGGCACGATGCCGCCACGCCCCAGTCGGCGTCGCGTGATCGTCGTCGATGCCGGGCACGGCGGCCGCGATCCCGGCATGCGGGGCTGGAGCCCCGATCAGACGCCGGTGCGCGAGAAGGACGTGACGCTCGGGGTGGCCCTGCACCTGCAACGGGAGCTCGAGCGCCGCGGCTTCGCCGTCGTCATGACGCGCAGCACCGACACCCTGATTGCGCTCGACGACCGCGGCCGCATCGCCAACCGCAGCAAGGGCGACCTCTTCATCTCGGTGCACGTCAACGCGGCCAACCCCAACTGGCGTGATCCGCACGCGGCGCGCGGCTTCGAGACGTACTTCCTCGCCGAGGCCAAGACCGAGGATGAGCGCCGCGTGGCGCAGATGGAGAACGAGGTCGTGCGCTTCGAGACCGGGGCCGATGCGCCGCGGCATGATCCGCTGGGCTTCATCATCAACGACATGGCGCAGAACGAGCACCTGCGCGAGTCGAACGACCTGGCCGAGGGCATCCAGGAGGCGCTGCAGCGCGTGCATCCCGGACCGAGCCGTGGCGTGAAGCAGGCCGGGTTCCGCGTGCTCGTCACCGCGTACATGCCGGCGGTGCTCGTGGAGGTCGGCTTCGGCACCAATCGTGCCGAGGCGGCCTTCATCAGTTCGGAATCGGGCGAGCGCACGCTCGCCTCCGCCATCGCCGATGCCGCGTCGGACTACCTCGCCCGCTACGAGCAGCGCATCAGCACGGGCGGCGGGCGATGACCGCACCGCCCACGAGGGGAATCGTGCCATGACCGACGCGCTGCGGACCACGGTGGCCGGGCTCGACTTCAGCAATCCGGTGCTCCTCGCGTCCGGCACCGCCGGGTATGGGCGGGAGGTCGACGGGGTCATTGCGCTCGATCGCCTCGGGGGCATCGTCACGAAGGCGGTCAGTCCCGAGCCGCGCCATGGCAACGCGGCGCCGCGTGTCTGGGACTTCAATGGCGGGATGATCAATGCCGTCGGGCTGGCGAATCCGGGGCTGCAGGCCGTGCGCGCCGAAGCCCTGCCATGGATTGCGGCGCACATGCAGGTGGCGCGCGTCTTCGTGAACGTGGTCGGCCGCACCATCGAGGACTACGCCGAGGTGGTCGCCGGACTCGACGACTCGGCGGGCGTGCATGCGTTCGAGCTGAACGTGAGCTGTCCGAACACGCGGAAGGGGGGCCTCGAGTTCGGCGCCGATCCCGAGGCGCTGGGCGCGCTGGTGCGCGGCGCGCGCTCCGTGACGGCGAAGCCGCTCTTCGTCAAGCTCTCGCCGACGCTCTCCGACGTCGTGGCGACGACGCGCGTCGCCATCGAGTCCGGCGCAACGGGCGTCACGTTCTTCAATACGCTCCCCGGACTCGTCATCGACACGTCCACCCGTCGCCCCGTGCTCGGCTTCGGCAGCGGCGGCGTAAGCGGACCCGCGCTGCGGCCGGTGGCCGCGCTCGCCATCCGCCGCGTCACGCAGGCCCTCCCCGGCGTGCCCGTGATCGGCACCGGCGGCGTGGGCACGGCCGATCACGCGGTGCAACTCATCCTTGCCGGCGCGTCGCTCGTCGCCGTCGGCACCGCCAGCATGGCCGACCCGCGTGCGGCCGAACGGATTGTCCGCGACCTTGCCCGCTGGTGCGATGCCCACGGCGTCGCGCGTCTGGCCGACCTGCGTGGCACCCTCGAATGGCCCGCCTCATGACCGACCTCTCGCCCGTCGACCGCCGCCCGCCGACCCCCATCGTCGCCCTCGACGTCCCCACCATGACCGCGGCCCGGGCGCTCGTCGTGCAGCTGGGCGAAACGGCCGATTTTTACAAGGTGGGATTGCAGCTGTTCACCGCCGAGGGGCCGCGCGTCGTCGAGTGGCTGCGCGAGGACGGCAAGCGCGTCTTTCTCGACCTGAAGCTGCACGACATCCCCAACACGGTGCGCGGCGCGGCGCAAAGCGCCGCGTCGCTCGGCGTGCAGCTGCTGACGGTGCATGCGGTGGGCGGCGAGGCGATGCTGCAGGCGGCGGTCGAGGGCGGCGGCGGGACGGTGGGCATCCTGGCGGTCACGGTGCTCACATCGATGAAGCGCGCGGACCTGGAGGCCGCGCATGGGCACGCCGTGACGAGCGTGGCGGATGAGGTGGTGCGGCTGGCGCACGCCGCCGTGCGGGCCAGGGCGCACGGCATCGTGTGTGCGGGGACCGAAGTGGCGGCCGTCCGCGCGGCCCACGGCGACGCGTTGCAGCTGCTGGTGCCGGGCATCCGTCTGGGCGGCGCCCCGGCCCACGACCAGGCGCGCGTCATGACGCCGCGCGAGGCGGCGGCGGCCGGTGCGTCGTATGTCGTGATCGGGCGGACGGTGACGGCGGCGGAGGATCCGCCGGCCGCAATGCGCGCGGTGCTCGGCGAGCTCGGGTCGTAGGGCGCGCCGGCCGGCAGGCTGGCCAGGGAGCGGCGGATCGCCCGAAGGGACGCCGAAGACACGCCAATCCCGATTTTGTACACGTGAGTACGAAAAAAAAGTCAAGGGGCCCGCTTGTATTCAGTCCTTCAAGCGGTTACGATCCTTGTCTGTCCCAAAACACCACCGTCTTCGCACCACCGGGAGTTCGCGTGAAAGTTCGAAGCAGCGTGAAGCCGATTTGTGAGCACTGCAAGGTCGTGAAGCGCGACGGCGTGACTCGCATCATCTGCAAGCGCAATCCCAAGCACAAGCAGCGGCAGGGCTAACCACACTATGGCTCGAATCTCTGGCGTTGACCTGCCGCGCGAAAAGCGCATCGACATCGGTCTGACGTACATCTTCGGCATCGGCCGCACGGTCGCTCGCCGCATCCTCGCCGCCGCTGGCGTCGCCCCGGAAATCCGGGTGAAGGACCTCAGCGACGCGGACGTGAACAAGCTCCGTCAGGAGATTGACAAGACGTACCGCGTCGAGGGCGCCCTGCGCACCGAGGTCGCGATGAACATCAAGCGGTTGATGGACATCGGGTCCTATCGCGGCATCCGCCATCGGCGCGGATTGCCGGTCCGCGGCCAGCGGACGCACACCAATGCGCGCACCAAGAAGGGTCCGCGTCGCGCGATCGCCGGCAAGAAGAAGGTGACCAAGTAATGGCAACAGGCAAGAAGACCAAGCGGGTGGTGGAGGCGGAGGGCGTCGCCCACATCAGCGCCACGTTCAACAACACCCTGATCACGATCACCGATTCCCACGGGAACGCGGTGTCGTGGGGCTCGGCCGGCAAGGCCGGGTTCAAGGGATCAAAGAAGAGCACCCCGTTCGCGGCGACGGTCGCCGCCGAGCAGTGCGCGCGCGAGGCGTTGACCGCCGGCGTGCGCAAGGTGCACGTCCGCGTGCAGGGGCCGGGGTCGGGGCGCGAGTCCGCGATCCAGGCGCT
>Ga0334722_10007036_pt1 | contig 10983 bp, 6 predicted proteins | sample C3_bottom_MG_FD_207210 | JGI IMG/M metagenome (GOLD analysis project Ga0334722, IMG submission 207210) | Sediment microbial communities from Yellowstone Lake, YNP, Wyoming, USA - C3_bottom | ecosystem: Environmental > Aquatic > Freshwater > Lake > Sediment | place: USA: Wyoming | collected...
CCGCTGCTCAGGCTTGCGCTGAAAAGGGAACTGAAAATCGAAGACGTGAAACCGGCGGCAAGGGCCGCCGCGTAAACCATGACAACGGGGCCACTTCAAATTTCAACGAAGATTGGGATTGACTCCAGACGGACACTTCTCTATGATGTCTCTTTAAATAACATCACCATCGCACGTACCCCCCCAGTTATTTATTTATTGACAACCCGCTGTAAAATATGGTATAAAGCTATTCAGAGTAAAGGATTTTAGGCAAACCTTCGGCTGTGAAGCAGTCAGGGAGCGGGCGCGTGTTGCTTTTTCCGCCCAGGAAAAAGAGGAATACGATGAGATTTCCACTGCTTATCGCCCTTGCGTTTGGCCTTGTCGTTACGGGCTTTTCCGTCAGGGATGCTCATGCGATAAGGCTGGGGCCGTTGCAGGTACATCCGTACATCGACTTTTCGGTCTACCACGACGACAACGTTTTCGTGACCGACAAAAACAGGGTAAACGACAGGTACTTCCTTGTACAGCCCGGCTTCCTTTTCCAGTTGCAGCAGAGAGACAACCAGTTCGAACTCGAGTACAAGGCGGACATCTACCGGTACGTGCATACAGGCACTATGACCGTCGGAGGACAGACGTCCGTGGTCAACGACGTGGAGGACCACTTCCTGAGGGGCGCTGTCTACCTGAACTTCCCGGCCGGCCTGTCCGTCAAGCTGGACGACCTGGCTACGAGGGGGCACGAGGCGAGGGGTTCGCAGAACTTCGCTACCAGCGGGACGCTTAACCAGTACTGGTCGAACTCACTCGGCGCCGGGGTCTCGTACAAGCTCTCCGACCGCTTCAACGTGGCCGTGGACTACTCGAACTACTACATGAACTATAAGTTGAGCGCGAACGATTTCAGGGACAGGGTCGAAAACGGCGTCAGCGGCCAGGTGTACTACAAGGTCATGCCGAAGACCTCCGTCGTGCTCCAGGGTATATACAAGAACATATACCATTTCAACAACGAAGCAGGCGCAACGGCCCAGACCCTGAACAGCAACGAGTACTGGGTTATGGCAGGCGTGACTTGGGACATAACCGCCAAGTCGACCGGCACGGTCAAGGTTGGCTACGAATGGAAGGAGTTCGAGTACCCCGGCAGGGAGGGCTTTGCAAAACCGATCTACCAGGTAGCCCTCGAGCACCACTTCACGCCCAAGACCTCCATAACCGTGACCGGCGCGAGGATGGCGAGCGAGACGGACGCGACCGATGCCGCCTACTACACGACTACGGGCGGCTCTATAATGATGACCTTCAAGCCCATAGGCAAGCTCACCATAAAGCCGTACGCCTCGCTTACGAACAGCGCGTACTCCAACGTGACCAAGTCGTCCGACGGGGACGCAAACCGAAGGAATGACAACATGTGGGCCTGGGGGCTCGATGCATCCTACGACATGAACAAGTGGCTGGCCGTCGGGCTCGGCTATACTCATACAACAAGGACGTCCACCCTGCCAGTCTACGACTACACGGATAACTCCATGATGCTCCGCGTGAAGGCGTTGCTTTAAGGTCGGACGCAGGATGACGGACGGTTTATAAGCCTGCAAGATGGGAAGCTTGAAAAATCTAACGGCCTTGGCATTCACCCTGATACTGGCGCTCGTTTTCTCCGCCTCCGGCCTTGCGCAGGACTATGTCCTGGGCGAGGGCGACCTCCTCAAGATCACCGTGTACGAAAACGACGACCTCACCACCCAGGCGAGGGTGAGCGGGGACGGCAAGATAAGCTTCCCGCTGGTGGGCGACGTGTCCGTCGGCGGGCTGTCCGTACATGAGACCGAGCAGAAGCTGACGAAGCTCCTATCCGACGGCTTTATCATGGACCCGCAAGTCACCGTATTCGTAGCAGAGTACCGGAGCAAGAAGGTGACCATCCTGGGCGAGGTGAACAAGCCCGGCCTCTACCAGTTGAGCGGCAACGTAACCCTGATAGAGATAATATCACAGGCGGGCGGCCTGACCGCCACCGCCAGCGACACGGCGACGATACAGCACAAGGCGTCCGGGGCGGCGGACGGCGGGGCATACATAAGCGTCAACCTGAAAAACCTTATGGAGAAGGGCGACCTGTCCGACAATAAAAACGTGCAGGACGGGGACAGCATATTTATCACGAAGAGCGGCTTCGTGTACGTCACGGGCGAGGTGCAAAAGCCCGGCGCGTACAAGGTCGAGGACGGGACCACCGTGATGAAGGCCGTTGCGCTTGCGGGCGGCTTCACGGACAAGGCCGCCGACGGCAGGACCTCGCTCATCCGCAAGGTGGACGGCAAGGATGAAGAGATAAAGAGGGTGGACATGGGCTTCATCGTGAAACCCGACGACCTCATAACCGTCCCGGAGAGCTACTTCTAAATGAGTCAGGTGAAGGTATGAGAAGCGACGAGATAAACATACACGACTATGTCCGCGTGCTGATAAAGCGCAGGTGGGTGGCGGTCGCCTTTTTCCTGATAGTGTTCATCTCCGTATCCGTGGCCACTTTCGTGATGACGCCCGTCTACAAGGCTACGGCGCTCGTCTATATCGACCCGGGCGTAAACTCGCAGATGGCCTTCCAGCAGTCGCCCTACCCGCTCGACAACACGGTTTACCTCCAGACGCAGATAGGCATACTAAAGAGCGACGTCATTGCCCGCAAGGTAATAAACAAGGTCGGTATCGACCGGATATCCGGGGCCGGAGAAGACTTCGCCCTCTCGCCCTTCAGGCTGCTGGGCCTGCTGGGGGTCGGCGAGGCCGCTAACCCGGACCGGGAGAAAGAGGAAAGGGCAGTGGGCGTCTTCCTGGACAACCTGGACGTAGCCGCCGTGAAGAACAGCAACCTGGTGAAGGTGAGCTATGAAGCGGTAAGCCCGGAGCTGGCCGCACAGGTGGCCAACGTAGCGGTCCAGACATTCATCGAGCAGAGCCTGGAGATGAAGGTCGCGCCCGCAAAAGAGGCGATGGCGTGGCTGAACGACAAAATGGGCGAGATAAAGGGCAAGATGAGCGAGTCATCGAGCCAACTCCAGGACTTCAAGCAGGAGAAGGGCCTCATTGTGACCGGTGACAAGGAGTCGAACATATCCATACAGTCCCTGACGGAGCTGAACGCGCAGGCGCTCGCCGCCGAGGCGAAGCGCTACGACGCGGAGGTGAGGTACCAGCAGGTAAAGAGGCTGTCGGGCAACTCCGAAGGGATATTGACCGCCCCGAGCGTACTGAACAACCAGGTAGTGCAGGGCCTCCGCTCGCAGCTTGCGGCCATGGAGAAGCAGAAGTCGGAGCAGTCGAAGAAGTTCGGGGCGAAACACCCGCAGATGATAAGGCTCGACGGCGAGATAGACACCCTGAAAAAGCAGATAGGCAGCGAGGTCGCGCTCATCGTGGACTCGCTGAAAAACGAGTATGACTCGTCGCTGAGGGCCGAGCAGGGGATCAAGTCCGCCCTCGGCCGCCAGAAGTCCGAGGCGATGAGCTACGAGAGGCGCTCGACGGAGTACGACATCATGAACCAGGACGTGGAGGGCGCCCGGAACATATACGACACGGTCTTAAAGAAGTTCCAGGAGTCGAACCTCATGGGTAACATAAGCATGAGCAACGTGCAGTTCCTGGACAGGGCCAAGCCGCCCCTCTCCCCGGCCCGACCGAAGAAGGCCCTCAACATACTGATAGGGTTTGTAATGGGCGTCGTCACCGGAGTGGGCATCGCGTTCGTGTTCGAGTACATAGACAACACCTACAAGTCACCCGAAGACATCGAGGAATACCTGGGGCTTCCCTTCCTGGGCATGGTGCCCACAAACAAGTCGCTCCAGGGCGGGAAGAAGGACGCGAACCTGGTCGGGGTTTCCAACCCCAAGTCCCAGTTTGCGGAGGCGTTCAGGGGGATAAGGAGCAGCCTGCTGCTGTCCACCGGCGACAACACCCCGAAGGTCGTGCAGGTGTGCAGCGCCGTACACTCCGAGGGCAAGAGCACCGTGGCCGCCAACCTTTCCTGCATCATGGCCGCCGCAGGCGAGCGGGTGCTCCTGATAGACGCGGACATGAGAAGGCCGAGGCTCCACAAGGCCTTCAAAATGCAGAACGTGCAGGGCCTGAGCAGCATCCTTACAAGGCAGGTCACCCTCGATGCCGCCCTTAAGCAGACCGCCATTTCCGGCCTCACCGTCATTTCTTCGGGGCCCATATCGCCCAACCCCTCGGAACTCATCGGGTCCAACGCCATGAAGGAGCTTATAGCCGACGCCAGGGAGCAGTACGACAGGGTGATAATAGACTGCCCGCCTTACCTGGGCCTCTCGGACGCTTTGATGCTGACCCCGCAGACAGACGGAGTCCTCCTGGTCGTGAGGAGCGGCAAGACCTCCAAGGACCTGGTCGTAAAGACGAAAAAGGGTTTCGACCTGATAAAGGCCAGGATTTTGGGCGTCGTGCTGAACGACCAGACCAGCATGTCCGAGGACTACTACTACCGTTACAACTACAACTACTATTACGGCGACAACAAAAGCAAGTCCGCATAGACGCCAATAGCCGCCAATAGCGCCGGGAGCTCCCGCCCGGTTTCCCCGGAGGCCGGAGCACGCTGATGGAGAGACGCTTCGAAAAACTGCTCGTGGGCGTCATGCTGTTCCTGATAGCATATACCCCGCTCGCCTACGGCTCCATACTCCCCTACGGCTTCAAGGTCATCGAGGCGTCGTCCTTCGCGCTTCTTTCACTGTGGTCTCTGAGGGCGCTCAGGCGGGGCCGCTTCTCGATAGTCAGGACGCCGCTCCTGTACTTCCTGCCAATAACCGCCGCATTCTTTATACTCCAGGCGCTCCCTTTGCCTGCCGGGGTTGTAGAGGCTTCTTCGCGCGGGAGGGCCATGCTACGGGCGTACGCGGGCCTTGCGGGTGGTTACGACACCCTTGGCGCCGTACCCTGGCTGGTAAGGGAGCAGGGGCTGTACCTGTTCTCCGTGCTCGTCTTGTTCTTCATCGTCATAAACCACATCCGCTCCGAGAAGGGCATAAGGCTCGTCATAACCAGTGCGCTCGCGATGGGCGGCGTCCTGGCTGTGCTCTTGTTCTTGCAGAGGGTGGTGTACAAGTGGGGTACATACCTGCCATACATAAACAAGAACCATTTCGCAGGGTACATGGAGGTCCTGATACCCGTCGGTTTCTCGGCGGCGGTATTGGAGTTGTCGGGCATGAGGACAGGGCATGGGCTGAAGGACAAGGTGATAAGCGCGTTCTCCGGCAGCAGGGGGTCGAAGGCAGTCGTAGCCGGCTTTTTTACCGCCTTTCTTTTGACCGGCCTCCTGATGGCCAGGTCAAGGGGCGCGGTGATCGGGTTCCTTGTGTCGCTATGCGTGATGGCCGCCATGTTTGTCAGGAGCAGGAAGGGCCTTGCGGGTTTCGCGCTCATGGGCATAGTCTTATTGTACCTGGGGCTTTCCTGGGCGGGGAGCGAGCAGGTGTACAGGTACATGAGCAGGCTGGCCAACATCTCGGAGAACAGCTCGGACCAGTTGAGGCGCCAGATATGGAACGAGTCGTCCGAGATGATACACGACTTCCCGGCCTTCGGGGTGGGGCTTGGGGGCTACGAGACCGTGTCGCCCGTCTACAGGACAAGCGAGCTCGAGGACTATAACGTCCACCAGCCGGACAGCGACGTACTGTACACCCTCGCTGAGGGCGGGGCGCTCGGGCTGCTGCTCGCGGCGGCCTTCTGGGCGACACTGCTTTGGCTCATATTGAGGAGGTACGCGGGCAGGAGGGACTCGTTTGTCAGACGGGTATGCATAGGCTCAGTCGGCGGCCTTGCCGCACTCACCGTACACGGCGTCATCGACACCAACTTCCACATGCCCGCCAACCTGCTGCTCATAACAGTCATGATGGCCCTTGCGTACGTCTGCGTGAATACCAGCTTCAAGGGGCGCACGAAGCCAGACGGCGCAGGGCTTTACAGGGTGGCCGTGGAGCTTGCCGGTACGCGCAGGTACCTGACGGCGGGAGTTGCAGCCGTATCCGCCCTGCTGGCCTTTTATGCCCTGGCGGGAGTAGCGGCGAGCGTGGTTTACCGGTCCACCATTGGTGACGACGAGAGGATATACTCATCTCAAAGGCCTGACAAGGAAGACTTCACCGGTGCGCTTGCGAGGCTGTCCCTTGCGTCAAGGCTCGACCCCGGCTGCTCGTATTACAGCTTCGAGGCGGGCAGGATATACCTGACGTTAGCTGAGTATTACGAAAAGACTGGTCAGGACGGCAAGGACCCCGCCCGCCCGCCGCGCGAATACTACGAGCTGGCAGCCAGCGAGTTCAGAAAATCGCTCTACCATAACCCGTACTCCTCTTTCGGGCACCTCCTGTTAGGCAGGGCGCTTGAGCACGGCCTGGACGAGAAGGATGCGGGTGAAAAAGAGTACATGGTTGCAGAGAGGCTTAACCCGTCGAGCCCGTTGGTCAGGCGTTACATCGCGGAGTATTACAAAGCCACCCTCGCCTTGCCGCCTGCGTCACCTGCGGCTGCAGCATCAACTACTCCCGGCACGCCCACCGCACATGCAGAGGGCGTAACACCTGAGGCGTTGACCGTATCGGGGCTTGTGCCGGAAGGCGGCTCGTACTCGGCAAAGCCGGGCGACAAGGTGAAGTGGAAGGCTGTCGCCGGGCCTGCCGGGGGCGGCCTTGAGTACAGGTTCAGGGCATGGCGGTACGATAAGGGCTGGGCCGCCGACCGGCCTTACTCCCCGGACGGGAGATGGACGTGGGACACCACGTATGCGAAGCCAGGCGGTTACAGGATAATGGTGTGGGTGCGCAGGGCAGGCGAGTCCGGCCCCGGAGAGAAGGCGGCGGCGGGCAGGCCGTTTGTGATAGAGGACAGGTGAGCGGGCTACGGCCTCGCATAGTTCGCTGTTGACAACGGGAGTTGTCCGGTTTAAAATGTCAAACGCCTGTAAATATTTATATCATGGGAGCAAAAGCGATAGATGATACCGACTATAAGCTGGAAGGACGGCATGGTCTGCATGCTGGACCAGACCAAGTTGCCGACCGAAGTGATATACGTAGACTGCCTCGACTACAAGACCGTGGCCAGGGGTATAAAAGAGCTCTGGATACGTGGCGCACCCGCAATAGGAATAGCAGCCGCGATGGGCGTGGCCCTTGCAGCGCAGGAGATAAAGGCCAGGGACTTCGAAAACTTTTATAAAAGGCTCCTGCCAGCCTGCGACCACCTGGCGGCGCAGAGGCCGACCGCGGTCAACCTCTTCTGGGCTATCGAGCGTATGAAGCGCTTCGCCATGAAACACAAGGACAGGCCCGTGGCGAGGCTCAAGGAGATGCTTATAGAAGAGGCCGAGCGGGTACTCACCGAAGACGTGGCCATAAACCGCGCAATAGGCGAGCACGGGGCGCAGTTCATCCGTGACGGGGACACTATACTCACGCACTGCAACGCGGGCTCGCTCGCTACCGGGGGCTACGGCACGGCCACCGCCCCGATACGAGTAGCGGTGGAGCAGGGCAAACGCATAAAGGTGATAGCGGACGAGACGAGGCCGGTGTTACAGGGGGCCAGGCTGACCGCATGGGAGCTTATGCACGACGGCATAGACGTCACGCTCATCACGGACAACATGGCGGGCTGGCTCATGAAGAAGGGCGAGATAGACCTCGCGATAGTAGGCACGGACAGGACCGTGAGGAACGGGGACGTGGCGAACAAGATAGGCACGTACTCCGTATCCGTACTGTGCAAGGAGCACCGCATACCGTTCTACGTGGCCGCGCCTACATCGACCATAGATTTGAAGATGGCCTCGGGTGAGCTGATACCCATAGAGGAGAGGGGCGCACACGAGGTCACTAATGTGTTCGGGAAGGTCTGCATAGCGCCTGACGGCGTGAAGGTCGCCAACCCCGCGTTCGACGTGACGCCTGCGGCCAACATCACCGCGATAATTACCGAGAAGGGCGCATTCCGCCCGAGGGACATAAGGAAGCTCGGACTAAAGGGCTTCGACATGGAAGGCATACGCATTAAGGTATAGGCGGGTCTCAAGGCATGTATATGTTAAAGGGCCTCAAACTCAGGTTTGGCATCAGGGTGGCGGTACTCTTCGTCCTCTGGGTCGGTCTGGGCGTGTACATAAACTTCTTCCGCTACGGCTCGATGACCGGAGAGGATACGAAGGTGGACGCCGTGCGGGTATCTAACGTACTGGCTGCGGCCATGGCGCCCGAGATGCAGGCCGCCAACTACGAGGCACTGGGCGTGGCCGTGGACAACCTGTCGAGCGACAGGGAGATAGCCTATGTCAGGGTGGAAGACGCGTTGGGGACGGTGGTCAAGGAGGGCGGCCCCGGCAAGGACGACAAGGAAGTAGTGGCCGTCACGCGGGATATAACCGGCCCCGGGGGCAAGTTGGGCATACTCACCGTTTCTATGTCCACCGCAGGGCACAAACAGGCCATGAAGTCCAAGCTCTACTGGCAGGCGATAGCCGTGATGCTGTTGGGCCTTGTCAGCCTTTACGTGCTGGTGTCGAGCTTCAACCGCCTCGTGCTCGTCCCGTTAGAAAAGATGAACGCCATACTCAAGGGCATGGCGGCGGGCGGCGGCGACCTTACGCAGAGGCTGAGCGCGGACAAAGACGATGAGATAGGTGAGCTGGCGGATAACTTCAACTCCTTCTTAAGCGCGCTAAGAGAACTCGTAGTCAGGATGCAGGACTCAGGCTCCAGGGTGCTCGGGCTGACCGAACGCATAAAAGAAAAGTCGAGGACCTTTATAGTCAGTGCGAACGAGCAGGTCACCGCCACCAACGACAACTTCAGGGCTATAGAAGGCATGGACCGTTCCGCACAGGATGTCGCAGGCAGCGCCGAGAGCCTAAGCATCACCGCGTCGGACAGCTCCGCCACCGTGACCGAGATGTCCGCCCAGGTGGACGTGGTCGCGGACAGCACGATGGACCTCTCCGGCCACGTCGAGGAGACCACCTCTTCCATATCCGAGATGTCCAACTCCATCAAGGAAGTCGCGGCAAACGTGAGGGTACTCGCGGACGCGGCGTCGAGGACTACCGCAGCCGTCAACCAGATAGAGGTGTCCATCAAAGAGGTGGAGTCGAGGGCCAAGGAGGCGGCCGCGCTTTCGCAGGAGGTCTCGCAAGACGCAGACACGCTGGGCAACGAGGCCATAGCCAAGACCATCGAGGGCATGGAGCGCATAAGGGAGACGGTCGAAGAGACCTCGACTGTCATAGAGAGGCTCGGGGCCCGCTCGATCGAGATAGGCCAGATAGTCAAGGTGATTGACGAGGTGGCGAAGCAGACCTCGCTACTTGCGCTTAACGCGGCGATACTCGCGGCACAGGCGGGCGAGCACGGCAAGGGATTCGAGGTCGTCGCGGACGAGATAAAGGACCTGGCCGAGCGCACCTCTTCGTCTACCGGCGAGATAACGAGGTTAATTAAGTCCGTACAGCAGGAGTCCAAGGCGGCGGTGGAGTCCATGAGGGCAGGCAGGGAACGCGTGATCGAGGGCGCGCAGATGGCCTACGGCGCCGCCGACGCGCTGAACAAGATACTCGGTTCGTCCAACCGGTCGAGGGAGACCGCGATGGGCATAGAGAAGGCCACGAGCAGGCAGGTCGAGGCGGTAGGGCAAGTGGTCGACGCGGTCAAGAACATAAACGAGAGGATACAGTCCATCGAGCGGGCCGCGATGGAGCAGAGCAAGGGCGGCGAGCTGGTCGCGGACGCGGCCGACAAGATAAACGACATCGCCAAGGAGGTAAGACGGGCGATGTCCGAGCAGTCGCGTGGCATAAAGGAGTTTGCGCGGAGCCTCGAGGAGACCAAGGACGCTACGGGCACGATAGCCGAGGCGACCCGGCTCCAGAGCGAGGGCAGCTCCAGCCTGGTGCACTCCATGGAGAGGATATTAGACGTGGCGCAGAACAGCTCAGAGATAGCCGCCGACATGGAAGGCGCGGTGGAGGAACTCCTCCGCCAGGCCGGGACCCTGAAAGAAGAGATGGGGAGGTTCAAGGTATAATCCCGCGCGCCTGCCACATACTGCTGACACTCACCGTCATTTTTCTTCTGAGTTCCTGCGCCTCCGTACAGAAGGCTGCACGCACACCCGCCGATGCGCTCGTAAAGCTCAGGCCGAAAGACTTCCCCGCATTTATAGACCAGGGCGACACCACCGCACTCGCAGAGGCCGTGGGCCGCTCGCTCGCATACCTCGAAAAGCTCCCGCCCGACAAGGAGATTAAATTCGGCCCGGACAAGTTCACCGCGTCCGAGGTCGCCCGTCCGCTCGCCGACCTCCGTCAGTTCCTGCTTTCATCCCCTTCGCCTGGTTCGCTCGCCGGGTACGTATCGGAGCGCTTCGACGTATACATGGCAGCAGGGGAGGACGGGCAGGGCGGGGTATTGTATACCGGCTACTACACGCCTGAGATGGCCGCGAGCCCCGCGTCCGACGACACCTTCAGCTTACCGGTCTACGGCATTCCGGGCGACCTGGTCACGGTTGACCTCGGGCTGTTCCGGGACAAATACAAGGGAGACAAAATAGCAGGGATGGTGAAAGACGGCGCGTTAGTGCCATATTACACGAGGGCCGATATAGACGGCGGCGCGCTGTCCGGCAGGGGTGCCGAGCTTGCGTGGGTGAACGACCCGGTCGGGCTTTTCTTCCTGCAGGTGCAGGGTTCCGGCGTGCTCCGCTTCCCGGACGGGACGGCGAGGCATATCAACTACGCTGGCGCCAACGGCAGGCCGTACAGGAGCATAGGCAGGCTCATGATAGAGCAGGGCAAGGCCAGCCTTGACGTGATGTCCATGGAGTGGCTGAAGGGATATTTAAGCACGCACAAGGACGAGGCCCCGGCGATAATGGCCTACAACGAAAGCTACGTGTTCTTTAAGC
>Ga0334722_10007037_pt1 | contig 10983 bp, 10 predicted proteins | sample C3_bottom_MG_FD_207210 | JGI IMG/M metagenome (GOLD analysis project Ga0334722, IMG submission 207210) | Sediment microbial communities from Yellowstone Lake, YNP, Wyoming, USA - C3_bottom | ecosystem: Environmental > Aquatic > Freshwater > Lake > Sediment | place: USA: Wyoming | collected...
CCAAGGCAGGCGATGGGAATAGAAGAACTCCCACTTATCTGCCTTTCTCTCTTTCTCTCATGCATTCCACCTTTTGCCTGCTTCCTCCGTGCTCTCCGTGTTGGCCGCCCACGGGCGGCCCTCCGTGCTCTCCGTGGTGAATCGTGTTTACCCACTCCGTGGTGAATCGTGTAATCCTATCCTCTCAGCTTGAGGTATTTCCTCACCTCGTCGGGGGTGGCGGGTTCGAGCTGGGCTTCCTTCGCTATGCGCACCGCGCGTTCGACGAGCTCGGCGTTGCTCTTGGCGAGCCTGCCCTTGGCATAATAGACATTGTCCTCGAAGCCGACCCTGATCCAGCCCCCCGCCGCGATCGCCCCGTACTGGGCCGGGAGATTGGCGCGTCCGATGCCCATCACCGTGAAGTCCGCGCCCTCGGGCAGGGCCCGCTTGAAGGCCTCGAGATTGTCCGGGCTCCAGGGCACGGCCCCGGGGACATTGAGCACGAAGCCGTAGTGGAAGGGTCCCTCGAGGAGGCCCTCCTTGACCAGGGTGCGGCTCGCGTAGACGTGCCCGAGATCGAAGCACTCGAGGGTCGGCCGCACCTTGTGCGCCCGGAAGGCCGAGGCGAATTCCCTCATAATTGGCAGGGTATTGACGATGTACTCGTCCCCGAAGTTGACCGTCCCGCAGTCCAGGCTGGCCATCTCCGGCTCGAGGAGGATGACGGGCCGGAGACGTTCCTCGGCCGTGTCGCCCACCGCGCCCCCCGTGGTGATCTCGATGACGATGTCGGTCTTCCGCCGCACCGCCTCGATGACTTCCTTGAAGCGCGTCGGGTCCTGGGTTGGCTTGCCGTCGGCCTTCCTCACGTGGAGGTGGAGGATGGCGGCCCCCGCCGCCCTCGCCTCGACCGCCGCCTGGACGACCTCCTCGGTCGTGACCGGCAGCGCCGCGTTCTGAACCTTCGTAGTCTCCGCCCCCGTGCAGGCGCAGGTGATAACAATCTTGCCGTCCATACTCGCTCCTCGAGAACCGAAGATCTCGCGCCAAGGCGCGAAAGGAGGATCAAGGCGCAAAGCATTAGAAATAGCAGGCATCAGGCAAAGGGAACCCAGCTATTGATCCCTTATGCTCTTCTCCTATTCCCGCGCTTCCCTTGGCGCCTTTGCGCCTCTCCGCACCTTGGCGTGAAATTGTCCACTTCGAACTTATACCGGGTATTTCTTCATCGTCAGGTCGAGGCTCTCTTCGATGGCGCTCAGGGCCTTCTTCAGATCGGCCTCGGTGTGGCGGTGCGCGATATACCAGTGATGGTAGGGCTGGATGAAGAGCCCGCGCCGGATCGTCTGCGTGTAGAAGTACTCCCGGCGCGCCTTGTAGGTCTTCTCGCCGGGGCTGCCGGGCGCCTCCCTCGGCCCCTGGTCGAAGGTGACATAGGGCATGGGCGGAATGCCGCTCACCGTCGCGGGCACGCCGGACTTGGCGACGATCGTCCCGAGCTCCGCTAGGAACTTCGTGCCGCGCGCCCAGATCGAGTCCTGCACCTTCTCGCGCTCGAGGATCTCGAGGCACTTCATCGCCGCGACCATCTCGAGGCTGTTGGGGAAGTAGGTCGAGGACACGAAGACCTTGCTCTCGCAGACCGACATGATCTCGCGCTTCCCGACCACCATCGAGAGGGGATAGCCGTTGGCCACGGCCTTCCCGAAGGTGGCGAGGTCGGGCGTGACGCCGTAGCGTTCCTGGGCCCCGCCCATCGCGACGCGGAAACCCGTCCGCACCTCGTCGAAGATCAGTACTATGCCCTTCTTCGTCGCCAGTTCCCTGACGGCCTTCAGGTAGCCGGGGGGAGGCGGGATGATGGGCTTGGCGCCGGGATGCCCCACGGGCGTGATGATGATGCAGGCCACCTCGCCCTCGTGGGCGGCGAGCTTCTGCTCGAGATCGGCGAGGTCGCCGTACTCGAACTCGTCGGTGAGGGCCAGGATCTCCGAGGGGACCCCGCCGTGGTTCTCCACGCACCAGTCGTGCCAGCCGTGGTAGCCGCAGCGGAGGATCACCTTGCGGCCCGTGTGCCCGCGGGCGATGCGCACCGCGAGGCTCGTCGCGTCCGAGCCCGTCTTCACGGGTATCACCATCTCGGCGCAGGGCACGATCTCGGTGATCTTCCGCTCGAAGGCGTTCTGCACGGGCTGGACGAGGGAGAAGCAGAAGCCCTTGTCGAGCTGGGCCTTGACCGCGTCGTTGATCTCCCTCTCGTCGTAGCCCAGGATGATGGGGCCGTAGGCGCAGAGCATGTCGATGTAGTCGTTGCCGTCCACATCGACGATGTGCCCGCCGTAGCCGCGCTCGATGAAGATGGGGTACTCGCCCAGCACGAAGTTGTAGGGCCTTCGTATGCCCATGACTCCGCCCGGGGACAGGCGCTTCGCCTCCTCGAACATCGCGAGCGACTTGTCGAGGCGCAGGTGGGGAAACTCGGTGGCCATGAGCCTTTCCTCTGGAGGAGCCCGGGTGGTCTCGTCCACCCGCCGACGCGGATCCATCTCCGCTCGGCCTCCTCCCTTGCCCGACGGCCCGGATCGCGCCCCGGAACGCGGGTGGACCCTTCGCCGTCGCGCCGGGGACGGGGAGCCCCCGGGGGGAAGCGGCCCGCCGGAACGGCGGTCGCCTCCCATTCGTCACAATTGATAAGACGAGCGGATCGACGGACGACCGCTCGTCCCGGTCCCTGGACTGCCCCCGTCCCGCCACCTGCGCGCGGGACTCGCCACGGACCTCGCGACGCCCCTCCGGACGCCGCTCGCGGATTCTCCGCCGGAGAATCCGCCTATCGATCGCCTATTTTACGTACTGCTCCTCGAAGAGCTTCCGGAGCTTCGGGTTCTCGCGGAGCTCCCAGAGGGTGATTTCGGCGTGGTCCTTGGTGTAGCCGTTGCCGATGATCATGTTGACGTCCTTGCCGATGCCCTCGGCGCCCAGGGCCGCGCGGGTGAAGCTCGTCGCCATCGAGAAGAAGTAGACCGTCCCGTCGTCGCGCACGGGGAGGATGGAGGCCATCTCCGTGCCCTGGATGTTGACGCAGTTGATGCAGAGGTCGACCTCGCGGCCGCGGTTGGCGGCCAGGGTGCGCTCGAGCACGTCGAGGGGCTTGGTGGCGTCGGCGACCACGACCTCGTGGCAGAGGTGGAGGTCCTCGAGGACCTTCCGCGAGCGCTCGCTGTGGATGTTCGCGATGACACGGCCAGTGGGACCGACGCGCTTCATCGCCTCGTAGCAGCAGAGGACGCCGGACTTGCCGCCGGCGCCGAGGACGAGGACCGACATGCCCGGCCGGACGAGCTTGGCAGCCTGGGCCGGAGCCCCGGCGACGTCGAGGGCGGCGAGGGCCAGGCCCTCGTCCATGTCCTCGGGGAGCTTCGCGTAGATGCCCGACTCGAAGAGGATGGCCTGGGCCTCGACCTCGAGGCGGTCGATCTCGGGGTGGACCTTGAGGATGCGGGAGATCTTGAGGGGCGTGAGGGAGAGGGAGACGAGGGAGGCGATCTTGTCGCCCACCTTGAGGTCGCGGTCCTTCAAGGCGCTGCCGATCTTCGCGACCTTGCCGATGAGCATGCCGCCCGAGCCGGTCACCGGGTTCTGCTGCTTGCCCCGGGCGCCGACGATCTCGAGGATCTTGGCCTTGATCTTCTCGATGTCCCCGCCGGCCTCCTCCTCGATCTGCGTGAAGGAGGCCGAGTCGATGTTGAGGGCGATGACGTCGAGGAGAATCTCGTTGTCGTAGACCACGGACATGTCGTTGTTGATCTTGTTGGCCGTCTGCGGCATCGCTCCGACCGGATCGATGACGCGGTGCGTCCCGTACTTGTTGCCCAGGGCCATGAATTCCTCCTCGGCGGCCGCGCCCGACCCGGGAAAGCCCGGACCGACTCCGGCCCCCCACGCGAAGGAGGGAAGCGTCGAAGGAATCAGCTGGTCTCGGGAGCCTTTGGGTTGTGGCGGGCGTCGCGCCCTTGACTTATAGCTCCCTTCCCACCTGGCGTCAAGGTAATTATTTATCAACATTGCCCGGGAGAGGGGGTGCGCAAAAAAACCGCCCTCCCGTAGGAAGGCGGTCAAAATACACGGAAGCAGGGGTTCAGAGGATGAACTTGGCTCCGAAGGTCACACGGTAAGGAGGCACATAGGGGCTGACACCGTCCGAGTTAAGCATGTAGTAGGGGATGTCCTGTTCGACACCGAAGCTGTCCATGTAGGTCAGGTGCTGCTGGATGGCGGCATTGTAGGCGAACTTGCCGAAGACGCCCAGGGGCCCGATATTCACGCCGAGGCCGAAGGCCCCGTACCAGAAGAGGTTGGCGGCCAGGGGATTGTTGGGATCGGGATCGTCGGCCGTGTTCGCGTAGTCGGTGGCGAGATAGCCGCCGCCCAGCTCCACGAAGGGATCGAGGAAGGCATGGGCCTTCCAGAAATGCCAGGAAAGGTAGCCGGCGAGATCGTAGTCCATGTACTGGGTTCCGACGTAGTCGTAGAACGAGAAGGTGCCGGCGAGGCCGAAGCCAAGTTTTCCGAGCGCCAATTCAGCGAAGGGTCCGTAGAAGATCCCCTCGCCAGTCTGGAACTTGTCCATGATCTGCTGGCTGGAGAGTTGGGTGTCCATATGCAGGTCACCCGTCACTCCGAACATCAGCTGGGCAAAGGCTCCGCTTCCGACCAAGGCCGCGAAGAGCAGAACCGCGAGCAGTCGTTTCATCCAATTTCCTCCTTGGCCTTCCATGAAGCCATACACCGTTATCATAGTGCGCTCTCGGGAAAAAACAAGGCGCCCTCGGCCACTTCTCGATTCAGGTATCGAGACCTTCTGTTGTAACTGCATTTTTCCGTTGTATAATCGATATATTCGGAACGACGAAAACCCAAGGAGGACTCCGTGAGAAAATTCGCGGCTATCATGGCCATCCTGGCCCTTACAGGGGCGGTTGCCACGGCCCAGGCTCGGGCTACCCTATTCATCCAGTGCAACCAGTCGGGCGCCCAAGTCTATCTCGACGGCAGGATCGCCGGGAATACGGCTCCCAGCCTCACACTCCAGATCCAGCCGGGCAATCACCAGCTCGTGGTCAAGAAGAACGGCTTCCAGGATTACAGCGACAACGTGGTGGTACCCGCCCAGGGCAAGTCCATCACCGTCACCCTCGTCGCCCTCGGCGCGGCCCCGCCGCCCGTCCCGACCCCGCCCCCCGTCGCCTCGACCTATCCCCTCACTGTCACGGCCCCCGGGCCTATCGCCAAGGTCTATATCAACGGCCAGGACAAGGGCCTGACCCCCCTCACCATCCAGCTCCCCCCCGGCAGCTACGAAGTCAAAGTGCTCGCCGGCGGCATGCTTCCCTGGTCCCAGCAGGTGCAGATCGTCAACGGACCGGCTTCCGTGATGGCAGGAATGCAGGCCCAGACCTTCGCCCTCCAGGTTGGCGCGGCCAACGCTCCCGGCGCGACCATCTTCCTCAACGGGAGCCAGGTCGGCCAGGGTAGCTACAGCGCCGCTCTCCAGCCCGGCACCTACACGGTCATCGTCCGCGCCCCCGGCTTCCTCGACTACTCCGAGACCTTCAATCTCCAGGGACCCAAGACCATCAATGCCGCCCTCCAGCAGCAGACCTTCTCCCTCCAGGTCTCCGTCCCCAACGCCCCGGGCGCGGCCATCCTCCTGAACGGCGCCCAGGTCGGTCAGGGCGGCTACAACGCCTCCCTCCAGCCCGGCACCTACACCGTCGTCGTGCGCGCCCCCGGCTTCAACGACTACACCGAGACCTTCAGCCTCCAGGGACCCAAGACCATCGCGGTTAATCTCCAGCAGGTCCTGGCTTCCTACACCCTGACCATTCCCCCGGCCCTCCTCGCGCCCGATCCGAAGGGCAACCCCCACAACCAGATCCAGGTCTATGTCGACAATATCCGCATCAACGTGTCGCCGGCGGGAACCTACACCGGCTCCGTCAGCCCCGGCAGGCACCAGATCCGCATCGTGGCCGGCGGCCTCAAGTTCGAGCAGTCTGTCGACCTCCAGGCAGGCAAGGCCTGGACTATCGAGCCCAGCTTCAATCTGATCCTCCGCTAGTCTTCCCGGGGCCCTCCCCGGGCCCCGCCCCCCGGGAGTCTCTCTCCCGGGGGGCGATCCGGAACCCCGCCGCATTGTTCGATCCGCCGCGACTCGCTATATTGGTTGAATCATTGCGCATGAAAAGTAAGGACGTACGATGACCGACATTCGCGAGTACCTTCAGCTGGCGCGGGAGAGCCGGGCCTACAAGGATATCGAACTCGACATCCTTCAGGAGACCCTCGCCTCCTGGGCGGAGCGGCCCGGGGACCCCTGCTTCGTCGCCGAACTGCGCGACGGCAAGGTCCTCGCCGGTTTCGCGGTGTACGTGAAGGCCCAGAACACCGACTACACCTACGACGTCCGCGCGATCTGCGTCGACTCGATCTACCGCGGCAAGGGCGTCGGCCAGAGACTGGCCGAGGTCATCGAGGAGGAGACCCTCCAGCGCGAGCCCCAGGCTATCATCCGCTTCGAGATATCGCGGAAGAAGGAAGAGAGCGTCGGCACGGGCTTCCTGCTCGAAAAGGGCTTTTCCCTCATCGGCCATATCGAGGCATTCTACGATTCCGCGGACGATTACTACATCTACGCCAAGCACGTCTCCATCCACCCCCACAAGGAGGAGGCGGCCGCCCCGGAGGCCCCCGCCGAGGTCCTGCCCGCGGCGTCGGAAGGAGCGGGCGGGGCATGATCGTCGCTGCCGTCGAGGCGGGGGGCACCAAGTTCGTGCTCGGACTCATCAGGATCCCCGAAGAGGGGGAGGCCCCCGCCGAAGCGCTGTGGAGGGAATCCATCCCCACGACCGGCCCCGCGGAGACCCTCGGTCTGGCCCGATCCCTCCTGGAAGCCGCGGGGAAAAGATTCGGGCAGCCCGAACGCATGGGCATCGGCTGCTTCGGGCCCATCGAGCTCCGCCCCGGCCACCCACGCTGGGGGCGGGTCACGACCACGCCCAAGCCGGGCTGGAGCGGGGCCGACGTGGCCGGAGTCCTCGGGGCCGCCTTCGACCTCAAGCCCGCCTTCGACACCGACGTGGACGCGGCGGCCGCCGCCGAGCATCGCTGGGGCGCCGGGCGGGGACTCGGGGATTTCATCTACGTGACCGTGGGAACCGGCATCGGCGGCGGCATAGTCGCCGGCGGAAGGATCCATCACGGCCATTCCCACCCCGAATTGGGGCACCTCCGCCTCGCCCGGGAGCCCTCCGATCCCTTCCCCGGCCTCTGCCCCTACCACCACGACTGCCTCGAAGGCCTGGCCTCGGGCCCGGCCATGGCGGCGCGCTGGGGAAGGAGGGCCGAGGAACTGCCCGCCGGGCACCCGGCCTGGGACCTGGAAGTTACCTACCTCGCCCGAGCCTTCGCGGCCTACGCCTGCGTCCTCGCGCCGGAGCGCATCCTCCTCGGCGGGGGGGTGGGTCTCGCCCCGGGCCTGGCCGAAGCGGTCGCCCACCGCCTGGGCGAGGAATTGGCCGGCTATCTCGGCTGGCTCGGCCCCGAACTACCCCTGGGGGACTATGTGAAAAGGCCCGCCCTGGGCGCCGACGCCGGCCTTTTCGGGGCGGCAGCCCTCGCCCTCCACGACTGAGAGCATGGGTAAAGCTCTACTTTCGGCCATATCCTGCCGAAAAATATAGGAAGAGACACGGAACCCGGGCCGCCCTCCCCGGCGGCAGTCTTGACGAAGGAAGTCACCGTGGATGCATTCGCGTTAACCGGCGCTACTATAGTCACCCCCCGAGGCATCAAGTCCTCGTCCGCCCTCGTGATCGAAGGCCAGCGGCTGGCCGGCTTCGCCCGCCCCTCGGCCGTCAACATCGCGGTGGGCAAGGCCTTCGTCTATCCGGGCCTCATCAACGCCCACGATCACCTGAGAGGCAACTATCTCCCCCGAGTCGGCCCCGCCGGGGGCGTCTACTACATCAACTGGGGCCCCTGGGACGCCGACCTCAAGGCCTCCAAGGTCTTCCAGGAGCGCTCCAACCTCACCGTCGAGCAGATGTACTGGCTCGGCGCCTACAAGAACCTCTTCTCGGGCGTCACCACGGTCAACGACCACTTCCCCCACGAATTCAACGAGCCCTTCATCGACGTCCTGCCCATCAGGGTCATCCGGGAGTACGCCCTCGCCCACGAATGCTCGTCCTTCGACCTGAAATGGGGCGAAGGCATCGAGATCGAGCATTCCCGCGCCGTCGAGCACAACTGGCCCTTCATCACCCACCTCGAGGAAGGCTTCGACGCCGAGTCCCAGGACGGGATCGGCGTCCTCGAACGCGCGGGGGCCCTGACCGAACACGACCTCCTCATCCACTGCATCGGCTTCTCGGACGAGGACATCTGCAAGGTCCGGAAGGCGGGGGCCAGCGTCGCCTGGTGTCCGGCCTCCAACACCTTCATGTTCAACGTCACCTGCAAGATCCGCAAGCTCCTGCGCGCCGGCGTCAACGTGGCCCTCGGCACCGACTCGACGCACACGGGCTCGGTCAACCTCCTCGAGGAGATGCACTACGCCCGGGCGGTCTACCGCCAGCTCTACGGCGAGGATCTCCCGGCCAAGACCCTCTTCGACATGGTGACCATCAACGCCGCCAGGGGTTTCAGGATCGAGAAGGAGACCGGAACCATCGAGTCGGGCAAACTCGCCGACATCGCGGTCTTCCGCGCCACGGTCGACGACCCCTACGAGAACCTGGCCCAGGCCAAGATGGAGGACCTCGAACTCCTCGTCCACCGCGGACGACCGGTCCTCGGCCTCGAGAAACGCTATGCCGAACTCTTCGCCGACGAGAAGCGGGTCGTCACCCGCGTCGCCTTCGGAGGCCGGGACTACCTCGTCCTGGGCAATCCCGCGGGCCTCTACCGCACGGTCCGGAAGGCCATCGGCTTCGACAAGAAGCTGGACTACCTCCCCTTCGAGCCCTGAGCCGGGCTCCGACTGGAAAAGGACGATGGCATCGGCTAGACTGATCTGGTCGGCGATCGGCTCCGGGGCCCGGATCGCGAGGGTCGGCGCCGGATGCCGGAGACACGGGTAAAGATGGGAGCGGGCTGATGCCGAAGGCGGGAGCGTACCGGGCAAACTCGGTCATTTACTTCCAGGGAGACCAGAGCGACAGGATTTTCATCCTCCAGTCGGGACGAGTCAGCCTGAATTACGCGGACATCGAGACCAACAAGGACGTCCACGAGATCGTCCAGGTCGGCGAATTCTTCGGCGTCAAGAGCGCCCTCGGCAAGTACCCCCGCGAGGAGAACGCCCTCGTCCAGGCCGACGCCACCGTCCTCGTCTTCACCGTGCCCGAGTTCGAGGTCTTCTCCCAGCAGAACACCCGCATCATCATGAAGATGCTCAAGGTCTTCTCCAACCAGCTCCGCCGCGTCCACAAGCAGGTCGAAAACCTCCTCGAGAAGGGCGAGTCCCTCTCTCCCGAGACCGGCCTCTTCTCGACGGGTAGCTACTACCTCAAGAACCGGCAGTACAGCCAGGCCAAGTACGTCTTCAGCCGCTACCTCACCTATTATCCGGCCGGAGCCTTCGCCGCCGAGGCCAGCCACTACCTCGAGGCCGCCGAGTCCGGGGCCCAGAAATTCGGCGACGGCAAGGGACCGGCCCCCATGGTCGTGGACAAGGCCCGCAAGGCGGGACAGGCCGCCGAGGCGGCGTCCCGCGAGGAGCACGAGCCCGGCGAGTCCCTGTCCTCGACGGCCAAGGAGTACTACGACGCGGTGAGTCTCTTCACCCAGGAGAAGTACAAGGAGGCCTTCGTCTCCTTCAAGCGCATCCTCGAGGCCAACCGCGATCCGGAATACACCACCAAGGCCATCTACGACCTCGGCCGCGCCCTCTTCATGCTGAAGGACTACGACGGCGCGGTGAAGCACTTCACCTCCATCGTCCAGACCAACCCCAAGCATCCCGACCTCGTCGACATCCTCTTCTACCTCGGCCAGTCCTGGGAGAAGAAGGGCGACCTCGAGAGGGCCAAGGGCTTCTACAAGAAGATCATCTCCATGGAGTCCGACGAGGACGCCACCCCGAGGCTCAAGGCCAAGAAGGCCCTCCGCCTCCTCGAGGAGGCCGCCCGTGGCTGATCTCTCCGCCTTCATGCGCTTCGCCCGGACCTACCAGGCCGGCGAGATCATCTTCTCCGAGTACGAGCCCGGCGACAGCTTCTACCTCATCCAGGCCGGACGCGTGAAGATCTCCAAGATCGTCGGAGACATCGAGAAGACCATCGACATCCTCCAGCCCCCCGAGATTTTCGGCGAGATGGCCATCCTCGAAGGCGCCCCACGCTCGGCCTCGGCCGTCTGCGTGGACACCGTGAAGGTCCTCGAATTCAACCGCGCCAACTTCGAAGTCCTCATGATGGGCAATCCCCAGATCGCCCTCAGGCTCCTCAAGCTCTTCACCAAGCGCATCTGGGACCAGAAGCGGCGCTTCATGATCCTCACCCTCGACGACCCCCAGGCCAAGATCGCCGACGTCTTCCTGATGCTCGCCGAGACCCAGGCGGCCGTGACCGGCGCGCCCAACGCCGACCAGGACGGCGAGAAGCGCGAGTTCAAGATCACGGCCGACGACGTCGCCCACTGGGCCGGCATGTCGGGCGGCGAGGTCCAGGTCGTCCTCGGCCACTTCACCAACCAGCGCCGCCTCGAGATCTTCCAGGACCGCATCGTCGTCCGCAACATCTCGGACTTCCAGCGCTTTGTCAATTCCAAGCGCAAGAAGTAGTTAGCTCCCCCGCTCCGCCCCTTGACCCGACCTCGCGCCCTCGGCTATCCTCCTTTCCGCATTCGCCGAGATAGCTCACTTGGCAGAGCGGCGCACTCGTAATGCGCAGGTACCGGGTTCGATTCCCGGTCTCGGCTATACAGAAATGACCCCCA
>Ga0334722_10007039_pt1 | contig 10982 bp, 11 predicted proteins | sample C3_bottom_MG_FD_207210 | JGI IMG/M metagenome (GOLD analysis project Ga0334722, IMG submission 207210) | Sediment microbial communities from Yellowstone Lake, YNP, Wyoming, USA - C3_bottom | ecosystem: Environmental > Aquatic > Freshwater > Lake > Sediment | place: USA: Wyoming | collected...
TCTCGCCGCGCTCCCCGGTTCTGATCCTGACAATATCCTCCAGTTTGGATATAAAGATCTTGCCGTCGCCGATCTTGCCGGTCTTTGCCTTCTCCATAATGGTCGCCACCACCTTGTCGGCGATCGCGTCCGCCACCACGAGCTCTATCTTTACCTTGGGGATGAATGCCACGTCGTACTCCGCGCCGCGGTACAGCTCCACGTGCCCTTTCTGCCTGCCGAACCCCTTCACCTCGATCACGGTCATGCCCTGGATACCGATGGCGTTCAGCGCGTCCTTTACCTCGTCAAGCTTGAATGGTTTGATCACTGCTTCGATCTTTTTCATAGAACCTCCTTTTATTGGACCACGGCTTTTTTAACCACGGGCCCCGTCTTCGCCGGGGCACACAGATGGACACGGTTGGTACTCCAGGAAGTGACGTACCGTGCGTTCGCGAAGCGAACCAGTGGTTACTGTGGTTTCAGTTGTTATAGGTTGTATGCCCGCTCACCATGCTGGCTCTCATCGAGCCCAACTGCTTCTTCTTCTGCATCGACCCTGATGCCGACAACCGCCTTGATGACCAGGAAGAGAATGAAGGTCATGATGCCGCTGTAGAGGAGCGTCACGCCCACGGCGACAAGCTGTGTCCAAAGCTGTCCGGGATTTCCGTACAGCAGGCCCTTGCCAGCCTCGTTGATCGCAGGGTCTGCGAACACACCGGTCAGAATAGCGCCGAGAGTCCCGCCAATGCCGTGTATGCCGAAGGCATCGAGCGTGTCATCGTAACCGAACATTGGTTTCAGTTTTGCCACTGCATAAAAGGGGACCACGCCTGCCACGATGCCGATGACCAAGGCGCCGCCGACGTTCACGAACCCTGCTGCCGGGGTGATGGCCACCAGGCCGCCCACCGCGCCCGAGGCGAGACCCAGCACCGTTGCCTTGCCCGAGTGCTTCCATTCCACGACCATCCAGGCAATGGCTGCCACGGCCGCTGCCGTGTTGGTGTTCAGAAATGCCGCGCCTGCGAGGCCGTTCGCTCCGAGCGCCGAACCTGCGTTGAACCCGAACCAGCCGAACCACAGAAGGCCTGCGCCGGTGACCACGAGGGTCAGGTTGCTCGGCATGATCGGTTTGTCCTTGCGCTTGCCCAGCATGAGCGCTCCCACAAGGGCCGCGATACCGGCGTTCACATGCACCACGGTCCCGCCTGCGAAATCCAGCGCCCCGAGCTTTGCCAGGAACCCGTTGCCCCAGACCCAGTGCGCCACCGGGAGATAGACGATCGTCATCCAGAGCACGGAGAAGAGCACCCATGCCGAGAACTTCATGCGCTCAATATAGGCGCCGCTCGCCAGGGCCACGGTGATCGCCGCAAACGTAAGCTGATAGGCGATGAAGATGTACTCCGGGATGGTCTTTGCGAGGTCCGAGATGCTGTTCGGCCCGACCCCTTTGAGGAACAGCTTCTCTCCCCCGCCGATAATCCCCTTCAGATCCGTGCCAAACGAGAAGGTGTACCCGTACAGGACCCAGAGAACGCTCACGATACAGAAGGTCACAAAGGTCATGGCCATGGTGTTCAGTGAATCCTTGCGCTTGGCAAGGCCGCCGTAGAACAGGGCCAGGCCCGGTATGGACATGAGCATGACCAGTGCTGTTGCCACGATCATCCATGCCGTGTCGCCGGTATCGATCTTCGGCGCTGCCGGTGCAGGGGCCGCAGCAGCAGCCACTGCTGCCGGTGCCGCGACATCCTCAGCTGTGACCAGTGCCGGCGCCAGGAGCGCGGCAATGATCAGGAACATCACTGCGATACTGCTTAACTTAAAATGTGCTGTCTTCATGGTTATCCTCCCTTTTTGTGCTGCCATGATCAACTATTCTGCAGGTGATTATAGCAAGGCATATGCCAAAGGAGGAGGCAGGAAGGGGCCGTAGGACATCATATTGATTTCATTATAGGATCCGCGCTTTGACCGAATTCTAAGCATTTGTGCAGGCATTGATCACAGGCATTCCGGAGGCGAATATTTAGGCATATGGTCATATGTTGTGCATGCCTAGCGAGCAGGCGATGGATAGAATGACCGCTGTTGACAAAAAGGGCCGGTATGATCGCTCATATCGGCCCTGTGTTTGATGAGGGTAATAATTCAGATCGCTGTTGCGCCTTTTTCTCCTGTCCTTACCCGCACGACCTCGGCAAGCTTTGTAACAAATATCTTTCCATCGCCGACCTTGCCGGACCTGGTCTTTTCCTGGATAACGGCGAGCACCTTTTCCAGGATATCATCGGCAACGAGCAGTTCGATCTTCACTTTCGGAACAAAAGAGACGCTTATCTCTGTCCCGTGAAAGATCTCGACGTGCCCTTTTTGCCTGCCGAACCCCTTTGTTTCCGGGGTCACGGTCATGCCATGGATGCCGATGTCGATCAAGGCTTCCTTGACCTCATCAAGCTTGCACGGTTTTATGATCGCGTCGATCTTTATCATGCAATCCCCTCTCTTTGTGTCCATACGCTTTGACAGAACCTTGGTGCGGGACAATTATACTGCCCAAGGATCGCCCTATAAAGCAGCTGCGCCGCTTTCGTTGGTCCGTATCCGTATGGCATCGGCCATGTCATGAACAAATATCTTACCGTCTCCGACCTCGCCGGTCAGCGCAGCATCACGTATGGCTTTGATGATCAGATCCGCGTCTTCGTCCTTTGCTACCACGTCTACCCTTGTTTTGGTCAACAAACTTACGGTATAAGATGCACCGCGGACGTTATTGACCCATCCTTTTTGGTCCCCATGCCCTTCAACGTGAGAAAACGTTGCATCAGGATGGCCCACCTTGTCCAGTGCAGCGCATACCTCTGAGATCTTCTCCGGACGGATGATCGCTTCGATTCTTTTCATAGCGGTTCCCCTTTCTTCTACTGAACATTACGGTATGGTTCTTGACGGAACCATCACAATTCTTCAGCGCCTCTTACAAATAGAGTATCCCAAAATACATCGTCATCAGAATAAGTCCAAACGGTACGCCAACGACAGCCCAGTCCCTGCTTGATATCCTGAGCTTTGATGCGGCAATGATATTCGGGATGTTGCCCGGGATGAGCATGCCGCCGGAGATGATGATGCCCATCATGATGCCCTTCACCTGGTCAGTGGTCATGTGCGGCCCCAGCTCCGCAGCGGCAAGAGTGGCATTATCCAGGATCGCCGACGTGATGTTCACCCAGTACAGGATCGGAGCGGGCATGTTCGAGATATACAGGTCGATCAACGGCTTGAACCCTGCGCCGAGCAGGACCAGCGCCATGACGAAGATGTAGACCTTGAACGCGCGGAGCGCGATATGGGTGAAGGGCTCCTCAAAATCCTCGATCAAACTCTCACTGCGGCTGACCTGCGTTCCCCGGAAAAACCCGCCTGCCAGCGCGATCAGAATAAGACCAGGGATGATATACCAGCCAAAGACGCGCAGCAGCATCAGAAAATCGCCATCCAGTGCCCCGCCCCGCAGTTTGGCCACAGCAATGGTGGACAAGGGCTCGCCGATGGGCGTGAGGGCAGCGCCCATGCCGATGGAGAAACAGGCGAAAACGACAAGCCGCGTTTCATATTTTTTGTCAAGATTGATGGCGCTCACGACCTCGCACAGGATCAGGGCGGCGATGATCGCCGTGATAACACTGGAAAGAAGACCGAGAACAAAAATGAGCAGGAACGCAAAGACCCGCGGTCCAAGGCGTTCCTCCATGGTAACGACACTCTTTTTCATCAACTCTCGAGTGGCCCGAAAGGCCAATCCGAAAATCAAGGTCGCGATCGTGAGACCAATCGGCTCCAGGAACGCGGACTCAATCAGCCGGACGGTCACCAGCGGCTCAGGTCCGAGAAAATGAGAAAGTGCCAGCGTTGTACCGCCAATGACGAGCAGGAACAGTTCAAGATTGTGCTCCACCTTTTTTACGAGGATCGGGAGGAGCAGGATCACCAGAAATATGAGAATAAGGACAGAGGTAATCATAATAAGTCAACTTTTCTGAAAGCGAACATCCAATAGGGATAATATCTTCGACAGGATAACGGGATAAAATCTGATCTAAATCAATTCAGCCTGAAAATCCTGTTCATCCTGTTATCCTGTCAAAATGTGTAGAGTCTTTTCTGCGTATTTTGCTGCACAACTGTTCTTTAGGCTTTTCATAAAGCGGGCCGGCATGAACGCTCATACCGGCCCTGTGTTTCCCCTACGATCTGGGAGGATAATGGGGGTAAACGCTTAGATCGCTATATCGCCCTTTTCCCCGGTCCTGATGCGGATAACATCCTCGATCTTGGTAACGAAGATCTTGCCGTCGCCGATCTTGCCGGTCTTTGCCTTTTCCATGATCGTCGTCAGGACCTTTTCCGCGATGCTGTCCGCGACAACCGCTTCTATCTTCACCTTCGGGATGAAGGACACCTCGTACTCCGCGCCGCGATAGAGTTCCACATGTCCCTTTTGCCGACCGAACCCCTTGACCTCGGTCACGGTCATACCCTGTACGCCGATAGCATTCAGCGCATCCTTCACTTCATCGAGCTTGAACGGCTTTATGATCGCCTCTATTTTTTTCATGATCTTTCTCCAATCTAACGATGCGTCTTGCGCACGTTGAAGTCAGGATAGGCGCTCACTGCTACTTCCGCCTGGTCAAGCCCTTCGATCTCAAGCTCCGGATCGACCCTGAGCGGGGTGATCTTATCGAGGACCTTGAAGAACACGTACATGATGATGAACACGAAGATGACGTTCGTCAGAGTACCGACCACCTGTGCTGCAAGCTGAGACACGCCGCCGCCGTAGAAGAGGCCCTTGACCGTGCCGGCTACGCCGTTGAAGCCATCGCCATAGGTGCCGTCTGCAAAGAGTCCGAGGGCCAATACGCCCCAGGCCCCGTTCACGCCATGGACCGAGACCGCGCCGACCGGATCATCCACTTTCATCGTACGCTCGACAAAGAATACGCTCAGGCAGACGAGGATCCCCGCCACTGCTCCGATGATCACTGCCGACACCGAGTTCACAAAAGCGCAGGGAGCGGTGATCGCCACAAGTCCTGCCAAGAGCCCGTTGGCGATCATGGAGATGTCCGGCTTGCCAAATCTGAACCACATATAGAGCATGGACGAGAAAGCAGCTGCACCGCCCGCGAGCATGGTGTTCGTTGCCACCACGCCGATCCTGAGATCGCCGCCTGCCAATGACGAACCTGCGTTAAAGCCGAACCATCCGAAAGCAAGAATGAAACAACCAACGACTGCCATCGGGATGTGATGGCCCGGAATCGCGTTCGGCGTGCCGTCAGCCTTGAACTTGCCGATGCGTGGTCCAAGCACCATGGCGCCCGCAAGTGCTGCCACTCCTCCGGTCAGATGGACGACCGAGGATCCCGCGAAATCAACGTGTCCATGGCCGAGCCCGAAGTTCTTACCAAGCTGGGAGAGCCAGCCGCCGCCCCAGACCCAGTTCGCATAGAGCGGATACACGATAGCCGAAATGAAGAAACCGTACACGACAAAGGACTTGAAGGTCCACCGTTCTGCCATGGAGCCTGTCGGGATCGTGGCTGTCGTGTCCATGAACACCATCTGGAACAGGAAGATGGTGAAGATAACCGCATCATAGGACATGCCTGATAGAAAAAAGCCCTTTGTGCCGAAGAGGCCGAAGTCCTTGCCGAACAAGTGGATCACGAACTCACTGTCCAGAGTGGTCCCGCCGCCAAGCGATGCTGCGCCGCCGGAACCTCCCATCTGGATCGCGAACCCGATCGCCCAGTAACCCAGCATACCAAGCACATAGATCATAAAGTTCATGGCCATGGTATGGCCCGCGTTCTTAGCCTGGGTAAAACCCGTTTCAGCCATGGCAAACCCTGCCTGCATGAACATCACGAGAAATCCGCAGACCAGCGTCCACATCACATTGATCGCGATGCGGTTGTGGCCGATCACGTCAGCGAGCTTTGCTGCGAGCGGCTCTGCTGCTGCCATCTTTTTCATATCGTCCGCGGTCGGTGCTCCTGCTGACGCGCCGACCACATCCCCGGCACCGCCGGTGTTCGCACCGGAGGGATCAGGTGTTGGAGCGGGTGCTGCCACGGCTGTTGCTGCTGCAGGGGCTGGTGATGCAGGCTGCGTCTGGTCGTCGGCAAAGACCGTCCCTCCGATCACCGCAACCATGCACGCCAGTAATAGTGCAATAATTGAGCGTTTCTTGCTTTCTATGAACTTCATGATAAGCCTCCTTTTTCCTTTCAGAATATTCCGCTACCAGCTATACATCACGCCAAGGGCGATCGTATCCTGTTTCTTTTTCGTGCCATTGTCAAAGGACTCTTTGTTCGATGAGTCATGGCGGTATTCAGGCCGCACGATCAGGCCGTTTGCGAGCCGGGCCTCGAAGGTCAGCGTCCCTTCCGTCAGCTTCTGCGCCGTGCCGGTCCTGACGCCGTCCTTGTCATCAAAGGATTCTCCCCTGACCGCAATGCTGTAGGTGTCGCTGATATCATACTTTACGATGCCGGCAAATCCGCTCCACTTCACATCAGAAGCGCCCGCACCCATCTCTTCCTTGGCATCATCATAGTTCAGGATGATCGAAAGCGGCTTGATCGGCTTGATCGTGGCAACCAGATCTACGAGCGTCCTGTTGTCCCTGTTGTTGTCTACCTGCTCCGGGCCGGACATAACATTGATGTAGCCGGAGACTATCTCGCTCGGCGTAAGGCCGATGCTCAGGCCGAGGCACTTACCCTTGTTATTGTCCGTGCTGTTGTCCCAGCCGTTCACGATATGAAGGCTCGCATTTACCGCGTCGCTGAAGGCATAGCTCGCCTTGACCCCGGTATGGGTAAAGGGGATCGCGTAATTGAACAAGAAGGACCGTGAATAGTTCGGGTTGTCCTTGGCCTCGATCACCTCGGCGCCGAAGAACGTCACCATCTTGCCGAAATCGAACCTGATCCCCTTGCCTACTGCCGCACTGTAGCTCACATAACCCTCGGTCACGTCAAAGGTATCGTCGCCTGCGCTCGAGACCATGCCGGCGGAATGGATGTACTTTGCTGTCTCACCAGCCGATAGTTTCAACTTATAACCGGCTGTACCGGCTGTTGGGTCCTTGACAAATACTATCTGTGCGAGATCCAGCATGAAGCTGTTCGCTGTCTTATCGAAGACCCTGAGGTCGTTCACGCCTGAACCGGTCGTCGCTGCGCTTGCATTGCCGTTATAGGTGTACCCACCCTGCAGATAGATGCTCATACCGAGCGCGGACTTCACGTCATCAGGTTTGAGGCCTGCGGGCTTCGCATCTTCCGCGAATGCAGCAGAGGTCAGTAGTGCGGTGGCGCAGAATATCGCCAGCCCTGTCTTTAAACCAAGCATTGTTCCCATCTTCTTCATGTTCATCACACCCTCCTTATTGTTCCCCTCGTTTTATTTTTAGCCTTGCCAGCTAACATACATTCTATCGATGAAAGCCTCCGGAGCTTTCGTTGCGTTGCTGCTACAACTTCCTTGTCTGGTTATTTTGCAAGGCATATGCCAGACTGGTCACGTGGTCATGCCGCGGGTGCACTTCTTTGTTTTTGCATGCTTTAATATTTTGCCGGCTCCAGCTATGGCCAATTGCTGAAGAATTCGCCACGATGCTTTACTATACAAATGATGAAATACTATACAAGGCGGTCACATCGAGACTTTTGCTATGCAGAGACCGCAGACCAGCGAACCCCACGCGATCAAGGTAATGTATGTCGCTATTTTGCCTTGGTCCAGATCACGGGACCTTCCGATCAGGATTGATACAAAGAGCGTTACCACTGAGAATATGAGTATGTACAGTGCGATCATGGTTCCTCCCTTCGAGGGACGTAACGTCAAGATCTCTTGCTTGACCTTCTCTGCGCCTTTCCCTCAGCAGCCGCTTTTCTTCTCAAGGCTACTACGGTGAACGGTATACCAGGTGTACGAGTACCAGCCATGAAGATTGCCACTTGCCTATATCCTGCACACCTCGCATTGCTCATTTCTGGGGATCCTTACTTTTCTAAAGTCCATGTCCACTGTATTGAACACCAGCATCTCCGATAACAGCGGCTTTCCATAACCCGTGAGCAGCTTGATCGCTTCCAGCGCCATCATGCACCCCAGCATCCCCGATACAGCGCCCAGGACCGGGAATCCCATTTCCTGCCACGTGGGATCGTCCTCAGGATAGACACAATGGATGCACGATGATACGAGCGGCACGACGTTGAAAAGATATCCCTCCATGCCGTTCATGGCCGCCTCTACCATAGGAATGCCTTTTTCGATACAAGCACTGTTCAGAACGCGACGCTCGCTGAAGTTTGGCCGCGCAGACAGAGCGATCCTGGCCGTTCTGATCAGGTTCTCGACATTCGCTTCCGTGATCCGCTCGTCAACAATCTCTATCTCCACATCGGGGTTGATATCCTGGATCGTCTTCTTGGCCTGCCCTACCCTTGCCTTGCCGATCCATTTGTGCTTCATCAGGACCTGGCGGTTCATGTTCGAAAGTGTCAGGTTTCCCCCATGCACGAGGATCAACCTGCCGATCCCTGCCGCGGCAAGATACATCGCTGCCGTGCCTCCCAGGCCGCCGACCCCGGCAACGAGCGCAGTCGATCTCCTGAGCCATCGTTGATGGTCCTCGGTGAACCCGTGGAGCATCAACTGTCTGCGATAACGCTCGCGGTCAGTATGAGTGAGCTGTTCGTCCATTTCAACCACCCCTCACCTTGATCCTCTCTCCTGATGAGTTTGCTGTTCTCTGCGTCTCAGTGTCTCTGTGGCAGATTACAACTAACTACGATGTTCCAACCCTACACCGATTCGACATACTCCTCGCCGAGCCTTGCCATAAGCGTCTCAAGCTCCATATCCTTGTCTTCGCCCAGGATGCCGCAGGCATCGGCCCGGCACTGTTTGCAATGGGTCATCTGGGAAATAAAGGGCTTGCATCGCTCCCGCATCAGGGTAATGTCCTTGTGCGTCGGCCTCGTCGCGTGTTCGAACTCCGCCTGCGGGATCAGCGGCAGAATGTTCATAAGGTCCGCTCCGAGCCTGCCCGCGCGCTCGGCGATGAACGGGATCTCGTCGTCATTCACGCCGGGGATGAATACGGTATTCACTTTAACGATAAGCCCGGCATCGATCGCGTTCGCAAGTCCCTGCCACTGTTTCGCAAGCAGAAGCTCGGCCGCTTCCTTTCCCGCATAACGCCTTCCCTGGTAAATTACCCAGGAATAGATCTTTTCCGCGACCTCGGGTGTAACGGCATTGATCGTCACCGTAAGGCTCCGCACCCCTGATGCGACAAGCTGGTCCAGACGGTCCGTCAGAAGAAGACCGTTCGTCGAGATGCACAGGGTCAGGTCAGGATACTCCCAATGGATCTTTCTCATGGTTACATAGGTAGGGGCGTTCACGAGCGGGTCTCCCGGGCCCGCGATCCCGATAACGCTCAGGCGGTCGGTCCGTTCCACGAGCGCCCTGGTCCTGTCCATAGCTTCGTCCGGCGTAAGCACCCGGCTCGTGATACCGGGCCGGGACTCGTTCGCGCAATCGAATTTTCTAATACAGTACCGGCACTGGATATTGCATGCCGGCGCAACGGACAGGTGGGCCCTGCTGAACCGCGTATGGGCCTCTTCGGAAAAACACGGATGTGCTTTAATGAATTGTTTGTTGACTTGCTTGGTATTGTTCATAGTTTCCTCCCTGTGATCCTATACAGGACAATAGCAATATCATTGCCAGGGAGAACACACGGAGAATCGAGGAGTTACGAAGCAGGAAGGCAACAGAGGAAAAGAATAATGAGGCACTTGCACAGATTGTGAGCAGAATAGGCCGCTATCTACGGCGGGTGCATCTTGGAAAGCGTTTTTGATGCTGGTTGTTGCTGGTTCAGGCTTGTAGCCTGAACCATACGTTAACGGTAAGGTTCAATCAACATGATTGAACCGGCAAGAGCATGCTATCATGCTCTATTGATGGGTAGCCATAAATGTGGATAAACGGCGTTCTCATACGCAGCCTGTCGACTTGGGAAGGCCGGCGATCTTGCATGCCTGTACAGCCGGGCCGCACGGATAGAGCTGGTAGAGGTATTTGCTGTTGCCCTTGTCGGAACCGATCTTATTAGCTATTTCCTTGGCCAGGATCTTGATCGTCGGAGCGGTCTGGTACTGCCTGTAATAGTCCCGAAGAAAATTCACGACCTCCCAGTGAGGCTCGGTCATCTGGATCCCTTCGACCGCTGCGATATAGTTGGCCACATCGTGGTCCCATGCATCAGGATCAGACAGAAAACCGTTCCCATCCAATGTCAAAGTCTTTCCTTTTATCGTAATTGTGTCCATTATTGCTCTCCCCTTCCGAAAGTGGCTCATTTTGTATTTTGAACTATAGATAACTTAAGGGTGGGAGTAAATACCCCGGGCAGGGTATTTTTGGGGTATACCGGTTTTTGAAGTGAGAATTTCAAAATGCGGGAGTTTCGCATTAATCCATGGTTCCCTGATTAAAGCGGCAGTCGCGTGCAGACAAAACGTGTGGAGAGCCATCTTTGGGAAGAATAAAAATCCAAGGCCGGCTGATTATCAAGGTCAACGAGAAGTTGCAGCCTCTTAAGCCGTGCTTTTCTGCTCCAATGAACAAGTTCCTTGAGCAAGAGCGTGCCGATGCCCATGCGGCGATGCTCCTTGTCCACGATCACATCCTCAATGAGGCCGACCCTGCCGCCTTCGGCTGTCGAGATAAGCGTCTGTACGGTTGCCATACCGATAACGATCCCGTTGTTGATCGCTGCGAGGACGAGCGTCTTTCCCGATGGATCGCCGATCAGCGCACTGAGACCGCGCACCTGCTTCTCCTTATTCGGCGTGAAGTCGGATTCAATGGTGAAGAGCACG
>Ga0334722_10007040_pt1 | contig 10980 bp, 12 predicted proteins | sample C3_bottom_MG_FD_207210 | JGI IMG/M metagenome (GOLD analysis project Ga0334722, IMG submission 207210) | Sediment microbial communities from Yellowstone Lake, YNP, Wyoming, USA - C3_bottom | ecosystem: Environmental > Aquatic > Freshwater > Lake > Sediment | place: USA: Wyoming | collected...
TTTTCTCCAGGCCATGTTCGACAGCACCGACGGATACGAGGGCGATCCGAAACTGATCACGGTGTTCGATACCGAGTGCCGCGGGGGGCCGGACTGCCGGCTGAGCCAGGTCGTGGAGGGGCCGATCCAGTTCTTCAGCCTCTGCGAACACCACGCGCTTCCTTTTTACGGCCGCGCCTACGTGGGGTACATCGCCCACGAGCAGATCATCGGCCTCTCCAAGCTCACGCGGCTCGTGCGCCTGTTCGCGAAACGGTTCACCGTGCAGGAGCGGATCGGCCAGCAGATCGCCGACTCCCTGGACGCCATGCTCCATCCGCACGGCATTGCGGTGTACCTGGACGCACACCACCTCTGCACCCAGATGCGGGGGGTTCGAGAAACCGCGCCGCTCACACGCACGACATTCTGGCGCGGGAATTATGAAAGCGACCCGTCGCTTCGGACCGAATTTTACGTAGCGTGCGGGCTGCATCGCTTCGAGCCCGGCTCCCGTTAACGCGTGGGAGGCACGATGGATCCCCTGGCGCCCCTGGAATCCCTCCTCGATGTGGGCCGCGGGGACGATCTTCCTCTGACCCCTGAGCTGGCGACGCTCTACGGCCCCCTCCGATTCCCGGCGCACGAGGGCCGGCCGTACGTCATCGGCAACTTCGTCACCACGCTGGACGGCGTTGCTTCCCTTTCCGCCCCCGGCTTGGCGGGAGGAGGCCCCATCAGCGGTTCCAACCCGCACGACCGGATGGTCATGGGGCTGTTGCGATCCGTCGCGGATGCCGTGATCGTCGGCGCCGGAACGCTGCGCTCCGTGCCCCATCACCTCTGGACCGCGGAGTATATCTACCCGGTGTTTGCCGGGCCTTACCGGCAGTTGCGGTCCGCATTAGGGAAGAACGACTCCCCGTTGAACGTCATCGTCACCGCGCGCGGCGAGATCGACCTGAGCCTTCCCGTGTTCCGGTCCGGGGCAGTGAAGGCGCTGGTCGTTTCGACCCCGGAGGGCGCCCGCCGGATCCGCAAGCACGACCTTCCCCCGTCCGTCGGCATCGGGGAAGTGAAGAACGCGGACGCAATCAGCGCCCGGGCGATTCTCTCTGCGGTCGCTCGGGTCCGCCCGGGAAATATCTTCCTGGTTGAGGGGGGGCCGCAATTGATGGGGGATTTCTTCGCGGAGAAGTGTCTGGACGAGCTTTTTTTGACGCTCGCTCCGCAGGTTGCCGGGCGGGATGGGTCCGTCGAGCGTCCCGGATTCGTCGCGGGGAAGCGTTTTGGCCCGGAGAGTCCCCTGTGGGGGACGCTTGCCGGCGTGAAACGTGCCGGTAGCCATCTGTTTTTAAGGTATGCATTTGCGACGGAGGATGGATCCCCGCTGGGATCGGGAGAAACCGGCCGGGGGATTGCGTAATGAAGCAATCCCCCGGGGACGCTTCCGTGACGGCATCACGCCGCCCGCGGGTACTTCACGCTCTCCACCGGCGCGGTTTCGCCGATGTCGAAGGTCGGGGATTCCGCCCAGAAGACCCGCTTTCCCTTCGCCTCCTCGTCGGCCATCCGGCCCAGGAGGATGACGCACGCCGCGACTGCGAGCAGAGCCAGCCCCGCCAGCACGGCGATCGGAGAACTGAACAACTCGATGTCATAGAGGATGCCTTCCATTGTTCTCACCTCCTTCTGTCTGATTCCACTATAGGGCGGCGCGGGGGAGGCATCCGTATAACCTTTCACAAACGGGTTTTTCACGCGGTATACTTGAATCCATGCCGTTCCTTGTCCGAATGGGCGCCAATGCCGTCGCCATCCTGCTGATCGCCTACCTGCTTCCGTCGGTGATGTCGGCCGACGGACCGATGGCCGCGCTCGCCGCCGCTTTCGTGCTGGGGATGATCAACGCCGTCATCCGGCCGTTGTTTGTCCTGCTGACGCTTCCCGTCACGGTGGTAACCCTGGGGATGTTCCTCCTTGTGATCAACGGACTGCTCCTGTGGCTCGTCTCCGCCATTGTCCCCGGCCTCCACGTCAACGGGTTCCTTGGGGCGGTGGCCGGCTCCCTGCTCGTCAGCGTGATCTCCTGGGTCCTCACGAGGGTCGTTCCGTGAGCATCGTCGTCACCTTTCTCGGCGCGGCGAGGGAGGTGACCGGTTCGTGCGTCCTGGTCCAGACGTCCGGGGGGCGGTTCCTTGTCGACTGCGGGATGTTCCAGGGCGGAGCCGAGAGCGAAATGAAGAACTCCCGGCCCTTTCCCGTCCCGCTTTCCTCGATCGACTTCATCCTCTCGACACATGCCCACCTGGACCATTCCGGCCTGTTGCCCAAGATCGTCCGGGACGGTTTCCGCGGGCCGGTCTACGCCACCTCGGCGACGGCCGACCTGCTGAGGGTGATGCTCCCCGACTCCGGCCACATCCAGGAAAGGGAGGCGGAGTGGCAGACCCGGAAGGCCCTGCGCGCGGGGAGGCGGGACGGAGAGCCGCTGTACACGGAGGCGGATGCGCTGGCGGTGCTCCCGCGGCTGAAACCGGTTTCCTACGGCCAGGGGATCACGCCCGTCCCGGGGGTGAGCGCCCGGTTCCTGGACGCCGGCCACATTCTCGGATCCGCGATCGTGTCCGTCACCATCCGGGACGGCGGTCGGGACAGGGAATTTGTTTTCACCGGAGACCTGGGGCACCGGGGCCTTCCCATCGTGCGGGATCCGACGCCCGTGGAGCGGGCCGACGTGCTGGTGATGGAGTCCACCTACGGAAACCGGGTGCACAAGGGGATGGCGGAAACGATCGAGGAGTTCCTCCACGCCGTGACGGACACGCTTCGGCGGAAAGGCGGCAACGTGATCATCCCCGCATTCGCCGTGGGCCGCGCCCAGGACATCCTGTTCCTTCTGGCCGACCTTACCCGCCAGGGAAGGATTTCCGGGGTCACCCTCTACATCGACTCGCCGCTGGCGGCGCAGGCCACGCAGATCACCCTGCGGCACCCGGAATGCTTCGACGAGAAATCGCGGCAGGTCCTGGCGTGGAAGGAGGCGCACCCCGATGCTTTTCGCGTGGTGGTCACCGCGAGCACCGAGGAGTCGATGGCGCTCAATTCCATCCGGGGCGGCGCGATCATCCTGGCGGGGAGCGGGATGTGCGAAGCGGGGAGGATCAAGCACCACCTCAAGCACAACCTCTGGCGCAAGGAGTCCAGCGTCGTCATCGTCGGTTTCCAGGCGGCGGGGACGCTCGGCCGCAAGATCGTCGACGGCGCCAAATGGGTCCGGGTCCTGGGCGAGGACGTCGCCGTCGCCGCCGACGTCTACACGATCGGAGGGCTCTCGGCCCATGCCGACCGGGACGACCTGCTCTCCTGGGCGGGAAATTTCCGCACCGCGCCGGAGCATATCTTCGTGGCCCACGGCGAGGAGTCGGTTTCCCTCGGGTTTGCGCAGGAACTGCGGAGCCGCTTCCGATGGAATGCGGAGGTCCCCGACCCCGGGCACCCGTTCGAGGTCTGAAGCCCGGCTCCGCATCCCCCGGAACCTTGGGAGATTCCTCTCATCTACTTAAGGGAGAACGAAGGAAAGGAGAGCCGGGATGAGCACCGTGAAGAAATTGAAGATCGCCCGGGGAGTCCAGCCGATCCCCAAGGGATTTCATACCGTTACACCCTACCTGATGGTCCGGGGCGCCGACCGCGCGATCGAGTTCTACAAAAAGGCCTTCGGCGCCGAGGAACTGGAGCGGATGCACGGCCCCGACGGCAAAAGCATAGTGCATGCGAAGATCCGGATCGGCGACTCATTTGTTTTCCTTGGCGACGAGGTCCCCGGCATGGGAGCCGGCGCCCCCGAGTCGTACGGGGGGTCGCCCATGTCGATCCACCTGTATGTCGACGACGTGGACGCCGCCGTCGGCCGTGCCGTCGCCGCCGGCGCGCAGGTCCGGATGCCCGTGGCGGACATGTTCTGGGGCGATCGCTACGGCAGGGTCGCCGACCCGTTCGGCTACGAGTGGGGATTAGGCACGCACAAGGAGGACCTGACGCCCGATGAGATCCGTCGCGGGGCGGAGGAATTCTTCAGGAAACAGGCGGCAGGCGAACAAAAGTGAGACGGTCCATATGGTGATTCCCCGGGTACGGGGCGGCGGGGGACGGGTCGCGTGGGAATCGTTCCTGGCGTTCCTGTTCCTTGCCGCCTGCGTCCTGGCGTTCGTGGCGGTACCCTGCGCGCGGGGCCACGTCAAAGAGACCCCGGATGAAATCCTGAAGCAGATCGGAGTGGACGAGAAGCCCGGGGAGCAGGTTCCCCTTGACCTCTCCTTGCGGAACGAAGACGGGAAGACCGTCCGGCTGGGGGATCTCCTCGGGAAGGGGCCGGTCATCCTCACCCTCAACTACTACACCTGCCCCATGCTTTGTCCCTTCCTCCTGCGGAACCTCCTCTCCTCGACGAACCGCATGGGAGGAATCTCCCTCGACCGCGACTTCCGGATCGTTACCGTCAGCATCGACCCCGACGAAAAAATCGAGGCGGTGCGCGCGCGCTCGGACGAGATGCATGCGATGATGAAGGGGATCGGGGACCCGGGTGCGCGCTGGCCCTTCCTCAGCGGCGGCAAGGAGGAAATCGGGAGGCTGACCGCCGCGGTCGGGTTCCGGTACCGGAAGGTGGAGAACGAGTTTGCCCATCCCAACGCGGTCGTCGTTCTTACCCCCGAGGGGAAGATTTCCCGGTACCTTTACGGGATCGAGCAGGACCCGAGGGATCTCCGGCTGGCCCTCATCGAGGCGGCCGGCGGGCGGATCGGGGAATCCTCCGCCTTGAACCGTGCGCTCCTGTTCTGCTTCCACTACGATCCGGTGGAGAGGAAATACGCCCTCTACGCGCGAAACATCATGAAAGCAGGCGGCATTTTAACCCTTGTCTTTCTGGGGGTCTTGTATTTAGCCTTGTGGAAGCGGCGTAAGCCGGCGACCCTTCCCTTCGACCCGGGGGATCGATGACGAACGCGTACGCGTACCAGGAGGCGGCTTCCCGTTCGGCCGTCCAGATCGACGCCGTCTTCATCTTCATCACCGCCGTCTCTCTCTTTTTCTTTTTCCTGGTCGAAGGGCTTCTCATCTATTTCGCCGTCCGGTACCGGCGGAAGAAGGCCTCGGAGGACGCGGCGACCTCCGACGTGACGAGCAACCTCGTTCTCGAGATCGTCTGGGTCCTGATCCCTTCCCTGGTGGTGCTCGCCTTCTTTGTGTACGGCTACCTGGTCTACCGGGACGTCAACACGCCCTCCCCCGGCTCCAGCGACATCAACGTCGTTGCGGAGCAGTTTAACTTCGAGTTCAAGTACGCCGACGGCCGGACGGAGGCCAGCGAGCTTCGGGTGCCGGTGGGGAAACCCGTCAAGCTCATCATGACCTCCCGGGACGTCATCCACGGATTTTTCCTCCCGGACTTCCGGCTCAAGCAGGACATCCTCCCCGGGCAATACACCTACCTGTATCTTCATCCCGACAGGGAAGGAACCTACGACATCTTCTGCACGCAATATTGCGGCGTGGGACACTCCACGATGCGGGCGAAGCTCGTCGTGATGCCCCCCGGGGAGTACGCGAAATGGGCGGCGGGCGGGAAGTTCGCCCAGGCCGCGCTGCCGCTTTCCGAGAGGGGAAAAGCGCTGCTGGAAAAGTCCGGTTGCCTGGGCTGCCATACCACCGACGGGACCGCGAAGATCGGCCCGACCTTCAAGGGGCTCTACGGCAGGAAGGTGCACCTGGAAGGGGGCCGCGAGGTTACCGCGGACGAGGAGTACATCCGGGAGTCCCTCTACGACCCGGGCGCAAAGATCGTGAGGGGGTTTCCCAACGTCATGCCGACCTTCAAGGGGCGCCTCTCCGACGACGATGTCGCCGCGGTTATCGCCTACCTGAAGACGCTCTCGGAAGGGAAAGGCGGCGGAGGGAAAGGGGAAAAAGAGAAGAAGGAGCGGGGCGGACGTGAATAGCCGGGAGCCGGAACGGAACCAGGTCTCCCGTTGCCTCATCGCATAGAGTGAAAAACGAAAGAATGGCGGGAGATAAAGAATGACGGAAACCACCGCGGAGGGGGCGGCTCTCCCCCTGAGCGGAAGCGGGCAGTCCCGGGGATACCTGGAAGAGAAGGGTTTCTGGTCCTGGGCCTTGACTCTCGATCACAAGCGGATCGGGGTGCTGTATCTCCTTACCACCCTTCTTTTCTTCCTGGTGGGGGGGGTCTTCGGCCTCCTGATCCGGATCAAGCTGATGGTCCCCGGCCAGCAGATCTTCAGCGACCACGTCTACAACGTCCTGTTCACCCTCCACGGATCGGTGATGATCTTCCTGTTCATCATCCCGGCGATCCCTTCCGGTTTGGGGAACTTCTTCATCCCCCTGCTGATCGGAGCCCGGGACGTCGCCTTCCCGAGAATCAACCTCGCGAGCTACTGGATCTTCGTGGCGGGGATCGGGGTGATCGTGGCGTCGCTGGTCCGCCCGATGGACACGGGGTGGACCTTTTACACCCCCTATTCAGCGAAAACGGCGGCCGACGTCACCCTCCTTTCCTTCGGGATCTTCCTGATCGGGATGTCGTCGATCCTGACCGGCCTGAACTTCCTCGTGACGATCCACAAGCTCCGCGCGCCGGGGATGACCTGGAACCGGATGCCGCTGTTCATCTGGGGGATGTACGCCACGAGCATCATTCAGGTGGTGGCGACTCCGGTGGTGGGGATCACCTTCCTGCTCCTGGCGATGGAGCGGCTCTTCGGGATCGGGTTCTTCGACCCGGCCAAGGGAGGGGACCCGCTGCTGTTCCAGCACTTCTTCTGGTTCTACTCCCATCCCGTGGTCTACGTCATGATCCTGCCCGCCATGGGGATCATCTCGGAGGTGGTCCCCGTCTTCTCCCGGAAGCCGATCTTCGGGTACAACGCGATCGCCTACTCCTCCCTTGCCATCGCGTTCATCGGGTTCTTCGTCTGGGGCCACCACATGTTCGTGAGCGGCATGTCCAAGACGGCCGGCATCATCTTTTCCTTTCTGACCTTCTTCGTGGCCGTCCCCACGGCGGTCAAGGTCTTCAACTGGATCGCCACGATGTACAAGGGGTCCATCACGTTCGAGTCGCCGATGCTGTATGCGCTGACCTTCATCTTCCTGTTCACCTTCGGGGGGTTGACGGGGATGTTCCTGGGCGCGCTGGCGACCAACGTCCACGTCCACGACACCTACTTCATCGTTGCGCACTTCCATTACACGATGATGGGAGGGACGGTGATGGGGCTCCTGGCCGGGTTGCACTACTGGTTTCCCAAGATGACCGGCCGGATGCTGGACGAAAAGCCGGCGAGGGCGGGTTGGCTCCTGATCTTCATCGGGTTCAACGTCACCTTCCTTACCCAGTTTTTCCTGGGGTACGGGGGAATGCCGCGGCGGTGGGCCGAGTACCCGCCGCAGTTCCAGAACCTGCACATCGTCTCCACGGTGGGGTCGTGGATCCTGGCCTTGGGGATTCTCGTCATGTTCGTCAATTTCGTCCGGGGACTCTATGCCGGGAAGCCCGCGCCGGCGAACCCCTGGAAGGGATTGACGCTCGAGTGGCGGGCGGCGTCCCCCCCGGCGACGGAGAACTTCGAGACGATTCCGGTCGTCGCCGACTGGCCGTACGGCTACGCGAAAAGGAAACCGGAAAGCAATGAGTGACCATCCGTCGCATGCCCACATGGACGCGGCGCAGGCCTACGAAGCCGCCAAGCTGGGGATCTGGACCTTCCTGGCCACCGAGGTTCTCCTCTTCGGGGGGCTGTTCACCGCGTACATCGTTTTCCGCCTCAAGTTTCCGCAGATGTTCCACGAAGACCATTTTCACCTCAACCGGATCCTGGGAGCGGTCAACACGATCGTCCTTATTTGCAGCAGCCTGACGGTGGCGCTCGGCATCGCCGCCATACGGAAAGGGAAGCAGGGGATCTTCAAGCTGTTTCTCTCCTTGACGATCCTCCTCGCGGCGGCGTTCCTCGGGATCAAGTACGTCGAGTGGACGGAGAAGTTCGCCCACGGGCTGTTCCCCGACACCGACGTCTTCTTCTCGCTGTACTTCGTGATGACGGGGCTGCACGGCCTCCACGTCCTCGGCGGAATGCTGGTCCTCGGGGGTGTTCTGGTGCTGGCGGGCAAAGGGAGGTTCTCGGAGCATTACTGCACGCCGGTGGAAATTTCCGGTTTATACTGGCACTTCGTGGATCTGGTCTGGATCTATCTGTTTCCGCTGTTCTACCTGATCGGGTAAGGAAGCCATGGAGAAGGCGCACGGAACGGGGTACGGGATTTACGTGGCGGTCTGGGCCGGCCTGCTCCTTCTGACGGGGGCGACCGTCGCCGTTTCCTACTTCGACCTGGGGCTCCTGAACGTCGTGGTGGCCCTGCTCATCGCCTCGGCGAAGGCGTCGCTGGTCGCGCTGTTCTTCATGCATCTGAAGTTCGAGAACCGTTTGGTGTTGGCGTTCGCGCTGGTCCCCATCTTCTTCCTGGCGCTCATCGTGGGGGGGACGCTCTCGGATACCCTGTTCCGTTAGAGGAGGGAACCATGCTGGGCAGAGTGACCGTCGGCCTGTTCTTCCTGCTCCTGGTCTGGGGAAACCTCGTGGCGGGGCTGAAGGCCGGCCTGGCCTGCCCGGACTGGCCCCTGTGCCACGGGAAGGTCCTCCCGCCGTTCCGGTTCGACATCTACATGGAGTTTTTCCACCGGGTGATCGCCGCCGTGGCGGCCGGTTTCCTGGTTGCCCTCTCCTGGAGGCGGTACCGGGATTACCGGGGCGCGGCGAGGGCCGTTCCCGTTCTGGCGTTGGGGCTCCTGGCGGGGGAGATCGCGCTCGGGGGCGCGGTGGTGCTCCTTCACGTGCCGGTGCAGCTGACGACGGTCCATTTCATGATCGGCCTGGTCGTTTTCCTGCTGGCGGTCTACATGGCCTCCTTCGACGGGATCCGGGAGCTGCCCGCGTTTTCCCTCTCCGGGCGGTCCGCGTTGTTCTTCGGGGTCGGCGCGCTGGTATTTCTGCTGGCGGCCCTGGGGGCCTACGTGCGGCATGCCGACGCCGGCCTGGCCTGCACGGACTGGCCTGCCTGCTTCGGCGGGATCCTTCCGAAAGTCTTCACCGGACATGTCCTGATCCACTTCTCCCACCGGGTCCTGGCGGCCCTCGTGTTTCTCACCATCGTGGCGCTTTACGCGGCCGTGTCCCTCGACCGGCGGCTCGGGGAGAGCCGGCGGCTTGCCCTGGCCCTTCTGTTCCTGGCATTGGGACAAATCGTGATCGGCGGAGCGGTGGTGCTGTCGAAGCTGTACTTCCTGGCGACGGGCCTGCACCTTGCCGTCGCGCTGGGGATGCTGACCGTCCTCTTCCACCTCTGGGCGCGGGAGGTCAAGCGGGGGGAGGCGCCGCCATGGAACCCCTGACCCTTTCGGGCAAGGCCATCCCGGGGACGGCATCGCGGGGAACCGGCGAGTTCCTGGTTTCCGTCCTGACGATCGCGAGGCCGGGGATCGCCGCGGCGGTAACCCTGTCGGGGATTTCCGGGATGGTCCTGGCGGGGCGGGGGTTCCCGCCCGCAAGCCGCGGGGTCGCCGCGCTTTCCTGCATCCTCATGGCGGCGTGCGGGTCGGCGATCGTCAACGGGCTCCTGGACGCGGACATGGATGCGCGGATGCGGCGCCTCGACGCCAGGGTTTCGGCGCTGGGCAAGGTGGGACAGAAGGGGGCGCTCGCGTTCGCGCTCTTCCTGATCCTCGTTTCCCTTGCGGCGTCGTTCCTCCTGATCAACGTGACCGCGGCAATCCTGCTGCTGGGGGCGATCGCAAGCTACACGGTGCTGTATACCCTGATTCTCAAGAGGCGCTCCCCCTACGGGACCATCCCCGGCGGGATTCCCGGGGCGCTCCCCGTCCTCATCGGATACGCCGCCGTCAAACCCGCGCTCGGCGCGGACGGCGTTCTTCTTTTCCTGCTGATGCTCCTGTGGCAGCCGCCCCATTTCTGGGCGCTGGCCCTGAAACACCGGGAGGATTACCGGTCGGCGGGCTTCCCCGTGATGCCCGTCGCGCTGGGGGAGCCGTATACCAAAATCCTCATCTTCCTCTATGCGGCTGCGCTGCTTCCGCTGTCCCTGGGGCTGTGGTGGCTCGGGACCTGTTCGTCGGGATACGCATTGGCGGCGTTTTTCCTGGGGGGAGGCTTCCTGTTTTCCTGCTACCGGAACATCGTGGCTTCGGCAAGGTTCGGACGGGCCTTCGGCGCCTCCATCCTCTACATCCTGGGCCTGCTCCTCGCCGTCATCATCGACGTATCCGCGCACGCCGTCCGATAATGAGCCTTCTGGTCGTCGGTTCGATGGCGTTCGACAGCATCAAGTCCCCCTTCGGGGAGGTGGAGAGGGTCGTCGGCGGTTCCGCCACCTACTTCTCGCTGGCGGCCGCCTACCTGACGCCGGTCCGCCTGGTGTCGGTGGTGGGGAAGGATTTCCCGCAGGAGATCCTCCGCATGCTCTCCGCGCGGTCCATCGACACCAGGGGCCTGAAAATCGCCGACGGGGAGACGTTCCGCTGGAAGGGGTACTACGAATACGACCTGAATACCGCCCACACGGTCAAGACCGAACTCAACGTGTTCCGGAATTTCGCCCCCGTCCTCCCGGAGGAGTACCGGGACAGCCCGTACGTTTTTCTCGGGAACATCGACCCCCGCATCCAGATGGATCTCCTGGCCCAGGTGCGAAAGCCCAGGCTGGTCGCCCTGGACACCATGAACTACTGGATCGAGAACAGCCCGGGGCCGCTTCGCGAGGCGATCGGAAAGACGGATATCGTGATCTTCAACGAGAGCGAGATCCGGGAGATCTCCGGAGAGTACAACCTGGTCAAGGCGGCGCGCACGGTGATGGGCTGGGGCCCGCGCCGCGTCGTGGTCAAGCGCGGAGAATACGGGG
>Ga0334722_10007041_pt1 | contig 10980 bp, 13 predicted proteins | sample C3_bottom_MG_FD_207210 | JGI IMG/M metagenome (GOLD analysis project Ga0334722, IMG submission 207210) | Sediment microbial communities from Yellowstone Lake, YNP, Wyoming, USA - C3_bottom | ecosystem: Environmental > Aquatic > Freshwater > Lake > Sediment | place: USA: Wyoming | collected...
CCCGTGTCTTTAAGAGCGCGTTGGGGTGGACAGCGGAGCAGGCAGAAGATGTGCGGCGCAGGCTCTTGGAGGCAGTCCTGAGGGAAGATGCCGGTTTTCTTGGCGCAGATGACTATGGGCAGCGGTATGCGGTAGACTTTGCTGTCGAAGCCTCAGGAGGACGGGTGGCCGTGCGGAGCTTGTGGATCATTCGTCACGGTGAGGACTTCCCACGATTCGCCTCGTGTTATGTTCTTTAGCAGGGAGCATCCATCATGAACCAAGAGATTCGCGTACTCGATGTGGTGGCGCTGACCGAGGATATTCCTGATCGCGGCTTGCTGCGAGGACAAGTGGGGACCGTGGTGGAATCGCTTGGTCCGGGTGTGTTTGAGGTGGAGTTCGTGGATAACGACGGCAGAACCTACGCCATGCTTCCACTGAAATCCAGCCAACTGCTCGTGCTGCACTATCAGCCTGCGTGACGAAAACTTGGGATTCGAATGCGGGCATGCATGACCGGCGTATGCTCATTATGAAATGTATCCATTGCAAAGGTCGGATGGTCCGAGGGACGGCTCCCTTCAGCCTGGACCGAACAGGCTATCATGTGTCCTGGGATGCCGTGCCGGCGTGGGTCTGTACCCAATGCGGCGAGCCATACTTTGAGTCTCGGGATGTCGAGTTGATTCAGAAAGCCTTCGCCGGCCTCGACCGGGAAAGCACCGCGTTGGCTGCGTCTGGTCCATCGGCATCAAAATAGTCGCTACAAGCTTGGCAAGGTCGAAGAAGACAAACGTGTCACCACTTCTGCAAGACGCTCTGCCGGATCTTACGGACGAATTAGCCACACTTCTCAGAAATAACAATGAGCTGGACTTGGTTGAACAAGTGCCACTCCTTCGACTCGTTGACCGGTGCCGCTGTGGTGATGACTTCTGCTCCACGCTCTATACTGCTCCCAAACCAGAGGGAGCGTACGGGCCGAACCACGAAAGCATCTCTCTAAATCCTTCCTCTGGACACTTTATCCTGGATCTCGTTGACAGGAAGATTGTGTGTATTGAAATTTGTCAGGACCGAAGGGAGAAGAGTATTTTGCTGCGGTTCAAGCTGGTGTGGACCGAAATTATGAACCGATGGCGAATCTGTTCAACGCGGTGATCGAGAGGACCTTGCAGATTCATGGGAAGTAATGCGGCGAACAGTTCTCGTTTCAGCGAGCAAGTCGGATCGGGTGAGTTTGACGCCTTCAATGTCTGCGGAGGTGTAGACGGTCATCTGAAACATGGCAAGGCGTTTTACCGGGTCGACAAGGTACGGATTGGTTCTGTTCAGAGAACGTTTGAGCATGGCCATAGTATAGCATGGTGTGTTCCATGCGTCTGCTCTCATGCCTATTCGTCTCCAGTCTGCTTGCGCAGTTCTCCAGGCGGGAGTAGGATGAACCAACTAGTTGTTCCGCTTTTCGGAGGCTCGCCATGCGAGCTGCTTCCCTCCTGTTGCTCCTGCTGCTGCCACTGCCTTTCTCCGTCCAACGCACAGGAATTTCATTGGTCTGGAATGGGTTGAGATAGCCTTCCCTCGAAATACAACCATTCCCGCCTGCGGCTGCCGCCATGGACTATCCCTCATTAGGTTTGCAACTCGGGGATCGCGGTAACCAACAGATCAAAAAGATACCCATCTCCATCGGGACGCTCCTCGCATTTAGATACAAATTCGACGGGGATTTCGAAGAGGGATGACGCCCCTTTCCTTGAGTGAGGGGACGTGAGGATATGGAAGTCTTTTTGACGAGTCAGATACTTTTCTATGTGCTCGTCAGAAGCATACCCAACATAGTAAACAATCCCCTCATGCTTGTGAATCTCCAACGAGAATGTGTTGTCACGTTTCGCGCGTAGCGCTACGACGTTGCACATTGAGAAACCGTATATTCCATCCGGCAAATCCTGTATTTTTGTTCCCTCTTCCTGTTCTGTAAGCGGTCGAAGTTGCTGTTCGTACCGGAGCCTCAGTACCTCTTTGGGCACCGCGTTTCTCTCCGGCATCTTTCCGACATCACGCTGCCTGTTCATGGCGTGATTGTCCCTACTCCAAATGTCGGCAAAGTTAATGGGGGCATTCCCTCTGACAATGTAGTAACCCAAGACCACCAACCCGAGCGGCGCAGCTATCAGATACAGATACCACCGTTTCATATCTATTAGGATACGCCCAAGGTCTCCCTGAAGTAAAAAAGAAGCCGGCGCGTGAGGCCAAGGAGTGGATTGCTATTCACGCCTTAAACCGTTGAGACTGTTCTTGATGATCATCACCACCAGCCTCCACCAAGCACCTGACGGGATCATTGACGGCCCTTGCTATTCTGATCGTGGCTGCGACGGTGATGATGATTGGGAGTCTTATGAAACTATCTATCGAACGTCCTTGAGAAGAATGAAGAGATGCAAAGGATCACTTGGTGAAGGAAGGAAATCAAAGTGCTTGTAGAACCCCTTGGCTACGTCATCTTTGACATGGACTAGTAGGGCGCGAATTCCCGCAATGTCTGCGGCTTGAAGCGTCCGCAGCATGGCATCTTTTAGAAGTCCTGCTCCGACCCACTTTTTTTGCCTTTGCCATTGATGGTCTACGGCTAGTCGTGCGAGTAGCATGACAGGAATGGGATGATGGGCTAGTCCTTTCGTTACTCGCTCAGGTGCCTGTTCATACTCCACCGACCCCACAGCCAAAGAGTAATAACCGATCACCGTTTGATCAGCCAACCCTACATAGATGGTTGATGCCCCGCTGCTTTGATTAGGGAACGCGTACTTTTGCAAAAAACGATTGAGGTCTTGGTTACTACAGTCGAATGCTTCAACGGCATGCTGCGACTGAAGCTTTTCGATCCTGGGAGTCAACGCTCTTTTGTAGGGGCTGGACCAGCGTCAAAGAATCCAGCCTCAGTCAACAAACGCTGCGGACGAGGGCGAGACCGAATTGGAGCATCAAGTGCCCGCTGAAATTCAGACCATTTCTTTTTACTCAGCACGAATTTTTGGCGATCTGCCAGCGTTGGCTCGGCATGAGAGAGAGCGCTTTTAAGGACAAATGCACTCAGCGAACGATTTGCAACGGATGCAGCAGCTTCCTATCTCCGCTTGGCTACGTAGCTCAGTCGAAGGTCCAGTTTTTCAGTACGAACTGCATGTGCTGACATTTTGCTAACTCCCATTGGCTGTAATAGTATCTTCGCAACTGATCAATGTCGAAATAATATCATGACACAATATCCATTAATATTCAGCATGTTATAGAACGTAATCTGATTGCTGGCATCGACGTGCCACTAGCACCTATCTCTACTACATACTAAAATCTCAGCACTCAGCACCTCCCCAAACTAGTCTTCTTCAGGATTAATGATATGGAGGCCCGCAGAATGACAAGCCGTCAGCAATTGTGTATCGGCACTGACAACGGTCAGCCGCAAGGGCTTGAGTTCCAAAGCCAGCGCCAAATGCAAGACCTGTGGTGATCGGAGCGCAGGATACTCCAACGCAAGTTCTTTGGCCGCTAAATACGTCTGCATCGTCGGGGCAATGAACTGGTAGAGACCCTCCTGCGATTCTCTCTCGAACTTATGGATCACTGAGTAACAATCGTCTCGGGTGATTTCTCCATGGTGGGCTCGATTCGCGAATGCCGTATAAAAATCGATTACAGACCACGTCGGAAGAATCGCCACTTTGCTCCGCTTCACCATGAGCCTGCTGATGATGCGTGTGCCGTGCTCCATGCTGTACCGTTTCACCAGAGCTGTTGAGTCGAAATAGTAGTATGGCATGCGATCACACTCTCCCCTTCAGAATGATGGCGGCCAAAGGGCCCGACATTTTCGAGAGCCGATCTTGGAGTTCATCCAGCGGCAGCTCGTCATACCCCTCCTTACGGAACTTGTCGGCTAGGTTGCCCTGATTGAACGACGCCGTGTCGTTCTTGAGCCGCTCACCCAGCCGGCGTTTCGCCAAGCGACTGGGAACCCGTTGTTTTGTGACCGTTAACCCGCGTCCACGGCTGCGTGGTGCACGAGTTGATGTTCGTCCTTCTTCCGGCTTCGATTTGGCCATACCCTCCCTCTCTCTCTCTCTCTCTGAGTTAATGGGGTGCTGACGCCGGCATAGATACCAGCCCGTCCCGCGGACATCCCGCAGGCCGGCTTGCCTGTGCCGGCAGTTCCGACTCTCCATACACATGTGCCGCAATGGCCTTCGCCACATCGGCAGAAAACTCCTGCTGCATAACACGCACAACTTTGGCTGTCGCCTCACGCTCCGACAGATGGCCTTCCTTTCCACCCTGCGACAAGGCGCCGACCACTCGCTGACTGGTCAAATCCACGACTTCGAAATCACTGCACCATCGCGCGAACTTGAACTGCGGATCGCGCACGTCGATCAGCCACACCCGTACCACGCCCCGCACGAGCAGCTCCGGGGATGGACCGCTGGAATCGCCGCCGATCGAGCGATCCACTCCCCATGGCCGACTTGTGACTTGGAGCCCTTCCTTCAGCAGTCCCTCCGTCAAGGCACGTTGCACCGGTTCAGCCTGATCGCCGGTCACCGCAACCGCCAGCACCAGATTCGTGGCAAGGAACTGTTCGAGTTCGTGCGTGAGTTCGCTCACGCGGTAGGCCGCAACGGTACCCTGCCCGCTCGGTCGAATCACGCGAAGGTCAGCATTATAAGTCTCCCGCAGCACCAGATTTCTGGCAGCCCGTCTCAGTGCCCTGACTTTTGCCAGCTTATCGGAGGAGCGATGGGCCTCCTCGACATCGTCACTGATCGATCGGTCCAGCTCGGTAATCCGTTCCATGAACGCGATCTCTGCCTGAGGCCGATGCATCCCCGCCAATGCATAATGGAGTCCATTGTGCACATCGACCCACCGATCGACGATCAGGACGTTCTCCAATACTTTTTCGGTCGACACACGAGTCAGATTGTCGAGCGTCAAACGTCGCTCAGCGCTGCTGTGTCCGCGCTGCTCGATCACCAGATATGACTCCCAGTCTTTCGCCTGCGCACTCACCTCGGCTTTGAAAATACGGGCCACCGCTGCATAGGCGCGATCCTCAGCTGCCGCGCGACTCTCTGCCTGTCCCACGCCCACGAGATATTGTCCGGACGGATAGGCGGCACTCGCCCCATCGATCCAGTCCGGTTTCGCTTGTCCTCCAAACCATGCACAGCCGGATAGTGCGACCAACGCCATCAGCACCACCCCGATTCGGCGCACGAACCGCGATCCGTCTATCATGGCATCACCCGTTGAATGAGCACGGCGGTCTCGCCTTGCCCGAGGGACAGAGTCCGCATGGCCTCAGGCTGCAGAGGGTCATGAGATCCGCCGGCTGCCTGGCTCTGCACTTGGTAGCGGCCCGGTGGAACCCAGACCCGCGCGAGATGGACTTCATCGGGCAACGTCTGCCAGCTCCGCTTGTCGGCTTCTTCCGATGCCACCGCGAGTCCTTTCGTCAGCAGCCCAACGAGAAGACCGACCCACGGCCCCTCATTTTTCCCCGCTAACTGCTGAGCCCCTCTCGTCGTTGCCTCGGCCAGCGCGAACTTTGTGGCGGCACGGGCGAGAGCCTTGCCGGTTATTACAGCCATTCGTTCCGATAGCGCCTTATCTGCCAAGGCAGTCACGTTATGCACCAACTCGGCATTCACCGTCACCCCTGTGCCATTGTCCGGGATAAGACTCACCCGATCGACAGGCATGTGCGTCTTCTGCGGGACGAGCCGTGGCAAGGCCACGCGAACGACGCGTCCGTTAAGCCCATACAAGACCGTGTCCACCCCCCGATTGGAATGTTGGTTCGCCTGCGAGAACCCGCGGTTGAGGAGCACCAATTGGAGCGCATCGAGACTGATCGGCAGGTCAAGAAACTGATCCTCCTTGCGTGGTGCGCGGCCATTATAGCTGATCACGACAACTTGAGCGAGTTGTTGCAACGCCTGACTGGTCTCCCACCTCGTATCGGGAAATACAGATTGGTACTCGGCCAATTCTTGACTAAAGTGCAATGCCTCGGCCGTTCGCAATAGATCTGCCCGCAGCTGGGACGGAACGGCCGTGTATGACCATGAGCGGGTGGAATCAAAGGTCTCATACGCCTTCCGATAGGCAATAAACGCATTATTTACATCGCCGGTGCTCTCATAGAGGATGCCGCTCAAATAGCGCGCAAAGCCGTCATCCCGATAGGCATTCTTCTCCTTTGTTCGATCCGACAGGACGTTGAGCCGGTGGTCGATACGCCGGGCTTCGACCAGCGCATCTTGCCACTGACCCAATACCGCATAATTGAGTGCCTTCAGCACATTGATCAACACCTGTTCGTAGGGATCGCCCTCATAGGGTAATGCCGTATCATTCGTCATGAACGCAAGGGTTTCCGTTCGAATCTTTCGCGTGTAGAGACGATCCAGTTCCTCCTCAGCCTGTTCCAATACAGCGTTGCTCTGCTGATAGTCGCCGGCGAGTTGAAGGGTCATCCCTCGATCCATGCCATAGAGCACACGGCTTTTCTCGCCATACTCCTTTTCAGTCTGCTGGACGACGGCATCGGCGCCCTTGGGATCGTGGGCGCGAAGACTCGCTTCGATGAGGAGATATCGGTTGACCGAGGGGGCGCATCCGGCAAGCAGCACGAACGCCAGCACGGCAAAGAGAGACTGGGCGGATATAGAAAAGCCCCACCGTGCCGGAACAAGGGCGGTGGGGCGTGAGGCAAGAGGGCTCAACGGGGGTCGTGGAGCCTAAAACATTGAACGTTTCTTCTCGACGACTTTCTTAATCTTCTTCTGACCGAACCAGACCTTGGCATTGCTCTCCAAATCCACCATCTGTAAATCGACCTGGTAGAACACCGCCTTGGTCCCCTCGGCCTCATCGAGGATCGTCGCAATGGTCCCCTTCATCATGTAATCGGCGCCGATCTCTTTCCCCGGCGCTTTCTGCGTATCTTCTCGCGCGTACATCGCTTGCTCTTTACGCTCGGTGCGAAGTTCCTCGCGATCTCCCTTTCCTGCCACAAACGTAACTTTTTGGGAGTTCGTCAGCTCACGTTCCAGATCGGCCACAAACGTGTTGACGTTGATATGTTCGTGGCTGCTGTTCTGGATAGTCCCGACGACGACGACCGGCTGGCGATGCTTCGAGCTGGAGAAGCCGTTGAGCCACGGATACTCCAGCGCCTCTTTGACCATAGACTCCGCAACCATCCTGGAATCGGTATCGTTCCAACGGCCGCTCAGATCCGTGACGACCTCTGAGTCGACCCTGGTAACTTTAGTCTCCTGGGCACAGCCGGCCAGCGATAACAGCGCCAGCGCCACGAGCCCGATTCGTCCTCTATCCATTACGATCACGCGATACCTCCTCGCAGATACAGCCATTGGCGATCAATCAATAGGAACCCTTACCGCGGCGCCCGTTTGTCTTCTTCTTTCTCAAGCCGCTCAAAGAGCCTATCCGCATTCTTTCTGACGTAATCACGAACCTCTGCGTTGAGTTCCTTCGCCCGCTCGAGATTATTCTTCATCTCCTCGAGATTCAGCTTGGCCAACACGTAGTACGTGTTCGTTTTCTCATCCTTATAGCGCTCCATGGGACGCACGCCGCTGAGGGTCGTGGTCGTCACTGTCTTAATGGCCCGCTCGACATTCTGCTCTTCCGTGTTCTTGGTAAAGTCTCCGGCCGTCGTGGAAGCCGCATAGTCGCGCATCAAGTAGCCGGTATAGGTTTCAAAGGTCTTGGCGATTTCAGCTCTGGCACGATTTTCAGCGGTGTCCCAGGCCAGCGGCTCGTTCCGAACACCGACCACGGACCCAACGCCATAAAAGCCTTTACTATCTTTCTCGTTGAAGGCCCCTGACCCTTGCTTCACCCACTTCGGAGGACCGCCGCAGGCAGCAAGTCCGATCATAAGGGCTATAGCTACTCCTCCCACGACCAACCTCGACCTGAGCCCCAGTACCCTATTCATGCGCTTGCCTCCTTGGTGATAAGCAGGACTGTGAAACGGCAGCGTATCAGCGGCAGATGCCGGCGACGAACGTTCGAGAATTCACACGCGTTCATGCTAACATGCACCTCCAATCCAGTCAACGCAACAGGCGGTCGATAGTTGACCCTCTCACTGTTCCCCTTATGGAGGATGCCCTTGGCAGACGTTCAAATTGATGACGGTATCATTAAGATTCTGAGTCTGGAAGTTCAAGATCCCAAAGCGGCCGCAGTCCTCGCCGAATATCCTCAAGTCCGCTGGGCAGAAATTACGCGGAAGGCAGTCAAGATTGGGCTGGGGTATCTCAAAGGCGGCGAAAGGGCCTAGCGCAGGCTGCTGAAAAAGTCCGCCAACAGAAGAAGACCGTTATTTGGTTTATTTGGTTCGTCTCGTTTGTTTGGTTAAACCAGACAGACCAGATGAACCAGATAAACAAAACAAACCAGTTTGAGCATCCTGCTAAGGCTTCGCGGGTGTTGAATGTGCAACAGCAGCCCGGGCACGGGCATGGTTTCCCCCAAGTTCGAGATAACGTGTGAACGCTTCAACTGATTTGGGCTGATCTTTCATCTCGTCGGCGTAGAGGATGCCCAGCGAGAAATAGACATCCACGTAGCTGGGATTGGCCACCAGCGCCTCCCGCATGGCGCGCTCAGCTTCGGTATACTGCCCGCGCTTTTCGTAAATCAACCCGAGTGTATACTGAGAATCCGGGTTCTTTGGGGCATACTGCACCGCCAGCTTTGCCGCAGACAACGCGTCGTCAAGGTTCGGCAGTACTTCTAGCAGCACATAGCTCTTGAGCACATAGGCGTCGCCGAACGTGGGGTCGTATTCCAGCGCTTTATTCAGCCGCTCCAACGCTTCTTCCGACGATTTCCTGGTTTGGAGAAGCGCGAAGGCCTGCTCATACTGCATCTTCGCAGCCTGTCGTCGTTCGGACGGAGACTGGGGCTCTGCCCCCATGATGAAGGCGGCCTTTTGACCCTCGATCAACACCGTGTCCCCTTCCCCTTCAAGCTGCACAAAGAAGGGATGCTGGGTGCCTTTCGACCGTTCAAGAACGTGTTGCTTCACATAGTCTCCGACTTCCGAGGCCATGAGCCATCCGTTTTTATTACGATCCGCCATACCACTCAGCCCGCTCACCAGTACCTGGACGAAGAGACTCCTCCCATTTTCCTGACTCAAGGGCTCACCCTTATCGCCCGCCGTCAACACTTGCACGGCTCGCCGCTCCGTATCGTCTTCCGGAGCCAATCGCCCTTCGAGGGACAGTGGCTGAGCTGTACTCACCTCCCACCCCCGAACCGCGGCATTCAAGAAGAAAAGGGTATGTTTGGACGCGCTCCGCCGGCTGAACTCTTTCAGCTGTTCAAACGTTATCGATTTGGACACATTCCCCATCTGTGCATCCCAGGGAACGAGATACCCAAGTTCCTTGCCGGCTAGATCCTGCGTGACACCCGCATGTCCGACGAAATAGAGCACAAGTCGATCATGTCGACCGACCTTGCGGGGCAAGAAATCCGAGAGTGTCTGCTGCAGACGTCGAACACTCGCATCCTTGTCGTAGAGTTCAACGACCTCCTCAAAGCCCAGTTGGCGGAACGCCTGGGCCACCGCTTTGGCATCCTCAATCGCACCGGGAATTTTCGGGGCCAGGAGATAGTTCTCCACCCCAATGACAATGGCCCATGACTTGTAATACAGCCCTTCCGGCTTCCCCAGTTGGGCGGACGCCGATGGCGGATAGAGCATCGCCACCAGCGAGTATGCGAGAAGCGCGAGAAAAAAGGACCGCGGTTGTCGGTGGACGATCGGCAGCATCAATTCGACTGGCCTCAGTGTGTGACGCGTATTAAATTCAACGTACTCTCGCCTCTGAGCGACTGTCAATAACTGGCGGAATGACGCGCGACAAGCGCGAGGAGCGCGACTTGCGTGATGGGCGAGGGTTCGAGGTCCGAAGTTCCGAACACTTCAGCCTTCAGCCTACAGACCTTCTCACCCGTCGCGCTTTTCCCGCCTATCTCGCCCGTCTCGCTTGAGTCAGCCATCGGCGATTGCAGCAAAAGCGTTGATGAATAATAGGAGCTAGGTATGGTTGAGTTCCTCCCCGCCCCTCCAGCATAATAAGAAAAGTTGCTTCGCACCTCGACCTGAAGGAGTCATCGCACCATGGCAGAGAATATCGATACCCTCCTCAAGGAAAGCCGCGTGTACCAGCCGACCGCTCAGACCAAAGCCGCGGCGTATATTCAAGACTACGAGAGCGCCTACAAGAAGTCGATTGCCGACCCTGAAGGCTTCTGGAGCGACGTCGCCCAGGAGCTGGAGTGGTTCTCCCCCTGGACCAAGGTCCTGGAATGGAATTATCCCTGGGCCAAATGGTTCGTCGGCGCCACCTGCAACATTACCTATAACTGTCTGGACCGTCACGTCAAAACCTGGCGCAGGAATAAGGTGGCGGTCATCTGGGTCGGCGAGAACGACCAAGAACGGGTCATCACCTATGGCGAGCTCTACCGACAGGTCAATCGTTGCGCGAATGCGCTCAAGAAACTTGGGATCACAAAGGGAGACCGGGTCACGATCTACCTTCCCAAAGTTCCCGAACAGATCGTCGCCATGCTCGCCTGTGCACGCATCGGCGCCATTCATAGTGTGGTGTATTCCGGGTTCAGCGCCCCGGCCCTCGCGAACCGCATTCAAGACGCCGAATCCAAACTGGTCATTACGGCCGACGTCGGGTTTGACAGGGGAAAGGTCCTCAACCTCAAGTCGGTAGTCGACCAAGCCGTAGCCAATTCCCCCACCGTCGAACGGGTCGTAGTCTTACGGCGTCAGACTCCGGGAGTGAGCTTATCCGCGCCGAAGGAAATCGATTGGCACGACTGGCTGAAGGACGAGAAGGCGGTCTGCGAGGCCGAGCA
>Ga0334722_10007042_pt1 | contig 10980 bp, 11 predicted proteins | sample C3_bottom_MG_FD_207210 | JGI IMG/M metagenome (GOLD analysis project Ga0334722, IMG submission 207210) | Sediment microbial communities from Yellowstone Lake, YNP, Wyoming, USA - C3_bottom | ecosystem: Environmental > Aquatic > Freshwater > Lake > Sediment | place: USA: Wyoming | collected...
CGAGACGGCGCGCAGTCCGTTCACGTGACGGGCCCTCACCCACAGCATCGCCGTCGGCGCGACCGACGGGAGCATCATCGCGACCATCATCGACACCCACATCGCTAGGAAAAGCGGGAATGCCATCCCCATCGTGCCCGGGCCGTTTCCGGTGACGATCGCCTGTCGAGCTGTGAGTGTCCAAGCGAGTGCCGTCAGCACCCCGACGGCGGACCAGGAGATCCAGCCGCCGGGGATCGCGACGCGAGACGTTTCGTGCTGTATCGCCTTAGCCTTCATACGCGAACTCCGTGATGAACGCGTTCCGTCCGGAGAACTCGGCGGTCCACGTTCCGCGGTAGGCAACCTTCTCTGACCTCGCCTGACGCAGCGGCTGCGTCACGACAGCGGCCGGGGCGTCGGCGATCGTCGGCTCATCGGGCATCGCAGCGATCCGTACCTCGAGCTCGTTGCCAACCTTCACGCTGCGGCTTCCGTCCTCGGAGACGAACGCGATCGGCGCCGTGCTCACGCCCGCGACGGTTCCGATTAGCGGCGCGAAGTTGCCGAGATGCCCGCCTGCCCCGCCTGAGAAGATGGCGCCCAGCGCCTCGCCTTGCTCAGGCGTCGCCCGCTCGTCGAGATAGAGCGCCACCGTCCAGTTCCCGTCTGTCATCAGCTTCGGGGAGTGGACGGCGAGGGCCACGTTGAGCCCGTCCAAAGTCACTCCGTCCTTCGCGCCATGCGAGATGTGCCACAGCAGGAACGCGTCGCAGACATCTTCGGTCCCGGGCTTCATGTAGATGCACGGGCAGCTCACCTCACAGTTGCAGGCCTCGAAGTAGTCGCCTTCCACCTTGTACGCCATCACGTACCCCTTTCCGTTCGGACGCCTCCGGTCCCGGTCAGCCTGCCCCCTGCGTGGTTCCGCCACATCAGGGGCCGGTACTGGATTGGCTACGGGTTCGCCGACCTGCAATCCTGCGGCTGTGGCGCCGTTCGTAGGCAGAGAGACCGAGCTCGAGAGGCTCCACGCGGCGTTCCGAGGCGTGGCCGGGGGCCTCAGCCGACTTGTCCTATTGACGGGCGACCCGGGGATCGGCAAGACCCGCCTGCTGGAGGAATTCCGCAGGTCTGTCGCTCGGGCGCGCTGTCTGGTGGCGCGCGGCTCGCCCCTGGCGAAAGCCGTTCCGTTCTCGGTGCTAGCTGAGGCGCTGCAGTCGCACCTGCGGACGCTCCCGGCCGAAGCGGTGCGGGCGCTCTGCGGTGCCGGGATCCGGGATCTGGCCGTGGTGCTGCCGTCGGCGGCAGGGGCACTGGGATCTGCGCCGGATGCGCCGTCCTCGCGTCTCGGGCTCCTGGAGGCGTTCGCGGGTCTGCTGGGCGCGATCGCGGCCGAGGGGCCCCTCGTGCTCGAACTCGACGACCTGCATCAAGCCGATCCGTCGACCTGGGAGGTGCTCGCATATCTCGGTCGCAGCCCGCTCGCAGCACCGGTCTTGATCATCGCGGCGCTGCGGACGGCCTCGCTCGCATCGGATGTCGAGCTCGGGCGGCTCATCGACGATCTGCGGAAGGACGGCCTAGCGGAAGAGCTCAGGTTGGCGCCCCTGGAGCGGGCGGCGGTCGACGAACTTGCCGTCGCCTCGCTCGGCCCGACGGAGGCGACCGCCGATCTCACCGAATGGCTCTTCGGCCGCTCGCGAGGCAATGCGCTGTTCACGGTCGCGCTGCTTGAAGAGCTGGCGACGGACCCGAGCAAGCGTGTGGTCCCCGCGAGCGTAAAGGAGCGCGTCCGCGTGGCGGTCGACGGGCTCGAGGCAGAACCCAGGGCGTCGCTCGAGGCCGGCGCCGTCCTCGGCCGGACGTTCTCGCTCCGAGCGGTGGCCACGCTGGTCGATCGGGAACCAGACGGTCTCGACGAGCTCGTCGTCGGAGGCTTCCTCACAGATCGTGTCGAGGAGGGCATCGTCGAGTACGACTTCGTGCATCCGCTCGTCCAGGAATCGGTATACGAGAACATGAGCGTCACCCGGCGCGTCGCGCTGCATCGGCGCGCGGCGGCGTACGGGGAGGGCGATGTCACGGTCCGTGCCTATCACGCGGCCCGAGGCGCGACGGTCGGCGACGCCGACGCGCTCGCGCTTATCCGCGATGCGGCTCGCCTCGAGGAGCAGCGCCAATCGCATCGGGAGGCGCTCGCCCATCTCCGCGCGGCGCTCGCCCTCACCCCCGCCGATGCGGTCCGAGATCGTGTCGAGCTGCTCGACGAGATCGCGTGGCAGGCCGCCCAGGCATCCGATCACGGGGTGGGGATCCCCGCGCTGGAGGAGCTGAGCATGCTGGTGGCCGACGACCAGAAGATGCTCGGCACGACGAAGATGCGCCTCGCGTCGTTCCTCGCGACTGGCGCAGGCGACCTGGCTTCCGCCGGGACGGCGGCAGAGGACGCGGTACGGCTGTTCGAAGCGTGTGGCGCGACGGACCGGGTCCCCGCGGCCTTGAACGAGCTCGCGTGGATCCGCGGAGAGAGTGGTGATCTCCTCGAACAGGTGCGGATGAGCGGCGAGGCGATCGCGCAGGCGGAGGCGATGAGCGACGCCCCGCCAGACACCCGTCCATCGGTCGCCGGCGCGGTGATGCACGCGTTGGGCGCCCACGGACACGGCCTCGCATTGCTGGGCCGCACGAACGAGGCGATCGCGGCCGGTCGCCGGAGTCTGGGGATCGCCCAGGAGCGGAACGAGCACGCGCAGGTCGCGTGGCACACAGGCGTCCTGGCCGACGCGTACGTGCTCGGCGGCCGGCCCGCCGAGGGCGCGGCGATCGTCGATCCGCTCATATCAGCGGGGCCTGCGGCGAGCGATGTCGCGTACTTCACCCGGGCCCGGGCGAACTGGTTCCTCGGCCGATGGGATGACGCGCTCGCCGACTGCAAGGCGATCCAGGCGATGCATCCCACGATGCCGTCGGTCCATTCGGCGTGGACGCTGTCGCTCGCCGCGCTGCTGCTCGTCGTCACCGGTCGCGCCGGCGAGGCGGAGCCGTTCCTCGCCGAGGCCGAACGGACGTACGGCGATCGACACTTCTACGCATTCTCCTGCTGGCACGACTGGGCGTCCGGCTGCGCACGATGGTTCTCCGGAGACCTGGACGTTGGCCGCGCGCGTCTCGAGCGCGCCGCCACATGGGCGGAGCAGCTGGACTCGCCCCCGCTGTTGGCGCACGTGCTCCCCGACGTCATCGAGGCGTCGATCGAGGTCGACGACCTACAAGACGCCACCCGTTGGGCGGAGCGCCTGGCCGGCCTCGGAACCGACTCGCCGATGGCTCGCGTCGCCGCCAGGTACGGCGAAGGTCTCATCGTCGACGCGCGGGGCGATCGCGCCGGCGCGGCGGAGCTGTTCACCTCCGCGTCCGCCGCAGCCCAGGAGATCACCGCGCCGTTCATCGCGGCCAGAGCGTTCGAGCGGTTGGCGACGGTCGTTCCGAGGCCCGCGTCGATCGAGCCCCTCGTGGAGGCCGCCAGGACCTTCTCCGCACTGCCGGCGCCTGCGTTCGCGGAGCGCGTGGTCGCCCGCCTGCGTGCCGTCGGGCCGGCGGGGCGGCGTGCCTCGCAGACCGTCGGAGGTCTGACGGCCCGTGAGCACGAGGTCGCGATGCTCGCGCGCGGCGGCAGCAGCACGAAGCAGATCGCGGGGCGGCTCCACCTATCCGAGCGGACCGTCGAGTCACACCTCGCGCACGTCTACCGCAAGCTCCAGATCGAGGGGCGCCACGAACTCGCTGGCTGGGATCCGGCTGGGGGCGGTCGCGCCTAGACTGACCCACCATGCGAGTTGCCTTGTGTCAGCTGCGGTCAGGCGAGGATGTCGGAGTCAACGCAGCACTCGCCGAACGTCTGCTGAGCGAGACGGACCGGCGTCTCGGCGATCGGCCCAGGCTCGAGCGCCCCTGCCGCGCGGAGCTGCACGATCTCGGCCATGATCGCGACCGCGATCTCGTCGGTCGCCAGGTGTCCTAGATCCAACCTGGCGGGCGCGTGCACGCGCGCGAGCGCGTCGTCGATGCGCCCTGGTCCCGCAGGTACCCGAGCACCGCTTCCGCGCGCTTGCGCGACGCGACCAGTCCCACGTACGCCGCCACGACCCGAGCAACGTTCGTCACGTCGGAGTGGGTGCATCGCTTCCCGAGCGAAGAGGTCTGGAAGGCGCGGAAGCCGCCTAGATCTAGGGCTTGATGTTCTGGTTCAGGTGGAACAGGTTGCCCGAGTCGTACGTCCGCTTCACCTCGACGAGGCGGTCGTAGTTCCCTTTGTAGTTATCCTTGATCCTGCCCTGGTCGTCGTCGCCCATGAAGTTGATGTAGCCGCCCGCCTCCGAGAGCGGGGCCGTCGCGTCATAGTAGTCGCGCACCCACGCGGTGTTGGCGCCGTTCTGCGCTGGGTCCGGCCACATGCCCGCGATCACCGTCGCGAAGTTCGCGTCGCGGTAGGCGAACGCCGTCGCATCCGAGGCCACGTCGTGACAGGCCCCGTTGATCGGATAGATGTGGACCGTTGAGTTGACGACCGGCACCTCCGGTCCGCGCTTGGCGTGCGCGGCGATCGCCTCGTCGGTGAGGTCCTTGACGAAGCTCGCCTTCCAGTAGTGCTGGAGCCCTGCGGGGACGAGGGCATCGAACGCACTGTTCATCGCTGGATACGGCGCCGGCCCGACGTGCTCCGCGACCACGGGCGCCACGTCGTGGAACGGCTTGAACATCTCTTCACCCTGCTCGACGGGTCCGGCCCAGCAGCCCACCAGAGCGATGAACGTGTCGCCGTGACGGTCCTCAGGGATGAACGGGAGCGGCGGAGCGATCTGGAAGGCGGGGAACACCCCCATCTCGCGGGGAGCGTCGGCGATGTAGTCGCGGTAGAACCGCAGGATGGTCTCGACCTCGCTCAGCTCGTAGAACATCGGGCCGCCGTAGATGTCTGCCACCGGATGGAGGCGGAACTCGAACGACGTCACCGCGCCGAAGTTCCCGCTCCCTCCGCGGAGCGCCCAGAACAGGTCTTCGTTCTTCCGTTCGCTCGCCACGAGCGAACGGCCATCCGCGACCACCACGTCGGCCGAGATCAGGTTGTCGAGCGACAGGCCGAAGCCTCGGCTCAGGTAACCGATCCCTCCGCCGAGCGTGAGCCCCGCCACGCCGGTCGTCGAGATGATGCCGCCGGTGGTCGCCAGGCCGTGGACGTGGGTCGCGTCGTTGAAGTCGCCCCACGTGGCGCCGCCGTCGGCACGCGCGGTGCGGTTCGCCGGGTCGACACTCACGCCGCGCATGCCGGACAGGTCGATCACCACACCCCCGTCGCACGTGCCGAACCCCGCCACGCTGTGACCCCCACCGCGAACGGCGAGGTCGAGCGAGCCCTCTCGCGCGAAGTTCACCGCGGCCACGACATCCGCTGCATCCGCGGCTCGTACGACCACCGCAGGCGACTTGTCGATCATCGCGTTGTAGACGACACGCGCCTCCGCGTACCCCTCGTCCTCCGGGGCGATCACCGGCCCTCGGACCTGCCCCCGTAGCTTTTCGATCGTCGGTGCGCTCACGACCGCTCCCTTCCCTCGACCCACCTCGCGCGGCGACGCTAGGGCGGCGGCGTGTGACGAGACGTGTGAGCTGGGATCTCCCGTTGCTCGGTCCACGCCGACGCTGCCAGGATGAGGGCGTGGCCATCGTCGTGCAGCTGCTGGGCCCGCCGCTCCTGATGCGAGACGGGATGGTGTACGCCTCGCCGCGTGGGAAGAAGGTGTGGGCGCTGCTCGCGTACCTGGTCCTGTCGGAGCTGCCGCCCAGCCGACAACAGCTGATGGACCTGCTGTTCCCAGACGCCGAGGATCCGGCGAGCGCGCTCCGATGGAACCTGTCGGAGCTCCGGCGACTGCTCGGCGGGCCGGAGACGATCGGGAGCGGGAACACGGTGCGGCTGCGCCTCCTCGAGGAGTCGGTCTTCGACGTGGCCGTCCTGCAGCGAGGCGCCTCGGAGGCCGCGGTCGGGCTCGCCGGGTTGGGACGCGAGCTGCTGGAAGGCGTGAACGTCGAGGCGAGTCCCGGCTTCGCCGCATGGTTGCTCGGCGAACGCCGACGTCTCCAAGCGCTGGCCGGCGCCGTCCTCCGAGAGGGGGCGCTCCGCGCCCTGGCGTCGGGCGTGCCCGATCGGGCCGTGGCGCTCGCCTCGCGCCTCATCGGCGCCGAGCCGCTGAGCGAGGACGCTCACGTGCTGCTGGTACGGGCGTTCGCCGCGATGGGCGACGAGGTTGCGGTTGAACGACAGCTCGCCGCCTCGATCGACCTGTTCCAACGGGAGCTGGGCGTCGAGCTCGGACCGGAGCTGTACGCGGCGGCGAGGATGGACACGGATCCGGTTCCGAGCGTTCCCGCCGGCCGGGTCTCGCTCAAGGCGCTCATCGAATCGGGGGAGGCGGCGCTCGGTGCTGGCGCGGTGGAGGCCGGCCTCGACGAGCTCCGCCACGCGGTGGTGGCGGCGAAGGGAGCGAATGACGCCGAGCTCGAGGCGGAGGCGCTGCTCGCGTTCGGAGCTGCGCTTGTCCACTCGGCGAAGGGGCGGGACGAGGAAGGGTCCGCGGCACTCCATCGAGCGATCGCCGCGGCAGAGGCCGTGGGCGATCGCACGGTCACGGCATCGGCGAACCGGGAGCTTGGCTACGTGGAGCTGCTGCGTGGCGACTACGCGCGATCGAACGTGTGGCTCCGGAACGCGATCGAACTCGCGGGGGACGATCCGCTTGAGCGGTCGCGGATCCGGGCCGTCATGGGTTTTGGGCTGATCGACGTCGAGAGCCACGATCGCGCGGAAGCGGAGATCCGATCCGCGATCGACCTGGCGCTCTCGGTCGATGACCGTCGGCAGGAGGCGTGGGCGACTGCGTTCCTCGGACGCTCACAGCTGCTGCGGGGCGATCTCGACGCGGCAGCGGACACGCTCGGACACGCGAACGAGCTGACCCGCGCGGAGCGATGGACGGCGTTCCTCCCGTTCCCTGAGGCGCTGCTCGCCGAGGTGTGGTTCCGACAAGGTCGGGGCGGGCTCGCCGCCGAGGGCTTCGAGCATGCGTTCGCGCTGGGGCGCACGGTGAACGATGCCTGTTGGGAGGCGTACGGGGTCCGCGGGCTGGGCTTGCTGAAGGCGGCGGGAGGCGATCTCGAGGGATCGATCACGCTGATGGAGGAGGCGGCGACCCGGAGCGCGCGCCAGCGCGACACGCACCTGTGGCTCCGCGCGTACGTGCTGGACGGTCTCTGCGCGGTCGCCATCGCGGCGAAGCATCCCGAGGCACGCGCCTGGACGACGGAGCTCGGGTCCCTTGCTGGTCGTACGGGGATGCGCGGACTCTCGGTCCGCGCCTACCTCGACCAGCGGGACCTGGGCGACGTCTCCGCGATCGACGGAGCGCGTACGCTCGCCATCGGCATCGAGAACCCGCATCTGCAGAGCCTCGTCGATCCGGACGGCCCCCCGTTGCTCGAAGACCTGCTCGGTCGGGCCTGAGCGACGGACCCTAGACTGGCTCGACCATGCGGGTCGCGATCTGTCAGATGCGTTCCGGGGACGACGTCGCAGCGAACGTCGCGACGGCCGAGCGCCTGCTGCTCGAGGCGGCCGACGGCGGCGCCGACCTGGCCGCCCTCCCGGAGACGTTCGCCTACCTCGGCTCCTCGACGGGCAGGATCGCTGCAGCGGAACCGATCCCGGGACCGCTTACGGAGCGGTTGGCGAACGTCGCACGCGATCGCGGCCTCTGGGTGCTCGGAGGGAGCCTGATCGAGCGCGACGGCGACCGCATCTACAACACGTGTCCGCTGTTCGATCGCGACGGAGAGCTCGTGGCGCGGTACCGCAAGATCCACCTGTTCGACGTCGAGATCCCGGGGCAACCCCCGTTCCGCGAATCGGCGACGTTCACGCCGGGAGATCAGCTGGTGACGCACGAGACGGACGTCGGACGGATCGGCCTGTCGATCTGCTACGACCTGCGCTTCCCCGAGCTATACCGCGGGTTGATGGTGCTCGGCGCGGAGGTGCTCTCCGTGCCGGCGCAGTTCCAGCACGAGACCGGCAAGGACCACTGGGAGGTTCTGCTGCGCGCGCGGGCGATCGAGAACCAGTGCTACGTCGCGGCAACCGGGCAATGGGGAACGTTCGGCCCGCCGGAGAAGGGCCGTCGCTCGTTCGGGAACTCGATGGTCGTGGATCCGTGGGGCCGCGTGGTCGTCCGTGCGCCAGAGGAGGGCGACGGGGTGTGGTTCGCCGACATGGACATGGGGGAGCTGCGGCGGATCCGCCAGACGCTGCCGGCGCTGCAGCACCGTCGCCTGGGGCTGAGCTGCTGATGAGTCGGACGCTGTCAGACGGGATCGAGGTCGATGACGACCGCGATCGCGTCGACGTGGACGAGGTCTACCGGTACCTGAGCGAAGAGGCCTACTGGGTCCCCGGTCGTTCTCGCGAGACGATCGAGCGGCTGGTGCGCGAATCGACGCGCGTGGTCGCGGCCTACGACGGCGACCGGCTCGTCGGGTTCTGCCGCGTGATCTCGGATGGCTCGAGCGTGGCATGGCTCGGCGACGTGTTCGTGCTGGCCGAGTACCGGGGCCGGGGGATCGGCGAGGAGTTGGTCCGCGACGCGGTCGAGGATCCGCGATACCGCGACCTCCAGTGGTACCTGGGAACGCGCGACGCCCACGGGCTGTACGAGAAGTTCGGCTTCAAGCCGGCGAACGAACGAACCATGGTCCGCCCGCGGTTCGACACCTAGTTGTCGGGCAGGTCTTCTGGGGTGTCGACGTCGGGCGGGGCCGGACCGTCCACCGGCACGTCTTCAACCCACTCCGGATGCGAGGCGATCAACACGCGCGCTCCTACGTCGCCGTGGAGATGACCTGCCTCGGCGTAGATCTCGCGTGACAGCAGCGACGGACCCGGACCGTCGCGGTACATCGCACGGACGATCTGCTTGCGTGTCTCCAGGAACCGCCGGACGAGTGCGCCGACTACCTCCGATGTCACGCCTGGTTGATCTGCCATCAGCACGACGGCGGCCTCGCTACTGTCGTCGAGCGCGTGCAGGGCCGCGGCGAGCGATGTCGCCTGCCCGTCGGGGTAGTTCTTGTTGTAGACGGTCCGGGCGATCGCGGGGAGGGTGAGCGCACCCGCAACCTTCACCGCGTCGTAGCCCGTCACGACCACGATCTCGTCCACGCCGGCCTCGGCGAGCGCGTCGATCGCGTGCTGCGCCAGGGGCTTGCCGTCCACCAGGGCGAGCTGCTTCGTCGCGCCGCCGAACCGCGACCCGGTTCCTGCCGCCAGGACGACTCCCGAGATCACCTGTGTCGCCTCAGCTCTTGGGCTTCAGCCCGAAGAGCTTGCGGAAGAATCCCGAGATCATCGACCAGACCGCGGAGACCCCAAGGCCGATCCCGCCGACGGGCTTCGCCGCCGCGGGCCGAGCTGCCTCCGCCCCGGCCGCCTCGACTCCCTCGGCGGTCATCGAGGCTTCCAGGCAGTCGGCGAACTGCTGCGTGAGCTTCTTCGAGATCTCCGGGAGCAAGCCGCGGGAAAGCTGCGCCGCCGCGCCGGTCAGCGTGATATCGGCCGACATCTTCACCGTGGTCGTGTCGTCGCTCGGACCCGGCTCAAGCCACGACGTCACCCTCGCATTCGCGGCGCCCTTGCCCTTCGCTTCCATGCCCTTGGCCGTCAGCGCAACCCGGTGCGCGGCGTCGTCGCGCTCTTCCATGAACACCGTTCCCGCGAACGAAAGCGAGACCGGACCGAACTTCGCGTTGAGCTTGCCCTTCCAGTTGCGATCGTCGACGACCTCGGTGAGCTCCGCGCCAGGCATGCACGGCGCGATCTTCTCGACGTCGAGCAGGTAGCTCCAGAGCACGTCGACCGGCGCTTTCACGGTGAACGCGTTCTCGATCAGCATCGCGAGGAGCTTACCGCCGCCTCAGCGACGTCGAGCGAGCGGGTTCTCCCACGTGAGCTCCTCGAACCGCCCGAAGTCGGTGTCGGCTGAGCAGAGCGTGAGTCCGTGCTCGATCGCGAGCGCGGCCAGATGCGCGTCGTACACGAGGTTGCCTCGGACCTGGTACGACCGGACCAGCGACCCGAGGATCTCCGCGTGACGGTCCGTCGGGGTGGGCACCCAGGTGACATCGAGGCTCAACCATGCCTGGACCTTCTCCCACGCCTCGTCTGGTGACCGTGGCTTTGCGACAGCGCGCGGGTGCGTGACGACTCGTACGAACGCGGTGAGGGCCTGCCAGGGGAGGCCCACGCGGCGGGGACCATTCAGCGTCCGCTGGAGCCAGGTCGCGGCCGGTTCGTGGAAGTGGCTCGTCTCGTCGACCGAGTAGAGCAGGAGGTTGGCGTCGACAAGCATCAGCGGAAGTCGGGACCCTCGAGCTCCTCAAGCGCTTCGGCGACGTTGGTGACGTCGATCTTCAAGCCGAGGGGCCACGTGGTCTGACGGAACTCGCCACGCTTCTTCTTGCTGGTGGAGAGGCCCGCGCGGACCAGGTCGTTCACCGCTTCGCTCACACCGATGGAACGCTCACGGCGTATCCGCTCCACAGCCGCCGCCACGTCGTCGTCGAAGGTGATCGTCGTGCGCATGCGCCTAGGGTAGCATCACGATGCTACTTGGCCAACATCTCGATGATCAGCCGCTCACGGCGAGGTACTTCGCCGGCTCTGCTTGGAACGATGCCAGACATCCCGCGGAGCAGAAGTAGTACGTCTGTCCGTCGTGCACCGTCCGGAATCGTGCCTCGGCCACGTCGACGGTCATCCCGCAGACGGGGTCGATCTCCTCGTGACGGACCGGCGTCTCGGCCATCGTTCCGGGTTCGAGCGACCCGGCGGCTCGGAGCTGCACGATCTGGGCCATGATCGCGACCGCGATCTCGTCGGTGGCCACGTGCCCC
>Ga0334722_10007043_pt1 | contig 10978 bp, 8 predicted proteins | sample C3_bottom_MG_FD_207210 | JGI IMG/M metagenome (GOLD analysis project Ga0334722, IMG submission 207210) | Sediment microbial communities from Yellowstone Lake, YNP, Wyoming, USA - C3_bottom | ecosystem: Environmental > Aquatic > Freshwater > Lake > Sediment | place: USA: Wyoming | collected...
GTGCAGGCCATCTGGACCCTGGGCAAGAGCGAGGTCAGCGAGGAGGCCTACACCGAGTTTTACAAATTCATCGCCAACGCCTATGACGAGCCCCTGACCCGGCTCCATTTTTCCGCGGACGCCCCCCTGGCCATCAAGACCCTGCTTTTCATTCCCAAGGAGAATTTCGAGACCATGGGTTTCGGCCGCATGGAGGCAGGGGTCAATCTCTACTGCCAGCGGGTGTTGATCGAGCAGCACAGCAAGACCATCCTCCCGGAATGGCTGCGATTCCTGCGCGGGGTCATCGACAGCGAAGACCTGCCGCTCAATATCTCCCGCCAGGCCTTGCAGGACAGCGCCCTGGTCGCCAAGATCAACAAGGTGGTTAGCAAGCGGGTGCTCAAGTTCCTGGAAGAGCTGGCCAAGAGCGAGCCGGAGAAATATACGGAGTTCTGGAAAAACTTCGGCATGTTTATCAAGGAAGGGGTGATATCGGACTTTGCCTATCGCGAAGAGGCGGCCAAACTCCTGCGCTTTGAGTCCTCCAAAACCGAGGCCGGCGTCTTCACCTCCCTGTCCGAATATGTGGAGCGCATGCCCGAGGGGCAGAAGGAAATCTTCTACATCAACGGCCCCAGCCGCGAGGCCATTGAAAACGGGCCCTATATCGAGGCCTTCAAAAAACGCAATATCGAGGTGATCTACACCCTGGAGCCCATCGACGATTTTGCCATGAGCCACCTCAGCTTGTTTGCCGAGAAAAAACTGGTCTCCGCAGATCGCGGGGATCTCGATCTGCCCGAGGCGGTGACAGAAACCGAGACGAACAAGGAAAAAGAGCAGAGCGAGGCCCTGCCTGCAAAGGAGTCCAAGTCCCTGACCACCTGGATGAAGGAGGTGCTGGGTGAGCAGGTGAAAGAGGTTATCGCCTCAAAACGCCTAACCGACAGCCCGGCCATGGTAGTCAACCCCGACGGCTTTGTCACCAGCAGCATGGAACGCATCATGCGCGCCTCAGGGCAAGGGCTCCAGCAGTTTGGCGGCAAAAACCTGGAGATCAACACCAGCCACCCCCTGATCAAGGGCTTGGCTGGGCTGAAAGACAAGGATGCAGAGGTGGCTTCAAGCGTGGTGGAGCAGATCTTCGACAACGCCATGATCCAGGCCGGACTCATGGTGGAGCCCAGGAACATGGTGGCGCGGAGCTACAGGATTTTAGAGCGGCTGGTGGGGAAATAGGCTAACGGCGCGAGGCGCAAGGGAAACAGAGCGTTCCTTGCGCCTCGTGAGGCCGCCGTTTCACTGCCGCCGTTTCACTGCTCCTGCTTCTTGGTGAAATCAAGCTGGTAGATGAGCATGGTGGAGGTCTGGTCGGCGAACAGATCAAGCGGGCTGCTGCCCAGAATCAGGCCGACCAGCAGTTCCGCGCCTTTCTTGTCAGCGTTGGGGCGCAGCAGGTAATCCACAATATAGCCGTCGATCTTTCTCGTCCGCCACAGCTCGGACAGGGCGATGCCGTTCCAGCTCAGGGCGTGGATCTCGCCGGAGGGGTAGTTCTTCATGTTTTCAAAAAGCCGCGACGAGGTGGAGAGGTTCTTGTTGATGATGATGTCCTGCTGGCCATCGCCGTTCACGTCATAAACGATGATCCGCGAGGGGATATAGATGCGGGAGGAGCCTTCCTGGGCGCTGCCCTTGCCTGCTCCGAAGCCTTCCGTGCCGCCGATGAAACGGGTGGTGCCGCCGTAAAACTCATCACTTTTCCAGAGGACGGTGCCACTGGAGCGGAGCACCTGGAGGCGGTCGTACTGGTCGATGGCGACGATTTCCCTGCTGCCGTCGTTGTCCAGATCGGCAATGGTGAACTCAAACAGATTGACGCTGGCTGGAACTTCCATGGGGCTGCTCGCTTTCAGGGCGGCATTGGTCACGTCGAGGCGGAAGATGCCAGGAGCCACGGCCTTGCTGGCATCAGACCGCTGGCCGGCCAGCACCATGCCTTCTCCTGGCACGGGCATGGCCCGGATGTACCATTTGGCATCCTGGAACAGATAGTTGGCCTTGTCAGCGCCCAACCACTCAAAGGCGAAGGAGTTCGGCCCCTTGCTATCCGCGGCGCTGACATAGATTTCCGGCTTGCCGTTTTTGTTTAGATCCGCCACGGTGATGGCGTGGATGCGGTAGCCGACCTTGCCGCGAATCTGGCCGACCTTGCTCAGGCGGTTGCCGTCGCGCTTGAAGATCTGGACCGAGTCGTTGTCGGCAAAGATAACCTCGTCCTGGCCGTCGCCGTCAAGATCGGCCATTTCCATGAACTGGAGGGAAAGTTTCATGTTCTGGGTTTTCTGGAACTCGCTGGTAATGCCCTTGGGGTAGATAAAAGGCGAGCCGCCGCCCATGCCGGTGCGGCTGGCAAAGGCCCGTTCTGGATGGGCGGTGGCATACTGCGGCTGGGCCTGGGCGGCGGGCTGCCCGGCGGCAAGGGGCTGCGCCAGAGCTGAGGCCGGACGTTTGTGGGCGAAGATTTTTTCGCTTATATCCCAGGCCAGGGAGTCGATGCTCTGGATAATCTCACTTTCGTTCTTGGCCGTGGCATAGAAATTTCGGGGCTCGCCCTTGCCCACCTCAAAAAACTTGGCATCCAGAGAGAGGCTGCTGCCTAGGGCGGTGAGGCTACCGACCACCAGATAATCAGCCTGGAGGGACTTGCCCAGCTTGAGCAACGCATCGTTTTGGCTTGGGTTTCCGGCGCTGGCCAGGGCCTTGTCCACCACGCTCTTGTCGATCACGGTGAGGCCAATCTCCGAAGCAAGGCGGCTGGCCAGCATGTCGCGGATGCCGCTGGTGAGATAACTCATGTCCTTGGGGGCGTTGGCCTTGAAAGGCAAGAAGGCGATGCGCCCGGTTTGCGCTGCTCCTGTTGTTGGGGCGAAGAGCAGGGCGACGAGCAAGACCGGGAAGACTGCGCGCTTGATTTGTTTGAGCATGGCCGGTTTCCTTATTGAAAAGAAGAGTGATTTTCCTTAGAGTTTAAAGCTTAAAGCTTACTCCGAAGAAACACGGGAGGGCAAGAGTTTTTTGTGGCCCCGGGCAGCTGAGAGGTTGCGGGCTGCGGTTTAACGCAGCAAGGCTGAAGCCGCTCGGAGAGACGAAGTGAAAGGGCAAGCATGAAAACTACCATCTATCTTCTCCGCCATGGCCTGACTTCGGCAAACAAGGATGATGTTTTTGCCGGTCGCACCCAGGAGCCGCTGCATCCAGAGGGCGTGGCCCAGATGGGGGAAGTTGGTCAGCGGCTTGCCGGGCGCGGCATTGGCAAGATATTCTGCGGTCCCTTGGCGCGAACCAGGCAGTCGGCCGGAATTATCGGAGAGCTGCTTGGTGTGCCGGTTATAGCGGAAAAGGCCTTGACCGAAATCAGCATACCCCACTGGGACGGGCTAACGAAGGAGGCGATCCGGGCGAGGTTCGGGCCTGAATATCCTGCCTGGCTTGCCGATCCGGCAGGATTTATCCTGCCCGGTTGCGAGACCATTGGCGAGGCGCAGGCGAGGGCTGTGGTCTCTGTTGAATCACTCTTTCGCGATTATCCCGGCCAAAAACTGCTGGTGGTGAGCCATTTGATCGTGGTGCGGGCGCTGCTTCTGCATTATCTTGCGCGACCCATTGCGGATTTCAGGGCAATCAAGGTTGACAATGGGCAGGTGGCTGCTCTGGTCCGGGATGATTTTGGGGAAACTTTGGTGGAGATGTGAAGGGGATCCTTCGACAGGCTTAGCTGAACGGAATTTTTCTTCGCCCTGAGCCTGTAGAAGGGTGGCCTTGTTTACCAAAAAAATCAGGGCAGAATCAGCTTGCCAATCACCTCGCTGATCCCGGAGAGCTTGTTATCAGTGAGATAACGGGCAAGTCCTTCGGCGATCTCCTGGCTGGCTCTGGGGTTGACGAAGTTCGCGGTGCCAACCTCAATGGCGGTGGCGCCCGCCAGGAGAAATTCCAGGGCATCCTCCGTGGTGGTGATGCCGCCGATGCCGATCACCGGGATATTAACGGCCTGGGCGACCTGCCAGACCATGCGCAAGGCGATGGGCTTGATCGCCGGGCCGGACAACCCGCCCACGATATTGGCCAGTCTCGGCCTGCGGCTTTTCACATCAATGGCCATGCCAAGCAGGGTGTTGATCAGGGAAACCGCCTGCGCCCCGCCTGCCTCCACGGCCCTGGCAATCTGGGCGATGTCGGTGACATTGGGGGAAAGTTTGACGATCACCGGCAGGGCGCTGTGCGCGCATACCGCACGGGTTATGGCCTCGGCCATTGCCGGGTCAGTGCCAAAGGCAACCCCGCCCTTTTTCACATTGGGGCAGGAGATATTCACCTCCAAGGCGCTGATTCCCTCAACCTCGCTGAGCCGTTGGCCCAGGGCCTGATAATCTTCCAGGCTGTCCCCCAGGATATTGACGATAATCCTGGCGCCGATCCCCCGCAGATATGGCATTTTCTCGGCGATAAAGCGCTCAAGGCCCACATTTTCCAAACCGATGGCGTTCAGCATGCCGCCGGTCGTTTCCACGATACGGGGCGGGGGGTTTCCCCGACGCGGAGCCAGGGAGATCCCCTTGACCACCACACCGCCAAGGTGGTGAAGATTGACGTAGGGCGCGAATTCCTCGCCGTAGCCGAAGGTGCCTGAGGCGGTGAGCACGGGATTCTTGAAAACGAGGCCGCCGATGGTGATGCGCAGATCCGGTTGGGTCATGGCCAGGCCACCTCTTCCGCCTTGAAAACGGGGCCGTCCTTGCAAACATGAAGATAGGGGCCGGACAGATCGGCTCGGGGTATCGCGCAGCCGAGGCAGGCGGAAATCCCGCAGGCCATCATGGTTTCCAGGGAAACCTGACACTCCCAGCCTTGCTTGCGGCATTGGCCGACCACAGCCTTCATCATCGGCTGCGGGCCGCAGGTGCAGACGGTCCAGCGCTGAATGGGATCAAGGCGCTGCTGGAGAAGCTCGGCCACAAAGCCATGGTGGCCAAGGCTGCCGTCATCGGTGGCCAGATGGGTTTCCGTCACGCCGATATCCATGAAATCACGGGGCAGGGGGCCAAGTTCGGCGGCGGTCCGGGCGCCAAGCAGAACGATACATTTGGGGGGGCTGGTGGTGCGCAGGATCTCTTTGGCCAGAAAATAGAGGGGGGCAATACCCATCCCTCCGCCCACCAGACAGATTGCCTGCTTACCCGCGAGATCAAAACCGTGGCCCAGAGGGCCGATCAGGTTCAATTTCTGGCCTGGCGCTAATGCCGAGAGTATCTGGGTGCCCTTACCCACAACCTTGTACAGGAGTTGCAACTGTTCGTTGCCGATGGTCTGGTGAATGGATAAGGGCCGCCGGAGAAGGGGGTCATAGCCGGGCGTGGTCCGCACCATGACAAACTGGCCGGGTCTGGCGCTGCTTGCAATTTCCGGGGCCTTGAGGGTCAGACGAAATACTTCCGGCGCGAGTTGGTTCTGCCGGACAATCTCGGCCTGTTCTTCATATTGATTCATTGATAACTATCTGAAAGAAATGATTATTTTGTTTTTTGTCCTGGGAGAATGAGCGCCAATACCCGTTCGAGATCATCGTGGGAATAGTACTCGATTTCCAGTTTTCCCCGGGTGCCGCTCTGGATGATCCGCGCTTTGGTGTCCAGGTAATTGATCAACCCGTTGGCCAGTGACTTGCAGTATGATTCCGGCAATTCATTCGCCGACTTCCGAGGCTGACGTTTTGCCCCACCGCCTGCCGTGGCCGCTTTTTTCTTATATTTTTGAGCCAAGGCCTCTGCCTGCCGAACCGTAAGCCCCTGCTCGACGATCTCGTTTCTGACTTCGCGCATGGCCGCTTCATCGGCAACACTGAGCAGCACCCGCGCATGTCCCATGCTCAAGACGCCGCGAACCAAATCCTCCTTGGCATAATCGGGAAGCTGGTTGATCCGCAGGGCATTGGCCACGGTTGATCTCTCCTTGCCAACCCGTTTTGCCACCTCTTCCTGGGTCAGATGAAACTCCTTCACCAGACGAAGATATGCTTCCGCCTCTTCCAGGGGGTTCAGGTCCTGGCGCTGGATATTTTCGATGAGCGCCAGTTCAAGGCGGTCAAGCGGAGAAACGTCTTTTACCAACACCGGCACCTCGTCAAGGCCTGCCATTTTGGCGGCCCGCCAGCGCCGTTCCCCGGCGATGATCTGGTAGCGCCCCTCGGCGCCATGCTCACAGACAACCAGGGGCAGCAAAACGCCTTTTTCGAGGATTGAGGCCGAAAGCTGGGACAGCGCAGTATCGTTTATATCCTTCCGTGGCTGATCAGGGTTTGCCTCGATCGCGTCGATGGGACACAAAAAATATTCCCTTCCATCGGAGCCGGCGGAAGGCAACAGGGCGTCAAGACCCTTGCCGAGGGCCGAAGCTGTTTTTTTAGTCATGACTTTACTCCCTCTTTTGCGCAAGCAACTTTCGGTTGCTTGCGCAAAAATTCTTTTCCAAGCTGCAAATAGCTGAGCGCCCCGGTTGAGCGTTTGTCGTAGAGAATCGCCGCCTGCCCGTGGCTCGGGGCCTCGCTAAGACGAATATTGCGCGGAATAACGGTATCATATACCCGGTCTTGAAAATGTGTTTTTACCTCGGTGACCACCTGATGGGTCAGCTTGTTGCGGCCATCGTACATGGTCAGCAAAAGGCCTTCTATGGCAAGCGCCCGGTTATACGAATTTTTCACCAGACGAATGGTCCGCACCAATTGACTCAAGCCCTCAAGGGCAAAGTATTCGCATTGCAGAGGAATGAGAACCGTGTCCGCCGCAGTGAGGGCGTTGATGGTCAACAGGCCAAGGGATGGGGGGCAGTCGATGAAGATGTAGTCATACTCGCCACGCACTGAAGAAAGGAGATTGCCCAGGTAGCGCTCACGTTTTACCGCAGTCATCAATTCAACCTCGACCCCGATCAGATCAATATGGGTGGGGAGAACAGAAAGCTTCTTCAACCCCGGCGCTGGCTGCACAACCGCCTGGACCTCGGCTTCTCCCATATAGCAATGGTAGAGGTGGGTTCCGCCGTTGGCGCGGCTGACCCCCAGGCCGCTGGAGGTATTCCCTTGCGGGTCGGAATCCACCACCAGGACCTTTTTCCCCAACAACGACACCGAAGCGGCCAAATTTATGGCCGTGGTCGTCTTTCCCACGCCGCCTTTCTGATTGGCCAAAGCCACAATTTTTGCGCCATCTCCCATACTGAAAAACCTCCCCCTGCATGTGGGTTCCTGGCCAAATCTCGCCAGATTTTTCTTCTCGGGACGCTGCGGCGAAGGCAAAAAAAGCAATGTCAACCGTCCGTCTCGGGAGCCATAGTAACACACTCCGCAAAGGGCGGCCTCTTAATTTTTATGGCGGCGCTCTTGTTTTTTTGTTGGGCAGGGCGAAAATTAGCGCATGTTTCACGTGAAACATGCGCTAATTTATCTTTAATTCTAGCCTGTTATGAGCGACGCAACCAGTTCGGCTGTGCGTTGCATGTCCAGCAGGTCGATGGACTCCTCGGTGCTGTGCACATGTTCCATGCCAATTCCGATAATCGCGGTTTGCAGGCCTTTGCCGTTAAAAATGTTGGCGTCACTGCCGCCGCCTGCTCGTTCGTAGCGGATTTCTCGCTGGAGACGGGCTGCTGCCCTGTCAACCCGTTGCAGGACAGGGGCGTTCCGCTCAAGTTGCATGGCGGGGTATTCCTCGACGAGGTGAAAATCGAGCCGGGGCCGTACGCCAGCCCCGAGCTGCGCGCCAGGATCAGGCGACCAGTTATCAATGACGGCTTGGACCTTATCCTGGATCTGCCGAGAAAACGCCGCAAGTTTTTCCGGCGAGTGACTCCGCACTTCCCCTTCCACCAACACGCTTTCGGGAATAATGTTTGTTGCCGTGCCCCCGTTGATACGGCCAATATTGGCCGTGCTTTCTTCGTCCAGACGGCCTAGAGGCAGGCCAGCAAGGCATCGGGCCGCAAGCTGAATGGCGTTGATCCCCCTTTCTGGATGCAGGCCGGCATGGGATGCAGCGCCGGTGACGGTGAAGCGGAAATGGTTGGCGGCCGGAGCGCCGATAATGAGCAGGTCCACCCCGCTGCTGTCCAGGGCGTAGCCTTCCCTGGCCCGGAGCAGGGAAGTGTCCAGGGCCTTGGCCCCGAGCAGGCCAACCTCTTCGCAGGTAGTGAAAACGAGCTCGAAGGGAAGATGCGGTCTTCGCGCCTCCTTGATAGCCCTGACAGCCTCAATGAGGATTGCTATCCCGGCCTTGTCGTCGCCGCCGAGGATAGTGTCGCCCGCGCTTGCAAAATGGCTGCCCTGCCGCAAGACCTTCACCCCCCTGCCTGGCTCCACCGTATCCAGGTGACAATTGAAAAAGATCGGTTCCCCTGGGAGATCGCCGGGGAAATGGAAAACCAGATTGTTCGCGTCAGATCCGGTTGCCCTGGCCGAGTTGTCCTCGGTCAAGGCGGCTTCGGGGAACTCACGCGCAAATAAGTCCTTAAGATATCTGGCCAGCCGAGATTCTTCACGGGACGGGCTGTCAATGCCACACATGGCGGTAAAAAGCAAAGCAAGACGTTCATTATTTATGTGCTGCATGCTCGCACCTCTGTTTAATTTCTCCAAGGAAAACGCGCCCCCGGCTTTTTGCCGGTGCTAATTTAATTCATTGCATTGTAGGAAAAATCTTCTATTATTAGGAATGATTCTCGCAAATTTACAGGCCGGACATCGCGGAAGAATGGCTGCATTGAAGAATAATGCACCTTTAGCGCCCAAGCGAGAAAATAATCGGAGAAATCGAGGGCAGGGCAGGCATTGTCTATCCCCGGAACTATCCAGCAAGGCCGTGGATACGCGACAGAGGGCTTGACCAAGGCAACCGGCAAGACGAACACCTCGTCTTGCAAAGCAATAACCGCTAAAACAAAGCACCGGAGGTGATAGTATGGCGATATTTAAATGTGAAAAATGCGGGGCGAGCAAAGAGGGCAGGTGCAAACCCAAAAAATGCGCCGAATGCGGGGGGAGCGACTGCATGATCAAAAAAGAGGAAAAATCCCCAGGCTGCGGTTGCGGCTGTAAAGCAAAAAAATAGCCATCAGGGCCTGTTGAAAAACGCCTTTCCTTTCTCCCCTGCGCGCCCCTTTCCCCGGAAGTGGCGCGCAGGGGCTTCTTTTTTCGGGCCTCAGGAACGATTATTCCCGTGTACGCCAATCCAGAGCCCCAGGAAAAAGTGGCGGGCGTTGGTGCCCAGCGAACGGGTTCGGTAGCCGCCCTCCTGCACGATCAGGGTGGGCAGGCGCAGATTGCCGAGCATCCGGCCATTTTCCTCAAAATCCGCAGCCGAAAGCGACCAGGTGCCGGTGGGGTCTTTTTTTGCCGGATCAAACCCCAGAGCCACCACCAGAAAATGCGGCTTAAAGGCGCGAATCCGCTTGAGAGCCCTGGCGAGCACCGGCCGGTAGCCTGCGCCGCCCAATGTTTCAGGCAAGGGGTAGTTGCGATTAAACCCCCGGCCGGCCTCCTCCCCCGCCTCGTCGCTGAAGCCGGAAAAATAGGGATAGGCAAAGCTGGGATGGCCGTGGATCGAAATGGTCAACACATCGCTGCGCTGGTAAAAAATATCCTGGGTGCCGTTACCATGGTGGTAATCAATATCAAGCACCGCCACCCTGCCCTCGCGGCTTAAATAATTGGCGGCGATGGCTGCCGAATTGAAATAGCAGAACCCGCCGAACAACCGCCGCTCCGCATGATGCCCCGGCGGCCGGACCAGAGCATAGGCCAGGCGGTAGCCCTTCTCAAGGTGCTTTGCCGCAGTCAGGGCGCAGTCCACCGCGCCCTTGGCCGCCCTGTAGGCGTTGTGGTTCAAGGGGGTGAAGGTGTCGATGCAGTAGTAGCCAGCCCGCACCGGCAGATCCTTGGGGGGCCGAGCCGCGTTGCGGATGGGAAAGACATAGGGGTAGATCGATTTCCCCGGCTCAAGTGTGGTGCAGACCTGATGGAGGTAATCGACAAATTTCGGGTCATGCACCTTTTTGATGTGCTGCTCGGAAAAATGGCGGGCCGGGATGCGCTCGAACAGGCCGGTGGGCTCGATCCCTTTGAGGATGGAGGCAATGCGCACCGGCGCTTCCACGTAGCCCCGCTCCCGAATATGGTGGATATCGTGCTTTTCGTTGACGACGAGAGCGATCAATTTTTCCAGCGACTTGACCGGATGCACCTTGATCGGCTCCGTCTTGATATACCGGGGCGCACGGCGCAGCACCGGATCGTCGGCAAACGATTCCACCACCATGTCGATATAGCCCTTGGGGCAATCCTTGCCGTACTTGCGGATGAGGATGGCGCGCACCACCTGGCGGGCCCGGTCCCTGGCAAGGGGCTGGCTGCTGCCGAGGTCGTCGTAAACCAGATAGGGCGGGCAATCGTACTCCGGCTTGAGCGGGGTTTCGTAGGTTGTATTGATGATGGGCAAGGCCCCGTAGCGCTCGTAGAACCTGAGCCGGGCCCGGCTCTGCTTCACCGTGGCCGGGTCACGGCAGATCTTCGGGTCGTCGGGCAGGCACTCCATGAAGATTCCGTCACTGCCCAGGGAGCGGGCCTCCTCCCGCACCCGCGCGTACAGGGCGCCGCCGATGCCGCTGGCCGCGGCTTTCGGGTCCACCGAGATGAAGTCGAGAAAGCAGAAGGAAAGGTCCGGGGCATGGTTGAGCAGGGCAAACCCCTTGACCCGGGGCTTCATGTCGTCGGCAACGAAGAGGATGGTGCGGAAGCGGTACTTCAGGGGGTTGGAAAGCTTCTGGGTCAGGGTGCGGATTTCGCTTTCCGATATGGCCGAGAACTGGCTGCGCAGGATCTGCTGCACCTGATCGATGGTTTCCCGGTCGATGGCGAGGGTGTCGTCGTAGATCCGGCGGATTC
>Ga0334722_10007044_pt1 | contig 10977 bp, 8 predicted proteins | sample C3_bottom_MG_FD_207210 | JGI IMG/M metagenome (GOLD analysis project Ga0334722, IMG submission 207210) | Sediment microbial communities from Yellowstone Lake, YNP, Wyoming, USA - C3_bottom | ecosystem: Environmental > Aquatic > Freshwater > Lake > Sediment | place: USA: Wyoming | collected...
ACGAAGTCCGATGTGACCGGAGTATCCGATGCCGGGAACGGCAATATGTTCGTTGAGATGGAGAACACCCTCTTCGGTGTAAAGACCGGGGAAAAAGTGAAGGTTGAAGCAGACCTTGTGGTTCTTGCAACCGGCATGGTTCCGAGCACGCGTGGTGCGCAGGAATATGCGGACGGCCTGACCGCGGCTTCGACAGGCGATGAGTCAAAGAAGAATTACCTCGAGAATACCCCCAAGCCGGAGTATATCCTGAACCTCGGCTATCGCCAGGGGCCTGAGATCCCGACCCTTGAAGGCGCTTCCGGGTTCGCGGATTCGAACTTCATCTGCTTCCAGTACGAAACACGTAGGACGGGCATCTATGCGGCCGGCGGTGTACATCAGCCCATGAACATGGCAGAGGCCATGGAAGACGGGGCAGGAGCAGCGTTCAAGGCCATCCAGGCCCTCGATCACGCTGCCCGCGGCGTAGCGGTACATCCCCGCGCCTGGGACACAACCTATCCGGATCCGATGCTCATCAAGTGCACGGCCTGCAAGCGCTGCACGGAAGAATGCCCCTTCGGCGCCATCGACGAGGACGAGAAGGGTATCCCGAAATACAACCTCAACCGCTGCCGTCGCTGCGGCACCTGCATGGGCGCCTGCCCCGAGCGTATCGTGTCGTTCAAGGACTACAGCGTCGATATCATCGGATCCATGCTCAAGGCTGTGGAATATTCCGATGATGAGGACAAGCCGACGATCATCTGCCTGGTCTGCGAGAACGACTCCTACCCGGCGCTCGATACGGCGGCTATTGCCGGTAAGAAGATCGACCCGGCTTTCCGGTTCATTTCCATGCGGTGCCTAGGCGGCATGAACCTGGTGTGGGTTGCCGACGCACTGTCCAAGGGCGCCGACGGCATGCTGCTTCTCGGCTGCAGGTACGGGGAGAACTATCAGTGCCACTTCGTCAAGGGGAGCGAACTCGCGAACACCCGCTTCAGCAAGGTGAGCGAAACCCTGAACCGGCTCCAGCTCGAGTCCGAGCGCGTCCAGCTTATGCAGGTGGCCATCAACGAGTATGATAAACTGCCGGACATGCTCAATGAGTTTGCTGCCAGGATCAGAGAGATCGGACCGAATCCGTTCAGGACCATGTAGTTCAAGTGCGGAGTGTGGAGTGCGGAGTAAAAGATAAAAACTCCTAAAAAGCAAGCGGAGGATTGAATATATGTCAGAAGCAACGGTTATTAAACCAGACTTAGAATTTGTTAACGAGATCATCAAGGGTGGCGGTGAATCCCTGAAGAAGTGCTACCAGTGTGCCACCTGCTCCGTGGTCTGCAATGTGACGCCCGAGGGGAATCCTTTTCCGCGCAAGGAAATGGTGCTCGCCCAGTGGGGCCAGAAGGACAAGCTGATCACCAGCGCCGATGTTTGGCTCTGCCACCAGTGCAGCGACTGCACGGCCTATTGCCCGCGCGGCGCAAAGCCCGGCGAGGTGCTGAATGCGATCCGGAAACAGAGCATCAAGCATGTCGCGATGGTGCCTTTGTTCGCGAAGATAGCGCAAGACCCCAAGCTCATCTGGCTCCTCTTCGCCATTCCCATGGTTCTGTGGTATATCATCCTGACAGTGCTCGGGAACAGCGGCTTTACCGCCCCGCGTGCCGAAGGAAATATCATGGCCTACCATAAGTTCGTGCCCGTACCAGTGATCGACACGGTCTTCATCCTGACGGCGATCTTTGCCGCAGTGTCGGCCTTTGTCGGGATCAAGAAGCTGTGGAACGGGATGCAGGCGCAGGCAGGAGAGATGAAATCGAGCGGCAACCTTATCGGCGACATCATCTCCTCGGTCACCACGATCCTCGCCCATTCAAAATTTGCAGACTGCAACGTGAACAGGCTCAGGCAGTGGGGACACATGGCGCTGTTCTATGCCTTTGCCGGACTTGCCGTCACGACCACCTGGGCGATCATTTACCTCTATGGCTACGAGCTCCTCGGCATCCAGGCCTTCGGACCTTTCCACTTCGGCGAAGCACCGTATCCGATCACTGACCCCATGAAGATGCTGGCCCTGGGAAGCTCCATCGCCTTCGCTGTCGGTGTTGTCATCATCCTGCTTAACCGGCTCGGACAGGCGGGTAAGGCGGGACTGGGTTCCTACTTTGACTGGATCTTCCTTGCGATCGTCATCGGCGTCGGCGCGACAGGAATGCTTGCCTGGGGACTTCGGCTGCTTGATATGAACCTCGGGTACCTCGTCTATTACTTCCACCTTGTGTTCGTGTGGTCGCTCTTTGCCTATGCCCCGTACTCAAAGTTTGCGCACTTGTTCTATCGCACAACGGCTATGGTGTTCGTGAAGAACTCCGGCCGGGACAAGAAGTAAATCGCAGCGTTTAATTGTGGAGTTGAGCCATGAAGGTTAAAGAGTTACTCAGCATAAAAGGGTTGGAATGCTTCAGCATCACGAGCGATCAGTCGCTGTTCGATGCGGCAAAACAGATGGCTGAGTGCAATATCGGTGCGCTATTGGTCATGGATCGCGGTTCGCTGGCCGGCATCGTCACCGAGCGCGATATTGTCAAGAATGCGGCAAATGAGAAGGTCCAGTGCAAGGACGTGAAGATCAAGTCGGTCATGAGCACGAACCTGCTCGTGGTCAAGCCTGGCGACGACCTGGATTACGTGATGGCAATCATGATCCAGAACAATATCCGCCACACTCCGGTCATCGAGGAGAGCGGGCTCGTGGGGCTTCTCTCCATGCGCGACGTGGTGCGGGTGCTCGTGAAGAATCTGAAGGCCGAGAATATCTATCTGAAGGACATGATCGGCGGAAAATTTGAAGTATAGATAATATAATCGAGAGGGAGGGATGCCGTTAGGAACACAATGGTTCACTCGGTACCACGAAGTCCACGGTAATTAAGCGCCTTGGGCGGGAATTATTCAGTCTAACGTTATAGCGATATAACTCAAATCTAAAGGAGGAGAACTAATGAGTAACACGATTTTTTTTGCCCTGGTATGCGGCGTAGCCGGAGTCATTTACGGCATCATGACCGCGATCTGGGTGAACAAGCAGGATGCAGGCAATCAGAAGATGATCGACATTTCCAATGCAGTGAAGGAAGGCGCCAATGCGTTCCTGGCGCGCGAGTATAAGACAGTAGCAATGGTCGCAGCAGTTCTGGTGCTTGTCCTTGCCTTCGTTCCCAAACTCGGGATGTGGGCAGCGGCAGGATTCATCATCGGTACGGTGGGTTCCGCACTTGCCGGATTCATCGGCATGTGGGTGTCGCTCCGTGCTAACGTGCGTACGGCAGCAGCAGCGAGCAAAGGCCTCCAGGCCGCGCTCAGCCTCGCATTCAAGGGCGGCTCCGTGACCGGCATCATGGTCGTGGGCCTCGGCATCATCGGTTTGGCCGGTTTCTACTTCATCGCAAAATCCATGGCTCCGGCCGAAGAGGTTTCCACTGCTCTTATCGGACTCGGATTCGGCTGCTCGCTCATGAGCGTGTTCGCCCGTATCGCGGGCGGTATCTACACCAAGGCCGCTGACGTGGGCGCCGACCTCGTGGGTAAGGTTGAGAAGAACATCCCCGAAGACGATCCACGCAATCCGGCCGTGATCGCCGACAACGTGGGCGACAATGTTGGTGACTGTGCTGGTATGGCCGCCGACCTCTACGAGACCTACACGGTGACCCTCGTGGCCGCCATGCTCCTTGCCAAGACGGTGTTCGGCTCGAACAGCCCCTGGATCGAGTTCCCGCTCATGCTCGGCGGCGTTTCGATCATCGCTTCAATCGTAGGCACCTACTTCGTAAGACTCGGTAAGACCAACTACATCATGGGCGCCCTGTATAAGGGTCTTGCCGTTGCAGGCGTTATCGCGGCAATCGCCTTCTATTTCGTGTCCAAGAGCTTTATCGACGGCCTCGGTGCCAGCGCCGGTGTGTTCACGGCGAACACTGTGTTCTTCATCTCCCTTATCGGTCTTGCCCTAACCGGCTTGATCGTGTGGATCACCGAGTACTTCACCGCGAAAGAGTATCCCCCGGTGCAGCATATTGCACAGGCGAGCCTCACCGGCCACGGCACGAACGTGATCGCCGGCCTTGCAGTCAGCATGAAGTCCACCTCGGCACCGGTGCTCGTGATCGTTGCCTCGATCCTTGGCGCCTACTGGCTCGGCGGCGGATTCTCCGGCCAGGCGAACGCAGCCTCGGGCGGCATCTTCGCCATCGCGCTTGCAGCAGTTTCCATGCTTTCCATGACCGGTATCGTTGTGGCGATCGACTCCTACGGACCGATCACGGACAATGCGGGCGGCGTTGCTGAAATGGCCGGACTTCCCCAGGCCATCCGCGATATCACCGATCCTCTTGATGCAGTCGGCAACACCACCAAGGCAGTGACCAAGGGCTATGCCATCGGCTCCGCAGCACTTGCCGCTTTGGTGCTGTTCTCGGAATATTCACGCTCCTTCGGAACAACGGTCCTGTTCGACCTTTCGAACCCCATGGTCCTGTGCGGCCTCTTCATCGGCGGCCTGCTCCCCTACTACTTCGGCGCGCTCCTTATGGAGTCCGTTGCCAAGGCAGCCGGCGGCGTGGTGGTGGAAGTTCGCAGACAGTTTGCAGAAATCAAGGGCATCATGGAAGGTACCGGCAAGCCTGATTATGCAGCATGCGTTGACATCGTTACCAAGAGCGCCATCCACGAGATGATGCTCCCGGCCCTTCTCCCGGTCGTTGTACCGGTCGTCGTGGGTCTCTTCCTGGGCAAAGAAGCCCTGGGCGGCGTGCTCATCGGCGCCATCGTGACCGGCCTGTTCCAGGCCATCGCCATGACCTCGGGCGGCGGCGCATGGGACAATGCCAAGAAGTCCTTTGAGGACGGCGTGACGGACAGCAAGGGCGTCGTGCACAAGAAGGGCAGCGACGGCCACAAGGCATCCGTGACCGGCGACACGGTCGGCGATCCTTACAAGGATACCGCAGGACCGGCCATCAACCCGATGATCAAGGTCATCAACATCGTTGCACTCCTGATCGTTCCGTTGATCAAGTAAGCAGTTCCTGTTATCACAAGGCTGCCCCTGAACGGGGCAGCCTTTTTTTGTCTAGGCTCTTCAAGTCGCAGTCAAGAGAAGGGACCTGTAGCGTTCCTGCTATCGATCGAACGAATGAAGAAAAACAGTAATAAGAACGCCCCTAGTTTGTCGCGGCGTCTGCATTATCCTGCTGACGAGCAGCGTCTAGCGTGGCTTTCTCTGCTTCTTGACGCATATGCTATTGCGGACACCGGCGTGGCTGTTGCGGTGAAGAACGCGGAGAAACGGCAGAAGAAAAAACTCGCCTGCGGGAAAGGATGCGGCAACTGCTGCGTACATCAAACGGACCTTCCCCTGTACCCTCATGAGATCGTCGGCATCTACTGGTATGCATCGGAAAAGATATCCGGTCATGCGCGTGACCTGCTGAGGAAGCGGCTTGCCGTCGGATCGGCCTCACCGGGATGTCCGTTCCTGATCGAAAGTTCCTGTATCATCCATCCGATGCGTCCGATCGGGTGCAGGCAGTTCAATGTGTTCACAGCTCCCTGCGCTCCAGGAGAAGACCCCTATTATACGAGGCGCGGTGATGTCCTGCAGCCGGCCCTTGATTACCTCGACCGTGCTTTTGCCGCTGTCCTTCCCTTTTACAACCTCACACAGGAAGGGGATGTCCAACGCTCGATACGGACGATCCGCGCACAGATCATGAACCTGCTTTCCTTTGATTGGTCGAAACTGGCCGCTCTTATGGAAAAAGACGCTCCACCCTGAGAGGAAGGGGCACAGAGAAAGAGCCGTATTAATGGGAATTATCACAGGAAACAGCCCCCTGCTGTGGAGGAGGCGTCTTATTCTTGCCTTGTAATTTAACGGAATTGTGGTATTATTCACGGGCTTATGCGTGATGTTGAGGTGCTGATACAAGCCGGTTGTTCGGCCGATGTTGTTGCTCACTGCCAGAGGGTCTCGGATATGGCGGTCTCCATTGCTGAACGGCTGCAGGAGCCCGCTGATAGGGAACTGGTCCGCCTCGGTGGACTCCTCCATGATATCGGCAGGTCACGGACGCACGGCATCGAACATGCGGTCGCAGGAGTTGAGATTGCAAAGCGGCTCGGGTTGTCGGACCAGCTGATATTGATCATCGAACGCCATATCGGAGCAGGTATTACAGCGTCCGAGGCTGCGCGGCTTGGTCTTCCCTGCAAGGAATATCTGCCGCTCACCGCGGAAGAGAAGATCGTTTCCTACGCAGACAATCTGATAAGCGGCACCCGTGAAATGCCGTTTCATGAAGCGCTTGAACGGTTCAAGAGGATCCTGGGGCCGGAACACGAGGGCGTTGAGCTGTTCAGACGACAACATCAAGAGATACAGGGATGGATGAGATAACCGTAGAAGTCATGAGACAGGAGCCAGAATTCAGGAGAACTGCACGGTAGCCGCAGGCTTTAGCCTGCGTAATTAAAGGCGGATAACGTATGAACAAGAAAAAGAAAGATGCGACCGAGATAGACGAGACTGACATCCTCATATCGAAGGGCAAGAGCGACAAGGTCGTTCCCATCAAGTTGACGAAGGACAGCCGCTTCAAGTTTCGCTGTCATCCCAAGGTACGCTGTTTCACCGCCTGCTGCAGCAACGTGAACATCGCGCTGCCGCCCTATGATCTGCTGCGCCTCAGGAAGCGCCTCGGCCTTGCCGCTGATGAGTTCATCCGGCAGTACGGTGATATCCAGATCCTGGACAAGACGCTTTTCCCCGTGGTGACGCTCAAGATGCGCGACGACGGGAAGAAGAGCTGCCCCTTTTTGACGCCCGAAGGCTGCACGGTGTACGAGGACCGTCCGAACATCTGCCGGTACTATCCCGTGGGTATGGCAACGCTCCGGAAGCTGGATGCCGAGGGGGGCAAGGACGAATTCTACTTCATGACCAAAGAAGACCACTGCAAGGGGTTCGAGGAAGACAAGCAGTGGACCATCGGCGAATGGCGGCAGGACCAGGGTGCGGATCTGTACGACGATATGAACCGGGGGTGGATGGAGATCCTGATCAAGAAGAAATCACACGGTCAGGGAAAACCCTTCCCGGACATTAAGAACGAGATGTTCTTCAAGATGAGCTTCGATACCGACTATTTCCGAGCCTTCGTGTTCAACAGCACGTTCCTTGAGCTCTATGACCTTCCTGCGGAGCGCATCGAGCAGGTACGGACCGATGACACCGAGCTGCTCAAGCTGGCATACGAATGGCTCAGGCAGGCGATCTTCGCGGAGGCAACGCTCCCGTTCAAGGAAGGCGTGCTCGAGAAGCGAAAGGCGCAGGCCGGTGAAACAATGAAGAAGGTGTATGGGAACAAGGAGAACACGCAGCTGGGAGATGACGATTAAGAACAAGGGGCGGAGCAGAGATGTTTTCCCTCATTGCAGGTACCAAGGCTGCCCCGAACCGGGGCGGTCTTTTTTTTCGCGAGCCATCATGATTGTCATATGACGACAATTTGGCACTATCTCCCCGTCATGGAGAGAACGGGATTTTAGAAAACAGCATCAGGAAGTCCGGAAACGGATAAGAAGACGGCCGCGAGACGCGGGAAAAACAATGTGCGGAGCGTAAGCAATGAACGAGGAAAAGAAGAGCGATCCAGGCAAGGTCCTCCCGATACAGCTGACCGGCGACAGCCGTTTCACGTTCCGCTGCCACAAGAACGTCAGGTGCTTTACTGCATGCTGCAGGAACATCAATATCGTCCTTCCCCCTTATGATCTTCTGCGGCTCCGAAAGCGCCTGGACATGACGACCGAGCAGTTCATCAACGCCTACTGCACGATCGAGATTCTTGCCAAAACCCTCTTGCCGGTCATTACGCTCAAGATGAAGTCCGATGAAAAGCGAAGCTGCCCGTTCGTGACTCCAGAGGGCTGCATTGTCTACGAGGACCGTCCGAACACGTGCCGCTACTATCCTGTGGATCATTCCCTGCTCAGAAAAAAGGACGCAGAGGGTGGCATGGACGAGTCCTATTTCCTGATCAAGGAAGACCTTTGCAAGGGTTTTGAAGAGGATCGGGAATGGACCGTGGAAGAGTGGCGGAAGAACCAGCGGGCGGACCACTACGACGATATGAACCGCGGCTGGCAGGAGATCCTGGCCAAGAAAAAGACCGTTAACGAAAAAGAGTTTCCGGAGATCATGAAGCAGATGTTCTACATGGTCAGCACGGATGTCGATTATTTGCGCGAGTTCGTGTTCGGCAGCGGCTTCTTAGAGACCTACGATATCCCGGCTGAGCGCCTTGAGAAGGTGCGCACCGACGACGCGGAACTGTTAACGCTCGGCTTTGAATGGCTCAGGTCGGCAATGTTCGCCGAAGAGACCATGAAGATCAGGGAAGGCGTGGCAGAGGCGCGCAAGGACCGCACTGATAATGTCATGAGAAGGGTCTCTAGCCAGCAGGAGCAGGATCAGGAAAAGGCGTAACGGGTCAGGACTCGGTCACAGTGGTTCCGGCCTGAAGCATCTCGGTCATCTCTATATAGAGCGTATTCCCGATAGCAATCCCCTGGTCAATGAATTCCGGACCGTACCGTTTGCCGGTGGCTGTCCGGAAGGTTTCCTTGATCTTTTCGATCCCCTTCATCTTCTCTTTAAAGGTCTTGTGCAGCGACTCTATCGGCGTGTTGTGCGCCGATACCATCAGCCAGAGCGTCATGCTGAAGTTCTCGGGCCCCCATCTGAACTTGTCGGCGTCATACAGCGCATCGCTGACCAGCCTGCCGGCCACATCGTCCCGGTCATCGGTCTCCTGAAACGCTTCGTGGTTCCGTATGGCATCAGCGATGTACTGCCGCTCCCGAAGGCCCATGCCGAGCTTTGACAGGATCTTTTCCGCTTCCATGCTTCCCCGGACAGCGTGGTCCTGCTCTTTGCGCTTGATATCGTGCAGAAGCCCCGCGACGATTGCTGTGAAAAAGAGCGCTTCGCTTTCAGATCGCTTCATGTCCAGGGTCTCGGCTTCGATCAGAAGGATGGTCCCTGCGTCGCGGGCAACGGCTTCGCAGTGGCAGAGGCCGTGAGCGCATTCCAGCTGGGACTCATCGAGAAAGGCCCGGCACTTCCTGATGAACTCATTGGTGCGGAGCGCTTCTTCGGCTTGGCGGACATGGACATGGTGCTCTCCATAGAACAGAGGGCGGGGCAGGTTTCGTGCGAGCTTCAGCGCCGTGTCCTGGAGCTTTTGATATGCCTTCAGGGTCATGTATTGATAATAAACGGAGAGCGCGCGCCTTGTCAAGGCGAGTTTTGCCTTTGCCGGCCCAATCTCCGATTGACAGTAGCCGACATCCTGATATAATATCCAGCATATTTTCAATGCGAAAGGGGTTTCCCGTGTCCGATATCCATAGCGAACGAATATTGATCCTCGATTTTGGCTCCCAGTATACCCAGCTGATCGCCCGCAGAGTGCGCGAAGCCAAGGTCTATTGCGAGATCTTTCCCTACAATGCAGGGCTCGATAAGGTGAAGGCATTCAAGCCGAAGGGATTGATCCTTTCCGGCGGCCCGTCCAGCGTCTATGACGCCGGTTCTCCGCTGATCGACAAGGCCCATCTTGAGCTCGGTGTGCCTGTGCTCGGCATCTGCTACGGAATGCAGCTCCTGACGCACGTGCTTGGAGGACAGGTGGCCAAGTCGGCAAAGCGCGAGTTCGGCAGGGCCGATCTCAGTATTCATAAGAACGAGGGCTTGTTCACGGGCATCGGAGAGGGCGGCAAGGCGACAGTCTGGATGAGCCACGGCGACCGGATCGAGAAAATGCCTGATGGATTCACAGCCATTGCTCACACCGACAATTCTCCGACTGCTGCCATGGCGGACGAAAAGAGAAAGTTCTACGGCGTCCAGTTCCACCCCGAGGTGGTGCACACGCCCCAGGGCGTGCAGATACTCAGGAACTTTGTGTACACGATCTGCAGGTGCGAGCCGACCTGGACCATGGCGTCCTTTGTCGACTACTCGGTCGGCGAGATCCGCAAGGCCGTAGGAAACAAGCAGGCGGTCTGCGGCCTGTCGGGCGGCGTGGACTCCTCGGTCGCCGCAGTGCTGGTGTACAAGGCAATTGGAAAGCAGCTTACCTGCATCTTCGTGAACAACGGCGTTCTGCGCAAGGATGAGGCCGAGAAGGTGCAGCATACATTCAAGGACATGGGGCTGAACCTTAAATACGTCGACGCGTCATCAGAATTCCTTGGAAAGCTGAAAGGCATCGAGGACCCGGAAAAGAAACGCAAGATCATCGGCAATACCTTCATCGAGGTGTTCGAGCGGGAGGCCCATGCCGTGGGAGGGGCGGAGTTCCTGGTCCAGGGCACGCTCTATCCTGATGTGATCGAGAGCGTTTCGTTCAAGGGCCCGTCAGCCATCATCAAATCGCACCACAACGTGGGCGGCCTGCCTGAGAAGATGAAGCTGAAGCTGGTCGAACCGCTGCGGGAGCTGTTCAAGGATGAAGTGCGGGCCATCGGCCGCGAGATGAAGATGCCTGACGATATCATCGACCGCCAGCCTTTCCCGGGACCGGGTCTTGCCATTCGCATCCTCGGAGAAGTGACGGAAGGCAGGACAAAGATCCTGCGAGAGGCCGATGCCATCGTGATCGAAGAGATCAAGAAGGCGGGGCTGTACAAGGAAATCTGGCAGTCCTTTGCCGTGCTGCTCCCGATCAAGACCGTGGGGGTCATGGGTGACGAACGGACCTATGAGAATGTCGTCGCCATCCGCGCGGTCACGAGCCAGGACGGCATGACCGCTGACTGGGCGAAGATCCCCTATGACCTGCTCGGCATCATGTCGAACAGGATCATCAACGAGGTCAAGGGCGTGAACCGCGTGGTCTATGATATCTCGTCCAAGCC
>Ga0334722_10007045_pt1 | contig 10977 bp, 2 predicted proteins | sample C3_bottom_MG_FD_207210 | JGI IMG/M metagenome (GOLD analysis project Ga0334722, IMG submission 207210) | Sediment microbial communities from Yellowstone Lake, YNP, Wyoming, USA - C3_bottom | ecosystem: Environmental > Aquatic > Freshwater > Lake > Sediment | place: USA: Wyoming | collected...
TCCCAACGTCCCGGAAGGGCTGACAAATCTGCCTTTCACCGCATTGTTTGTGGAGTGGTCATTCCACACCACAAAGAAATTGGTCCCGTCAAAAGCCACGTTTTTCCATGCCTGGCTGCCGAAGCCCGTGCTGATCCGGAACTCGTTGCCAATGACGCCCGTAGGGGAGATCAGCCGCCCATAGACGATGTCTTTCCCTGTAGTCGAATCCGTTTTGTAATACGCGGCCAGGTATGTGCCACCGCCGAAAGCAATGCCCCCGATATCGCGCTTGACGCTGAGCGGACCTGCGTCTATAGCAAACGGCGTATTCACAACGCCGGATTTATTGATGAAAGCTCCGTAAAGCTGACCACTGTTGATAGCGTCGTCAAACCAGATCATCAGGTAATTCGTGCCGTCAAAGGCAACCAGCGGCAAACCGCCGGTGCGGCCGGTAGAGATGCGACTGCCGACCAGCGCCCCTGATGGCGATACAAGCTGCGCGGTGATGCTATTGTGTGAGGTTGCGTCGCCCTCAATCCCGACCAGATAATTCGTCCCATCGAAGGCTGCGCTTAAACCCATTTCCGACCCTGGCGTTGTGGCGATGGGGAAGCCGGGCCCAACCCCCGTTTGCGTAACGGTGAAGGTCTGGCCGCCGATGGTGATCGTCCCGGTGCGGGCAGCGCCGGGATTGGCGTCCACCGTATAGGAAACGGTCCCATTCCCGGTTCCGGAAGAACCGGAGGTGATGTGAATCCAGGAGGCGTTGCTGATTGCCTGCCAGGCAAGCCCGACCGGGGCGACAACACTGACGTTCCCTATCCCGGCACTGACAAAGCTCTGGCCGGTCACCGAAAGCGATACGCCGGTCCCGGCAGTGCCGGTAATGCGCCCCTGGTGGACGCCGCCGGCGTGGGTGGGGAAAATCCTGCTGTTGAAGGTGTAACCGGCCTTCGTCGCCGTTACCGTAACGGTGTCGCCGTCATCCACATCGCGGACGATATACCGGCCATCGGCGGGGGTGGCTGTCAGTCCCGAACAGGCGTCGTCATAGCAGATTGCGTACGGAGTAGCCGGATGATTCGCGCTCGCCGCCGTGACAACCGCCCCGGACAATGGCGTGAGCGCCTGATCCACCACACGAGCGACGATGATCCCTTTTCCGGCGGCGACATTCCAGTTCCCCGTTCCCGTCCCCAATTTCGTTATCGGAAAGAGGGTGTATCCCCCGAGGTCCGTGTAGCCCGACCCAAAATTCATCTGCCCGGTATAGCTCGTCGCCAGGGTCGCGTCCTGCGGCTTGCTTAATTTCAGTTGAAAGTTTGTTCCGGCCGGCACGCTCAGGTACCAGGAACCGTCCGGATTTGACACCGACGCGTTGATGGGGCCCGTCGCGTTGATCTGCTCGATCGTCGCGTTCTTGATCCCGGCCGGCGTGGCAGCGGTGTCCATGATGCGGCCGCCGATGCCGACCCAGCCGGATTTGGCCGTGCCGACTGCGATCCCCAGACTCATGGCGCCGTCATGGGTCATGAAGGTGATCGTAGGGAAGGTGTAGTTGGTTTGCGTCGCCGAGACGGTTACCGTGTCCCCCTCGGCAACATCGAGAATATAGAATCTGCCCTTCGCCGTTGTTGATGTCAAGCCATCCACAATATTGCCAGAGACGTCTTCATACTTGACGCGATAGGTATGCCCCTGCGAGCTTGAGTAGCTTACCGTCGCCCCGCTGATGTATCCGGCCTGCGGATTGGCGCTGTTGACCACCCGCCCCCGGATGACGCCGCGGCCGGTGCCGCCGCTCCAGCCATTCAGGACGTCAAGCGCAAAGAGCGTGAAGGGACGCGAGGCGATAATTGCAGTTCCGGCCGCCGCCTGCATGACGCTGCTGTAGGTGGGAACATAGCCCGCCTGCGTCATCTTGAGGGTGAAGGGGGCATTGTCGGGAAGACCGGGCAACGTGAATATCCCATAATCGTTCGTCGTCGTGCTCACGGCGGCGTTCCCGTCCTGCGCGACCGTGGCCCCGCTGACTGGATTGTCGTCAATCCATGTGACCATGCCGTTGAAGGAAACCGTCCCGCCGCCGCTCGTCGGCGTCGCGAAGAAGGAATCTTCCGAGACGTGGTCGGCCGCAGTCGGAACTACGGAAGTGTTGAAGTCGAAGGCGTAGCCGGCCAGCGTTACCGTCAGTTGCACCAGCGCCCCGGCCGGGACGTTTTTCACCATATAGATGCCGTCGGACTGCGTGGCGGCGCCGCTGGTATAAGTAACAGGGTAGGTCGTATTCGTCGGCATTCCGTTTATCAATTGCGTCGCCGTGACGGTCGCCCCGGGTAGAAACGTCGTCGGGCTGCTCTTCAGGGCGACACGGCCGAGGATCATCGCGGTTCCAGAGGTGTTGAGGGCGTTGTACTGGGCATTCGTGAGGAGCACAAAGGGCAAAAGAGCCTGGATATTGCTGTTCCAGTTCATGATTTTGCTCAGGACTGTCTGATAGCCCGTCGGCGCCCCCACGCGCAGGAAGAAGTTTGACGAGGCAGGAATGTTATTCAGGCTAAAGGCGCCGCTGCCATCGGGGGTGGCCGTATTGATCGGCGTCATACTGCCAGGGAAATAAGCTCCGACATCTGCCCCGGAAACCGGCGCCATGTTGGTTGTATTCGGCCAGTCGGGCGCGCCCATCACCCAGCCGTTGAAAGAAATCATCGAGGGCGCCGTTCCGCTGTAGGTGAAGTAGCCCTGCCTCTGGGAGGTGTTCCCTCCATTGTCACCGGCGCTGATCACATATCGGTAGGTATGGCCGCTGATCAGAGGTCCGCCGTAGAGAACGCTCGTCTGCGTCGAGCCGAGATCGTACTTGGACCAGACTTGGTTGCCGACCGTGACATCGTCCACAAAAATACCATACCAACTTACGGATGACGCGCCGGGCCATGTCCAGGAGATCGTCGGCGCGGCCGTCACTGTCGGCGCGCTGCCGGCCGCCGAAGCATAGGTTGGAGAGGTCACCGAGACGAAATCGGTCATATAGCCGGTGATTGGCCTGTCCATCACAACCGTGCCCGTGCCATCCTTTTTGGTCGCGATAATGCGGTAGGTGGGGTAAACTGTCGGCGATGTAGCGCCCAGAGAAACAGGCGGCTGCAGCCACCACTGGTTGTTGCCGTAAACCAGATTCGTTCGGGCAAGGTAGCCCAGAGTCCCTGAGGCAATATTAACACTCTCTGCGGTAACGCCTGAATAGAGATTCATCACCGGATCGTCCACAAAAACCAGGGCACTGTAGCCCATCCCTTCCTCATGATTGGAAAAGGCGTGGAAGGGATCAGAACCGCCGCTGGCAGATTCGGCTCTCAGCGCTACGTAGGGGAACAGACCGGGGAACCCCACATACGGGAAACCTGCCGGCGGTTGGGAAGCGGCGAAGCCGAAATTGTCCGTACCGACAACGATCCAGCTCACGCCCTTATCAAGACTGTAATCGAAAATCATGCTGTTGCCGCCCGCCGCCGGATCCAGGCAGCGAATTCGCAGCACAATTACCCCAACCGCAGGGTCAAACCCGTTGACGATGGCGTTCACCGGCCCCCAAATAGTCGCATCTTGCAAATCGTCGTAGAGCTCGGCCCTCAGGTTAAGACTTCTCCCCCCCTCCGCAGTAGGGACCCAGGAGGCGCTGAATTCCGGATGAGGCCCGCCGGTCATGCTGCCGAAACCGACAGAGGCGGCATAAACCTTTGCGGGGTCGGTCATGCCGGCAAAGTTTGTCAATACAGCGGCGTATTCCCACTGGGGGACTGGAGGGGCGCTGGAAACTGTCGTGGTGTTGATGATCAATCCGCCTTCCGCCGCAGAGGTCAGCGTGGCTCTTTTGTTCGTCGTGTTCAGGGTCGCGGAGATATCGTTCGAGGGATCAGGGTAGGGCTCGAAGGTGTAAGTCAGGCCGCCTTCGACAGAGGGGGTCTGCAACACACCCGCACCCTCGGCGCCACCAAGCGCCGAAGGAATGTAAATGGTGTTGCCGCTTATCGACCCTCCGGTGAAATTGTAGCTGATCACCCTTCTGGTCGTAGTCGGATTCATGTAATCCTTGTAGTAGAGCCCCTTCACATCCACCGAGAAGGCCGCCGCGGTGTTCAATACCCCCCCGAGCAGCAGCGATGAAATAACCACTGCCGCGAGCGTAGCCGCTTTCATGAAATTTTTCCGGTACATATCTGCCTCCTTCAATCCTTTCCGTCTGCCGATCACTATTATTGTTAACTAAAATAAGTTCATATCGGGAATGCCAATAAATGCTTAAAATTGCCTTGTTGATTCAAGGGCCTAAAAAGCGCAGAAACGTTCAGACAGAGCCCTTTTCCCTTTTGGGTGGATTCTAATCACAGGCCAAACGGAAAGCAAGCCTTTTCTTGCTGATTACGGGAAAATGGGGACATAATACAATTAATCTGAACAAATAGTATTATGTCCCTCTTTTTTATACTACTGGCGCAGGGCAGCGGAGCGCTGGAGGATGTAGAGCAACTCCTGCAGGCCTGCCTGCCCATCGTTGTTTACATCCGTTCTGAAGAGTCGGTAGTATGGGCTCATGTTGGTCGGGTTCTCGCCAGCCAGAAGCCTCAGGGCAACAATGGCGTCGGCAAGATCAACCCCGCCGTCGCCGTTCAAGTCGCCTTTAGCCATGAACATATCGCTTTTGATCGCCACACCCATTTGCCGGTGCGTCGGGCCGGTAATCGTAAAGATAAGCATATTCCCATTGTCGCCGATTGCCCCCGTTAATCCCTCCTGCACATAAAAACCGTTCAGGGAGCCGTCCCAACTTACCGTACCGAGGCTGACTGACTCATCTTTATATCTGATATCGCCATTTTCCGAATGTTTACTGCGTATCTGGCAATCCCCCGCGCCGTTGCAGGCCAAAACTCCAAATTCGGAAAACACGACACCGCCTTCATCCCCGAATGACGAAAACACCCAGTTCCCCTGGAGGTCGGCATTCGAGTAGCCCTTGTCCCCCTTCTTGACGCCGACCAGCGCCATAAAGTCATCCCCGAAATCGGGATAAAACTTCGTCGGATTCGCAACCACCAGAGCCTTTCCCCCCGCGCCCACGTAACCCATATCCACCAAAGTGTTCGCGTCAGGGCCTAACCTCAGGACGCCAGGCGACTGTATATCGTAACTCATGGAAGTGGAAGTGGTTTCCTGGAAGTATCCGCCGACGCAGATATTGCCGTTGCAGGCAAGCTTTGCGGCTCCAGTCAGCGTCCCGTTGCCGTCGCCTCTTGAAACCTCTGTACTGACCCTGTTTTTCCCTTTATCGTAGCCTTTTGAGTCATACTCGTAGCCCACCACATAATAGTCGCCACTGACATCCGCCTTGGTGTAACTCTTCGCGGCATCAAGCTTTACCCCGACGGCCAATCCCCTTTCCGCGGCGCCCGTAAGATCGGCAAGAAACGCATTCTGGTCATTGGAAGAGGCAAACAGCGCTTTATTAGCAACAAAGAGCAGCTCGGGCGAAAGTTTGGCAAAAGGAAGGTCAGAGGTATCTGAAGATTGGCAATAATGACTGTCTGGACAAATATCAGCGCTTTCCTTATACACATTGTGAATCTTATCGCTCTGGAATTCCGCCGTGCCCAGTTCCGTTTTCCAGTTATACCAGTTGCTCGGGTATGTTGCGTTGCCTAACATCACGTAGCCGTAGAGGTTTCCAGTCCCCCACTGCGTCACCGTAAAGGTCTGCCCGGCAATCGTGATCGTTCCGGTGCGGGATGCGCCATCCGGATTCGCATCGACCGCATAGCTCACCGTGCCATTTCCCGTTCCCGTTGCATTGGTTATGCGCAACCAAGGTGAGTCGCTCGTTGCCGCCCAGACAAACCCCTGATCGTTGACGCTAAACTGGATGCTGCCCGCCCCCCCCTGCGGCGAAGTGAAGTATTTGCTGGCCGGCGCAGGCAGGGTTACCTTTGCGCCACTCGGCTGCGGCATGAGAAAATAATAGATGTCGCTCGTCGTTTTGTCCGCCTCAAATGTAACCGGCGCGGCGCTGTCCATAGTCGCGGCATTCGGCCACCACTGGGGTTTTGCGGAATCCATGCCGGGGGAAACGCTGCCGGGGGCAAAGAGAATTTTGTAGCTCCCAGACGGGATGTTCCCGACGAGAACCGGCTTGTTGCCCATATGCATCGTCCAGATTTCTTTGGTAAACTTCAACTGATTGTCTGAAGCGCCGTAGAAATAGATTTTGAACATTTCGGCAAAAGCGTTTGAATCGAGGCTCCTGATGAAGAAGGCAAGAAGCCCCGTCGCGGGATCATTAACCGTTGTCAGCGGCACAACCGCAGATGCCTTACCGCTGGCAGTTGATGCGTGAAGAAGCGCCGTGCCGATATCCGCCGGCAGGTTCAGCAGGTTGAAGGTCAAGGTAACAGACTTATTATCTGAAGAATAGATACCTTTATCCAGGAAATCCATCTGGAAGTTCCCCAACCCCGACGTGTCGTACCCAATCCAGCCAATTGCGGCCGACCCGGAGGCGTAGAAGGTTATCGGGTCGGTCCGGTTGTTGTAAACCGTGTTGACGCCGACTAAGGACGCCGCGCCCGTCGGGGCCGTCAAGCCGATGCTCGTGATATATGAATCAGTCGAAAAACTCACCGTAATCGGCAGAGCGGCCGTATAACCGTCCGGGGTCGTCGCCCGGAGTTTCGTGCCGCCGTTTTCCTGGGCGTAGATTTCGTACCCCCAGAAGCGCTTGTAAATTCCCAGGATCGGGGCAGAGGCGGAATCCTCCGTCAACACCACCCCGTTGTCGCCAAAGTCGCTGGAAAAAATTTGACCGTCGGAGCCGATCACGTCGGTATAGATCAAGAGCTGGCCCTGAGCTGATGCGGTTTTGGGGTGCTCAGCGTCATAGTCAACCCGGGTGGACGCATAAGTGACCGAGTCATAAATCATCTCGTAAAACTTGATGTTGGTTACTGTAACCACCTGGAGCTTCAGCGTCCCGGCAGGGATGCTCTGAGCGCCGTTTACGGCCACAATATCCGCCGTGTAGTTGCCGGCGGCAAGATTCCCGGTGGCGATCCGCAAAATAGCGCCGCCCGGACTCTTGATCGGAACAAGAGCAAAGGAAGTTTTGTCTGAGAGGGTCTCGGCGTCGCCTCCCTGTAACCTCAAGGTAATGCCGTCTGTCGTCGTAAAATGATTGAAGAAGGAGGTTTTGATCAGAAACTCCGCCTGCTGTCCCTGGATTACCTTCGCGCTGTAGGTCACAAGCTCGACGTTGAAGCAGGGGGAAGTCACCGTGAAGGTCTGCGAGGGGTTGCTCTCCACCCCGTCGGCAATGACAATCACATTGCCGCTGTGCGCCGGGGCGACAGGGGTAACGGAAATGGATGTATCCGACCAGGAGTTTACCGTCACGGAAACGCCGCCTATTGCAACCTTGCCCGCCGTTGTCCCGAAGTTCACGCCGGTAATCGTCAACGCCGTGCCGTAGGGGCCGCTCGTTGCGGAAATTGTGGATAAAGCGGGTATTGTGCCGGATGTCAGGCCGTCTGCCGACAGCGCGACATCATCTACATGGAATTCGCCGTCGCCCTCCTTGACGATTTCTAATTTCACGAGCTTGGAGGCAGAACCGTCGAATGGATAGCTGGCCGATACAGTGGATGCAGCGGGATCAATCGAAATATCTGAATTCAAAGGGTTGTAAACCTTTACCCTGTGGAAGGCGCCTGTATTATCCACGTAGGTAAGGTAAAAAGCCACCGTGTTCTGGTATGGCGGAGAATAGACCTGCCACAGCCTCGCCTGAAGGGTTACTTGCTTCTCCGCAATCCCCGTGACGTTGAGGTTCTGATTGAGGTTCTGATAGAGAATCGTCCCTTTGAAGGAATAACTGACAGGATGCAGACTCACCCCGGAACCGTCAGCAAGAAGCGGCGTCCACGGCGGCGTCCCGGTCTGAAGCGCCGGATTGACGATCCAGCCGTTCAGGCTGCCGTTGAAACTGCCGTTCTGCAACAGGTTGTCCGAGGCGACCGCGTTCGTCATCGCCCCTCCCAGCAGGACGACGCACAGCGCCGCAAACGTTAGCACCGCCGCTTTCGTGAATTTTGTCGCGTACATATCTTCCTCCTTCATTACCTTCGCCCATGCCTGATCGCCGGCTGCACTGTTTTATTCAAGTTACAAAGAATTTGGTTAACATCTTGACAGAACTGCAAATAAATTGGGACGCATCCGATCTAAGGCGGGCGTGCGCCCGCAACCCACTTTTCCAAAGTTGCTGTTTCAAATTTGTTGTTCAACATGTTAATTTATGGGCATTTTTCACTCTTCATAAAATTTCTCGTGTTTTTTAATGCAGGTGCTCGGCTTTAAGTCACTAAACCAGATGAAGATGCCCCTTTGGGCTGGATTTTATCCATGAGCAGGCGGGAAAGCAAGTCTTTTCATTCAAAACTGTGACGCATTTCACAAGCAGGAAAAATGGGGACATAATACAATTTCATTTGACTTTCCTTGCCACTGCGCTATTATGCACCCATGGCTCGCTTATCACGCATCGTTGTTCCCGACTTTCCGCACCACGTCATGCAGCGCGGCGTTCGCTCGATGACTGTCTTCAATAATGACGACGACCGACGCCGCTATATAGCCCTTCTGGCTGAGCAATGCCAACGCTTTCGTGTCGAAATTCTCGCCTGGTGCCTGATGACCAACCATGTCCACTTCATTGCGACTCCCCATCAGGAAACCGCCCTCGCGAGGGCTTTTGGCGAGGCGCACCGGCGCTACACCCGGGGAAAGAATTTACACGACAACACACGCGGTTATCTTTTTCAGGGACGATTCAGCTCCGTCGTCCTCGATGAACGTCACCTGCTTGCGGCGGCCCGGTATGTAGAGCTTAATCCCGTCCGCGCCGCAATGATAGACCTTGCCTGGAATTATCCCTGGTCAAGCGCCGCTTTTCACATGGGGCTGCGCGATGACGACCCGCTGGTCGAAGACCGGAGTCTGCTGGGCCTGGTCACAGACTGGAAGGAATTCCTCGCCGGCGACAACAACCGCGATACCAACTCCCTTCGCGCCGCCACCAGAACAGGACGGCCGGTCGGCGATATCGTCTTTTTTCAAAGACTTGCAGCAATCACCGGAAAAGACATCGCGCCCGTCCGGCGGGGAAGACCGGCAAAAAAGAAATAGTATTATGTCCCTCTTTTACGAACCATCGGTTGCGGGTCAGGTGAAAAGGGAGAATGTCAATACGTCTGCTGTACTCCGCTAATAGAGGACCGGGTGATGGTGAATGTGTCGGAGTTCTCGATCTGCTTGACAACCCCAACACCCTTTCCCAGCCAGTAATACACAGTGTCTCCGGAAACATACTGCTGTAATTCAACAATATACCCATCGAGACGCATCGAAACCTTCGCACAATCCTTCAAGACCTTGGTTGCCGTTTGGACGTCCTCGATTCCCAAAACGGTCGTCGTGGATGTAACGTTGACAGTAAAGAGATATCCGGAAACATTCATAGAGTATGAGGAATTGGATACCTGTTCCTTGCCGATTTCTGTGTTGTTCAACATGAGCAGCAGGGGGGGAGTGAAATACACGTCGCCGGTATAGTCTGGATCTACGATGTATTGGCCGTAGAGTCTAATGCCGTTGGCGTCGGACGTATAGTACTCTTTTTCGCCGTCCCAATAGGTTATCTCTTTTGTCGAAACCCCGCCGATAGATTTCGGCCCGGTTATTGAAGTCCGAGCAGTATTGCCCGTGGATGTCTGCCTGTACTCCATCCAATCCCCGATGTTCAATGGAAAATACTCAAGGGCTGAAATTGCCAGTGCATTGACTGTGATAGTGACGGTTTCGCTGTCTGATCCGCCCCTGCCGTCTAAAACCGTGAACATCACCTCATAGGTTCCGGTAGATTCAGGCGTCCAGGTAAAGGTCCTTGTATCGGCATAGAACGTTGCGCCATAAGGCAGACTATAAGCATAATAAGTGAGCGGGGCGTCTCCGTCCGGATCGGTGGCCGTTGTCGTAAACGATACAAGTGAACCTTGATTAACGGTTTTGTTGCCGATTGGATTCAAAACAGGCATCCGGTTGACGTCAATCACCGTTATGGCAATGGAGAATAAAGCGGATCCCCCGTAATCATCGCTGACACGGAACGTGACCGGATAAACCCCGTCCTGGTTGTATGCGGGCGTCCAGGTGAAGGCGCCGGTGTTTGGGTTTAATTGCGCGCCGGCCGGCATGCCATCGGCCATATATGTCATGGAATCCCTGTCCTCGTCGGTTGCTGTCACATTGAAACTCAGCAAGGCCCCTTCATAGGCTATTTGATCGCCGACGGAATTCATTACCGGCTCATGGTTGTTCCGCAGCCGGGCGGCGCATTGAAGGGCATAGAGGGCCTCCGCCAACCCGATCTTCTGATCTCCGTTGACATCGGCCTCGCGGACAATCGTTTTACCCGATATGTTCATCCCGGCAACAATTTGAAGCCCCAGAATCGCATCGGCCAGGTTCACGAACTTGTCATTGTTGATGTCTCCGGGTGCGGAAAGGTTCATCTCTCCAGTCACCTTAATCGTCACCGCCGGCGAACTGCTGACATGCCCGTTTGACGTCGCAGCGTAAAACCTGATCGTGTAATCACCGCTGATCCGAAAGTCCGAATAGATTCCCTCAAATTTCCTGGCAGTCTGTGTGGCCACCAGCTTCACGATCGGCATGGCCACATCCGGGCTCTGAAAATCATCGCTCGCCGTGGGAACCTCATAATTGGGCGGCATGATCACCGCCCATACCGACGTTACCCGATCCAGGCTCGACAAAGTGGCAGAAAGCGTCAGAAGCGTGCCGGCCTGAATCACCGAAGATAGAGTCTGATTGATAATCCCCGGATACAGACCGGCAACGGCGAACTCACCTCCCAGATAGGTT
>Ga0334722_10007047_pt1 | contig 10976 bp, 12 predicted proteins | sample C3_bottom_MG_FD_207210 | JGI IMG/M metagenome (GOLD analysis project Ga0334722, IMG submission 207210) | Sediment microbial communities from Yellowstone Lake, YNP, Wyoming, USA - C3_bottom | ecosystem: Environmental > Aquatic > Freshwater > Lake > Sediment | place: USA: Wyoming | collected...
AAAGTCAGGTCGGTGGACAGGATGACAGGCGCGTGATCTTTGTCTGTCTTAGCATGGACGATGATGGCCGGGAAACGCCATCTTTTTCGGAGTTCTTTTGGCTCTACAGGAGTTGATTTAAGCGCATTTTCCTCCGTCGCTGACTGATGAGGCTCCGGCACAGCCGGCTGTTCAGGGGGATTGGGTAGAGACGTCTCAGCCTCGGGCTTAGCCTCAAGTTCAGGTTCAAGGGGATGTACCGCTGGTTCTTCGGCCTCAGGTTGAGGTGCAGCAACTGTTTTTTGTTGGGTTGCCGGGCTGGAAGCAATTTGCTCCGGGGCCTTACCACGCAAAACCAAAAACAGAATCAAGGCAAGACCCGGAATTACAACAGCAGCAAGGCGAAACGGAAGAGGAATCGTCCGGAGACGGGCAAAAATGGCGTTAAGAAGACCGGCAAGTCTGCCAGGAGAGTAGTCAGCGACCGGCTTTGTCTTATCAGCTTCCTCAACCGGTATAGAGAGGATGGTGGCTTCAGTGGCTTCATCGGGGAGAAAAAATGCCGTGTTTGTCTCTTCGCTTGGGGTGGCCATGAAGTCTTCGGCCTCAAACGCTTCCCCCCAATCATCACCAATACCACTGTTAAAGATTGTTTCCTGGCCGGTACCCTTAGCCTCTTGCTCCGGTTGGTCAACCATGGATGGTATCAGACTAACACCTTGTTAATTTTTTCGCCAAGCGTATCAGCCGTGAATGGTTTAACGATATATTGACTAACTTTAGCCTTGACTGCCAGAATGATATTGTCCTGTTGCGCCTCAGCAGTAACCATAATGAACGGAATTTTAGCCCACTCCGGATTGGCCCTCACATTTTTCAAAAGATCAAGCCCTGTCATTTTCGGCATATTCCAGTCCGAAATAATCAAACCAATTTTTTCTTGTTTGAGGACGGTCATGGCCGTGGTGCCGTCATCTGCTTCGATGATGGATTTGTAGCCAAGCTGTGTGAGGATATTTTTGACAATCCTCCGCATGGTGGCAAAATCATCAACAACAAGAACTTTAATATTGGTATCCGGCATTATATTTCCTCGATTCCTAAAATAATCGGTATGTGCAGATGTGTGGTGCTATTATGCGGTCTCGTTGTTGACGCCATAATTTTTGGTGTCAACAACGAGACCGCATAATCAATGAAATATACCCGTTATCCCCTTCACAAGTAGTTGCACTTGAGCATAAGATACCTTTCATCATATATAAAAAGCAGAAACAAAATCAACGATTTTTTGCACATAGAAAAATTAAGATAGATAACAGGTAACTACCTAGGTTGGTTAGGCCGTTAGGCTGTAGGCTGTTAGGTAAAAAATAGTCGAAGTTAAAGAGCTCAGCGGGCCTAATCTAGTAATTTTCAGCCACTAACAGACTAAACGCCTACAGACTATCTACTTGAGTAGTTACGATAGCAGGAACAAAAGGTTGGAAGAAAGACGCATTTCTGTAATGGGAGTAACTATGGTTAAGACATCGCCTTCTTAAGTTTAGCCCGCAAACGCATTACCGCCTTGCTGTGCATTTGGGAGATGCGGGACTCAGTGTAATCCAGAACCAAACCGATTTCCTTCATTGTCAGTTCCTCAAAATAATAAAGGGAAACGACCAATTTTTCTTTTTCGGGCAATTCGGTGATGGACTGAGCCACCAAGCCTCGTATTTGTGCAAAACTTAAGGCCGAGAACGGATCAACGCTGGTTTGCTCAAGCAGATCTTCAAAGTTGGAGCCCCGCATCTCGGGAGAGTTCTGTTTAAGCAGCTCAATATCCATGAAGGTAATCGCCTTGGTCTCGTCCAGCAAGGCATGGAATTCAGCGAGAGAAATCCCCAAGTGCTTTGCCATTTCTTCATCGGTCGCCGATCGCCCCAGCTTTTGCTCCATGGCGCTATAGGCGTTTTCAAGTTGGCTGCTCTTGCCTCGCACCGAGCGCGGCACCCAATCCAAGGCTCGGAGTTCATCCAACATGGCGCCTTTTATCCGGAACTCTGCGTATGTCTTAAATTGAACATTCTTGTCAAGGTCAAACTTGTCGATAGCATCAATCAGGCCAATAATCCCTGAACTGATCAGATCGTCGAGCGCGACATGCGAGGGCAGACGTGAGGCAAGACGGGTAGCGATGTACTTGATAAGCGGGGTATAGGTCAGAATCAACTCATCACGCTTCTGGGCCGTGAGTTGCCCTGAACCATTGAAAAACGTCCGAGTGTAATCCTTAAATTTTTGTGGATGGGGTTTGGTCATGGCTTACGAGAACTGGGGCCAGAAAAATTTTATATTACCATCGGTAGTGAGCGCCGGCCTGCTGGTGCAAAATTGCCGAGCAATCTTGATAATCATCTGACTTGCAGCGGCCTCCGGGAATAAATCGGTGATCAGACGTTGACTCCGTACCGCCTGTATCAGCTTTTTATCATAAGGAATGTGGCCAAGAAAGTCCAGAGAAAGTGTGCCAAGAAATTGGTCGCAGACTAGGCTTATCTGGCGAAAAACAGCAAGGGCCTCCCTCTCGGACTCCGCCTGATTCACGACTATCGAAAAACGTTTGACATCATGCCGGGTTGACAAGACTTTGATCAAGGCGTAAGCGTCAGTTAACGACGTAGGCTCCGGAGTTAACAGGACAATGCGCTCCTGGGCGGCCAAGTTGAAATAGATGACGTTTTCGTTGATGCCGGCGGCAGTATCGATCAGCATGACATCAAGCTGCTGGTTCAACTCTTCCATCTCGGAGAGGAAGTAAAGTTTTTGATTTTCAGTGAGATTGGCCAATTCCATAATTCCGGAGCTGCCTGGCAGGATCAGGATCCCGCCAGGCCCGGTGATCATGACTTCCTGAAGCGATTTCTCGCCGGTGAACATGTGGTGGAGATTGAATTTCGGTGTCATCCCCAAGAGCACATCGACATTTGCCAAATTCAGATCGGCATCAAGAACCAGAACCTTTTTCCCAAGCTTAGCCAAGGCATAGGCCATATTCACGGTGAGGTTGGACTTACCAACTCCGCCCTTGCCGCTGGTGATGCAGACCACCCGGGGCTGAGCGCCATGGACACTGGTTCCCGGTTGATGTGCAGTTGGGCGCATCATTTTTCTTAGGGTATCGGCTTGCGTCATTTTTTCCTCACTAATTCCAAGATAACTATTCAGAAGACAGGATTCAGGAGTTCAGGATTCAGAATCTCAGTTATACTTTTTCGATAGGAGTATGGAATCACAAGACAAAAGGATCGGAAAACAAGCACCGATTTCGGCCTTCTCCTACTGACTCCTAAATTCTGTCTTCTGACTCCTGGGCAGTTACTATTTATCACTGAAATTTGGCCGCCAAGTAAGGTGCTGCGGCATCCCAGCCTTGTTTAAACAGGGTATCGAGAAAACCTTTGGAAGCCACTAAAAAATCTTCCGGAACCCGCTGCCCTGTCGAAAGATACGAAACCGGTAGCGAGGAGGCCACCACCTGCTGACAGAGACCGGCGTAGGCGCGAGTTTCGTCCAGTTTGGTCAAGATCAAACTGGCGACTGGCAACGCACCATACGCGCTGACAATGGCCTTCAGGTCTTCTTTCTTGGTGGTGGCGCTTAGCACCAAATGCGACTCGATGCCGGGACAAGGACCAAACCAGTTCTGCAATTCCTGAATATGGGCCTCGTCATAAGGACTCTTGCCGGCGGTATCGATAATAACCACATCCTTATCCTTGAGACGGGCCAGGGCTTTGGTCAAATCAGGCTTGCGAAGAACAATCTCACAGGGTAGCCGCATAATTTGGGCATAGGTGCGAAGCTGGTCTGTCGCGCCAATCCGGTAACAATCCATGGAAAGAAGGGCCACCCGAAGACCTTGGCGCAAGGTATACATGGCTGCCATTTTAGCGGCGGTGGTGGTCTTGCCGACTCCGGTTGCGCCGACCAAGGCGACAAGCACCGGGCACTTATCCTTGCCGCCGTTCTGCTTGGCAATCTGAATTTTGTCAACGATCTGATCCCGCCATTGTCTGACTTCATTGGGATCGGCCCGCTTGGCCTTGTCCCTGGTCTTAGACTGACCAGACCGGATATCTTCTGGCTGATAGCTCTTGGGAGAAGGTTTGTCGATTACGCCCTCGCGCATCAGATTGGCAAACTGAATCCGCAGGTCATGAGACTCCAAATGCGGCGGTTTCAAAGCCAATGGAGCCTCTACGGCGACCTTGATCGATTCAGGGAGGGCGTTATCGGTAGAGGTTTTGCGACGTACGGTCTGGTAGCCATAGGCAGGGGCGCCGAGAGTGGCATCGACCTTTTCCGCCGCTAGGATCTCGTCCAGGTCGTAATCCATAGCCGCCACCACTTCAATCCGCGACCTGCCGCCCTTTTCCTCCGAGGGAAGAGAGCGCGTCGCAAGGATGACGGCGTCTTCCCCCAACTCCCTTTTCACCATGGCCATGGCGCTTTGTGTGTCTTTTGCTTCAAATCGTTTAATGCGCATTTTTCTTATTGTCGGTTATCGGTTATCGGCTAAAAATCGTTTGCTTTTCCATACTATGCACGCTTAGAAATTGCGTTCATTGTACCCTTCTTCCTGGCGTACCTAATTTTTTGCATTCACCTCAATCGTCCCCATGGAGCGTATTTGGATCTGGTTAGGCAACTCATTATTCGATAGCACAATAACCTGGGGCATAAAGCGCTCAAGTAAGTGGCGCAGGTGACGGCGGATCACCGGGGTACAGAGAATGACGGGCTGATACCCATCATTAGTCACTTTCTCGACCAGGGTCTGGGTCGCTTCGATGACCCGCTGCGCCAAATTGGGTTCCATATTCAGATAGACCCCTTGATCGCTTTTCTGGATGGACTCACGGATAAAATCCTCAATCTTATGGGCGAGTGTCAACACCGACAGCCGTCCATCCTCGTCGGTCAGACCGCTAACGATAGAACGCGCCAATTTCTGACGAACGTACTCGGTTAAAATTGAGGTATCCTTGCTCATGGGCGCGTAGTCGGCCAGGGTCTCGCAGATGGTCAACAAATCCCGGATGGAGACCCTCTCCCGCAGCAAATTTTGCAAGACCTTCTGCAGGGATCCTAGAGGCAGAACATTAGGGATCAACTCCTCAACGACTTTGGGGTGGGTCTTGGCCAAATTATCCAGCAACTTCTGGGTGTCCTGACGACCAAGGAGTTCATCGGCATGGGTGCGCAGCACCTCAGTCAAATGGGTAGCGATGACGGTTGAGGGATCCACCACGGTGTAGCCGGCCAACTGCGCCTCGTCCTTCTTATCTTCGGTGATCCAGAGGGCCGGCAAACCAAAGGCCGGCTCCTTGGTGGGAATGCCGTCGATCTGGCGTTTGGCAGTGCCGGAATCCATTGCCAGTTGGTAGCCCATCATCACCTCTCCCCTGGCAATGTCGTTTCCCTTCATGAGCAAGACATATTCATCGGGTTTGATCTGCAGGTTATCACGCACATGGAGCGATGGCACCACCAAGCCCATGTCGAGGGCAAACTGCCTTCTGATGCCACGGATTCGCTCCAAGAGATCCCCCTTCTGGTTTTCATCCACCAGGGGGATAAGCCCGTAGCCGACTTCAAGTTGCAGAATGTCGAGTGGCAAGAGTGCGTCCACCGTTTCCGGCGAGCCGGGGAGAGGCCCCTCCACCTTTTTTTCGGATGCCTTGGCGGCGGAGGCCGCGACCTGGGCCTTTTGTTGAAAGGTGAAGTAAGAGATCGTCCCCATGAGTATGGCCAGCACCAGAAACGGTACATGGGGTAGTCCTGGCACCAACCCGAAGAGCCCGATAATGGCGGCAGACATCCCCAAGGCCTGTGGCTGCATACCGAATTGCTTGGCAAGCTCTGCCCCCATACTCATGTCTGAGGCGGCCCGACTGACGATAATACCGGCAGCGGTGGAGATGATCAACGCCGGAATCTGGGAGACCAGGCCGTCGCCGATGGTGAGCATGGTATAGGTCTGCAGGGCATTGAAGATGTCCATCTTCTTGAGGACCGCCCCGATGAACAGGCCACCCATGATATTGACGACCATGATGATGATACTGGCAATGGCCTCACCGCGGACGAACTTGGCCGAACCGTCCATGGCCCCGTAAAACTCCGCCTCTTGGGAGATAGCGGCGCGCCTGCTCTTAGCCTTCTCTTCATCGATCAGACCGGCGTTGAGATCGGCATCAATGGCCATCTGTTTACCGGGCATGGCGTCCAAGGTGAAACGGGCGGCCACCTCGGCGATACGACCAGAACCTTTGGTAATAACGATAAAATTGATCAGCACCATGATCAAAAAGATGATCAATCCCACCGTGTAGTTACCACTCACCACGAAATTGCCGAAGGAGTTGATGACCTGACCAACAGAGCCGGTACCCTCATGGCCATGCAACAGGATCAGACGGGTAGAGGCGATATTGAGCGCCAAGCGGAACAGGGTGGTAAGTAGGAGAATAGAGGGAAACGACGAGAAGTCCAAGGGGTTGGTGTTGTACATCGCCATCAGCAGGATAACCAGGCCCGAGGTGATGCTGACCGACAGCAGGAGGTCCAGCAGAAAGGTGGGCAACGGCACGATCATCACCATCAAGATAGCGACCACCCCGATGGCGACAACCATACTGGATGCATCGAAATTGAGGGACTTGAAGCCGCTGATGGTTTCGGTTTGTTCTGCCATGGTTAATTGGGGGTCTCGCCCCTACATCTTTTTCTTGCGACTGCCGAAGACATAGGCCAAGATCTCGGCCACCGCCTGGAAGAGATCCTCGGGTATCGGCCCGTTGATCGCAACGGTTTTATACAGGGCCTGGGCCAAGGGTTTGTTTTCCACCAGGGGCACGTTGTTTTCGGCAGCGATCTCCCTGATCCTCTGGGCAATGACCCCGGCGCCCTTGGCAACCACCAGGGGTGCTGCCATGGAAACGCTCTCGTAGCGAAGGGCGATGGCAAGCCTGGTGGGGTTGGTGATGACCACGTCCGCCTTGGGCACCTCGCTCATCATCCGTTGGCGGGCCATCTGCATCTGAATGGAGCGGATACGACCCTTGACCTGGGGGTCGCCTTCCGTCATCTTGGCCTCTTCCTTCAGCTCCTGCTTGGTCATTTTCATCTTTTTCATGAACTGCCAACGCTGGAAGCTATAGTCAATGATGGCGAGGATAGCGATGACCAAAGCGCATTTCAAAAAGATCCAGAAGGCCGTCCGCCCGGCAAAGGCCATGATCTGATACGGCTCCTTGTCCATTAACGGCATGAATTCCGGCAACGCCTTATAGGCTTCGGAAAAGGCAACATAGCCGATCAGTCCGATTTTCAGCAACGATTTAATCAGATCGGCTAAGGCCTGCATGGAAAACTTGCGGGCAAATCCGGAAATGGGGTCGATTTTTTGAAGATCAGGCATGATCTTCTCGGTTGAAAAGATAACGCCGACCTGAGCGTAATTCGCCAGCAAGGCTGTCAGAAACACCGCCACCAGCACTGGCCCGCACACCAAGGCCATGGCAAGCATACCTTCTTGGGTCAAACTGAACAAGGTATCGGGGAGAAGGCGAATCGTATCGGCATTGGCCAGGTAATGGGCGGTAAGCTGCATCAGGGTCTGAACCATGAAATGCTGGGTCAGATAGAGGGCCATCAGGCTGGCAAGCAAAACTGCCGCCGACGGCACCTCAATGCTTTTTGTGACATCGCCCTTATTCCTCGCCTCCTGCAGACGTCGCGAGGTCGGGTCTTCAGTCTTTTCCTGGCCACTTGACTCGTCGGCCATCCCCTACCCTCCGTAAACGTTTAGCAGCACCGCATCTGCTTTGTCATAGGCCTGCTCACATAGGCGGGCTATAGCTCGCAGGCCTATTTCAAGTTTATACCCCCTTGCGGGGTACATCTGCGGCACTGCTAAACGTTTACATTTCAGAAATTGAGTCACGTTTTTTTCTTCCATGGCAAACGACTACTAACCTCCCATGCCGATGGCCAATTTGGTGAGATTTTGGCCCATCAGGTCGAAATTTTTAACCAGAAGCGACAGCAGATAGGGCAGCGACAGCCCAACGAAGAGAAAACCAGTGCCGATATTGAGTGGCATGGCGACCAGCATGATCGGCACCTGGGGCACGGTTTTCGCGACAATACCCATGGCGACATGGGACAAAAAGAGGGCGACAGCCGCTGGCGCCATGATCTGGATGCCTAAGACGAACATTTGTACGACCCCCTGCAACACCCCTTTCAGTGTGGCCTGGCCGAGAGAGATGCTACCCGGCGTCACCCAAACGAAGCTCTCCACCAGAGTCCGAAAGAAGAGATGATGACCGTTGATGCCAAGAAAGATCAAAATGGCCACGATATTCCAGAGGGTGCCGACCAAGGAAACCTGGGTGCCGAATTCCGGGTCCATGGTGCCGGCCATGCCCATGCCCATGGAGATACTGACCATTTGCCCCGCCAGATCCGTGGCATCGAAAACCAAGCGGGCAAAGAAAGCGAGGATGGCGCCAAAGGCAACTTCAACGGAAACGAAAGCGGCATAGCCGATGGCGGTCGTCGGCAAGAGACTGGCAGACACTTTGACCACCGGCAACAAGATGAGCGAGGTCGCCAGGATGAACAGGACTTTGACCTGGGTCGGGACAGCACTGGAACCAACAACTGGCATCAAAAAGAGCAACGGCCCGACCCTGGTCATGATGACCAGGAGGGTGAGGATATGATCGAGTGTCCAGTGCAGGAGGGCGGTATCAGTCATGAGAAGAATCAGGTTGTTTAGACTTTTAGTCTGTAGTCTGTTAGCAATAAACGACCGGGGAATGTGCTCAAAAATATGCCCCAGCTGTTTTTTATCGTTGCTGATCGACTAAACGCCTACAGACTATCCACCGAAGTGCTGTTAGCGGACCAAGTCCGGAAGTCGCATCAACAGATCATGGGTATAGTCATTTAATTTTATCATCATCCAGGAGGCGAAGAACAAGAGGGAAAACATTACCGCCACGATCTTCGGCACAAAGGTGATGGTCATCTCCTGAATTTGGGTAGTGGCCTGAAAAACAGCAATGGCCAGACCGACAACCAGGCCGACGATGAGCGGCGGCGCGGACAAGAGGAGAGTAATATTGACCGCTTCCTGGCCGAGGGTAATGGCTTCGAGTGCAGTCATCTCAGACTCCGTAGCTGTGAATCAGGGAGCCGACAATCAAGTTCCATCCATCCACCATGACAAAGAGGAGGAGCTTGAAGGGCATGGAGATCATGACCGGCGGCAGCATCATCATGCCCATGGCCAACAGGACGCTGGAGACCACCATGTCAATGACCAGAAAGGGCAGGAAGAGGACGAAACCAATCTCAAATGAGGTCTTCAGTTCGCTGATCATGAAGGCCGGCACCAGGATAGAGCTTGGCACCTCATCTTTGTTTTTAGGCTTGTCCAGCTTGGCGAGCGACAGAAAAAGGGCGAGATCCTTTTCCCGTGTCTGTTTGAACATAAAGGATCGGAGGGGCACCATACCGGTCTCGACCGCCTGCTCAAGCGAAATTTGCTCATCGACATAAGGCTTGATGGCAGTTTCGTTCATCTGCTTGAAGACAGGCGCCATGATAAACAGAGTGAGAAAGAGGGAGAGCCCGATGAGTGTCTGGTTAGGCGGCGTCGTCTGGGTTCCGAGCGCCTTTTTCAAGAAGGAAAAGGCTATGACCAGCCGGGTGAAACAGGTCATCATCATCAGAATGGCCGGAGCCATGGACAAGATCATAAAGACCAGCATGATTTCGATGAGGACTGAGACCTGCTTTGGGTTGGTGGTCTCGCCAAGACCAATCTGCATGGTTGGTAACTGCAGGGCAAAAGCGGGTGCCGTGGCCGTAAAGAGGATACCCAGGATAAGGCCAACCATCACGATTGACCTTACATTTCTCGCCGGAGAAAGCGATGGTGCGTTTATGGAATTCATGGCGACTCCTGTCGATCTTGATTACTGCCCACAGCCTGCCCACCCGGCTTGGCTGCCGCAGCCTGCCAAGATTTCATCGATTTATTCAACAGACCTGCAAAGGCTGAACCAGGCTTCACGGCGTTGCTCTGGTTGACAAGTGCGGCTTTCACCTCTGCTCCAAGGTCGGCCAACAGGTTGATGTTATGCTCGGTGATACCGAGGGCCAGGCACTTGTCGGCAATCTCGACGATAGCGATGTATTTCCTGGGGGCGACCATTCTGGTTTCGAGAACGGCGATTGCCGAACCGCCTCGGCTACGTCCCGAACCAATGCCAACACGCTTAATGAAATAGAGGAGCACCAGCATGAGCCCAACAACGACCAAGAGCGCGCCGAATACTTTCCCGATGGTTGAGATCAACGAAGTGGTTGCAGGCAGGGGGAAAGCGGCGGCAGGGTCTGGTTCAATGGCCAGACAGCAAACAGCTACACTTGCGAGACAGAAGGCAACGGCCCCCAAGTGCCAGCCCCTGATGCGAGGCGTCTTGCCTGCCATCTGGATCACGAGCGCCCCATATTCTTCACCCGGTCGGCCTGGCTGATAATTTCAGTAATGCGGACGCCGAAACGATCGTTGACTACGATGACCTCGCCTTTGCCAAGCAGTTTGTTGTTGACATAGATGTCGACCGTCTCGCCGGCATTTTTGGTGAGTTCGACCACCGAGCCCTGAGTGAGCTGAAGCATGTCGTTGATAATCAATCTGGTACGGCCCAGTTCAACGGTGACCTCAAGTGGGATGTCCAGCAGAAAGTCAAGATTTTGACTGCCTTCCTCGTCGGTGGCGCCGGCGCCAAGTTCCGTGAAGCTTGCGGCCTTGCCATCTTGTTCATTCAACGCCGCCGCCCAGTCATCGCCTGCGCCCGGGTTGTTGGTATTGTCAGACATTAGTATTCTCCTGGTTTGTGTATTTAGAATTGCTCGTTTCTTCGGCTTAA
>Ga0334722_10007048_pt1 | contig 10975 bp, 9 predicted proteins | sample C3_bottom_MG_FD_207210 | JGI IMG/M metagenome (GOLD analysis project Ga0334722, IMG submission 207210) | Sediment microbial communities from Yellowstone Lake, YNP, Wyoming, USA - C3_bottom | ecosystem: Environmental > Aquatic > Freshwater > Lake > Sediment | place: USA: Wyoming | collected...
AACAGGCAGAAATAACTTTGACTTTATGCCGAGGAGTCCGGCAATGACGGAAGCATAACCTCTTGTGAATGGTGTCAGGCGGAAAAGAAATAAAGCGAATCCTCCGCCTTTTGATATTATTCTGTTGAGACGGTTTAACATCTTTTCAGAGATGGGCAACCATTTGGGCTTTTTTCTGAGAATCGCTGCTCCGGCATAAAAAAACAGAAAATAGAGAATGCAGGTTCCTGTAACATCAGCACTCACAGCTGTAAGAATCAGAAAGGGGATGAATAGAAATCCTTTATAAGCCATATATCCTGAAAACATAAGAAGAAGCTCATTAGGAAACGGGTTTGGCATTCCTGTCTCCTGTAGAAAAATCAAGACAAAAATTGCCAGGTATCCATATTTTGTTATATAATAAACTAATTCTTCAGGCATGGTAAAAATCTGAAATTGTTGAATATATTCCCATCATTTTTCAAAATATACTGTATGTATATGAGGGCTGAAAACTATTCTGCAAATGAAAAAAAATTAAAAATCAATTCAGGTGTAAAAGAGTTCTGTTAAGGCAATTTATTTTTCTTTTAACAGCTATGTATCAATAATTTAATAATAGTTTATTCTGATTTGTCTATGATAATCTCCAATTCATCAATAAAACATTCCTGATTGCAACTTTTAAGCTTTTTAACCGTTAATCATTATTTATTAACAACTTTTTAACAAAAATATTTATGTGTTTGGAAAGAAAATTGTGACTTTTGCAGGCGGAAAATTGTTGTCATTTAAATGAAATGTGATGAGAGATTGGTATAAAAAGTTGAATATTACTACTTTGAGCGAGTCAAATATTAAATGGTCGACCTGGATATTATTTGTTTTTGCTTTTATTGATGCTTCGTTTTTCCCGCTGCCGGTATCGACATTCTTCCTTGTGCTTATGCTCTTTGACAGTTCCCGTTCATTCAGATATGTTTTATTTACAACTTTGGGAACACTTACCGGCGCATTTGCCGGCTATCTGGCAGGTTATTTAATGTTAGTACATTCCGGTGCAGAATCTTCACCATTTCTGCAATTTATGTTTAATCATATACCGGGATTTACGGAAGGATCGTATCATAAACTTCAGGCATTATTTTCAGGCAGCGGATTCTGGATATTGTTCGGTGCATCATTTACTCCTATCCCATTTGGTTTATTTTCCCTGGCGGCTGGTGCTTTTCAGATTAATATCCTGAGTTTCATTATCGCAACTATAGTCAGCCAGTTGCTGAAATTCTTACTGCTGGCTTATATTGCTATTAAAGTTGGTCCTGAAATTAAGATGATTTTTAAAGTAAATCTCAAGCCTATCCTTGTAATAGCCTCGGTTTGTATTGCAATAGCATTTTTGGTCACCCGGGCTGTATAGCAGATTAAAGCGTTTCCCTGTATAATATTTTACTTAGCATATAAGCAGGGATACCAGCGTCAGTAACATTTTTTTAATTATCCCGGTGCTTATCTTATTCATTCTTTAACAGCCATGTAACAACTGTGGAATAGTTTTGCAGCATAAATATGTAAAACTATGAACTCCACAATTCAGAATTCACAGAGAAGAAGCATTTCAAAAAATGACTTCATCGAGATTTCACTTACTGTCTTATTTGTATCCATTATCATTTTTTCCGCAGTAGTATTATTGGGGTTATGAATGATCGGCAGTCATATTGCATGCAAAGCAAATACCTTTTTTTCTATTTGAACACAGGAGGAGGACATCTGGCTCCTGCGAAAGCAGTTGCAGAAAAGATCAGGTCGAAGCGTAAAACAGATGTGGAAATTCTTCTTGCCGACGGACTTACTGGTTCAAAGCCATTTGTCAGAACCATCATTGAAAATGGATATAAGAGTGCAATAAACAAGGCAGTATGGACCTATGAGTTACTTTATGCCGTACATAAAATCAAAATTGTTGCAAAATTTACGGCATTTCTGGTTTCATACTTCATTAAGCCGGCAGCGGAAAAGCAAATTCTTCTGATCAAACCCGAAAAAATAGTAGTATTTCACTTTTTTCTCATAAAACCAGTTACTGAGATTATTGAGAAACATAATTTGAAAATCCCTGTCGTTATAGTGGTGACTGACCCATTTACTGCCCACCCCATATGGTTCTTGATGAAAAATCAGAAATTTATTGTTTTCAGTGAGATACTTAAAGAGAAATTCATAACTGAGGGAATAGACAGAGATAACTTAAAAGTATTCCCGTTTGTGCTTGACCGTAAATTTTCTCATAGGGCAAAGGAAGCAACTGATCAACGGATCCGGAAGAGACTGGGATTCAGCAGGGATTCCAGGATAATTCTCATAATGGGTGGTGGTGATGGAATGCCTCATGGAAAGAAAATAATTAAAAGTATTATAACCAGTAATCTTGATGCTGAAATTGCCGTAGTCTGCGGCAGAAATAAAAAAATGTACGACCATGTCACTGAGCTTCAGAAGAAGTCGGACTTAAATAATATTAAAGTATTTGGTTTTGTCGACTATGTACACTCGCTGATTCATATTTCAGATGTGGTTATAACAAAATGCGGTGCATCAACTTTTATGGAAATCCTTTTGATGGGAAAAGTTCCGCTTATAAATAATTACATATGGGAGCAGGAAAAGGGAAATATGGAGTTTATCTGTAAAGGTAATATGGGGATACTTGAGAAGAATACGAAACGCATTCCGGCAGTTATTAGCAGGCTCTTCAATGATACGGATTTCTACGAATCACTTTCTGGTAATATTAAAAAAGCTTCATTGCGTAATGGAGTGGGGCCTGTCTCAGACTATATTTTAAAACTTAACTAATTCCTGACAATAATGAATATTCTGGTAATCTCAGATTTACATATAGACACAGGTGACACATTCGGTGCTTTTCAATGGGATGAAACTGACTTTATCATGCAGATCGAAAGAATGCGTGATATGTATTCACTCGACAAAATAATTTTTAACGGTGATACATTTGAGCTACTGAAATACAGGTTTGAAGACATCAAAATGTCCAATCCGATATTAATGGATTATCTAAGGGACAAGGATTTTGTTTTCATAAAGGGGAATCACGACATTCTTATGGATTTTGGTGTCAAGGAATATCAGATTACCAATTCCCTGGGTCAGATAATCCATATTGAACACGGACATAATGCAGATTGGTTTGACGGGAGCAGGTTTGGTCATGCTGTGAGCAAATTCGGATTTTCACTTCTGAAGAAACTCTCGAATTCCAAACCGATGATGAATATCTATTTTAAAATTGTTGCTTTCGGCGATCAGATCAATCATATCCCTAAAAAGTACAACACGCTAAAATATCTGACCTATGCACTCCGGCTATTGAAGGAATATGATGTGGTAATACTTTCACATACTCATAAGCTTGAATCGCATCACACATATTATCTTAATAAGAAGAAGCGCTATCTGAATACAGGCTCATGTTCTCTGGGAAGATTTCAGGGTTTGGTAATTGATACTGAGACTCTTAAATATGAGCTCATAAAAGAGGTGAATGAATCGGTTAAGCATATGTATCAGATGCGTACTGCAATATAAAATGTTGACCGATATATTTCAAAAGTTGCAGCAACCTATTGGATATCAGATATAAATGAATGGATTTATTATCTGTCTACTATTTTTATCCAGATCCTGCTCTGAATTTACCTTATGACTGGAAATTTTCATTGTAACAATATTGTAACAATATTGAAACAATTACTTAATCTGGCTGCAACCAGGTTGTAATAATGAAAGCCGACTTTTGTAACATGATTAAATTAAAATTAACCTTCAAATACAAAATCAAAAAGCAATTAACATTTATTCTTCTTGTTTTGTTAAGTATTTCGGCTTTCAGCCAAAAAGATACTACTAAAGTTGAATTTAAGCCATCAGGCAAACTCTGGGGTTATGCATTTGGAGATTTCTTATATAAAGCTCACACTAATTCATTTGGGATGAACAATACCCAGTATGGCAGTATTGTTAAGGATCTTACCTCATTTGAATTCAGAAGGATTTATCTTGGATACGACTATAATATAAGTGAGCATTTTTCGACTCAATTATTGTTAGCCTATGAAGGTTCTACCTTTACTACAGATGGTTATCGATCCTTTTACATAAAGGCGGCCAACCTGCGATGGAAGAATATTTTTCACAATAGCGATCTTGTAATAGGAGCAATGTCAACACCGACATATGCTACCACATCGGAATCATACTATGGCTATCGTTCTCTGGAGAAGACAATTATGGACATGCGAAAAATAGGTGGTTCCAGTGATGTAGGCATCAGTTTGCAGGGTAAGTTTAATGATAAAGACGATTTTGGTTATAACCTGATGATAGGTAATGGAAGTGGTGCCAAGCCCGAGGCAGATAAATTCAAGAAGTTTTATGGTGATGTTTATGTAAAATTTGTTGATCAAAAAGTAATTTTGGATCTTGGTGCGGACAATGAATGGACCCAGTCAGTACCATACCAAAAAAGCAAAACAACTTATAAAGCATTTTTAGCATATCAGGGTAAAAATTTCACATTCGGAGTTGAAGCATTCCAGCAACTTCAGAAAAATAATACAATCTATACAGAAGCTGCTCCCTCAACTACAAGAGATACCGTCAATGCCCTCGCTTCAGGGATTTCGGTTTTTGCCAGAGGCAATATAAGCAGTAAACTGGCATTTGTATTACGTTATGACTATTTTAACCCTGATAGCAAATTCAATCTGAATAATGTTTATGCTGCATCATATTCAGGTGTCAATACTGAATCATTTGTACTTGCAGGACTCGACTTCGCTCCTGTAAAGAATGTGCATCTGGTACCCAATATATGGTATGACATGTATAAGAACAGGTACGCATCGGTAAATAATTTAAGTGATAAAAGCAATGACCTGGCTTTCCGTTTGACAGTTCATTATATATTCAGATAATTTCATCAAATATTTCATTCAGTTTATAGTGAAGTCAATTATTTAAATTAAAAATAAAAACTCATGAAAACAAACAGATTAGCTTACATTCTTACAATTATGGCTTTTGTAGGAGTTTTATCAAGTGCTTTTATACCTATATCAAAATCAACAGCAAAATCTCAGGCCAGCGATGTTGAATTATTAGGTGCAGGAGCGAGTTTTCCTTATCCTCTTTATTCGAAAATGTTTAATGAATACAACATTAATACAGGAGTGAAAATTAATTACCAATCTATTGGTTCCGGTGGTGGAATCAAACAGTTGATGAGCAAAACAGTTGACTTTGGTGCTTCTGATGCTTTTTTAAATGACGAGGAGATGGCAAAAATGCCTAAGGCTGTAGTACATATTCCTACTTGTCTCGGAGCTGCAGTTGTTACATATAACATTCCCGGAGATCCTATCCTTAAATTTACCCCTGATGTAGTTGCAGATATTTTTCTAGGTAAGATTGTTAATTGGAATGATGCAAGAATCATAAAACTCAATCCGGGAGTAAAATTACCAGATATGCCTATTTCAATTGTTCATAGGTCAGATGGTAGTGGCACTACCTTTATTTTTACCGATTACTTATCAAAAGTCAGTGAAGACTGGAAGAATAAAGTAGGACATAAGACTTCAGTTGACTGGCCTGCAGGTTTGGGAGCCAAAGGCAATGAAGGTGTAAGTGGTATGATCAAACAAACCCCAGGTGCTATAGGTTATTTAGAATTGATTTATGCATTACAGAACAAAATGCCGGTTGCACTTTTAAAAAATAAAAGCGGAAAATTTGTTGAGGCAACAATTCAATCTGTAACTGCTGCAGCAAATCAGACTATCCCTGCTGATGCACGCGTTTCCATCACAAATACTGATGCTCCTGATGGATACCCAATCAGTAGTTTCACCTGGATTCTGCTATACAAAGAACAAAATTATGATAGCAAACCTGAGGCTAAAGCTAAAGAAGTAGTTAAGCTTGTATGGTGGATGACTCATGAAGGGCAAAAATATGCAGCACCTTTAATGTACGCTCAACTTCCAAAAGCAGCGATGAAGGTAGTTGAAGCTAATTTAAAATCTATTGTTTTCAGTGGCAAATCAATTTTATAATAACAGGTAAAATATAGGCTAATAAGGCAGTCCCCTTTCGGATTGCCTTATTGTTTTATTAATACTTGAACTTAAAAGAATTAACTTGCAACGGTACAATTAAGGAACAACCTGTATGATTAATTTAAATGAGGTACTGACAAAAGGATTTGATTATAAGAGTATTACCCATAAAAGCAAGGAGAACAAAAAACTGGCTAATGTTCTTCGTTTTGAAAATATCTTCCAGAAAGGCCTTGGGTTAACAGGTATAATTTTAATAATTATATTATTGTCCATTTTTATTACCCTCGCAATAACTTCAATGCCTTCAATAAAGCATCTCGGAATTAAATTTCTTTATAGTAAAGAGTGGAATCCGGTTACTGATGAATTTGGAGCCTTGCCATTTCTTCTCGGAACCCTGCTTACTTCTTTGCTTGCACTTATTATATCAACCCCATTTGCACTATCATCTGCCATATTCCTTGGAGAATATTATCCGGCAGGAATTGTATCGAATATTTTAAAAAATATTATTGAGCTTTTGGCAAGTATTCCTTCGGTAGTTTATGGTTTTTGGGGCATGGTGGTTTTAGTTCCGATTATAAGAAATATTGAATTAAAGCTTCATGTATTGCCTTATGGTGTCGGAATACTTACTTCCTCAATTATTCTTGCTATAATGATAATTCCATATTCGGTCTCTCTTTCCAGGCAGGTTATAAGTATGGTTCCCCCATCCTTAAAAGAAGGAGCATATTCATTGGGTGCTACCCGTTTTGAAGTGATTAGAAAAATTATAATTCCTCATACCAGATCAGGTTTATTTGCAGCTGTCCTTCTCGCTCTTGGACGTGCATTGGGTGAAACAATGGCGGTAACTATGCTCATCGGTAATTCACATTATATTCCGAAAAATATCTTCAGCCCGGGGAATACAATGGCCAGTGTAATTGCAAATGAATTTACTGAAGCTACGGGCAATGTATATTTATCGGTTCTGATCGAGATGGGACTTTTGCTTTTTGTTGTAACAACACTGATAAATATATCTGGCAGACAAATTATTAAACGTTATATATTCCATTAACATGGACAAACTTATCAGATCAAGATTTTATAAAGACAGGCTTTTTAAGGGCGGTATTATGCTTTTTACCGTATTATCAACAGTCCCTTTATTACTTATTTTATTTTATATAGTCAAACAAGGTATCTCCTCAATTAACTGGGATTTTTTTATAAATCTTCCTAAACCTGTCGGAGAAAAGGGTGGAGGTATTATAAACGGTTTGATAGGAACTAGTATAATTGTATTGGTTGCTTCAGTGATTGCAATCCCCTTCGGGGCAGTTATCGGACTTTACCTGAGTGAGTATAGCAGGGATAAACTTTCATACTGGGTTGGATTGTGTGTGGATGTTCTGCAGGGAATTCCGTCTATTGTGCTTGGAATTATAATTTATCTGTGGGTTGTTAAACCAACAGGACATTTTTCTGCATTATCAGGAAGTATAGCTCTTGCAATTATGATGCTGCCCCCGATTATCAAATCCACTGAGGAAACCCTGAAGCTTATTCCGGGAACTATTAAGGAAGCCTCTCTGGCTCTTGGAGTCCCCTATTATAAAACCATTTTACGCATTATTTTGCCAATGGGTTTAAGTGGTATCCTGAGTGGAAGCATACTGAGTATTTCCAGGGTAGCCGGAGAAACGGCTCCTTTACTCTTCACTGCATTCGGGAATCCGTTTATTAATACCAATATTTTAAAACCTATGAGCAGTTTGCCACTGTTGATTTTTAATTATGCTGGTAGCGCCTACGAGGACTGGCATAAACTTGCTTGGGGAGCTTCATTCGTACTTATAATGATGATCTTATTGTTAAATATTGTTACAAAGATTTTAGAAAGAAAATGGAAAATTCAATTTTAAATGTTCAACATTTAAATGCTTACTTTGGAGAAGCCAAAATATTATCGGATATCAATATACAGATACCTAAAAACCAGATAGTCTCGTTTATGGGACCTTCCGGATGTGGTAAGACAACTTTTTTACGTTGCATTAACAGATTACATGAACTTACACCGGGAGCAAGAACAGAGGGTAGTATATATCTCCAGGAAGAAGATATTTATAAATTGAGTCTTATTTTGTTACGCAGAAAAATTGGAATGGTTTTTCAGCGTCCGAATCCATTTCCGACAATGAGTATTTTTGAAAATGTAATAGCAGGTTATACACTTAACGGAATAAAGCTCTCAAAACCACAGAAAGAAGAAATAGTTGAAGATTCTCTCCGTAAAGCAGATCTTTGGAAAGAAGTCAAAGATACCTTGCATAAGAAAGGGACTTTCCTCTCAGGAGGCCAACAGCAGAGGCTTTGTATTGCCAGGTCTCTTTCAATGAAACCTGATGTGATATTGTTTGATGAACCAACTTCATCACTCGACCCAATCTCTTCTAATAAGATAGAAGAACTATTGTTGGAACTAAAAACCGACTATACCATAATAATTGTTACGCACAATCTGCAACAGGCAGCACGTACAAGTGATTATACAGCTTTCTTTTACCTGGGGGAGCTGGTTGAATTTAATACAACCCAGGTACTCTTCTCGAATCCATTAAATAAGCGTACCGAAGATTATATCTCAGGGCGTTTCGGATAGAAGTTCTTATTTAGGAAGTGAAAAAAGGAATTCGGTTCCGCCTCCTATCCTGTTCCTGACTGAAATTTCACCTTTGTGAATCAGAACCGCATTTTTTACTATTGAAAGTCCCAGCCCTGTTCCACCGCTCTTTCTGGATCGGCCTGAGTCAATCCGGTAGAAACGTTCGAAAACTCTTGGAAGATGCTCTTCAGATATGCCAATACCGTTATCTGAAAATGAAAAATTATAGAATGATTCGTCTTCGTTGTAGAGCACAATTCTGATTGTTGTTTTATCGCCTGCATAATTGACAGCATTTTCAACAAGATTCTGAAAAATCGAAAGGATGAGCGATCTGTTTCCTGTAACAACAGCTTTGTCGAGGTTTTCTGTCTCAACCTTCATCTCCCTGACTTCAATGGCAGATTTGAAGTTATTTGTCACATCGCTGATAATTTCTCCGATTATCACTTTTTCAGTTGCGAAAGAACTACCGGCCTCTTCAATCCTGTTTATTACTGATATGTCATTAATTAGGCTGGTGAGTCTTTCACTCTGTGCAAGAGCTTTTTCAATAAAATATTTCTGTTTATCAGGAGCCATTCCAGGATCATTGATCAGAGTCTCAAGATAGCCCTTAACAGATGAAACAGGTGTTTTTAACTCATGAGCAATATTGGAGGTCATTTGTTGTTTAATCAGCCTGTTTTGTTCAATTTCCGTTATATCACTAAGGATGACCTCGAAATTCTTGTCATGGAATACTACGCATTGAGCTTTATAAAACTTACCATTTTTCCCTACCTGGTATTCGAATTTAGGTAACTGGTTTGAATTTATATCGTTCAGCAACTGCTTGTCAATAAACTCATTTATCTTTTTAAACTCATCAATTTTAAAGAAATTTGCACCAGATACAGATAGCTCTCCTGATATCATATTCATGTAATGTATGAAGTTATTATTAGAGAGGATCTTAACCTTTTCTTTTGAGAAGAATGCAATTCCCTCATTTAAGGCATTCAGATGGCTGAAAAGTTTTTCTCTTTCATTTACAAGATCATTTTTAGATTCAAGAAGTTTGTTGTACAAAGCGAGGATCTCTTCACTGATAGTTCCGAGCTCATTCTTTGGGAATTTCTGATTAAAATCGAATGGTTCATTATTCGCTATTTTAAGCGCGAAATCTTTCAGTCTGACAATTGATTGTGAAAATCTGTTTGTTACAAGCAAGATGATTAACCAGATAATGAAAAACGACAGGATAATGATAAAAAGAAAGTATTTTTTAGCTTTCAGAAAATTGACAACTTTTACATCATAAACTACAGCTGCCCTTACATAATAATTTCCAAAATATTTTGAGAAGTAATAATACTCTTTCCCTGTGGTCGCGGATTTTCTTATAGCTGTACCGAATTCTGAATAATGAGATTCAGCAATCTCGGGACGGTTAATATGGTTCTCCATATTTTGCCAGTTATTTACAAAGCTGTCGAAGAGTACTTTCCCGCTGGAATTTACAACAGTTACGCGCAGGCTGTCTTGGGGGAAAAGTTTAACCAGAGTATCAATGGAGTTAAATTTTTTATTCTCAATAATAGAATTAGTCTTAATATAATTATCAACAATTCTGGTTGTGTTTTCAAGCTCATCGTTGAGCGATGAAATATTGAACTCCTTTTCCCGCCTGTAGAGATAGCTTAATATCAGTAAAGTGAAAAGTATAAATATTGAAGAATAATATATGAATAGATTATTTCTAAATTTACTCCTTGTATTCATTCATGCAAAATTAGCTCGTTAAAAACTCGAAAAAGTAACCATAACCAGTCTTGTTTTTTAAGGCTTGTCCAAACTGTCCCAGTTTGCTTCTGAGTCTTGTAATATTAACATCAACAGTACGCTCGGTTACAATAACATCATGCCCCCATACCTTATCCAGCAACTCTTCCCTTGAAAATACTTTCCCCTGGTTTTCCAGGAGAATTTTCAGAATTTCATATTCCTTCTTTGTAAGTTCAACACGTTCATCATATATAATAAGTCTCTTTCGGACTGTATCAAGGTCTATTCCGTCAAAATGAAGTATTGATTTAGTATTGATTTTATCGAGGTGAGATCTTTTTAAAACAGCTTTTACTCTGGCAGTTAATTCATTGACAGAAAATGGTTTTGATATATAATCATCAGCACCGAGACTGAAGCCTGT
>Ga0334722_10007049_pt1 | contig 10972 bp, 10 predicted proteins | sample C3_bottom_MG_FD_207210 | JGI IMG/M metagenome (GOLD analysis project Ga0334722, IMG submission 207210) | Sediment microbial communities from Yellowstone Lake, YNP, Wyoming, USA - C3_bottom | ecosystem: Environmental > Aquatic > Freshwater > Lake > Sediment | place: USA: Wyoming | collected...
ATCCGGTCAGCGGATTGTAAAACCTGTTTTATCTTTTTCTGACAAGCATAAACCAGGGAGCTTCTCAGAACCAAAACTGGAAATCGTCCGCATCCAGTCTCTGCAAAACTACGCGCTGATTCAGTACCTGGCTCAAAGAAAGATCAACCATCGCGTTGCATCCCGCTTATGCAAGGAGGTATATTATAAAACCTACGCAGAAGGAAAAGAGTTTTTCTCAGTTGCTTTTGAGAACGACAGCCAAGGATGGGAACTTCGAAGCAAATATTTTAAGGGTTCCTCTTCTCCAAAAGACATAACAACCATTAGGGTAAAGGACTCAACAAGGGTTAATGTATTTGAAGGGTTTATGGATTATCTCTCAGCCCTGTCATATTACAATATCCAAAATATGGCTTGTGACTCAATAGTTCTTAACGGAGTTGGGTTTGTAGAAAGATTTATTGCCCTTACCCCCAGGTATAGCCAAATAGACTTGTACCTGGATAACGATGCAGCAGGAAGAGAAGCCTGCCGGCGTATACAGATTCTCAGGCCTGATGCTGTAAACCACTCGCAGCTTTTATATCCGGATCACAAGGACTTCAATGAGTTTCTTCTAAGTCAACCACGGGGATAAGCCACTGAAAATAAAAATGCAGGAGATCAGCTTGCACAACAAATAATGCTAACATTCTAAATACAGACTTCAAATCAGTATCAATTATTAGGACTGATTGACCTGCAACCTGCTTAGTCTCTCAGTCCTTATAATTGATGGGTTCAGGACTGCCTTCAATGTCCTTTCCTCCATTTTTTCCTCACTTTTCCCTCACTTTTTTATCCCATTTGCGGCCTATTACAGAGAGTTTAAGCAACTTTTAGCAGTGCGATGACCTCCATACTCGTTTCATATATCCGTAAAATCCGCTCTTTTTCCTCCCGATCCGATAGGGCGAGTTCGGCTTATCAATCACTTACCCTGCAATAATTTACAATTTTTGCAGAGTAACTTCCTGTCTTTCTTGTTTTTAGGAAATAATGCGTTACAATGACACACCGCCAAATTCGGGGACTTTTTCTGCCACAGAAAAAGTGTACAAAAAGATGTATGCCTCATCTGTGATGGAATTTTTCAGGTACCCTTTCAGCCTAAAAAATCCGGGCAGTTCTTTTGTCTTGGTACGATGAAAAGAACCAAAAAAGAACCATCAGAAATAGCCGCTATGCTCATAATTACAATTCTAACTTATCTCCCTAAAAAGCCCCGTACCACTTTTACTCCTATTGGTGGAATCTTGTTTAATCTCTGAGAGTTTCAGGGTAATATTCTTTACCAGATTTTGGCCTAACCTGATTGTACCCTAGTCATCGGAGATCCGAATCGTAAGTTAATCCTCTGTTTTGAGACGCTCATTCAACTGACCTGGATTTCCAGGACCAGTATCAGGTAAAATTCTACGCTAAGAAAGTGTATCTCTTCAGGTAACTGTCCCCTCATTCAAGGATTTTCCCGGCATATCCTCTTTGCACTCCGGTATTCCAGTTCCTCTTTGACTGCCCCTCCCAATCTCCACTGGTTTTCTTGCATATAATTTTTAACCTTTAAATTACTTGTCATGAAAATTTTAACCAGATCAGCTGCATCAAAGAACGAACAAAACTTCCGTTTTCACTTCAAACACGACACGTCAACCGATTCCAAAAGCCTTCAGGTTTGGGAAGAAGAAAATCCGGAATACTCCTCCTGGAAACTTACAGAAGACAGAGAAGAATCTGCTTCCAACTGAAATACAAAAGCTCCTTTCGGGGCTTTTTTTTGGTCGATGTTACGCATTGCTGTTTTTTAGAAAGTAGCAGTTACACTCAAATTACCCCGCAAATTTATTGATCGCCGGATCGGAACAGTAAAGGGTCTTCGGATCCAGAGAATCATTTCCAGGTGCAGGATCCTTTCAATACTTCGTACTCGGTCAGTTTAATCAATCCTTCATAAACAGACATTCGCCCATTGACCTAATCCGACCGGCTCAATTTGCTCTGCTTTTAATTTAACTCTAACGGCGCGCCAGAAGCCCAAATAAATCCGCAAGGCAGCGGTGAAAAAACATGGTTCCAGAAATAATAGCAGAGGTACAAATCACCTATTCATCAAAAGTTAAAGCATGTGACAGGTTTCGTGTTACCGGATCGAAAGATGCAGCCACAGCATTTCGCTCAATATGGCCATCCTACGAACACATTGAGTTCATCTACATGCTGATGCTCAACCGTCAGAACCAGGTTCTGGGATGTCATCAGATCTCAAAGGGAGGCATGACCGGAACGGTTGTGGATGTCAGGGTAGTATTTCAGGTGGCTTTGAAATCCTGTGCCACTTCCATCATTCTTGGGCACAACCATCCCTCCGGGAACCTGGATCCCAGTGATGCTGATAAGAAAATTACCAGGCAGCTCTCTGATGCCGGAAAGATGCTGGAGATCCCGGTGATTGATCATCTCATCCTGACCTCAGATAGTCACCTATCCATGGCGGATGAAGGATATCTCTAAACTAATATCACACGAAATTTTCAACCGGCGAGCCAGATGCCACAATAAATCCTAAAGGCATAGGTAAAACTATTATGACCCGTTATTCAAAAGATCCCAGGCAGATCAGTGCCAAATTCTCATCTAATTGCTGCAAATGCAAAACCAGAATCCCCAAAGGAGCAACTATTTATTACTGGCCAACCTCAGGTGAGGTGTTTTGCTCAAGTTGTGGGGATGCACCATTTCGGCAGTTTCTCTCCTCTGTAGCTGATGAAGAGGTCTATGCAGGCAGTGGAAATCCTTATGCATACTAAATTGAAAGAAGGGGAAGCCCCCTTTTTTGTTCGCTTGGGACAAAAAATAAAATTGATAAAATTCCACATATTGTGGAACAATTATTCTATATTTGCATCGAAGACAATAAACTATAGCGTTTTGGAAATACTGCGTAAAGACAGATTACTTAGACACAAAATCAAGAACAAAGGTAATACCAAGTTAAATAAAGCCATTGATTCTTTGATTGTTGATATAGAAAAAGCCAATTGGAGAACAAAAATTGAAATTGTTGCGGAAAGACCTGATGCTGATTGTGTTCATAGTGAAGGATTCTATTTCTTCAACATAAACATTCACAGGACAATGATTTTAATTGTTTTCGAGGACAATGAAGCTACGATTATTTGGACAGGTTCTCATGACGATTATGATCAGACTTTTAAAGGGAACAAAAAAACGATTGAAAATTGGTTAAGAAAACAAGGCTTAATAAAATAATTGAACAATGGATAAGTTTGATATTGATAATGTTTTGCAGATAGTTGAACTTTCAAACGAATTGGAATTTGAAAAGGCCAGCGCATTGCAACTTAAATTGAGGTGGATGCAAAAAGAAGACGAATCTTTAAGCCCAATCAGGGAACATCTTCGTCTTTTGGTTCGTGACTACGAAAATAAACATTGGTCAAAAATTGATTCGATTACTGATGAACAAATAGAGATCAATTTCAAGGCTGAGCGGTTAGTTTCAGCCGAAAATAAATTTATTTCGGAACGTAGAGAAATATTAAAATCAAAATTAAAGGCCTACGGATTAAGTCAATCGGATTTAGCTAAAATTTTGGGACATCGTGATAATTATATGTCTGAATTGATTAATGGCGTACGTCCATTTTCAAAAGATGATATAGTAGTAATTCACAGGCTATTAAAAATTAAGCTGGACTCATTAATTTCTCCTTTTGTTAAGGAAGATGTTGCCCGACATGTCCGAATTACTCTTGAGACATTAAACAAGCAAAAAGTTAAGCTTTCAAAAAAAGACTTTGACTTCGTGGAAATTTAGTCAAAGACCATAGCCAAATTTGACTCCCAAAGATAAACACCTTACTCAACATCGATTTCCCTTATCCGGAAAATCCCCCTGACCGGATCAGCTTCAACTTTTGTGCATGCTCCTTTTGCAGGGTGATTTATCTATAAGGCTTTCCCTTCATCAGCCTTTATACTCCTGTAAAGCCCTTCGATAGTCAGCCATTTTAGCCACCCCAAAGGCAACATACGGCCCTGCCAATAGCAGATTTATTCAACTCCTTTGCTGCTTTTTTTCTTTTGCCAATCCTCCTGAGCTCCTAACCAACTGGTTTTAACAGTTTGGCCCTCATGATATATTTTGTTTGAAATTATACGCTAAGAAAGTGCATCTCTTCACGTGCCGGTCCCCTCATTCAAGGATTTTCCCGGCTTATACTCACTTTGTTGCGTTAGTTCCAGTTCCTCCTTGACTGCCCTTCCCAAGCTCCACTGGTATCTTGCATATAATTTTAACTCTAAAAATTTATTATCATGAAAACTTTCGTAAAAAACTACATTGGAAAAGGAAAACAAGTCGCCGGATTATCAATCGCAAAAGTTACCTGCAAACTCGAAGATCTTCAAAAATTCGCTTACTTCTTCGACGGAATCGAGTATGTCACCTTCGAAGTAGCAAAAATGAAACAAGCCGACAGCTTCGGAAGAGATTACACAGTATATGTATCTCAGGCAGAAGAAGAAAAAACAGAAAAGCCTGCTAAATCACCTGCCTCAAAAGCACCAAGAAAACAAAAAGAAATTTTGGAGCCGGTCACCGGAGACGATCTTCCTTTCTAAGGGATAAAGAACCTTGTTGAGCAAGGTTTTTTTTATGGTCGCTATTTTAACCCCATCTGATAAATAAGCTGTTACACTCAAATTACGGGGCGAAGTTATTAATCGCCATCCGGAATAGTCAAGGGCCAGTCAGTTGCTGTAGGTAAATGTTCTTGGTGCAGCACCTTCCGGCATTTCGTGCTTGGTCACTTTCTTTTTTCTTCCTATTCGCCACTGGTTAAAACTGACATTCGCCCTTGACAGAATCCGCCTGGCTCAATCTGGTTTGCCCGAAATTTAATTATAACGGCGAGCCAGAAGCCAATACAAGTCCGAAGGGCATCGGCATAAATACCATGAGTAAATCAAATGTTGCTGAGAAGTTTGTAGTAGTTCCTGAAGAAATCATTGAAGTTGCCGCCCCTGCTGCGGTAATGACAATTGTCAAAGAAGAGCCGGTAGAGGTAAGAAAACTTACCCTGGATGAGAAAATTCAGAAGGTTGAAGATCTCTCCCTGATGATTGACCGTTGGAGAACACTCTCTGACTCCAGAAGAAAGCTGCAGACTTTTCAGATCGGAGCTGACTCACTTAGCTCAACCATTCTGCTGAAGGATGGTGCAGGGAATGAATTCAGGACTTCAAACTCCACTGTCATCACCTCAGTGATAGACGAAATGAAACGTACTCTGGATGTGAAAGTCCGCGAAGTGGAAGAACTAATCAAACTTTAAATGAGGGGAGCCGGCCGGCTCCCTTTTTTTGTTCGTTATTAAAATGTCTTCCTCTCAATGCAATTTATATGTACATGAATAGGACCCTTATACGATAAACTTCATACAGATTACCCATGATATTCCAGGTCAACTTCTATTACTCATTTGGGTATACCCTAAATGAGTAGTTTTTCAAAACACCACTTTCTGATGCTGGTAATTATAAAATCCAGCAAATTTTCTTGTGGATGTTTTGGCATGCACTTGTAAATATTTTGCTTTAAAAAGTCAGGTTCTACAGTTTTTCAATTGACCTTTTCAGATAATTAGTTTAATTTACAATAATGTTTTCAACGAGTTGTCAATTGAAATAGCTTCCAAAATCACCTCTGAATCATTAATTTCGTCGAAACCACAGACAAATGTCAGTACCGTTTTAATGCCCTTTGCATAAATTGCCATGAACTCACGATCTGACTGTAATGTTCTCCCCGATTCGTCCGTTGCTTTAAAATGACAACCAGCTACTAAAGATCTTAAAATCAAATCATATGGAAGTTTAAATTCACGGGCAAGATGAATAGCACCGGCTATCCTGTCCTCAGCTCCAAGCTTACGCTGTAAATCGCATCCTACCCTGAAGAGTGTATCACCCAATGTTTTATTCTGAAATCGTATTAGGAGGTCATCGACATGCTCCGTGAGAGATTCAAGTGTAAATTCATCAGGATATTTCATTAACAGAATATTGGCAGCTTGCAGCATGGTATTCCGAACCTTCTCCTTTAATTGATAATCAGAAAGTACTTCATATAAATAGTTGCAAGAAGGGTGAGCAAGAAATCCCAGGTATGCAGCCGTAGCATGTCCCAGATTGTGAATAAATAATTTCCGGTCGACCCATGCTTTCATGTTCTTTTTTGGGGCAAGTCCTTCGATCAGTGGAATTGGATTTTTAAAAGCTAGTTTGTCAAGAATCAGCGTGTTATAGGATTCAGCAAAAACCTGAAGGACATCTGCTTCCATATCATTTTTGAGCATAATCGGCACCATTTTCCCAATACTGGTTTCAATCAGACCAACTCTTTCTTCAAGAGGATAGCCTTCGGGCAAATGCTCTTGAAGTTGCAGACTCATGAATTCAGCAGCATTACGGAGATTTTCAGCGATAATTATATCGAGCGGTGAAGCTTCTGTATTTTCAAATCTTTTTATTAAACCTTTGGCAATAAGTTGAATAGTGGATTTTAGTCCATTTAAACCAACCGATACAGCTATAATTCGGGCTGATGCAATCTCTGCGGTAACTTTCACCACATCACCTGCAAAAACGCCCCGTACATTTTGAATGTTGATGACCGACTCCACATTACCTTTGATCACCACATTGTAGTTATGCCTGAGGTTCAGTTCATCAATCACAGGTTTATAAATGTCGATAAATACTACTTCATAACCGCCCCGGCTAAAGAGTTGACCAATGAAAGAGCGGCCAATTTTACCAGCACCAAAAAGTACTAGTTTATTTTGAAATTTGCCAGTCACAATTTTGAATTTTGTTAAATAGATAATTGAAGTTCCTTTAATGCAGGATACAATTTTTTATATAGGTTAAATCTGGTGTTATAATAGTCCTGATGCTTCGGTTCAACTTTAGAAATGGGCTTCACCCACCGCTTTGCAATGTCGCCTACTTTTTGGTTTGAATGGTAAGCTTTTGCTAACATCGCAACTCCCATACAACCAGCCTCGGTCACATCAAGTATAGTTATTGGTTTACCTATTACATCAGCTTTTAGTTGGATGAGCGTTTGAGATCTTGCTCCACCTCCGATTGCCCTTAATTCATTTACCTCATATCCAGATTGCTGAAGTATATCCAGGTTTAGCCTCATCTCAAATGCAACACCCTCGAGAAGTGCTTTCATAATTTCTCCACGTGTTGTCGTAAGATCAAGCCCAGTAATCGCACCCTTGACAGATACATCAAAATATGGTGTACCTGAAGGTGTAAAATATGGCAGTACAAGAAGTCTGGAAGGTTCTTCTGGCATCTGCTTTAATAACAATTCATAAGGATTGCAGCTTGTGATTTTTGCCTGTTCGACTTCCAAAACACCAAATTCATCTCGGAACCATTTCAGGATATTCCCTCCAGTAAGACTAAATGCAACAGTTGCATAAATTCCTGGCGCAGAATGATCATAAGTACACAGGTTACTCTTGCGAAGTTCTTCGGTAAAAATTGGTTTATTAAAAGCAGGGGTAATACATTCAACAGTTCCTGAAGTATAAACTGCAATACCAGGTTCAATCGCACCGGCTCCGAGAGCAGAGCATGGTTGATCGTGGCCTCCTGTGACGATAAAGACATTTTCGGAAAGGTTAAGTTCTTTACAAAGTTTTTTATTTACCTTTCCTGCAAATGATCCTGATTGTAGGGGAGTTGACAATAGGGATTCCCTCAATCCTAGACTCTCCAGAATCTCAGCATTCCATGAATGGCGAACCACATCAAAGAGCATCGTTCGTCCAGCCAATGGCCAACCCATTGATGGATTTTTTATTCCTAGCCTGTATTGCAGGAGATCTTCAAAACACAGAATCCTATGGGTATTTGTCCATATTTCAGGAGCGTTTTCTTTGATCCACAATAATTTGAACAACGAAAACATAGGATGAGGTGTGTGACCGGTAATATGATAGAGCTTTTCTTCACCGAATTTCGCAGTCCAGGCCTGAATCAAATCATTTGCCCTGATGTCAGACGAAACCAATGCATTGCATAACGCTTTTCCATCTTTATCTATCATAGTAAAGGCTTCGCCCTGGCATGAAATACCAATCCCAACCACTGAACCGGCTTCAAGTTGAGCTGCAGATTCACTAATTACCAGGAAACACTTTTCTATAACTTCGTCGGTATCTAACTCAGCCCAACCGGTATGCTTTGAAATGATGTTATATTCCTGGTAGGCATTTGAAGCCTGCCTTCCATCCTCATCAAAAACCACAGCCTTGCATCCACTGGTCCCAATGTCAATTCCCATGTAAAAGTCCATATTCCGATCTTTCAAATGTACCAGAGCTTAAAATACTCCATTACTATTTTTTTCATTTCACCGAATATAATATCCTGACGGTAAGCAGTTGTATAATGCGAAAGCGAGGCTTTAGTTGACTTTATTACATTTTCACCAAGCAATCCTGATTCAATCATTGCCTCCGTCCTTTCTTTTCCAATTACGTTTGAAGCATTTTTAACCATATCCTCAAAAAGTACCGGAGAACTGTCGCGTTCCATAATGGTCCAGATGTTCACTTTAGCAATGCCATCATTAAAAAGATTTCTTATCTGATCGTTTCCTACCGATGAGGCACCGTGCAAAACAAGCTTTGGGCCGGTCAATTTACTGATCTGCCGTGCCAGATCGCCATGATACTTCAGGTCTGAAGCACTTGCCCGGTGTTCGGTGCCAAGATTGGCCACAATAAAATCGGCCTTTGTCTGGTTCAGGTATTTTATAGCTTGTTCTGGTGTTGTCAGGCTGCTCCTTTCATCGCCAGTTGCATCCATAATTTCGTCGCAAGCCCCTTCAATCACAATTTTATGCCCATTCTCCATCACAAATCTGGCAGTTAACCGGATGTTTTCTTCGAAGGGCAAGTTTGATGCATCATACATGATCATCGAAAACTTACTCATATCCCAATTCAGCAATGGCTCATCTGTATCCCATTGGGCATGGTCAAGATGAATCATTACAGTGAGGTTCTCATAAGGAGATCCTTTGCTGGTTAGAACTTCAATATCAGCCAGAAACAACTTCAGTCCAATGTCCCACCGTCTGGTATGTGTGTAATAAACCGACTGACTCCGATGACTATACTGATTAGTGATTCCAATAGTAACCGGTAGATCAGGTTGATTGATTATCTGACTATATTCGAGGGTGGCCGCAAGAATTGCTTCGGTATTGGTGAGATTTTCAGTATTAAATGTTGGGATTACCCATTTCTTTTGTGCTGCCTCCTGATATACATCGAGGACTTTTCGTCTTTCAAGAATAAGTGGCATATTGGCGTTGTGAATTAGAATTATTGGCGTTGTGAATTAGAATTTTCTTTTAATAGAACAGGTTGAGAGCAATCCGTTGGATATGCGGGCATAACCGAACCTTTGAGCAAGAATCCTCCTGGAATTGCCGGACAATTTGTCAGAAATTTAATTTTTCAAAAATTATAAGGACATCTGTTTACTGCTAAGTACGCACATAGTGTAATGATTTATGTGATTGGAATTATCCTATTAGCATCTTCCAAACAATCTCCCAATGCATAGATTTTCCAGGCTCTACTGCTAAGCAAACTCCGTCGTTGTATGATTTGAATAAATTACTGGAAGCACCAGGAATGGGTTCAAACGCACATTCGGCGCGCCTCAATCCTGCTTCTTCCGGATAGCCTCTATTGTTCCACCATATTCCAAGGGTTGGAAAAAGCTTGTTATCAAAGGTCATCTGCAAATTCAAATTATTCTGAAGACCAAGTTTAACAGAACCTGCATCAATGTCTTTTAATAGCAACATTTCATAACCACCTGATTGTATTTCAAGCAAATGGCTGGCAACCTGATCAGCACCTTTCAGGGCTGGTACTACCAGATTAATATCATCCAGAATTTTAGCAAACCCCGGTAACTCGATTGATCTGATCTGACTCAATGGCAACAACGCGTGCATTACATGAAGAAAATCGACCTTCATATCTGAAGTATTCTCAACTTCAAACTGCCAGATTAATCTGTTTCCAATAAATTCAAGAATCCTTTTAAAAGTGACCCTGGGATTAAGACAATCTACAGAGCATATCAATTTATTACCTTCAACTTGTACTTGCCAATCCAGCCAGCACAATTCGCCATGATCCCTGTATTCAATAGATTTATCCAGAGATAAGCACGATTCAACAGTTGGAAAACAATCATCATAACCGTACACCGGTCGGATTTCATATTCCCCATAAAATTTATCGGGTGCTTTGAAGGAAGGCGGATTTGCAGTAAGCAAATCCTGACCTTCATATCTAAGTACTGAAATCCTAGCTCCATCCTCTGGAAGGCATTGAACATACCAGTTCCCAATATTGGCTTCAATGATTTTCATTATAGTGCTATTGCTTTTATCCCAGTTAGTTCACAAAATGCTTTCAATTCTTCATAAAGATGCGCGCCATATCCAAGGCATGCATATTCATTATTCCAGTTCTGCAACAAGTCATCGATATCGCAATTGGCTTTAACGAAACCATGAGGCCAGAATGGAATACCACATTCCAGTTTTCGTTTTTCAATCGCGCTGGCATCTGGCTCAAAAATACTGCAGCGGGTAATCACCATTTCAAATTGTCCGTCATTACGGCCAAGTCTTGCCAGTACGCCTTCTCCAACCTTACAAACCAGTTTGATTGAAATTCCGCCAGCTTCGCCTTCTGTTGGAATTCCGTGTTCAGCAAATCCGGCAGGTCCAAGTTTGCTTGCCAACGATGGAGGACATGCACCATCTCCAATGATTTTTATTTCATTGTTTGATTTGTCAACATGCTGTAAATCG
>Ga0334722_10007050_pt1 | contig 10971 bp, 7 predicted proteins | sample C3_bottom_MG_FD_207210 | JGI IMG/M metagenome (GOLD analysis project Ga0334722, IMG submission 207210) | Sediment microbial communities from Yellowstone Lake, YNP, Wyoming, USA - C3_bottom | ecosystem: Environmental > Aquatic > Freshwater > Lake > Sediment | place: USA: Wyoming | collected...
AGCAAAAGTGACGGCATCAGATGGTCTGACGATACTGGGTTCTGCGGCCCGCTCGATGATGGAGGCCAGCGCTTTCGCGGCTTCCCACTTCCGCATCTGAGACTTGGCGCCAAGGACAACGGAATGGTGGACTCTTCGCTCCGAGCCATCAGGTTGCCGCTCATAAGACCACCAGTGCCCCCGCCACTTACGCAGCCTTGTCCCGGTCTCCTCTACCCAACCGTTCTGGTGTCGATCCCTCCCCACGCTCCATCTCCCTGATGAACTCCTCTATCCGCTCGGGTCGAAATCTGAGCAGCCCCCCAACTTTCACGGACGGCAATCTCGGCGTGCGCCGCGTGGCATGATCTCGCACCCATGCCTTGGACACCCGTAAGATATTGGAAACATCCTCGACGGTAAGCAGGTGCATTTCGGGGCCACCAATCATAGTGTACTGTTTCTTGTGGATTTCTCACCGGTTTTGCTTTTCCAGCGCTGTCAACGCTTTAACCCGGCCTCTTCCACGAGGTCCAGTCTGCGGGTTAGGGATTCGATCCGGGCTTCAGCCACGCCGGCACGCATAAAGCTCCCGTTGATCCAGCTTCGCATCTCCTCCCGGTCCTGCATTCGTTGCTCCGCAATGGAGGCCTTCAGGTCTGCCACTGCGGCCCGCACAGTCAATCCTACATACAGGCTCAACAGCCCAGCCCCTCCAGCCAGCCCCGTCAACACGGTCTCGGCCATGCTCCAGTCCACCTGCATTACTTACGTCCCCTTGATTTGGCCGCCTTCTCTTGTCGGGCCAAGTATTTCCGTCTCGCCGTCGGATCGCTCGGCAGGCTGATGAGTTGCGGGGCCGCCAGGTCCAACACCATCTTTAACCAGTGGTTGCCCTTCTCATCCGCCTCGCGCAGCACGCCTGACCCGAGGCCGGTTGCGTTCGCCAGATCCGCAAAGAACCCATTCAGGCTGTACAGGGCGCCCAGAGCACGTGTCTTGACGGTTGGCAGACCGTAGGGCGCCTTCTTCAGGTGCGGCAGGAACTGGGGAGCATACTCGGCGCGGTCATTCCGCAGGCCCGTCAGCATCGGCTCTGTGCCGGTCAGTCCAATCCAAAGAGCCTTTGCGGGCGGTCCCATGATTGGATGGATCGCCGCGTTGATAGCGCCAGTAAGCGCAGCCTCGAAGCCCTGCCCTACGCTTCCACCAGCGGCCAACGTATCGAACATGCCGGTGATTCCGAGAGCGCGAGCGCCACGCTGCACCAGCGGAGAGAAAAACCCGAAATTGACGTATCCCGTCTTCCTGCCCGGTCCCCAGAGAAGGTCACCAACCGCCGAGTGGCGATGCTCCGGCCGAACCGGGATTTGCAGTAGCCTGGCCCGCTTGTCCTCCCATGGCCACTTGCCGGTGTAGGCACGATACGTAATCGCCCACAGCGCCACCGTGCCGGCCGCGCCTCCCGTGAGCGCCTGGAGTACACGCCATCCGGCCCCGTTCTTCGGCATCGGGCCGCGCCCAGTCCAGGCATTGATGCCATTCCGGATCATCGTGCTTCCGGCCGTGTAGAACGGGCTCCAGCCGCTATTCTTCAGTGCTCGCTCTACCTTTCCCTGTAGTGCGCGAGTGTAGTTTCCCAACTGATTAACAAACAGGTACGCATCTTTCGGGCTGAAGTCGGGGTTGATCCGCTTCAATAGTCGGAACATTGCCAACCGCGCCCGGATGTCGATGCCAGTGGGTCCGTAGAGCGCCGGCCCGAAGCTAAGTCGCTTCAGTTCTGCCCCGGTCTGCTCGGCGTATTTCCGGGAATAGGTCTCGCTGCCGAACTTCTCGGGAACAAGACCAAGCTGGGCCATTTCTTGTATATCGCGTACTGCTTCCTCGGTAGTGGGGTCTGTGGTAAGCAGTTTGAAGAGTGCCGCTGCCCGCTTTGTGAAGGGGAAGTTTCCGGCGATCCTGCCGGCGAGGCTGTCACCAATGAACGGCGTGTTCGCCACCAGTGTGCCAATGAGATTCGCACTGTGGATCGTAGCATCCAGAGGCCCGGTCAAGGTGAATTTGGTGATGGCCGCCATCAGTCCGTTGGGGTTGTAAAGTTGGAGGTTGCGCTTGTCAAGAATCGGACGCAGTTCGTCCTCGAGCCAGGCCGGGACAACCGCGCGTTTGGCTCCCACCAATTTCGGTCCAGAGGAGGTTTCAATCCTGATGGGTGTGGAAAATTCTACCACTGCCGCACGGTATTTCTTGCCACGTACCGTAATAGAGTCGGGCGCAGGCTCCCCAAGCTTGATGCGCTTTGCGAGTCCCTCCAACTCCAGTGTGTCCAGTAGTGCGGCTTTGTCGTTGTTGCGGAACGCCCTTCGCAAGCGGTCTTGCAGCGCCTCGATGGAAGGATCGTAGTCGAGTTCCAAACCGGTAGCAAACCTGTTAGCTATGTTGTTGGGCTTCCGGTACGGGAGGGACGGCCCTGCCCCTGCCCGTGCTTGATCCATGCGGTTCGTTGGGATGAGCGGATAATACGTTCCGAGCGGACCCAATGCATCCGAGAAAATGCCTTCGTTAAGCTCATGATTCTTGGCTACCTCCTTCTCGAACAGTTCCTTGTACGCAGCCAAGCCGCGCTTGAATCCCGGCATCTGTGTGATGCGGTCGAAGTCACCTTCCGGAAAAACCCTGGCAACCCGTTCGGCCGCCGCTTCGAATGTTTTCGACAGTAGCCGGCGGAGTCCGTCGTAGTCGTTGCGATCCAGCAGCGCGGCTGCTGTTTCCTTGATGGTCTGCGGAGGGGAGAGTTCCCAGGCGTCCTTGCGCTCGATGTTGCCCAGCAGGTCGAACAACCACTTCCGGGCGGCTCTGGCAAGTTCTTTATCGGAAGCCTTCAGCACGTCTCCGGCCATGTCGTTCCAGCGGTCCCGGATTCCACGCAGGCGACTCTCTATCAGTGCCTTTCGGAAATCCTGCGGAGACGGACCATCTTTCCCCGTACCGAGCGCTTCGGCGATGCGTGGCATCGCGGCCCGGATTAACGCCGCCACTTGTGCCCGAGCGGAGGCCAGTCGCACGGCCGCGGCATGAGCCTTCTCGCTGACTTTTTCAAGCTGGGACAGGCCCCTGACAAACACGTCCTTCCATGCTCTCAATCCAGAGTAGTGGAGGGCCGATTCCTCTTCATCCCCGGGGACAGGACCACCTTGGGCTTTTCGGGAGAACAGCATCCCGGGCTCAGGGGGATTCTCGAACAGATTGCGATTTTGGGCGGGCTTCAGGTTGGAGGGCTTGACAGCCATGCCGCTCTTGAACTGAGCGGTAAGCTGCTCCCCTAAGAGTTTGTCGCGGTACCTTTGATCGTCTTCCCTGGATTGCTGTTCGGCTTCCTCGCCGAAGAGTCCGGGCTGTCCGGATGAAACATCCGCTGGAATTCCTGCTTCACTCCCGCGTGTCCCCCCTTTGCGTAGGCTGCGGCGAGACGGCGCAAGTTGGCTACCGCCTGATCCTGGTCGTACGGTCGTTGGGGCTGGGGCGGACGCAGAACCCGGAGCGGCTCCGTCAACCGAGCTTTTCTGGGACTGCTGACTACTGGATGCAAGCTTCCTCCTTATAGAAGGGTACACCCATTGCAAGAGTTCGTCACCTCTGCCGGGGTGCGCCTTTTCAACTTCCTGGAAATAATGCTGTAGAAACGCGACCGCCTCATCCGGCGTGATGCCCGCGTCCTTCCATCCTTCCGGGCCGCTGGCCGCGTGTGTGGCCATCTCCAAGGTCATCGTCTCCGGGTCTTGGGGATACCCGAGGGCTCCAAGTGCCTTGGCCATCTTGGTCGCTACCGGATGGTTCTGTACTGCGCCGTAGTCCACGTGTTCGCCCTGGGCGTTGACCATTCCCCTCTGGGCGCTGTGGAGGAACTCATGGTACATGATTTGCGCCACTTGCCGGAACGGCACGTTGGACGAAGCGTCTACAATCGCCGCCCCATCGGGGTCCCGAGCCGCGATGTCTAGTTGATCCGCGAAGGCAATCAAACGGTTGCCCTGCGCTGCCGTCAGACCAACCTTGTGTGCGTTTTGTCCGGTGTTTCGCAGGGTATCGGCGGCCTCGATGAGCATGGATGGCTGTGCCCATGCTCCATGGATATCCCCGGTCTCCCCGAACACAGCAGCGAAGTAGCGAATGGCTTGCCAGTTTGCTCGCACTACCGCCGGATGTCCATTGTGCGCCGGAACCGTCTCGGCGTCCACGTCGGCAGCTACTTCATTGGGGCTGTACTTCCTCAGGGAATTCAGCGGGGCTCCCCGCAGTTTTCTACTGAACAACGGGGCCTTCGGTTGGGGTGCAGACTCCTGTCCGGAACCTGCTGTTCCGGTGAGCTTCGCCTTGTTGGTCGCTACCCGAGCCTTGCGCTTCGCGGTCGCCTTCTTTAGCGCGTTGGGAGGCGGTTCCGGAACTACTCCTTGGGACTCGGCGGGGCGCAGCGCGCCCGTTCCTCCGGCGTCATGGCCGCCAGTTCCTCTGGCGTCCACAGTATTTTGATGCTGTCCCCGAGTTTGCAGTGCCCCTTTCGGACCCAGTCCTTGACCTCCTCCCAATCGCTCAAGGGCTTCCGTGAGGTGCTGCTTGATTTCCCGGTAGGCTTGCTGTTTGGCTTCGGCTACTGGTTTTCCATCTGCAATTTCTCCTGCTGCACGATTCAGGACCTCATCAATCGGTCCGGCAGTCGTACTCAGTTTATCGTACAACTCCATGCCCTGACGGGCATTGAGCGCAACCTGCGCGTTTGCATCGGCCTTGATGACATTGCCGGCCTCGCCCAAGCGCTCGGCAGCTTGGACGTTCGACACTGCGCCGAATAGGCGCTTCTCGCCGGCCAATTGCTTGCGCACGTACTCCGAGACCTCGGCCTTTTCCGGTAAAAGGCTCCGGCTCATTTCCTCGGTTCCAAACAGGCTCTCTTGCGTCTCCGTGCGCTTCGGCGGCGCGAGACGGATCATTTCCGCAATCTGCGCGTCCGTGAGCCGTTTTCCGCTGCGCTCCCGCGCTTTGATCGCATCGTAGAGTGCAAGCTGGTCGGCGTGGTCAGGCAGGTTCCCGCCGATGATCGCTCCCCTGGCCGGAGCCAGGCTGCCGCTTACCACGTCCTCAAAAATGGGGTCGGCAAGCTTCGCAAGCGCGACGCCCTCTCGGGCAAGTTTTCCCTCTGGAGACACGCCCTCAGCGGCAAGGCTCTCTGGAGTATCTCCGGTCTCACGAAAGATCTTCGCCGCGTCGATGCTCTCGCCCCGCCCTTCCGCTATGTTGATCTTGGCTCCCTTGACTCTGGCCGCCTGTGCGGTCGGAGCGTCCAGTTACCGAACGGTCATGGTCGGGACATCGGCACGCTGCGCGAGTTCCACTCGATGGTGGCCGTTCACCACGTAGGTTTTGCCATCCGAAGGGTCGCGCCAAACCGAAACAATACCAGCCTTCTCCGGGTCCCACTTGGTGATTCCGCGCAGTTCCTGTCCGGCGCCTCCTTGCCCGACGTTCTGCTTGAACTGGAAGCGGGGAGCATCTACGTGAATCTCAGACGTGGGGATGTTCCCTACCCACCCGGGGCCGCGTTCCGGTTGCGGAACCGTGAGCCTCCAGCGCTCCTGGCCATTCTCGTCCGTGAATCGCTCCGCCCCAAGGGACTGCCACACCCGGTTTGCATCTTCCGTGGAGGTGTCGCCAGAAACCAAGTAAGGCTTGCCCAGACGTGCCGCCATGTCGCGCGCGTAAGAGTACATCCCTTTCCCGTACCCCTTCCCGCGCTCTTGCTCAGGGACGTTGGCGAGGTTTACCACCAGTGCATTGGGTTGCTCAACCAGGTCCATGGACCCCACCATGTTCTTGCCGGCGGTAGCCACAACCATGTGGCGCCCGAATCCGGTGGACATGGATTGATAAGACGCCTGGGGAACTATGGCTCGAACAGGTTCAGTTGCTTCAGTTGGCGCCGGCGTCTCTCCAGCAGACGCCACATTGCCAGGCGCAACAACTCCGCCGGGTTCCGTGACAGGCTCAGTTCTACTCTCGGGTGCAGGGGGTACCTCCTCAGTGGGTAGTACGGCTTGTGCGGTCGGTTCTATTGGTTTTGCGGGCTCCGGCGTGGCACCCTGTGATTGGGGTTGCAGTGGAGCGGCGCCGGGCCTCCCGGCCTCGACTGCGGAATCAGGTTCCGGCGTCGCTGCCGAACCGGCCTCTGGCGTTGTCCGGGGGGCCTGCTTTACAACGTAGATATTCTTCCTTCCGAACGGCTTTCGCTCGACGAATCCCTCGTCCGCCAGTGCTTCCAGAACCGCAGTGGCATCGGGATGGCTGATCCCCAAGACTTTTACCAATGTTCCCGGGGCCACCCGGCTGCGGCCCAACTGATCGAGGGCAGCCTTGGTCGCCGTCACGCGCTCGGCGGGAACCGTGGGGACAGGGGTCACCTCATCGGGCTTGAGGCGTACGATCGCAGATTCGGCCGCAGGTGCCACGGGGGCAGATGGTGCAGGCGTTTCACCAGGCGCCACGGGGAAGGCTGAGGGGCTCTCTGGAGGCACTCCAGGCTCTTCCGGAGGAGCGATCCTGGGTTTGGCTGGCTCAAAGGACACAGTGCCTGTCTGTTGCTTGGCCCGGATAGAGTCTGCCCAACTGCGTAGTCCGCCCCGGAGCTTGGAGTTAAGATGCTTGCCTCCGGCATATGCCATCAGCGCCTCGGTGAGGCCCACTCCAACGTGCTCGGCCAGGTCGCCCCATCGGCCCTCGCGAAACGCCCGATATGCCTCTGGGGATCGTTCTTCAAGGTCCTTCACTAACCCCGGAAGGAATGCGGCACCGATGGCTGTTCCAACCACCGGAGATACCAGTGAAGAGCCAATGTAATCAAGGTTCCGGGGAGTCGTTATTCCTTCGGCAACTTTGGAAGCGCCCTCGAGTCCGCGCACAAGCGGATTTGTCTGGCTTGCCCCCTTGAAGGCTGAGCTAAGAGGGATCAAGGGATGATCGGCGATCGCTTGCTGGCGACGGCCCTCTTCTTCTGCCACCCGATACGCTTCAGTCCAGAATCTTCTCTTTTCCTCCTCTGGGGTCAGTGGGATGTTGTCTTTCGGCAGGCCGGGTCCAGGCGGTGGTGTTCCTCCGAGTAGTTCCATCCCCGGCACCCGCATGCCATCCATGACTCCCTTAACGTAGGATTGATGTGCCGCGTCGAACTCCTGCGGTGAGGGTAGATGTTCCGGGCTGGCCGGCGGTCGCAGGGTGGTCAGCGCCGCCGTTTTCTCGGGGTGGTCCAGGGTCCGGGGGTCGAGTTTCACTACCGGAGGCGCGGGCGTAGTAGGCACAGCCGGAGGGGGTACTGCCGCCGGGGGCGCAGGTGTCGGCGCAGCATCCAGTTCGCGGGGGTCGAGTTTGACAATCTCCGGCATCAGTCTAAGGGTTGCGCGTTAACTGTTCCATCCGCATTGTGCCCCAGCACTCTGTACCGCTTGCCGCCCTTTGTCACGATCTGTCCTGGCGCGGGTAGCGGAACGCCTTGTTTCGGAGGCGGTGTGCTCGGAGTCGAGGATGCCGCCCCTCCCATGTACTTCTTGGGATCGACGCCAATATCCCGGAGGGCCTGCTCAAGCGGCACGTCTGGCTCGCCGCCAGCCTTCTGCATCCTGTCGTACTTCTCTACCATGATGCGTGCCGTTTGGTCGGTGACCTCTTGGTACCGCCGTTGCATCGCTTTCACCTGGGCGTCGCGCATCTTCTTGTCGATTGCCAGAGGCCGGAGTGATCTTCCTGGTTTCCATCCCTCCGGCACAAATTGTGCCTCATCCGGGGATTCGTCGGCGGCCTGAATCTGCGCGAACAAGGTATTGCGGTAGGCGTGCAGGTCGCCTTCTTGTTTCTCCAATTGGTGCATCTGCTTTTCTGCCTGCACCCTGCCTTTCTCCGCCGCAGCCTCGGCTCCGGTCGCACCCTTCGGGATGGACGCTCGGATCTGCGCCGCTTGAACCGTCGCATTGGCTCTCAACTTGGCCCGCTGCTCGGATGCTTGGCGCCCAGCTTCGGCGATCGCCTCCCGTGATTTTCTGTCCGCTGCGGCCCGATTCTCCGCCGCCTTCTGCGCTTCCTGGGCAGTCAGGAATGGGATTACCTCTCTCGGCACATCTCCGACTCCGGGTATGTGGTACCGATTCAGTTCTTGCAGTGCCTTGGCTTTCTCGGCCTCCTTCCAAACGTCCACCTGACCGAGCGATTTCGCCTGTGCGATTCTGGCCTGCATATCGCGTTGGGCCTGCTCCTCAGGGCTGTACAACTCGCTCGTGATGGTCTCGCCGTTCGGGGCCTTGTACCGTACCGTGCGGCCCGGCTCAGCTTTACGCACTGGCTTGAATGCGCCCGCGTTCAGGGTTTCCTCAGGGATACCGCCGATATTCGGAGGTGTGATGGTATCTTCCTCCACCGTGCCGGCCGGTGAAACGGGCCTTCCGTTCTGATTCAGCATCATGCGCGTCTGGATGTCGCGCATCTGCGATTCCTGCTCAGCCGCAGCCTTCTGACGTTCCATCGCTTGCTGCTCGAGCGCCGACTGCCGGATACGCTGCGCCAGCGCGTATCCGTTCAACAGCCCGCTGACAATCGGATTCACTCCCGTGGACATAGTCCCTCCCGTTAGCCCTTAACGCCCTCTAGAATGGTCGGCTTTTTCAATAGCTGATCCAGTGTCATGAGCGTGGTCAGGGTTTCCAGGCCACCGCTCACCGAGCCACCGAGGATGTTGCTCGGTCCTGTGGTGGTTCCGCTGCTGGTAGTCCCGCGCACGTCTGACAGCAGTCTTGTCATGAGATTTGCCGTGTTGTCCTCACGGCCCAGAATCAGGGATGCGATATCTCCCTCGAACCCGCCGAGAGCACCCAAACGTCCCAGTTCAGTAGTCCTGACCGCCGTGCCATACCTGCCGCTCTGGCCCATCACCCCGCCGGCGAGAAGCCGGTCTCGGAGTGCTTGATCGGCCCCGGCGTAGCTCGCATTGATGCGGTTGCGACCCGCCGCAACAATCGGCTCGGTGCCGGCCGCCGGGTTCAGCAAACGCTGCATGAGCGAGTCCAGTAGCGCACTTTGCGCTGGCTTGAACTCGTCAGGCAGGGTTTTCGTTACGGTACTGGTGCTGCTACTGGTTCCACCGCGGGAATTGAGCCCGCCGGCAAGGGCGCCGGCCCCTCCAAGAATGCCTTTTGCGACGTTTCCTGCCCAGGACATCTATCCTCCTCGAACTCCTCGGCCAACAGGCCCAAGACCACCATGTCAACCGGCTTGCCACCCCGTACCGTCTGCTGCCGCAACAGTCCCTCTTGCCTGGCTCCCAGTTTCAGCAGCAACGCCTTGATGGCCTTGTTGTCGCTGAAAATCGTCATGCTGATCTTCTTCACGCCGCCCGAGAATATCTCCCGGGCAACCATGCGGAGCGCCGTTTCTGTGGTCCCACGCCCCCAGAAGTCCTTGCGGAACAGGCAGTGAGCCTGCCCCGATACCGGGTTGACCGGTTCGAACGTGATGAAGCCACAGATTTCCCCGTCCCGGTAGACGGCCCATTGCTGCTCTGTCCGGCTTCGCAGCATGCACTGCTCAACGAATTCCTCCAGAGTCTGCGGCCCGAAATCATCCGCCACCCGCCACCGAAAATCATTCATCCACAGCCAGACCCGGGGTGCCGCAGACAAAGGGAAGGGGCCTATCGTTACGTCCATAAAACCGCCATACACTTATCACCGTGAAGGGCTGAGTTCGTGAATGTCAGAGGAGATAGCCAGACGGCTTGAAGGTCCACGGATCAACCGGCCATGAAGAGTTTACGAAGTGATCAAATGCCCAGACACCCACCAATGGCACGCCCGCCTGCCGCGCCAAGTCAATCTCTTGACGCCAGAGACAACCACCATTCCAGTTGGCAGCCAGATAGGCGCAGTCCGCCTTGTCCCAAGACCATCCCGGCTCCGTGAAGGGCCACGCCACTGCACTCCGCAGGATATCCACGTCATGCGTGTAAGCTGACCGGTCCAGACACTCCACCTTGAATCTGTCGAATAGCCCCTTGGACCGCCACGCGTCCGGAGTGCTGACGTACTCGATGAGTGCACCCGCGTACCCCAGAGGTGGCCCCATCTCGGCGTCCAGCGCCCAGAGGATCTCGAACTTGGTGGACGGGACGACACCCAAGACGTGCTGTTTTAGCGCTGTCACGTGCTCCAGAATGCGGCTCCGCAGAAAGGCGGAGTCCTCGGGGTGCTCGGTCGGGTCATCCGTGGGCAACCGGAATACCCACAGGGGCCGCCCCAACTGCTGCTGCGCCAGCCAGGTCGTGTACCCATCGTAGAACGCCATCCCGCCAACGTCCCCGGGTGTCTGATAGTCGGCGTAATTGGATTTTGGCCAGTAGAGGAACTCGCCGAACTGAATCCAAGGCACCAGGCCGGCTTTAGCCATCAGATTGGCCATTTCGGCGAACGCTTCCTTCTGATAGGCCAGCACCGCGGCACTGAACGCGCAATGATGGCTGCTCCAACCGGTTTTAACGCGCCTGCCGTTGGCGTACCGGGCAATCCAAACATGCGCCGGGTCTGTGGGGTCGTCTGGCGCGTTCGTGAACTCCATCGAATACGCCACCGCGATTTCCCGCCCAGCCGCAGCCAGTTCCGAGAACAGGTTGGCATGCCACTCGCGCGCCGCCGCATTGAGTGGAGGCATCACCGTGTCATCGATCTGCCAGAGTCCATCAAGCACTTCCTCTGCGGTTCCCCCGCCCTCTTCCCCGTGGCCGGCAGATCCCAACAATTTGAAGGTGGTCGGCGTCACGTCGTAGATTGGAAAAATCGCATCGGCAATGCCCGGGTCTTGTTCGCGTGAGACAAGGGGATTGTTCTTGATCCAGATGGTATCTCCAGCCTGGTAGGGGTGCGGCCCGTCCATTGTGATCTCAATAGGTCCGCCTCCGTAAGC
>Ga0334722_10007051_pt1 | contig 10970 bp, 12 predicted proteins | sample C3_bottom_MG_FD_207210 | JGI IMG/M metagenome (GOLD analysis project Ga0334722, IMG submission 207210) | Sediment microbial communities from Yellowstone Lake, YNP, Wyoming, USA - C3_bottom | ecosystem: Environmental > Aquatic > Freshwater > Lake > Sediment | place: USA: Wyoming | collected...
TTTTGGTCGCGTTGCTTATTCTTACTGCAATAGGATTCGTTGCCTTGTACACGCAAACGGGTTTCTTACAGCAAGATCAAATCGATACAAAAGATCTGCAGAAGTGGCAGTATGAAAATGGCGTGATTAAGAACGCGCAAGGGTTTACGTTGGAGGGTTCAAGTGGTAAGTGTTGGGTGATGGTGCATGGCTATACGTCAACGCCCAATGAACTGCGTATTGTGGCAAGAGCCGTCAACCAAAAGTTTAACGACACAGTCTACGTTCCTCGTTTGGACGGTCATGGGACCGTGCCAAGTGATGTTGAGCGGTATTCGGTTGATTTTTGGTATGATCAAATTGCGGATATTGCCAGGAGAAACAACTGTTCTTATCTCCTGGGAAGCAGCATGGGTGCAAGTCTTGTCCTGGGGTTTGTAGAGACGCATCACGTTGATGGTGCGGTGCTTGTGGGAACTCCTCTTGACCTCGAGCCATCGTTCTTGCCAACAGGTCTGGTGGTAAATGCATTGCTGCCAATTGCGCGATATACGAAGCGTGATGTTCCTGGGCATACCGTGCAGGATCCAAAAGGGAAGGCAGAGCATATTACCGGGTACACGTTTCCGCTCAAAGGGGTTGCAGAGTTGGACGTTTTCAATCAGCACGTGAAAGCCGATCTTGCGCGTGTTGATTCACCGGTGCTTTTCTTGCACGCAACGCATGACACGGTTGCAAACATCAAAGGGGCAAAGGACGCATACGAGAAAGTGGGTGGGTCCAAGAGATTCATAGAGCTTGGCGCAGATCATATTGTGTTCAGAGATTATGATAAAGAGAAGGCAGTTGATGCCGTGCTGTTGTTCCGAGAACAAACAAAGAAACAATTGCCTCAACAGAGTAGTTAATTTTCAAACAAAGAAAATACAGACTGTACGGCCGTACGGACAGGGGGATTATATGGGTAACAGACTCGGATGTGATACATGAGAGATTTAACTCACAGTGGAAGCGGAGAGTGGGAGCATAATGAGTCTATTGGCGCAAAAACTCCGCCCGATGGAATAAAGCAGGAATTCTCCTACACGCCCACACCGGGCAAGATACCGCTTCCAAGAAAGATTCTACCCGAACGGGCAGCAGAGCGGATCGCACAGAGCGCAGAATATGTGCATCAGATGAATAACAAGATCACAGAAGTGTTAGGGTATTCTGAGCTCATTCTCGGCAGACTAAACTGTGCAGGGGAGCCGACGCGCGTAAAAGAGATCAAAGAACTGGCAGAAATCGTTGTTGGAAGTGCAGAACAAGCGAAAAGTCTCGTAGAGAGAATGATGGTCTGCGCGCGAGAGGATTATATATTGCACATGCCGCAAGTTATCAAGCTCACGGAAGTGATTGATAGAATTGAATTACCGGTAAGAGGAGATCTGCTAAGAACGGGGCACGTGCTTGAAGTGAACAATGCTGCAACCTATGCTGTGCGTGCGGACGTGCAAGGGCTTGCAGATGGGATCGAGAACTTGGTATTGAATGCGCGCGATGCGTCAAAGAGCGGAAAGAGGATCTGGCTTCTTTCATACGATCTTAGTCATGAGGAAGTGCGCGCGCGATCGCTGCAGATTCCTGAAAATCAGTACGGGGTGATTGTGGTGCGTGATGAAGGAAAAGGCATCGCTTCCGAACTGCTCAAGAATTTATTCACGCCATTCACGACCACGCGATCAGGGGGTCATGGATTGGGTTTGTCCTATCTCAAGAGAACGGTGGGAGAGCACGGAGGGTATATTCGAGTCAAATCGAAGACGGATCCAGAGGAAAAGAAAGGGACGAAGTTTGAGATCTATATTCCGCGATACATTGAACCTAAGAGTGGATGATTCGCGAAAGGTATTTCACCCCGTCTACAATTCTAGGTCCTGGTCGATTAAGTCAAAAAAATGCATGACGCGAGCGCCTACCAAGCACTGAAGTGCTTGGCTTGATCGGCACTCGCCAATGAATAAAAAATGCACACATTTTCTGGACGCAGAAAAGCCAGCCATTCATCCAATGGCTAAAAGCCATTGGCTTTCTGGCTTTTCTTCGTAATGAATCATCACGATGAGGGGTAAGTGAGACAGTGAGCATGGCCGTCCATTGTCGGGAAGATTTAAAAGGTTTCTGAACTATTTTTGGAAGATGCCAACAAAGATTGCACCAGGTGTGTACGCGGTTGATTTATGCACGTATCTGCCAAGCGCAAAAGCGCTCATCATTTCGGATCTGCACTTGGGTTTTGAGGAAGAGATGGGAAAGCAGGGTGTTTTTGTGCCGCGGGTGCAATTGAAGGAAACGCTGACGCGATTGGAATGGATTTTTGGTCAAGTCCCAATCAAGCAGGTAATATTGAACGGCGATGTGAAGCATGAGTTCGGCACGATCTCAAAGCAAGAGTGGAGGGAGGTGACGCGTCTTGTCGAGTTCTTGCGCAGAAAGAACGCAAGAATTATCGCGGTGAAGGGGAATCATGATACGATTTTTGGTCCGATCGCAAGGAAGTTGGAATTGCAGGAAGTGAATGAAGTCAAATACAAAGACATATTGATTGTTCACGGAGATTACGTTCCCAAAAAACTGCTTCCAATAATAATTATGGGACACGAGCATCCTGCGATTACGTTGCGCGAGAAAGCAAAGGTTGAGAAGTTCAAGTGTTTTGTTAAAACAAAGTTTAAATCAAGTACGGTGATCGTCCAACCGTCATTCAACCAGTTGACGCAAGGGACAGACATCTTGAAAGGTGAGCTGCTCAGTCCTTTGCTCATTGATCTTTCTTATGCAGAAGTGTTTATCGTTAATGATAAGACGCATGATGTGTTGCCGTTTGGAAATGTTAACAAGCTTCAGTAGAACTGTGCAATAGGGAAAGTTTTGTGTTTCACGTAATAACTCTTCGTTAAGATTTGTACACATTCATGATCAAAGATATGTGTTGTAAGAAAAAAACAAAGACCGGCAAGCCCTTGCGGACCTGCCGGTTTTGTCGTAGTGAGTGAAGACGTATGAAGTTATTTTATTGGGATTTCTATTCCCAGTCGTCCTCTTTCCAACTGTCGATCATTTCGCGAATAGCGCGTTCTTCGCCTTCTTCAAAGGCGATTTCCCAGTCTGCTTCTGCATCGCTTTTTTCTTCCCAAAGATCTTCCATTTCGAGTTCTGCTTCCATATGTCACCCCCGTCCTTCACTGCTGAAGATGAAGATGGGCAAACGAGATATATATTTTGTGCTGAAAGATTATAGGATTTATATAACGGGCAATTCTTATGAATATATTTATGAAGTTATGAATAACCGTTAAATTTATATATAATCGACCGTTTGTGTGTGTTAAGGGCGGTCATCATATGAAAAGAAAAGTTATCCAAATCGCAGAGTCAACGCAATTAATTTCTTTGCCACGCAAGTGGTGTATTGCAAACAGTGTCAAGAAGGGCGATGAGATTGAGGTTGAAGAACAGGGAAGCAAAATTATCGTGTCCTGCAAGTCCGAACATAAGCTTGAGCATCTCGACATTCATATCCGCGATTATGGGATTTTAGCGCCGCGCTTGATTTACTCACTATATAAGAAAGGAATTGATGAGATTAAAATTCATTTTGATAGCCCTGAGGACCTCGAGTTTGTCCAAAAGGCGCTTCATGAGGAAACGACCGTGGGCTATGAGCTGGTCGAACAGGATAGCAAGAGTTGTTTGATCAAGAACATTAGCAGTAACATTATGGGCTTTGATAACATGTTGCGAAGGACCTTTTTGCTGCTCATTACACTCGCAGATGAGTCCGCGAAGCATTTGAAGGGTAAGCAATTTGAACAGATGAAGGGTTTGGTGAATCTTGAGCAGAGCAATAACAAGTTCACCACGCTGTGTAGAAGGTATTTGAACAAGTATGGTGGCGTGAGTACGCATAAGATCGGCCCGCTCTACGCGATCATTGAAGAGTTAGAGAAAATTGCGGACGAGTATAAGTATTTGTGTAAGGTCATATCTTCAAAGAAAGAAGCAGAGATCAAGGTGAGTGCGAACATTGTTGCGCAGTACCAAACGCTCGTGCAAGTGCTCCATGACTTCTACGAGTCTTTTTACAAGTTTGATCCAAAGAAGCTCGTTCATATTGGCGAGGTGCGTAAGCAATTCGTGCACGCATGGCAAGAGCAGTTATCATCGGTGAAAAATCCCACCGAGTTCATGCTTATGCATCACTCACTCGTTATTTTGCAAAAGACGTTCAATATGCTAGGACCGCTGATGGTTTTAGCGCCGGCGGGCAATTTAACAGAACAACCACTTGTGGTAAAACAAGGCGATGACTAAGACGCAACTGCGAAAAGTAATACCTCTTTTCTTACGCACAGCCCGCTCGATTTCCGTAGGTTTAATGTACCAGTTCGAACATCATAAGGATGTCAAATTTTCCAATAACGCAATTATTACCACCAGAAAGTAGCATTAAATGGCGAAAGCTTTAAATACGAGAGAGGAAAATTCAGTATGATGGGCCCAAATGACTATCGTGACATCGTTGAATCATTAAAGAATTTCGCACGCAGCGCAGGAGAAGAAATATACAAACTGCGAAGAACCTTATGTGAAGAAATTGAAATCTATGAGGCTCCTGACCGAAGTAAGACCGCAACTCAAGCGGATAAGCGTTCGCACGAGATTATTTGCATTGAGGGTCTACTCAAGAAGTATCCTGATTGTCAAATCATTTCTGAGCACAAATCGTATAATTTGAACCCGCAAGGGCCAAAAGATCGTATTTTTGTGGTTGATCCCATTGATGGCACAAAAGCATACCGTAAAGGCATGCGATATTCAAATCGGGATCGCGACCCGGATGGCGAGTACTCAGTCATGATTGGTTTGCAGGAACCAAATGAGCAGGGAACCTATGAGCCAACAGTGGGAGTGGTGTATTTCCCGGAAAGCAAAAAAATGGTGTGGGCGCATAAGGGGGGCGGAGCATGTAAAAAGATCAATGGCAAATCAGCGAAGAAGATTCAAGTATCAGATCGTGGGCCTGCAAAAGCACGGCTCTTGCTTCGCAGAAGCGATTTTGAATATGCTCAAGCAGTAGACTACCAAAAGTATTTGGGCGTGCTAAGTGTTTCTCGCCCGGGATCTGCCGGGAAAAAAATTGTCAAGGTAGCAGAAAGTGCCGCAGAGATATTTTTATACACGGGGGGTAAGAAGATTTGGGACTTGACCGCGCCGCTTGCAATTCTTCGGGAAGCAGGCGGATTTGATTGCGATTTGAATGGAAACAGGATTGCATTTGATCCATTGGTGAAAGAGGACTACAACCAAAGTTATGAGGACAAAATTCTTATTATCTATAACAAAGCAGATATAAAAGAGTATCTCGTTAAAAAGATCAGGGCGCGTCGCCCGCTTACCGAGATTGGCCCAAAAGAAAGTTCAATCGAAGAACGTGTCGAAAAGATATCAGATGAAGGAACAATTCCAGGCAATGGATCGGCTGATGAGATTAGTGGGACTTCCTCAGGAGACGACCAGATTCATAATTCAAGTGAAGGATCGGTGAAAGGCACCGAATAGCTATGTCGCGAGTTGAACATATCGTTTTTGATCTTGATGGAACTCTGTACGAGCAAACGCCAGTTATTCTCGGGGTGATTTATGATAAGATGTTAACGACGCTTGCGGATTACTTGAGAATAAAAGAACCCGGGAAGTGGAGTAAACTAAGTAAGATCGGAGATGCGTATTTGGAATACTATGGACAACTTAAATCACACACAGAGGCTTTCAAGATGTTCAAGGTTCCTGATGAAGAGGCGAAGAGGTTAGCAACCCAGGCATTTAACGAGGCAGATATCGAGCGGTATCTTGGTCAGGATAATAAGCTTTTGGCCTTGCTGGACCGACTAGATAATAGAAATGTGCCATATGGCCTATATACCGGTCGTTGGAAGGAAACAGGAGATGACGTGCTAAAAAAATTAGGGATTCCGAGTTTGAAACGACTTGCATGGGCAGAGTTTGGCGATAAATACCCAAAGAGTATGGGAACAACCGAAGGGTTCAAACAATCATTATGGAATGCGAATGGGCAGTTGCGTGATAGGTATGAAAAAAAGCTTAAGCACGATAGAGAGAACGGCATTAAAATCAGACGCAAACCCTATTCATTTAATCCTAAGAACGTATGGTATGTAGGAGATCGAGAAGATATGGAAATCAAGCCGGCGCTCAAAGTAGGCATGAGTGTGGTTCGCGTGTGTAGGGAATTCGGACCTCCCTTCTATGATAAAGTGGCTTCTGACCCAGCTGATAACAGCGATCCAAGAGAAGAACAAAAGAGTTGGAAACCAAACCATCTGCTGTTTCAGAGAAAGGAACCTGACCACTACTTAATTCGTGACATTTATTCTCTCGGAGTTCTTGTTGATCATTTGCTTGACCTAAAAGATTCGGGACCGTACAAGCTTCTTCCAAAGAGCGACAAAAAGCTTTAAAAACAGTCTTCTTATTGGGTGATGTATGCCAACGGAAGAAGACCTTATTGCCGAGCGTAAGCGTAAGCGTGAGGAATTGAAGAAGCTTGATGTGAATCCGTATCCGTATAGTTATCAGCGTTCTCATTCTTCGATTCAGGTTCAGGAGCAGTGGGGAAAGCTTGCGCCAGAGGAGCGTACGCAAGATGGAGTGAAGGTTGCAGGAAGGATTGTTGGCCTAAGAAGGATGGGTAAGGCCACGTTTTTGCATGTTCAAGACCAGGATGGGAGGCTGCAGATTTATTTCAAGTTCGACGATCTGCCAACAACGTATGATCAGCTCAAGCTTGCAGATATCGGCGACTTTTTAGGAATTGAAGGTTTTGTGTTCAAGACAAAAACTGGCGAAGTCACCGTGTGGGCGAAGAAGTTTGAGATTCTGACCAAGGCGTTGCGCCCGCTGCCTGAGAAATGGCATGGCTTGCAAGATATTGAACTGCGCTATCGCAAGCGGTATGTGGACCTGATTGTGAACCCTGACGTCAAAAAAGCGTTTATTGCGCGTGCGAAGATTATTGATACGATTCGTCATGAGCTGAGTAAAAAAGGGTTTATTGAGGTTGAAACTCCGATTGTTCAGGCAATATATGGTGGTGCGAGTGCAAAGCCGTTCAAGACGCATTTGAATAGTTTGAAGATGGATGCGTTTTTGCGTGTTTCGCCCGAGCTTTATCTTAAGCGGCTGTTAGTGGGCGGTTTTGAGAAGGTGTTTGAGGTAGCAAAGAATTTCAGGAATGAGGATATTGACCGAACGCACAATCCTGAGTTTAGCATGATCGAGATTTACCAAGCCTATGGTGACTTTAATGATATGAAGGAGATGATTATGGATTTGTACGTTGCTGCGGCAAAGGCAGTGCATGGAAGTACAAAGTTTGAGTATCAGGGTACTGTTATCGACGTTAAAAAGCCGTGGCAGAGTTATACGATGGTTGAGGCGTTGCAGAAATTCGCAGGGGTTGATGCAGGGAAGCTTACGGATAAGGACTTAAGCAAGCTCTGCCAGCAGCACAAGTTGGAAGTGCAAGAGAACCCGTCCAAAGGGATGCTGATCCAAGCATTATTTGAAGAGTTGGTGGAGGAAAAGCTTGTCCAGCCGACGTTTATAACGCATCACCCGATTGAAAGTACGCCGTTGTGCAAGCCCTGTCGCGAGCCGCATTTGAAGGAGCATTTCATCGAGCGTTTTGAGCCGTATGTTGCAGGGATGGAGATTGGGAACGCGTATTCAGAACTAAATGACCCGGTGCTTCAGCGAACGCTTCTCGAGGATCAGGCAAAGCAGCTGCGCGCAGGGTCTGAGGAAGCGCATCCGATGGATGAGGATTTTGTTCAGGCGATCGAGTATGGGATGCCGCCAACCGGCGGTCTTGGGTTTGGGATTGACCGCATGATCATGCTTTTGACAAATAATCCGAGTATTCGCGATGTTATTTTCTTCCCATTTATGAAATAATGAGAATGCAAACAATGACTGCTCAAAAAATCGTTGTGGGCCTGACGGCGCGCGTGGTGCTTTTTGGCAAGAAGGGGAAAAAAGAAGTGATCGCGCGTATTGATACGGGTGCAACGAAGAGTTCTATTGATCAAAAGCTTGCGGACGAGCTTGGTCTTGGGCTGGAACTGCGCAAAGTGCTTATCAAAAGTGCAAGTGGGAGTTTGCATCGGGGCGTGGTGCTTGCTGAGGCAGTGATTGGTGGCGAATTGATTCCTGCGGAGTTCACGCTTGCGGATAGGAGCCATATGAAATATAAGGTGTTGATTGGGCAAAACATTTTAAAGCGCGGTTTCCTTATTGATCCTGGGAAGGGTTTGGAATGAAGGCAGCAATTATTTCGCTGGGGAGTATTTCTTCGCGTTGGCTTGCGGACGCGCTCAAGAAGCATTTTGGTACGGTTGATTCATTGGACATTTCTGAGATTGAGGTTGAGCTAGGCGAGAAGGAGGCGCAGGTGCTCTATCAGGGCAAGCCCCTTGGGAAGTATGATTGTATTTATGCGCGGGGAAGTTTTCGTTACGCAGTCTTGCTCAGGGCAGTGACGACGCTGCTGCATCGGGAGTGTTATATGCCATTGCGGCCTGCGAGTTTCACGATAGGTCATGATAAGGTGCTCACGCATTTGAAGTTCACCGAGAACAAGATTCCGCAGCCAACGACGTATCTTGCGGCGACTGCGGATAGTGGTAAGAAGATTGTCAAGCGCGCGTCGTTTCCAGTGATCATGAAGCTTCCTGCAGGGACGCATGGCAAGGGCGTGATGCTCGCAGATAGCGAGGAGAGCGCAAATTCGATGATTGATGCCTTAGCGCTGCTCAAGCAACCGTTTCTCATTCAAGAGTACATAGAAACGGATGGGAAGGACTATCGCTGCATTATTGCAGGAGATAAGGTGATTGCTGCGATGAAACGCACTGCAGGAAAGGGTGAGAAGCGTGCGAATATTCACGCAGGCGGGCATGGAGAGAAGATAGAGCTTGATGAGAAGACGAGGAGCGCGGCGGTTGCTGCTGCGCGCGCGTGCGGTCTTGATGTGTGTGCCGTTGATATTTTGCCAAGTCCCAAGGGCCCGCTCGTTCTTGAAGTGAACTTGTCTCCGGGTTTGCAAGGGATCACGGGTGTGACGGGCATTAAAGTTGCCGATATCATTGCAGAGTTTCTTTACAGGCAAACAAGATTGTTCCGTGACGTGCGCCAAAAGATGATGCTTGAAGAATTGTCTCCCGAGCAAGAGATTCACGGAAAGCTGGATTTCCGAGGGCATAGGATTCTGCTTCCTGAAGTCGTGAGCATGGCGTCTAAATTCAAGGAAGGCGAAATGGTTGTTCTCAAAGCAAAGAAAGGCGAGATTAGTATTACGAAGAATGGAGAAAGGAAGAAATAATTAAGTTTATTCTATGAGCACGGCCCAACTTTATCTGCTGTTATTGTTCCTGCGCAGTTGTCTGCGCAGACTCTGTCTGCGGTTGCGCGATCGACCGATGTTATTCCGTCAGTAAGACAGCTGCACGTGTAGCAGTTTTGCGTTATTTGTTCTCCTGCGCGTCCGATGAATGCGCGTGAGTCTCCTGCGATTCCTTGGATTCCTCCGCCGTATTCTTTTGCGAAAGGAACGCCAAATGCTCCTGATGGTGTTTGCGGTGCAGTTGTGTGTTGTTGATTTTGTGTTTGCGGGGCGCTTTGTTGTACGATAGGAACAGGAATGGGTCCGGGTTTAGGAAGGATTGTTGAGGGGGGTTGCCACAGAACGAATAAGAGTCCAAGTGCTGCTACTGCGAGGACAACGCCAAGGACTGCCAGTTCATTGCCTCTTTTATTCATGAGTGAAAAGAAAGAAAAGAAGGTATAAAAATGTTAGCGTCGTGTTGTACGGCAGGTACTGTATTCGCGCAGGTAGTGGTCGATGGGCGCTTCGTTTTCGCGTTGCCAGGTTGCTGCGACGTATCTTCTGCCGCCAAAGCGTATGAGGAGTGCGGGGTCTTTGTCCGGGTTTGGGATTTTTTCTATTTTAAGTTCTTCAAGCGAGGGTTTCCAGAGGATTTCAAGTTCTGGTGCGCAGGCTTGATAGACTGCGGAAGGGGAGTTCATGCCGGATGCGAGGAGCAAGTAGCGTGATGCTTCTTTATCCCGCAGCGTGTGTCCTAAGACGTCGTTTGCGTCAGCGATTGCTTCGAATGCTTTTGTCCTAATTGTTGCAGGGACAAGGGGGGTTTTTGCGCGGATCCGTGCGTGGTTGCTGTAGTTGGGCAGCCCTGTTTCAATGACCCATTCGGGTTTGCCAAGTTCAACGCATGCGAGGAGTGGAATTTGGACGTTGCGTCCGTCTGCAGTGATTTCGCGTTTCAAGTCAAAGAGTTCGTATTCAAGCGGAGTGTATCCTTTCTCTACGAATTGACGTTGGAAGAATGTCCCGAGGTATTCGCGGGCTTTTTGCACGATTGCTCCGGAATGTTCTTCTTTTTCAAAGGGCATGGGGACGATTGCGCGCAGCTGTTCGATTGCTTTGGCAAGTTCAGCTAAGTCGTCTTCAGGTTTGAACGAGTGTTTGTCCAGTATTTGTTGTAGTGTTTCCATTTGTTTGCCTCCTTTTCTTGGTTTTGTCTTTTTCATCGTGATATTTGGGATTGTTCACGTAGCGCTCAAGGAGTGAGAGGAGAAACACTTCCTTGATAGCGCACGTGAGTAGGACACTGTTGGGAGGGCGTGTGGCAGTGGGAAATGGGCGCGGTCGTTGTTTTGCACGCGTTTGGTCGGTCAGTGATGACGTAGGGCATATAGTGTATTGAGTGTTGTACAAGACTTAAGTATTATTGAACAGAAAAGTGCAACTGTTTGTATAGTTTAAGACGATGATTTCCTTGGTCGGGCAGTAGAAATGAGGTGGGCTGTAAGGAGCTCATAGGCTGATTGTGCAGAATACAAGTCAAGTG
>Ga0334722_10007052_pt1 | contig 10968 bp, 11 predicted proteins | sample C3_bottom_MG_FD_207210 | JGI IMG/M metagenome (GOLD analysis project Ga0334722, IMG submission 207210) | Sediment microbial communities from Yellowstone Lake, YNP, Wyoming, USA - C3_bottom | ecosystem: Environmental > Aquatic > Freshwater > Lake > Sediment | place: USA: Wyoming | collected...
GTCCGGGGTGACGGTGGCGCAGGCTCAGAAAAAGGCGTCGCTGCCGCAGATCGCGAAGGCGGTGCTCTGGTCCTTCCTCGGCATACGCAAGCGCCGCGACTATGAGACGGACAGCGTGGAGCTGAAACCGAAGCAAGTAATTATCGCCGGTCTGATCGGTGCAGCGATTCTGGTATCGGGTTTGTTACTGCTGGTGCGGCTCGTCATCGGCAAATTGACTTAAATCGGGGAGTGGAACATGAGCGATCACGCGCAACACTATTTCGTACCGCAGCCATCGCGTTGGATGATCATCGGATCGTTTGCACTGCTATTCATGGCGAGCGGCGCCGCGATGTGGTTCAACGGCGCGCAGATCGGCCGCTATGGCGTGTTGGTCGGCTTCGTCTTGTTGGTGTTCATGATGTTTCGCTGGTTCGGTGACCTGGTGCGCGAATCCGAAACCGGCGCGTACGGAAAATGGGAGGACGCCTCGTTCCGCTGGGGCATGAGCTGGTTCATCTTCTCCGAAGTGATGTTCTTCGCCGCGTTCTTCGGCGCGCTCTTCTACGCGCGCGTGCTGGCCGTGCCCGATCTGGGCAGCCTCACGAGCCGGGAGTTGCTGTGGCCGGATTTCAGCGCGCAATGGCCCACCGCCGGTCCGGACTTCAAGGATCCGTTCACGCCGATGGCGGCCTGGGGCATTCCCGCGCTCAATACATTTCTGCTCTTGAGTTCGGGCGTGACGCTCACCATCGCTCACTTCGGCATGCAGGAGGGAAACCGCGGCAAGCTGAAGCTGTTCCTCGCCCTCACCATCGCGCTCGGGGCGGCCTTCCTCGGCTTCCAGATCTTCGAATATTCGCATGCCTATTCCGAACTCAACCTCAAACTCAGCACCGGCATCTACGGCACGACCTTCTTCATGCTTACTGGATTTCACGGCTTTCATGTGACTATCGGCGTAACTATGCTTACTACCATGCTGTTTCGTGCATTCGCGGGCCATTTCAAGCCGGATAGGCATTTCGCGTTCGAGGCAGTGGCTTGGTACTGGCATTTCGTCGACGTGGTTTGGCTGCTACTTTTCATTTTCGTCTACTGGGTATAATCTGGCGTACAGTCCTTGTCTGGAATGCAGGATTCTGGATTTCAATGCAAAGTGAGAGGGTATCCCCCAATCCCCCAAGGGGACTTCCTTCGGGGCGGGGGACTTCCCTGGTGGCAGCATTTGGTTTCATGCCATTCGGAGCGTATCCTCTCATGCTCCCCTAGATCGGGGGCTAATTTCGCGTACGTCGAAATGGCCTCTACGAACAAGGAGGAGAAGGGGGCCCCGCGAGGGGCGTTCGACGCGCCGCACATTGTGCGGCGCTTTTTTTGCGGCGCCGAGAACTCGCTACGCAGTGCCTGGATGCGGCTGTCCCTAAGAATCGGAGACAAGAGTCGTTCTTGTCTGGTCGATTTATCGCAGGACGAGGGGAACCGGATAGGAACGCAAGGGTCCCACTCCTTCGCTCGACCCTATTGCAGACTCTAAGTCAGCTTTCCCTGTATCAGGCCGAAATAGTAGCCCGCCATCAGCAGCAGGAACAGGATCAGCGAAAGGCCGACGCGCAAGGCCAGCGCGCGCACAGTGCGTTTGGATTCGCCGCGGTCGGTGATCAAGAAATAAAGCGCCGAGCCGAGGCTCGCGAGAATCAACAGCACGAATACGAGGACGATTATCTTCATCGCGGGCGCAGACGGAATTTACTGAGTGTATCCCAGTCAAACCAGCCTTACCAGACACGAGACCAGTACGCCGATGCTCGGAATTCGTAGATTTCAACCCGCTATCCTGCCCGGTGCGGCAGCCCTGGTTGCGATCGCGCTTACCGTGGCGTTGGGCAATTGGCAATCGCGCCGCGCGGAGGAAAAGCTCGCGCTCGGGCGCGATCTGGACGCTGCGGCGCAGCGCGCGGCGCTCATCCTGCCGCCGGTGCCGGTTGACACGCACAACTACGCGTTCAGCCGCGTCAGCGTGCGCGGCGAGTTTTCGCCGGCGCACACTATCCTGCTCGATAACAAGGTGCTGCGCGGCGCCGTGGGCTACCAAGTGCTGACGCCGCTCAAAATAGCCGGAGGCGACACGTACGTGCTCGTGAACCGGGGGTGGGTGGCCGCGGGTGCGCGGCGCGAAAGCCTGCCGCAGATCCGTACTCCGGCCGGGATCGCGTCCGTGGAGGGCATCGCGGTCGTGCCGAGCAGCCACATCCTCGAATTGGGCCCGAAGACAGAGGAAGGCATACTGTGGCAGAACCTCGTGCTCGCGCGCTACGCGAAATGGTCTGGGCTCAAGTTGCAGCCGATCGTGCTCGAGCAGACGAGCGACTCGGACGATGGCCTGGTGCGCGCCTGGGAGCGGCCAGACCTGGGCGTCGACAAACACCGCGGTTACGCCTTTCAGTGGTATGCGCTCGCAAGTCTAATTCTTATCATCTATGTTGTCCTCAGCTTCAAACGCCCAGCCTGACCCGCGTTCCGGGCGCGGAAAATTGTTCGCGATCGCGGCGCTGTGCATCGCGCCCTTTGTCGCCGCGCTGATCGCCTATTATTACTGGCAGCCGCAGGACCGCATGAATTATGGCGAGCTCATTCCGGCGCGGCCGCTCAGCGATTCGCCGCTGCGCCATCTAGACCAGCGCGCCGTCAGGCTGTCCGATCTGAAGGGAAAATGGATATTGCTGCAGTTGGATGATGCCCAATGCGCCGCGGCCTGCCGCATCAAGCTGTACGACATGCGTCAGGTGCGCCTAGCGCAGGGGCGTGAGATGGAACGCGTCGAGCGCGTGTGGCTGATCCTTGACGATGCGCCGCTAGAGACGCAGTTGATGCGCGAATACGACGGTACGCGCATGCTGCGCGCAGGCGGCAGCCCGCTGCTCGCGGAGTTTCCGGCGGCAGGCGACGTGCGTGATCACGTTTATATAGTCGACCCTTTGGGCAATTTGATGCTGCGCTTTCCGAGGAATGCCGACCCGGCCAGGATGAACAAAGACTTGGCGCGCCTGCTCAAAGCTTCGCGAATTGGTTAGCTGGCTGTTGAATAGCGCTTCCCGATCATGAAAATGCGTACAATCGTTCAGCCTATCCGGAGGAAAGCGTTACTCAATCGCCCTGACTTGGGGAATCTAAAGGGGGGCGCCGCCCCCTTTTTCAACACCTCGCTAGCGCCGCACGACCCGGTCCATCGCCATAGACCGCTCCATCAATCCTTTACGTAGACCCGATGACCCCACAGCTTAGCTTGCACAACACCGCGCTGCGCCTGCGCCAGTTCTATGCGCTGACCAAGCCGCGCGTCACTACGCTGGCCGTGTTTTGCGCCGTGATCGGCATGTTTCTGTCGACGCCCGGGGCGGTGCCCCTCGGCGTGCTGGTGCCTGCGACCATCGGCATCGCCCTGTTGGCGGGCGCGGCGTTCGCCATCAACTGCTTGATCGAGCGCGAGATCGACGCGAAGATGGCGCGCACGCGGAGGCGCCCGTTGCCGCGCGGAGAACTGACTTCGCTGCAAACCGTCACGTTCGCGGGCTTGGTCGGCGGCATCGGCATGTTCCTGCTCTATCGCTATGTCAATGCTCTGACCATGTGGCTCACTTTCGGCACCTTCATCGGCTATGCCATCGTATATACGGCCCTCCTGAAGCCGGCAACACCGCAGAATATCGCCATCGGCGGCCTCTCCGGGGCGATGCCGCCGTTACTGGGCTGGACTGCGGTTACCGGGGAGGTGGCGCCGGAGGCATTGCTTTTGGTGTTAATCATCTTTGCTTGGACACCGCCGCATTTCTGGGCGCTGGCGCTGTATCGCGCCGAGGATTTCGCCCGCGGCGGCTTGCCCATGCTGCCGCTGACCCACGGCGCGAAATTTACGCGCCTGCAGGTGTTGCTCTATACGCTGATACTGATCGCGAGCACCATGCTGCCTTTCGTGTACGGCATGAGCGGCTGGATCTACTTGACTGCCGCGCTGCTCCTCGATGCGAGGTTCCTGTACTACGCGATCAGAATCTACACCGACTACAGCGACCGCCTGGCACAGCAGACCTTTCGCTATTCGGTCCTCTATCTGGCTGGATTGTTTTCGGCGCTGTTGCTCGACCACTATGCCTAAGCGGCCGTGGTCCGGTTTGTTGTGCGCGCGTTGCGCGTTGTTGCTCGCGCTGGGGGTTGTCGGCTGCGGCCCGTCCGGTCCGGTATTCAAGAATTCGGACATCACCGGCTCGGACTGCTGCAAAGACTTCCGTCTGACCGACCATAACGGCAAGACTCGCACGCTCGCCGACTTTCACGGCAAGGTAGTAGTGGTGTTTTTCGGCTATACCCAATGCCCGGATGTCTGCCCAACCACGCTGACGGAAATGAAGGCCGCGTTGCAGCAGCTCGGCGCGGACGCCAAGCGCGTGCAGGTGCTGTTCATCAGCGTCGACCCTGAGCGCGACACGCGCGAATTGCTCGCACATTATGTCCCGGCCTTCGACCCTAGCTTCCTCGGTCTATTTGGCGATGCGCAGGCGACGGCCAAAACCGCGAAGGAATTCCACGTGTTCTATCAAAAGCAACCCGGTAGCACGCCCGAGAGCTACAGCGTGGACCATACTGCTGGCAGCTACGTTTTCGATCCCCAAGGCCGCGTACGGCTGTTCGTGCGCTACGGCGAAGACAAAGACCTGGTTGCGGATCTGCGCACTTTGCTAAGAGAAGGATAAGCGCTGCCGCTTGGGTCCTAAGTTTGCGTGTGTGCGGCCGAAATTCGCGCCTCCAGCTTTGCGGAGCAATCGGTAAGACCTCCTCGAATTCCCGATATTCCCGGGCGCCGCTGACTCTCTGGCTTGGACTCCGATGTGGAGCCAGCGGATTGGCCGGTCTTGAGCCAGAATGGGCGCGGCTTGGATCCGACCATAGATCGGCGTAGATTGTGACCTGGTGCTGCGGCCTCACGCGGTCAACAGCGACGGCCGACGATCCTTGTACCAGGGCGCGTGGTCAGTTCGTGTGCTCGCTCAAGTCGTTGCGCAGTCAGAAAGAATAACGAGCCAGCGGGAGGGGACAATGACAGAGGACGCTGGGAACAGCCGGTCGAGTGGATCAAACGCCGAGCCCGCGGTCCGTCCTCGCGGTTGGGGGCTGCTGCCTGACGTGCAATGGCAGCAGCTCAGTTGGCGCGAACTGCTGCATTACTGGTTCGTCCAGTTCAACCCGCTCTATTTCATCAGCGCGCTGTGCATGCTGATCGGCGTGTTTCTCGTCGCGCGCAACATCGAAGCGCTCGATGCGCGATCGCCCGAGCGCGTGCAACTGCTGCTATTCGCCGTCATCCAGGCGTACGAATTTCTGCTGATCGGCGGTGCGGCGCTGCTGGTGCATCGGGCCGGCGCGGTGCGCCCGGCGGTGATTCTCGTACTGCTCGAAGCCGTGTTCTTGTTCGATTGCACGTTTCGGCTTGAAAGCGCCGTGTATATGGGCCCGCTCGCATATTGGCTCACGGGGGGATGGTTCGTGCTCACGCTGGTGAAGGTGCGCGCGCTCGTTGCGGCGATGCGCTTAGAACTTTCGCGGCAGCTCATCGCCTCGATCGGCGTGTGTGCTTTGGGAATCGTAGTCGCGATCCATTGGTTGTCGCAGGCGGGCGCCGACAAGCTGCTGGCGCTGCAGGCCGCCGCCTGGTTCGGTACCCTGGTGCTATTCCTGCTCCATGTGCGCGCGCCGGCGCTTGCATGTGCGCTCGCGCGTACGCCATTGCAGCAGGGCATCGCGCGCCGCTGCGCGAACGGCACGCTGCGGCTGCTCGCCGCCTTCTACTTCTACCATCTGTGGAGCTACATCGTTTTCGCCGCCGACCCCGATGTGCTCGGTCGCGCGATTCTGCCGCAGTTGGGGGCGTTCGCGCTGTTGCAGACGCTCGTGCGCGCAAAGGATCAGGACGTGTGGAAATTCGCAGTGCTCACGTTCGGTGCCGCGCTGAGCGCCGCGTCAGCGCTCCCCTATGCGGCATTGCTGCTCGCAGCGGTGGTCGGCTATCGGGTGTGGCGCGGTGCGCGCAGCGGCCTTGCGGCGGGGGCGGCATTTTCGGCATACGTCGGGGTATGGCTGTTTGGCTGGATGTCGTGGGACACGCCGCTGCCGCCGCTACCAGCCGCGTTTTCCGCCCAAACCATTGCTCTGGCGCTGGTTCTTTGCCTGCTCGTGTGGCGCCTGCGCGACCCGCTCGCGTTGGCGGCACTCGCGCTTGGCAGCGTGTACTCGTGCTACCGGTACGCGGGCACCTGGCTGCCAGCGAGCGAACTGGGCTGGGGTATCCTGCTGCTCGCATGCGGATTCGGCGCGCTCGGCGCGGGTATCGCCATCAACTGGCGTTTCCGTGACAGCGCCGCGCGCACGCCATCAAGCTTGGTGCCCGGCAGCGCGGACGGTCCGGCGAAAGAGTAATAGAGGATTCCGACGGCAGCGCTTGCGCGCGTGCCGCGAGGCGGTGCCTCTGGGAGCGGGTCTTCAGGCCGCTCAGGCTGACGCGAGCAGACCCTTCATCTTCTGCATCGCCTTGGCTTCGACCTGGCGAATGCGCTCGGCCGAAACCTTGAATTCGGCTGCGAGGTCATGCAACGTCGCCGGATTTTTCGCCTGCAGCCAGCGCGCTTCGATGATACGGCGGCTGCGTTGGTCCAAGCTCGCCAGGGCCGCTTTGAGGCCGTCCGCGTCGAGGCGTTCGTTTTCCTCCCCCTCGAGCAGCTGCGAGGGCTCCTTGCCCGGGTCCGTCAGGTAGGCGATCGGGGAGTAGCTATCCTCATCGTCATCGCTCGCTTCCAGCGCCAGGTCTTGGCCGGAGAGCCGCATTTCCATTTCCCTCACTTCTTCCGGCTTGACGCGGAGCTGCCTGGCCATATCCTCTACGGCGTCCTGCGACAGCGGCCCCAGCCCCTTTTTCATCGAGCGCAAATTGAAAAACAGCTTGCGCTGTGCCTTGGTCGTGGCGATTTTGACCATGCGCCAGTTCTTCAGGATGAATTCATGCATCTCGGCCTTGATCCAGTGGATGGCAAACGAAACCAGGCGCACATTGCGTTCGGGATCGAAGCGTTTCACCGCCTTCATCAGGCCGATATTGCCTTCCTGGATCAAATCAGCGTGCGGCAGCCCGTAGCCGAGATAGCCGCGGGCGATGGCGACCACAACGCGCAGGTGCGACAGCACCAAGGCGCGCGCGGCGTTGATGTCATTTTCATCGCGCAGTTTGCGCGCATAGCGCAATTCTTCCTCCGGCGTCAGCAGTGGAAAGCGGTTCACTGCAGCGATATAGCTCTCCAGGCTTCCGACCAGGGAAGGAACGGGCAAAGCCATTGCTTGACTCATTGCATTTCCTCCATGAAGCATTGCGCGGTCTGCGTTTCGCCCCGCTGCAATGCAGCATTAACTTAGGGTAAGTTTAGCACTCTTGCGGATAGAGTGCCAATATCCAGAAAAGTTCAGCGGGCGTCAGCGCGATATATTTCCGGAAGTAAATCGCTAACCGTTTATTTTGGCTCTATTGCAGATAAGTGTCTACTCACTGACATATAGGCGCCAAGCCACCCGAGCATGCCGGCAAAGGCTAGCAGCGCGAGGCAGTCAAGGGGGCGCAGAAAGCCCAGTCTATAGTCCGAGCCGTAAAGGCGGGCCAATTCGAGTATGGAAAGGTTGAGGATGCGCATGCAAACATAATCCATGGCGAGGGCGGCCAAACCGCCAAGCGTCCCCTGTACTAGGCCGAGGTAGAAAAAGGGACGGCGGATAAAGGCATCGGTAGCGCCAATCAACTTGCTTAGCTCTATCTCCTCCTTTTGCGTGAGTATCTGCAGCCGTATGGTATTGAAGGTTACCGCCACCAAGCCGAAAGCGAGCACGATGGCGAGAATAGCCACCGCAGTGCGGCCCAAGGCGAGCACGGCCTGCAGCTTCTTCACCCAGGCCGAATCGACCTGCACATGCGCGATCTTGGGCAATGTTCGCAATTCCGCCTGCAGCTTGTCCAGTTCGACCGCGCCGCCACGCGTTTCGAGCACGAATGCATCCGGCAGGGGGTTCACCTGCAATGCGGCGACGATATCTGCCATGCTCTCCGAGCGTTTAAGGTCTTCCAACGCCTGGTCGCGTGAAATGAAACGCACCGTTTGTACGCCCGCGGTCAGCTTCAAGCGCGCCTCGAGTGCCGCAATATCCGCTTTGCCGGCGTCGGGAGCCAGGAACAGGCTGACTTCGGGGGTGCGGCTGACCTGGCTGGTTACGCTTCCAAGATTTTGCAGCAGCAGGTAGCCCCCCAGGGGCAAGGCCAGCGCGACGCCGATCACCGTCACGTTGAGCACAGTGGCGAACGGATTGCCGGCCATGCGCACGAGCGTCTGCGTAAAGATCTGTCGATGCTGGCGCAGCCAGGCGTTCACTGGACCAGTCTGCCCTGCATGAGTTCGAGCACGCGCGGATGCAGGCGCTCGACCAGGGCTTCGTCATGCGTGGCGATCAGCACCGTGACGCCGACCTGGTTGAAGGCGCGGAACATTTCCACGACCTCGGCGGCGGAGGCGGAATCGAGGCTCGCCGTCGGTTCGTCGGCAAGCAAGATGCTGGGGCGGTTCACCACGGCGCGCGCGATGCACAGGCGCTGCTGCTCCCCGCCCGAGAGCGTAATCGGGTTGGCCTTTTCGCGTGGCAGCAGACCTACTTTGTCCAACGCTGCGCGCGCGCGCCGCACCGCGTCCTTGTGCAGGTGGCCGGTGACGGCGAGCGGCAGCATGACGTTGTCGAACACGCTCCTGTCGTAGAGCAGCTTCTGGTCCTGAAAGACGAGGCCCAGATTGCGCCGCAGATAGGGTATCGCGGGACGGCGCATGCTGCCTATGTTCTGTCCGTTCACGAGCACGGTGCCGCCGGTCGGGCGTTCGATGGCGGGAATCAGCTTGAGCAACGTGCTCTTACCCGCACCCGAACGGCCGGTAATAAACACCAATTCACCGTCATCGATGTTGAACGATAGGTCGCGCAGCGCTTCGTGGCCGCCGCGATAGCTCTTGCGCACTTGGCTGAAACTGATCATTGGATGGCGCGCGCCAAGGCGAGGCCTAATCCGAAGCGAACAAGGCCGCCGCGAAATCCTGCGCCTGAAACGGGCGCAGATCGTCGATGCCTTCGCCTACGCCGATAAAGCGTATGGGCACGGGCCGCTCGCGCGCGATGGCGGCGATTACGCCGCCCTTGGCCGTGCCGTCGAGCTTGGTCAGCACCAGTCCAGTCAAGCCGAGCGCGTCGTCGAAAGCCTTCACCTGATTGAGGGCGTTCTGGCCGGTGTTGGCGTCGAGCACCAGCAGCACCTCGTGCGGCGCGCTCGCGTCGGCCTTGGCTATGACCCGCTTCACCTTGCGAATTTCTTCCATGAGGTGCAGCTGCGTCGGCAGCCGCCCGGCCGTGTCGGCGAGCACGATGTCAATGTTGCGCGCGCGCGCCGCCTGGATCGCGTCGAAGATTACCGCTGCGGGGTCACCGCCCTGCTGCGCGATCACAGCAATCTCGTTGCGCTCGCCCCAGATAGCGAGCTGTTCGCGTGCCGCGGCGCGAAAGGTATCCCCGGCCGCAAGCAGGACGCTTTTTCCCTGCGCCTGGAAATATTTCGCCAGCTTGCCGATCGACGTGGTCTTGCCGGCGCCATTTACACCGGCCAACATGATGATGAACGGTTTATGCCCTGCGACCACAAGCGGCTCTTCCAGCGGCGCAAGCAGCGCGCAGAGCGCCGTTTGCAGCGCTGCCTTGAGCTGCGCGCGCTCGCTCAGAGCGTTCTTCTTCACCTGCTGGCGCAAACTGTCGAGCAGGAACAGTGTCGCCGGCACGCCGGTGTCGGACGAGAGCAATGCGGTTTCCAATTCCTCGTACAGCGCGGCATCGATCTTGCCGCCGCCGAACAGGCCTCCGATTTGCGCGCGCGTGCGCGCAAGCCCTTTTTTGAGCCGTTCGCCCCAGGACGAGGCCGGTGACGGGTCGGAAGATTTCTTTAGGAAACTGAGCATGAAAGATTGCGCGGCTGGGTGAGAAAACCGCTAAGATGGCTCCGATTTTAACAGAAGGTATCGATGACAATCGCGATGTTGCGCACGCTGTTCGCGCTGATTGTAGCCCTGGCCGTAAGCACGAGCTTTGCGCAGGACGCCGTTCACGCGCGCACGCTCAAGAACGGCTTGCGCGTGATCGTGAAGGAAGACCATCGTGCTCCCACCGCGGTACACATGGTCTGGTACGTCGCGGGCAGCATGGACGAGTTCAATGGTACCACCGGCGTGGCGCACCTCTTAGAGCACATGATGTTCAAGGCCACCAAAACGATGAAAAGCGGTGAATTCTCGCGCCGCATTGCCGCCGCCGGAGGCCGCGAGAACGCCTTCACCAACCGCGATTACACGGCCTACTTCCAGCAGGTGCCGAAGGCGGCGCTGCCGCTCGTGATGCGGTTCGAGGCCGATCGCATGTCCAATCTGCTGGTGAGCAAGACTGAGTTCTCGCGCGAGATCAAAGTCGTGATGGAGGAACGGCGCATGCGTACCGAGGATAAGCCGCATGCTCTGGTGTCCGAGGCGCTCAATGCGGCGGCGTATCGAGCGCATCCCTACCAGCACCCAACTGTCGGCTGGATGAACGACTTGGAGAGCATGAATGATAGCGACGCGCGCGCCTGGTACGCACGCTGGTACACGCCGAACAACGCTATCCTCGTGGTGGTGGGCGACGTCAAGGCGGACGAAGTGTTCGCGCTGGCGCAAGAATACTATGGCCGCATCAAAGCGCGACCGCTGCCCGAGCGAAAAGCCCAGGTCGAACCGGAGCAGCGTGGTATGCGTCGCGTGATCGTCAAGGCTGCGGCCGAGCTGCCCTACCTGCAGATGGGCTGGAAATGTCCTGTAGTGCGCGACGTGTCCAAGGACT
>Ga0334722_10007054_pt1 | contig 10967 bp, 3 predicted proteins | sample C3_bottom_MG_FD_207210 | JGI IMG/M metagenome (GOLD analysis project Ga0334722, IMG submission 207210) | Sediment microbial communities from Yellowstone Lake, YNP, Wyoming, USA - C3_bottom | ecosystem: Environmental > Aquatic > Freshwater > Lake > Sediment | place: USA: Wyoming | collected...
ATCGACCCGGCCAGCCCCACCACCCTCTACGCCGGGCTGGACGGGGCCGGGATCTACAAGAGTAGCGACGGCGGCCAGAGCTGGAACGGCGCCAACCCCCAGCCGAGCAACAAACAGGTGAAGGCCGTGGTGATCAAACCCGGCGTCGGCAACAGCGCCACCCTCTACGCCGCCACTTACGGCAGCGGGGTCTTCACCAGCAGCAACAGCGGCGGTGGCTGGGCGGTCTGTAGCGACGGCGCCACCACCAACAGCGGCCTGACCAATCTGAATGTGGTGTCGCTGACCATTGCGGCCAGCGGCGCCCTTTACGCCGGGACGGAAGGCGGGGTGTTTGTCAGCAATGATGGCTGCGCCACCTGGACGGCGCTGAATAACGGCCTGCCGAATTGACCAGGCGTTGTTTAAAACAGTCTAATATGGTATAGATGTTTTTTTGATATAAACCATATTAGGCTGCCGAAATGGACATGACCTATCTGAGCCCCAAAGAGCAGGAGCGTCTGGAGGAAAAACTCGCCCGGCTGAACGGTTGCCGCCCGCTGCCAGCCCGGGCGGTGGCAAAGCTGCGGGAACAGTTTGGCCTGGAGCTGACCTACAATTCCAACGCCATCGAGGGCAACACCCTGACCCTGAAAGAAACCTTTCTGGTGATCAGCGAAGGGGTGACGATCAAGGGGAAGCCGCTCCGGGATCATCTCGAAGCCAAGAGCCACAGCGAGGCGCTGGAATATCTGTTTGAGCTGGTGGATCAGGAGCGGGGCGGCACGATTTCTGAACTGCTAATCCGGGAGCTCAACCAGATCGTCATGCGGGACCTGGATCGGGAGTGGTCAGGTCGCTACCGGAACAGCAATGTGTTGATTGCGGGAGCTGATCACTCGCCGCCCGAAGCTGCCTTGGTGCCGCAGCTGATGAACGAGCTGATGGCTTGGCTGCGCCAACAGAGGAAAACCCTCCATCCGGTCGAATTGGCGGCACTGCTGCACCACCGGCTGGTCAACATCCACCCCTTTTTCGATGGAAACGGTCGCACCTCCCGGCTGGCGATGAATGTGGTGTTGATGCAGGCGGGATTTCCGCTGGCAGTGGTGCTGAAGCACGATCGGAGAAAGTACTACCGGACGTTGCAGGAGGCCGACCAGGGGAACTGCGTGCCGTTCGTCCGCTTTATCGCCCAGGCGGTGCAGCGGTCGCTTGATATCTACCTCAAGGTGCTGACCCCGGCCGATCAGAACCGGGAGCAGTTCATCTCCCTGGCGGAGCTGGCAACAGGTTCAACCTTCACGGCCAAGTACCTCAACCTGCTGGCGCGCAGCGGCAAGCTGGAGGCACATAAAGAAGGGCGTAACTGGCTGGCATCGCAGGAGGCGCTCCAACGCTATCTGGCGGGGCGGGAGAGAAAGAGGTGATCCGGTAAGCTGGGAAAGTGGTTTTAAGAATAGGGGCAGGTTGAAAATATGCAGCAGAAACAAGGGTCAGGTCTACATTCTACACAGGAAAACATTCGGTGAAGCCTATCGGCAACGGGTCCCGGTAAGCCGGGGGAAGTGGTTTCAAGAATAAGGGCAGGCTCAAAATGTGTGAAATGTAGAACTGACCTGGTAACCGCCAAATGGCACCGATTATTATTTAGGCTACCCATTCGGGTAGTAGTATTTTTGGAATTACCTGGTAGATTAGAAAAATCGTTATAAATCAGGAATGGGTATTGGTCGGCAGCGAAGGCTGTGGTGCCTGGCGGGAGATGCGTAATGGCTTACCGAATTGAGGGAGGAGTAGCGATGAAGAGATTATTGGGCCTGATGATGGTGTTGCTTGGCTGGCTGCTGCCGTTGCCGGTCTCCGCTGGGGAGGCTCCCCAATGGACTGGCACTGGCCCCTTCGCCACCGGCCTGGGCAACCGGGTGATCACCTCCCTGGCGCTCGCCCCCGTCGGCAATACCATTTATGCTGGCACCGGCAGCGGCACGGTCTTTTCCCTGGCCATCGCCCCACCGGACAGCGACGGCGACGGAGTGGCGGACAGTGTCGACAACTGCCCCTATGTCGCCAATCCCACCCAGGCCGATGCGGATGGTGACGGTATTGGCGATGCCTGCGACAACTGTGTTTACTCCAGCAATGCCAATCAACTGGATACCGATGGCGATGGCATCGGCGATGCCTGTGATAACTGTCCGATCGTCAGCAACTCCTTACAGCAAGACACGGATTTAGACGGCAAAGGCGATGCCTGCGACAATTGCCCGGCCATCAGCAATCCTTTGCAGCAGGACGCGGATGGCGACGGCATCGGTGATGCCTGCGACAACTGTGTTTACTCCAGCAACCCCAACCAATTGGATACGGACGGTGACGGGAGAGGCGATAGCTGCGATAACTGCAAAACCGTCAGCAACCCCATGCAGCAGGACAGCGACGGTGATGGCATCGGCAACGCCTGCGACAATTGCCCCAACACAGCCAATGCCAACCAGCTGGACACGGATGGTGACGGGATCGGTGATGCCTGCGATAACTGCAAGACCGTCAGCAACCCCTTACAGCAGGACACGGATTTAGACGGCAAAGGCAACGCCTGCGACAATTGCCCCAACATCCCCAATGTCGACCAGCTAGACACGGATGGTGACGGGATCGGTGATGCCTGCGACAATTGCCCCAACACCCCCAATGTCAACCAGCTAGACACGGATGGTGACGGCGTCGGTGATGCCTGCGATATCTGCCCGTACGTCAGTAACCCGACCCAAGTGGATAGCGATGGTGACGGGGTTGGCGATGCCTGTGACAACTGTCCCAGCGTCAGCAACGCCAGCCAGTTGGATAGCGACGGCGACGGCATCGGCGATGGTTGCGACAACTGCCCCGGCGTCAGCAACGTGACCCAGAGTGACACAGACGGCGACGGCATCGGCAACTCATGTGATAACTGTGTCAATGTCAGCAACGCCAATCAGAAGGATGCCAACGGTAACGGGGTCGGCGATGCCTGCGACTTTGCCTCCGACTCCGACAACGACGGGGTCAGCGACGGCCAGGAGGTCATCAACGGTACCGACCCGCTGGTCTCCGACAACGGCTCGTTTAATCCCACCGGCAACTACCACAGCGCCCTGTTCCGCGATCCCGCCGTCTCCGTGGTCGGCAGCCAGATGACCATGCGCCAGAGCCTGAGTTTCCACGGCAACGTGGTGGGCGAGTATCTGGTTGACGCCACCAGCAGCGGCGCCAGCGGCCAGAGCGGGAGCCTGCGGGTTCTGCCCAACCCGGATCACAGCTTCAGCCTCGCCAATAGCCAGTTCACCGGCATCGTTGCCAACGACCAGAGCATCTCGGTGTCGGCCGATGTCGTAAAGAGCGACAACAGCCTGGCCCTGGAGATCAGCGGCAAGAAGGGCAGCGGCATGGGCTTTTCCTCCCTGCAAGGTTCCTACGTCTTCGGCGTCCTGGCCGATACCAGCGTTTCCACCGCCCCGACCATTGTTACCCGGCGCTTGGCCATGAGCTTTGACGGTTCCGGCGGAGTCAATTACTCGACCCTGGCCGACTCTTCCGGCAGCAGCAACAGCGACAGCGTGGCTTACCTGGTCCTGCCGGACGGCACATTCGATCTTTTGGGCAACACCGGCTTTGTCTCCCCGAACGGCGAGGTGCTCGTCGCCGCCGATACCACGGTCAACGCCAACCCGTTGCAGGACGACGAGATCTTCTTAGGGATCGGCGTCCGCAAGGGCAGCAGCTTAAGCGTGGCGAGTCTTACCGGAGAGTTCATCTACTACGAGATGGGCTACGAGCTCAAAACCTGGACCTCCCGCGTCCACTATCGTTTCGACGGCAACGGCAACGGCAGTTATTACGTCTCCGCCGACTCCGACGGCCAGACCAGCCCGGCCCGGGTCAAATTCACCTACACCGTGGCTGCCGACGGTAACGTCACCATCGACGGCCACTTGCTGGGGACCTTGTCCAGTAACGGTCAGTACCTCCTCTTCACCGACACCGACGGCAGCGCGGCCGATCCAAATCCCGGCATCTCCTTAGGGCTCGGGGTCAAGACCAGTTTTGCGCCGAGCTACGAAATGGGGCTCTTCCGCCAGGGCAACTGGTATCTGAACCTGGATGGGAACAGTCATTGGGACGGCGGCTCTGATGAGACCACCAGTTTCGGCTTGGTGCCCGGCGACAAGCCGATGGTGGCTGATTGGAACGGCGACGGCAAAACCGAGCGCGGCATCTACCGCGACGGCACCTGGTATTTTGATATGAATGGCAACGGCAAATGGGACGGCACCCCGACCGATCAGATGATCAGCGGCTTCGGCACCGCTACCGATATCCCGGTGGTTGGTGACTGGACCGGCAGCGGCAGTGTGAAGATCGGCTTCTACCGCCCCTCGACCAACAACTGGTATCTGGATTGGAACGGCGACGGGATCTTCACCCCGGGCGTCGACCATCAGAGCAAATTCGGCCAGCCCGGCGACAAGCCGGTGGTGGGCGATTGGACCGGCAGTGGCAGCGACCGGATCGGCCTCTACCGGACCAGCGCCGGGGCCGGTTACTGGTACCTGGACTTAAATGGCAACGGGGTTTGGGACAGCGGCAGTGACCGGACCGTGAAGTTCGGTCAGCCCGGCGACCAGCCGATCGTCGGCGATTGGACCGGCGGCGGCACCGACCTTATGGGCCTCTACCGCCAGGGCACCTGGTATCTGGACATGAACGGCGACGGGGTCTGGAACGGTGCCCTCACCGACAAGATGCTGGGCAAGTTCGGCCAGCCCGCCGATGTGCCGCTGGTGGGGAAATGGTAAGACTTAGATAATTCCGGCTGCCTCGGCAGACCGGAAATTTTTACGGGGGGAAGCCAGTGTTTGGACTGGCTTCCCTTTTTTATTTGCGCCTGTTCCCTGCCACACCGACATAACCTGGATCTTTGTGGCACCAGTGGCACTTGCCACAAAGATACCGTGGACCGGGAAATAGCCCCGATTAGCATTTGGAATATGTGTGCCCTCGGTGATATCCTTAATACTTGTCTATTGCTTGGTGCTTAACTGCCTTGAGTCAGTGCCCGCGGTTAAGTGTGGACGGTTGCGGATTTCTCATGAAGAACTTGGAGGGAAGCCACCATGGAATACCGGCGGATCATTGCGGTCATCATTGCCCTTTTCTGGCTGTTATCAGGGTCGCTGGCCCTGGCCCTGGAACCTCCAGCACCCGGAGAGATCGCACAGCTCAAAGAGACCGGGGAACTTCCCGCCCGACTCGAAGCTGCGAAGGCCCTGGGCAACCACCGCATCGATTCTTTCCTGTTGGAAAAGGCCCTGGTTAAGAGCACGCGCAAGGCTCTCGCCCAGCAAGGACTTGCCGCGGAGAAGATCGCCCTCGCCGCCCCTCTTCCCGCCCCGCCTTCGGGCTGGGCCGGAATGCCCACGAGCGGCACTGGTAAGATGTTTGTCCTATTGATCGATTTTTCCGACTACCCGGCCTACAACACCACTGCCGCCATCAATTCAAGTCTGTTCGGGGACGGCACTCTTATCCCCAGCAATCCAGCACCCTATGAAAGCCTGACCTCCTATTACAAACGCTCATCCTATGGTCTGCTGGATCTCTCCGGCGGGGTGACCCTCGGTTGGTTTCGCCCGGCCTACACCAGGGCGACCATGGCCATGACCACTACCGCCCGGGAAACCTTGATCAAAGAGGCCATTACCTACTTTAAGGGGCTCGGGCAGGATTTTTCCCAGTTTGACAACAACGGCGATGGCACCATCGATTATTTTGCCGTTATCTGGACCGGGCCAAACAATGGCTGGGCCAATTTCTGGTGGGGGTACCAGACCAGCTTCAGCGATGCCAGCTTTACCATGGACGGCAAGAAACTCGGGAAGTATTCCTGGCAATGGGAATACAACAGTGCCGGGGTGTATGCCGGACCCTTCTCCCCCAAGACCATCATCCACGAGACCGGCCACGCCCTGGGGTTGCCGGATTATTACGATTATGACGGGACGGTTGGCCCCAACGGGGGGGTCGGCAGCCTGGACATGATGGACGGCAATTGGGGAGACCACAATTGCTTCAGCAAATGGGTGCTTGACTGGCTGCCGCCGACCATCGTGGCCAGCGGAAGTCAATCCCCTACCCTCAACCCAAGCGGCACCTTCCCGGAAGCGGTCATGATCATGCCCAATGCCGCCTCAGGAGACCCCTTCCGCGAATTTTTCATCGCCCAGAACCGCTATCGCACCGGCAATGACTTGAATTATCCCACCGATGGCATGCTCGTCTGGCATGTGGACGCCCGGTTGAATGGCACGGGAAGCGATTATCTTTATAACAACTCCTACACCTCGCACAAACTGCTCAAGCTGATGCAGGCGGATGGCCTGGATCGGATCGAAAACAGTTTTGCCACCGTCGACGCCGCCATGTACTACCAGCCGGGCAAGACGATGACCCCTTTGTCCAACCCATCCAGCAAGGATTACGCCGGGCTGGACTCGCGGGTGAACGTGACCGGTATAACCCAGGCCTGGCCGCAGATGAGCGCTTCCTTTCATATCGATGCCGCGAGCGCCCTGAGCACCCTCAGCGTGCTGAAGACGGGAATGGGAAGTGGCACGGTTTCCAGCATTCCAGCGGGTATCGCCTGCGGGGACGATTGCGGCGAGGCCTATGCCCCCGGTTCGTCGGTCACCCTGACCGGGGTTGCCGACCCGGGCTCGCGCCTTACCGGCTGGTCGGGTGGCGGCTGCTCCGGCAGCAGCAACACCTGCCAGCCCAACCTGGCCACCAACGCCACCGTCACTGCGAACTTTTTCAGCAACCTGCTGTTGAACGAAAACTTTGACGCCAAGATCCTCCCCGCCGGCTGGACCATCGTGAACACCACAGGCAGCAACTGGTGGTTCCTCTCCACTGCCGGCTACGGCAATACCGGAGGCAGCGGCGGCTTTGCCCTGGGTGCCACCAGCAACTATCAGACAAGCTATGATATCGAGTTGCGAACCCCATCGCTCGACCTCTCCGGCTACGCCAATATCGGCCTGGAATTTAAAAGCGATATCAGCAACTCGGGGGCCACCTCTGATGTGGATATCAGCGTAAACGGCAGCGCCGGACCCTGGACCAATCTCTGGAAGAAAACCGGCAGTTTCCCTGGGCCCACCACGGTAAAACTCGACCTCTCCGCCACCGGGGCTGGCAACGGCAACGTGATGCTCCGCTTCCATCATTATGGCACCGCGCTCAAATGGCTGATCGACGATGTCAAGGTCATGGCCACGGCCACCGGTCTTCCCGGGGCCCCGACCAACGTGGCCGCCGTCGGGGGAAATGGCCAGGCCACGGTCTCCTTTACCGCCCCCGGAACGACTGGCGGCAGCGCCATAACAGGTTACACCGTGACCGCGAATCCCCCGGGTGGCGTGGACCAGAATGCGGGGACGCCCACAACCTCTCACCTGGTGACCGGGCTGATCAACGGCACCGAGTACACCTTTACCGTCACAGCCACGACCGCAGCCGGCACCAGTCTTCCCTCACTGCCGTCCAACAGCGTTGTCGCCGGGCAGCTCACGGCATTGAGCGAGAATTTTGACGCGGTTACGGTTCCCGGCCTGCCGACGGGCTGGCAGGTGGCGTTGGCCAGCGGGCCCGGCAGCCCGAACTGGCTGACCCACGTCGCGACAGTGCACCCGTCCGGGGTGGCGGCCCACAGTGGCGCCAATCTGGTCTATCTCAACTCCTACACCTTCCCCAACAACTCCACGGCATCGCTGGTCAGCCCACCGTTTTCCCTGGTCGGCATCACCAATGCCAAAGTGACCTTCTGGATATACCGGGAACACGGCTACGCCACCTGCGACGATCTGGTGAATGTCTACCTCAACACCAGCATCGCGACCAGCGGCGCCAGCCTGCTTGGCACCAGCCATCGCGTCTACCTGCCTGCCGGTTGGTATAAGTATGAGTTCACCATCCCCGCCAGTTACACCGGGGACACCAATTACCTGATCTTTAAAGGGATTGGGCAATACGGCAATGACCTTCACCTCGACGACATCACGGTTACCGGCCTGCCCCCGGATAACACGCCACCTACAACAACGGCCGCCGCAACCGGCTACACCTTCAATAGCTGGACCAACAACCCCGCCGTCAGTGTTACCCTGTCGGCCGGAGATGGTTCCGGGACAGGGGTGGCGCCGGGGTATCCCAAATACTGCGTCGATACCGGTAACCTCTGCCTGCCGAGCACCAGTTACACGACTCCGTTCACCGTAAATTGCCCCCCCGGCTCGGTCTGTACCAGCTACCTGCGTTATCAAGCCCTCGACAATGCGGGCAATTCGGAAACCGTCCAAAGCGCGCTGGTCAAACAGGACCTGGCCGGGCCGGAAACCTCGGCCAACCCGGCCGGCGGGAGCTACACTTCCCCGCAAAGCGTGGCCCTGACCTGTGACGACCACGGCGGCAGCGGGTGCGCCGGTATCACCTATTGCACCGGGGCCGCCTGTTCGCCGACGACGGACTATGGTGGTCTGATCAGCATCGCCAGCTCCACCATCCTGATATACCGGGCAATCGATGTGGCCGGTAATAGCGAAACCGTGCAAGAGGCCTCCTATACCATCATGATCGACAGCGACGGCGACGGGGTGGTCGATAGTGTCGATAACTGCCCCACCACCTCCAACCCGAACCAGAAAGACGCCAACACCAACGGCATCGGTGATGCCTGCGATTTTGCCTCCGACTCCGACAACGACGGGGTCAGCGACGGCCAGGAGGTGCTCAACGGGACCGATCCGCTGGTCTCCGACAACGGCTCGTTCAATCCCACCGGTGATTTCATCAGCGGCAGCCTGCTTGATCCCGCCGTCAATACCCCTGGCAGTCAGCTAACCATGCGGCAGCTCTTGAGCTTTAACGGTACAGTCGCCGGTTCGTACGATATTCTGGCTGCCAGCGGCGGGGGCAGCGGGGCAACCGGGATGATCCGGCTCCTGCCCAACCCGGACCATACCTTCAGTGTCGCCAATAGCGAGGTCACCGGGATCACCGCCAACGATCAGAGCATCATGGTGTCGGCCGACGCCAATAAGGGCGACAACAAATTGGGGCTGGAGATCAGCGGCCGGAAAGGCAGCGGCCTGGGCAATGGTTCCCTCAACGGTGACCATGTCTTCAGCGCCCTGCACAACACCACTGTCTCGACCACCCCGACCATGCTCACCCGGCGGCTGGCCCTGCATTTCGACGGCAGCGGCGGGGTCGATTACACCACCCTGGCCGACTCGGCCGGGGGCAGCGGGAGCGGAATCGGGGCCTACTCGGTGCTGACCGACGGCACCCTGGACCTTCTCGGCGGTACCGGCTTTGTCACTCCGGACGGCGAGGTGATCATGGTTGTCGATACCACGGTCAATGCCGACCCGGCGGTGGACGACGACATCTCCCTGGGGGTAGGGGTGCGGCGGGGCGCCAATATGCGCAACGCCAACCTGCACGGGGAGTTTGTCTATTATGAAATGGGCTATGAGGCCCTCACCTGGACCTCGCGCTCCGTCTATACCTTCAACGGCAAGGGCGGCGCCACCATGGTGCGGACCGCCGATTCCGACGGCCAGACCTTCACCACCCCGGAACGGCTGAGCTACGATGTCGCCGGTGATGGCACCGTCAGCATCGGCGGCCAGGTGGCGGGCGTGCTGTCCGCCAACGGCCAGTATCTGATCCTGGCCGATACCGACGGGCATGACGGTAGCCCCGGCATCTTCCTGGGTATCGGGGTTAAAACCGCCAAGGTGGTACCGGAGCAATTGGGCCTCTTCCGCCAGGGCAACTGGTATCTGGACCTGAACAACAACGGCCACTGGGACGCTGGCAGCGACGAGACCACGGCCTTCGGGCTTCTGGCCGGTGACAAGCCGGTGGTGGGCGACTGGAACGGCGACGGCTTCAGCAAGCGCGGCATTTACCGGGGCGGCACCTGGTACCTGGACATCAACGGCAACGGCAAATGGGACGGCGCCCCGACCGATAAGCTGATCGTCGGCTTTGGTATCGCCACCGATGTGCCGGTGGCGGGCGACTGGAACGGCGACGGGATCACGGAAATCGGTTATTATCGTCCATCCACCAACAATTGGTATCTGGATTGGAACGGTGATGGAGTTTTCACCCCGGGCCTTGATCAGCAGACCCGCTTCGGCCAGCCCGGCGACTTGCCGGTGGTGGGGGACTGGACCGGCAGCGGCGTAGACCGGATCGGCCTCTACCGGACCAACTCCGGGGCAGGCAACTGGTATCTGGACATCAACGGCAACGGGGCCTGGGACAGCAGCAGCGACCGGCAGGTGAAGTTCGGCCAGCCCGGCGACCAGCCAGTGCCTGGCGATTGGGCCGGCACCGGGGTGGACCTCCTGGGCCTCTACCGCCAGGGCACCTGGTATCTCGACCTGAACGGCAGCGGGAGCTGGAATGGTACTCCCACCGATAAGATAATGGGCAAGTTCGGCCAGCCCACCGATATTGCGGTGGTGGGTAAGTGGTAGTGCCTGGATAATTCGAGCTGCCTCGGCAGGCCGATGTTTTACGGGGAGGAGGCCTTGGGCCTGCTCCCCTTTTTGTTTTGCCACGCGGTGCGTTATTGCGGGCGCAGAGGAGAGTTCTGGTGGGTGTTGGTTTGTTCCGGTCCGGCCAGGGGATAGGGCTCTATGCCTCGAAAATCGGCGGGGTTGCGGGAAAGATCGAGAGTGGTGTTATTTTGTTAGAGAAACGGCGGGAGGTCCGCACAATAATGCTTCTCGAACCAAAAATAAATATGGCTCCTAATGAAACTCAGCCAGTCTTACCGGAACATGAGAAAGACAGGCGTTGAGTAATCTTAGCGGAAGCTCTGGTTCCCAGAATCTCCGGTTAAAGCGATAGCAAAATTCATCCAGATA
>Ga0334722_10007055_pt1 | contig 10966 bp, 8 predicted proteins | sample C3_bottom_MG_FD_207210 | JGI IMG/M metagenome (GOLD analysis project Ga0334722, IMG submission 207210) | Sediment microbial communities from Yellowstone Lake, YNP, Wyoming, USA - C3_bottom | ecosystem: Environmental > Aquatic > Freshwater > Lake > Sediment | place: USA: Wyoming | collected...
CTTGATCGGCGCATATCTTAATGTGTGGCTGCCCTACGTATGGCGCATACTTCGCCTCCACGTGAGTTGCATAGTCGCCATCGTTGTCCGTGACAACTATTGTGGGGACAGCGAGTTCCTTCGCAATGTCGAGAAAGCGAGCAAAGGACAATCCTCCAACACTGATGACATCTACTCCATCCTCGATGGGTTGCTTGCCGTGGGCCTTGAAGTAGGCTCTCTGTATGACGAGGTCGTCGGATGGACCCTCAACCAAAATAGATCGCTTCGCCAGAATCAAACGAAGCGTGTTGTAGCCCGGAAGCTTTATGAAGTAATCGCGCGTATCTGCTGGCAAGCGAGCAAGTGACGTCGTTCGTTGACGAAAGAGAAGCGCTACTCGGTCCAAGCCGAGTTTGTTGGACACGAATGCGCTATGAGTTGTCACGAATATCTGTTTGCCAGAGCATTGCTCCTTGATGCGTTGGAGAAGCACATGCATAGAAGAGAAGGAGAGGTGATTCTCTGGCTCTTCGATCAGGACGATTTGCGAGGTAGAAGCGTGTCGCACGAGGGCGAGCAGAATCTTCAGCGAGTTCTGTTGACCCTTGCCAAGGAAGTGAAATGGAATGTCGTCCAGGTGCGGAATGAGGTTCGTCTCCCATGCACCGCGTGGTGACAGGTCCACGGAGAGTTTGAGCGTTCCGGATGCCAGTTGACCGGGCGCCGCGCCAAGCTTGTCATTGATGGCTCTTATTGCGGGTTCGTCACCGAAGAGTTCCTTGAGGTGGCGGTAGGCGAGCGATAGACCAACGCGATCCTTCGGCTCCAGCCCGTCATTGATGATGTTCTGTAGGTAGTAGTCCGCACCGCTTTGCAGCCGAAGTGTTGTAGCGTCAATGAAAGACGCGCGCAGAGGTATGCCTCGTGGTGTGAGCGCGGCATTGGCAAAAGAGAACCAGGTCACCTTGTAGAACTCAACAGGCACCGTGCGAATGCGTGACCGATCAAGCAGTAGCGCTTCATAGTCAGGGCGGTAATTGTCATCAAACGTGATTGCTAAGCGAATACCAGGACAATCAAGGCGATCAAGATTGTTGATGCCCTTCAGTGAGGTCAGTGTTGGATCGTCCTGAAAGTACAGTTCGATCAAGATCGAGGGGAGATCGGGATTGGCTCCCGCCTGAATCTGTTCGACGTATTCATCGCAGCACGCTTTGTTAAAGAGATGCGGTGTGAGTTCAGTGTCGAGTGAGCGACCATTCAGTCGTCTTGTCAGCGCGAGATTGAGTGCTTCAATGAGGGTGGACTTGCCAGATTCATTGTCTCCAACAAGGATATTCAGGTCCGGGTTGCAATCGAAAGCAAAGGATCTGAAGAGCTTGTAGTTTGATATCGTGAGCTTGGTGATCATCGTTGGCGCCCTTACGAGAGGTGGCTACGTTAAGTATACCAAAAAAGTCCCTCAACCTCTGCGCCGTCTCATTGCGTTCTCCCAGACTATCTTCAGGTTGCGGTGATCATTGAAAGCGAAAGGCGCCGGCTGGTCCGGCGCTTTCTTAACAGCTTGCTGAAGAGTTAGGCCTTCGGCCATCTGAGTGAAGAAGTCGAGTTGACGCTTGGCCTCCACCTCTGCCATGTCCAGAGGCAGAGGTCGCATGGCCCTCATTCGCGCTGTGCTTATTGGGACGCCTCGCACGCGCCCGCCTAGAAGTCATCTCACAAATGGGCGGGCACGCTCAACTCGCTTTAGGCAAGAGCGTCGCGCTCGGAAACAAGGGAGCCCTCGCGGCGCGCAGTTGAGGTACTTTCAGGCGGTGCGCGGCGCGGCTGCACTCGCCAGCGTACGCGCCGTCGATGCCCGAACACCGCGGCGCACCCTCGGTCGCGATTCGGACCTTTCAGCGGTCATCGCGGTATAGTCCTCTTCTCTTCCCGAGGTTAGCCGATGCGATGGCGAGTTGGCTCGTCCTTCAAGGCGTTGGTCGTGGTTGCTTGCGTGGCCGCGTGCCGAGGCACGACGCCGGGGTCCTCGCGAGTCGCACCCGCAGCGGTGGACACCGGTAGCGTCGTCGTCAACGGCACCCACCTCTTCTACGAGGCAACCGGTCGAGGGCCAGCGGTCATTCTGCTGCACTCGGCCGACCTTGATCGACGTCAGTGGGATCCGCAGTTCCTGTCCCTCGCGCGAGAACACCGGATCGTCCGCTACGATGCGCGTGGATATGGACACTCCGGGCCTGCGAACTCACCGTTTCGTGCCGACGAAGATCTCTACGCCTTCCTGGTCGCCCTGCACATACCTCGCGCATCTCTGATCGGATCGTCACTCGGCGGTCGGATAGCGATTGATTTCGCGCTGGCACACCCATCCATGGTTGATCGGCTCGTCCTTGCAGCACCGGGCCTGAGCGGCTGGAAGTTCTCGCGTGGCGACACGTCGTGGTTTCCCGAAGGCCGAGCCGCCCGTGACCGCGGCGATTGGGGCGGGATTGCGCTTGCGTGGCTCAAACAGGACTTCATGCTGGCGGCGATGGAACGCCCGGAACTCGCTGCGCACCTTCGCGAGGTTGCCCGCGACAACGGACCGTACTGGAAGGATTATCTGCGCCTGGGAGGGGAGCAGGATCAGCAAGGCTCTCCGCCGGCGCTACACCGCACCAGACTCGTGACCGCCCCAACGCTCCTGATCGTCGGGACGCGAGATACACGAGACATCGAGGGTATCGCGGACACGTTGAGCGCGTCGATGCCCAACATTCGGCGCGTGACGTTCCAAGGTGCGGGTCATATGCTCAACCTGGAGCAGGCGGACCGCTTCAACACGTTGGTACTGGACTTTCTTCGTCCGTAGTCACCGAGGGTCGAAGGCGAGGCCCGGGAGCCAAATGGCGCGTGGTGCGGTGGCCGTCCGCCACGCGCTTGGAGGTTTGTGAGATAGGCTCTAGCACTACTTCGCCACATTCTTCCAGCGTGGATGTCATCGCATGTGCGCGCCGTAGGCGGCGCTCTCGCAACGCGGTCATGTCATGCCACGCCGTTAGTCCGCACCCCCATGGCTCTCGAGCGTAGAAATCAGCGGACACCGCACGCGCCCGGAAGTCGCCGCGCATCGGCGGACCAGTTGTGCGAGCGCCGTCTCCATGCGCCGGAGGTCCGCAAGCTTGGCGCGGACGTCCATCAGCTTGTGTTCCGCCGCGGTGCGCGCCTCGTCACAGTGCGTGCCGTCCTCGAGCCGCAGCAGGCCCGCGACCTCGTCGAGGCTGAAGCCGAGGCGTTGCGCCGACTTCACGAACCGCACGCGCGCGACGTCCGCCGCCCCGTAACGCCGGATCCGCCCGTAGCTCCGGCGCGGCTCCGCCAGGAGTCCCTTCCGCTGATAGAACCGAATGGTTTCGACGTGCACGCCAGCCGATGCGGCGAGGCCGCCAATAGTCACATCGTCCCGGTCCGGATCACTCACCTCTTGACTCCGTAGTAAGGTACGGATGTAGACTACAGGACATGCCCACCCAACACAACAACGAGCCACTCGCGAATCCCGCGACGGGACGCGTCGCGCTGGCTGTCGGCGGCGTTGCCGCGATCCTCGCCTCGGCCTGCTGCCTCGGGCCCCTGGTGTTGCTCGCGCTGGGCATCAGTGGCGCCTGGATCGGCAATCTCGCCGCGCTGGAGCGGTATCGCCCGATCTTCATCGGGGCGGCGCTCGTGGCGTTGTACTTCGCCCACCGTCGCATCTACCGTCCGGCGAAGGACTGCGCGCCGGGTGAGATCTGCGCGGTGCCGACGGTACGGAAATCCTACAAGCTCCTGTTCTGGATCGTCGCGGCACTACTCGGTATCGCCCTCGTCATTCCGCTCGTTGCCCCCCTCTTCTACTGACGGGTCTCTCTCATGCGCATCCTGCTCTCCATCGCCGCTGCCCTCGCGTTCTTGGCCGCCCCCGCTCCCGCCTCGGCCGCGCCCAGGACGGTCACGCTCTCCGTGCCGGGGATGACCTGTGCGGCCTGCCCGATCACCATCAAGAAGGCACTGCTGAAAGTGGCCGGCGTACAGAAGGTGGAGGTCAGCTATGAGAAGCTCGAGGCGGTCGTGACGTTCGACGACGCCAAGACCAACGTGGGCGCGCTGACGAACGCGACGAAGCGCGCCGGCTACCCTTCGAGCGAAACGGTGGCGGCTCCGTGACCAGCGGTGCGCTGCTTTCCACGCCCGCAGTAGCCCCGCGCGACGGCGATACCGCTCTGAGGATCGTGGTGATTGGCAGCGGCGGCGGCGCCATGGCGGCGGCGCTCAAGGCGACCGCACTCGGCGCCTCGGTCACGCTGGTCGAGCGCGGGGTGATTGGCGGGACCTGCGTGAACGTGGGCTGCGTGCCGTCCAAGATCCTCATTCAGGCGGCGCACGTCGCCCACGTTCGACGCAGCAGCCCGTTTGATTCCGCGATCACTGCGACGCGCGTGCTCATTGACCGGCCGCAACTGACGGCCCTGCAGCAGCAGCGCGTTGTGGAGTTGCGCACCGCCAAGTACGAGGGCATTCTCGCCGGCATCCCGTCGATCACGGTGGTGCATGGTGAGGCCCGGTTCCGCAATGCACGCGCACTCACGGTAACGCTGCCGGACGGCGAGGAACGCGTGCTGCCATTCGACCGGTGCCTCGTCGCGGCTGGTGCAACCGCAACCGTGCCTGGAATCCCGGGTCTTGCGGACACCCCGTACTGGACGTCCACCGAGGCGTTGGCGAGCGAGTTGCTGCCGCGACGCCTCGCCGTGCTGGGTTCGTCCGTGGTCGCCGTGGAACTCGCACAGGCGTTCGCGCGGCTGGGAAGTCAGGTGACGATCCTCGCGCGCCGCTCGCTGCTCGTCCGCGAGGACCCGATCCTCGGCGAAGAGCTGATGAAGGCGTTTCGTGCGGAGGGAATCGAGGTCCTGACCCAGACGCAGGTCCGGCAGGTGTCGCACGACGGTGGACAGTTCAGGCTCGATACGAGCACCGGCGTGGTCGAGGCGGAGCAGCTCCTGGTGGCGGCCGGACGCGCGCCGAACACGCAAGCGCTCGGCCTCGACCATGTCGGCGTGTCGCGTGACGCGCACGGCGCCATCGTCGTGGACGACCACATGCGCACGAGCGCCGCGGACATCTACGCGGCCGGCGACTGCACCACGCAACCGGCGTTCGTCTACGTGGCCGCCGCCGCGGGGACACGCGCAGCGGAGAACATGATGGGGGGCGATCGAACGCTCGACCTGTCCACCACGCCGGCGGTCATCTTCACGGACCCGCAGGTAGCGACGGTCGGGCTTTCCGAGGCGGAAGCACGCCGCCACAATCTCGAGACCGAGACGCGCACGTTGTCGCTCGAGAGCGTGCCGAGGGCGTTGGTCAACTTCGACACCCGCGGGGTGATCAAGCTGGTTGCCGAGGCGAAGAGCGGACGACTGCTCGGGGTGCAGTTGATTGCGGCGGCGGGAGGCGAAGTGATTCAGTCCGCAGCCATGGCCATTCGCGCGGGGCTGACCGTGCAGGACCTCGCGGACCAGCTCTTTCCCTATCTCACGATGGTGGAGGGGCTGAAGCTCGCCGCGCAAACGTTCACGAAAGACGTGGCGAAGCTGTCCTGTTGTGCAGGTTAGCCTGCGGCGGGGGGCACACCGCCGCGACACGGTCTTTACGGTCTCAGGTGATACGTGATGCGGACGCCGCACGTAGAACAGCGTATCCGGACTGGCACGCGGAGGGCGTCGAGGAGTTCGCGGCGGACCGCGGGGAGTGTCGGCTGAGGCGGCGGCCCCGCGACCGAAGTTTTTTTTCCCGCCCGGCATCCGCAGGCGATGATGCTGTAGAAACGTGAAGGCGAGCATCGTGAACAACGCATGATGATGCAGGCCCAGCCAACTGCGGCCTTCAAAGTGATCAAGACCCAGTTCTTCCTTCAGTTGCTGGTGCGCCTGCTCGCAGACCCAGCGGGCCTTGATCGCCGCGGCGAGCGTACGAAGCGCGGTGCTGGCGGGGTGGTTCGTCAGGTAGTACTTGCGTTCACCGGTCGTGCGCCATTCGCCGACTAGCCATGCGAGCTTGCCTGGCAGATGCTGGCCCTTCGACGCTTGGATGCCATCTGCCACGCGCACACGCGCGGCGGCGAATTTCGCGCGCAGCGGCCCGCGGGTCCCGGTCCGCCAACTCACCGACTGCCAGCGCGCCGTCGCGAGCACCTCGTCGGCGCCGCGGCTCACATGTGACGGCACCCCGTGGCGGCGGGGCCGCCCGCGGGTCGGCTGCGGGTTTCGCACCCGCACCTGCGCCGGAAAGACCTTCTGCGTGCGCACAATCCCCACGGCCCACATCAGGTCCCGCGCACTGAGCGCGTGGCGGAACTCGGCGCTCGCGCCGTAGCCCGCGTCCGCGAGCACCGTGCCGAACGTGACGCCGGCCGTGCGGATACGATCCAGTTCCGCCAACGCGATGGCGCCCTTGGTGCGGTAGGCGTGCGCCGCTGCGGGCACGCCCGCCCGCCGGAGTCGCCCGGGCGCCTGAGTCCACTCCTCGGGGAGAAACAGCCGCAGCGCGACCGGCACCGGCACCTCATCGCGCGCTAGCGTGAGCGACACCAAGGTCTGACAATTCGTCCGCTTCCCTGCTTGCCCGGAGTACTGCCGCGTCACGCCGACCGAGTGCGTCCCCTGTTTCAGCAACGATGTGTCGTCGATGATCAGCACCGCGTCGGAGCCGCCGACCAGGCACTCAGCCTCGTGCGCCAAGGCGGTCTCGAGCGGCGCCGGATCCCACGCCGAGGTCGCAATGAAATGGTGCAACTGCTCGTGATCCTCGGGTGCAATCCGCGCCGCCATCGGCTGAACGCTCTTCCGGTCCCCGGGCCCCAGCAGTCCTTTCATGTACACCGGCGCCCACCGGCGCCGACCTTTATGCCCCAGCGCCGCGAGGAACGGCGCCATCCACCGCGCCATCTCCTGCTCCCAGTCCGACCCCTCGTCGGCTGCGCTATTCTTCCGTGATCCACGCGGAGTCATTGGCTCGCTCCAGAGAAATCCACTGGAACGACGAATCAGGCTGCCTCCTGATCACCACTAAAGTGGCGAAGTAGTGCTAGGTAGTTCTGGCGTAATCCCGCTATTCAACGAGCCCGGTCGGCGAGTGTCTCGCGAACAGGAAACACAGCATTCTGTCACGCCGGCAGAGGAGACGCCCGGTTGGACCAGTGCGAACGCAGCTTGCGCGGCGATCGCCGCTAGCCGAAGTTCGGTCTGAGTTGCTAGATGCAACCGTCGTCGACTGCCGCCCACGGCGGGTCGCCTCACGATGCCACCAGCCGCGATCGGGAAAACCGAGTACCATTCACTAATGACGTTTAACAGCAAGAAGACTCGGCAGGCACGGGCATGAGCCCGCTCGATCACCGAGCCGGACCAGCTTGGCGCAACGCCTCGGTGCTGCGCCTCTCGGGCGACGCGGATCCGCTGGAAGTCGCCACGCGCTTGGCGCGCGAATCCGTTTTCAAGGCCTTCGAGGCGGGATGGGGGGGGCCTCCCTTCGACCCCATGAAACTGGCCGACCTCATGGGTATCCACCTCCGCACGTCTGGAAATGTCCGAGATGCGAGGCTCCTGTGCGAAGAGAAGCGGGTCGTGATCGAATACAATCCGGCGCGACCTCGTGCTCGCGTTCGTTACTCGATCGCTCACGAGTGTGCTCACACACTGTTTCCTGATTGGAACGATGTGCCGCGACATCGTCTCGCCTCGGCTGAGATGGACACGGACGATTGGGAACTCGAGTCACTCTGCAACCTCATAGCTGCAGAGTTCCTCATGCCGCTGGGGAGCCTCCAGCACCGGCTTAGCGGCACCAGCACGATCGAGGAACTCCTCGTCGCACGAAGCGACTTCGACGTTTCGGTGGAGGCGCTCTTCCGACGCGTCGTGACTCTCAGCGAGACGCCGTGCGCGATGTTCGTCGCCCGCCCGACCTCCGATGGGTATGCGATCGAGTACTCGATCCCTTCGCGGCATTGGTTGTCGGTCTTCCGCAAGGGTGATCTCGTTCCATCAACTTCCGTGATCCCCACGTGCCTGGGCATCGGGCACACGGTCAAGGCCATCGAAAGCTGGCCGGGCAAGTCAGAGAACATGCGTGTCGAGGCCGTTGGCGTACCGGGGCACCCCGGCACCGGGCTGCCCCGAGTGGTCGCGTGGTGTCGTCCGGAAGAACAAGACGAAGCGGAGTCGCGACGCATTGAGTACCTCTTCGGCGACGCCACGCATCCCCACGCTCGAGGCGACGGCATTCTGGTTCACGTCGTGCCCGATGACACGCGCGTGTGGGGTGGAGGAGGATTCGCGGCCGCCCTTCGGCGAGCATACAAGGAAGTTCAGGGCGAGTTCATTGAATGGCGGCAGAGGTTCTCCGGTCGCGCTCCGTTGGGCGAGGTTCATTTCGCTCGCGCCACTGATTCGCTCATCGTGGCGAGCATCGTCGCGCAATCTGGCCACGGGGTGTCCTCACGACCTCGAATCCGTTACGCCGCTCTTCAGCGCGGATTGGAGACGGTCGCGCGCGCTGCGGCGGACCAGGGAGCAACATTGCACATGCCCAGAATAGGTACCGGGATGGCCGGCGGCCGCTGGGAGATCATCGAGGACGTGCTGACAGAGAGCCTACAGGCTTTTGACGTATCCGCGTATGTCTACGACCTTCCGTCGCGCGCGGCCGCGGTCGCGCGATCCCCCCTCAAGTAAGTCATATGCTCCAACGCATCGTGGTACTCTCGGGCCCCATATGCGCTGGCAAGAGCACCGCCGCCGCGGGACTCCATGAGCACTACAGCGTCCCTATAGTGCACACCCGATCGCTCTTGGAACGCGAGGTTGAGTCGACGGATCGTGTGACCCTTCAGAAGGCGGGCGCCGCGCTTGATGAGTCAACTAAGGGTCGGTGGGTAGCAGACGCTCTCGCTCGATGGGAGGGCGAACAGCGTGCCGCACCCCACCGCGTCGTCATCGACAGCATTCGTGACGCGCGACAGATCGCCGCCCTTCGCGCAAATTGGCCACACGCCGTGGTGCACGTGCACATCATGGCGAGCCCAGAGACCTGTCGGGGCAGGTTTCAGGCGCGCCACGAGACGATCGATTTCGACGCGGCTTCCGCAGATCCCGTGGAGCGACAGGTGTCGAGTCTCGCGGCGATCGCCGATACGTGCCTCGATACGGATCGGCACTCACAGCCGGATGTCATAACGATCGCGGCGGGCGTGGCCCGCTTGATCGCGGAACACCAAGAGGCGCTCGTCGACGTGCTGATTGGAGGACAGTGGGGTTCGGAGGGTAAGGGGCAGATTGCGGCTTATCTGGCCCCCGAGTACGACATCCTCCTGCGCGTGGGAGGTCCCAACGCCGGGCACTCGGTCTACGAGGAGGACGGTGCCGATAAGTTCTATCACCTTCCGAGCGGTACGAATCGAAATCCGCGCGCGATTCTCGTTCTCGGCCCTGGGGCGGTGATCTATCCCTCTCGGCTTCTCGAGGAGATTCAGGACAACGAGATCGAGACCAGCCGCCTGGCGATAGACCCGCAGGCGATGATCATCGAGGACTGGGACCAAACCGCGGAGCACGAGCTTCGCGCCTCCATTGGCTCTACGGCTCAGGGTGTAGGCGCCGCAACCGCCCGTAAGCTTCTGCGTCGCACGCTCCTCCGAGAGGGCGCACCGACCGTAAGGCTCGCGCGCGACGAAGCGTCGCTTGCGGCGTACATTCGCCCCACTCGGTCCGTGCTAGCGGACGCGTACCAGCAACGTCACCGTGTCCAACTCGAAGGAACGCAGGGGACGTTGCTCAGCATACATCACGGATCCTATCCTCATGTGACGTCGCGAGACACCTCCGCCAGCGGATGTCTTTCCGAGTCGGGGATTCCCCCGGGCCGCGTTCGCCGCACCATCATGGTGTGCCGCACTTACCCGATCAGGGTCGCGAATAGCATCACTGGCCAGCCCTCCGGACCGATGGGTATAGAGATCAACTGGGGCGAGATTTCCCGCCGATCCGGCATCCCGCAGGATGTTCTTGAAATGCATGAACTTTCGACCACGACGAGGCGCCTTCGTCGTGTGGCCGAGTTCTCGTGGACCGACCTGGCCGCCGCCGCCGCGTTGAACGCGCCGACGGACATCGCGCTGACATTCGTCGACTATTTTGGCGCCTCCAACGCGCAGGCCAGTCGTTTCGAACAACTAAATGCTGAGGCGCGAGAGTTCGCCGATCGGATCGAGCGCGTCGGCGGCGCGCCCGTGTCGCTGCTGGCCGTCGACTTCTCGCACCGCGCCATTATCGACCGACGCCGATGGTAGGACCGCCCTGCGTCACGGTAGGTGTATCCGCGACGGAGTTAGCCGTCGCCTACCCTCGGCTCTACCACATGGCAGAAGCCGATGCGTGGCCAAGCATCCGTGTGCACGGCCTCCGCAGCACCACGGCCCTCTTGGATCTCTATGGCTATCGGGGCGCCGCGCGCACGGCGATCGAGGACGCGCGCCGTCCGGCAATGGTGGAGTTGAGAGGCGATGGCCTTCCGGTAGCCCAGGTTCGGGACAACCTCCCCATGACTGACGCCGACCTCGTGCGTTGCCTCCGCGACGGCCTCACCCCGAGCGAGTGGTACAGCCTACTCAATCAGCGTGTGTTCTTCTGGGTGTCGGAGAAACGACTCGAAACGTTGCTCGGCGCGCGAGCCTATCGTAAGCGCGACCACGATATTCTTATACTAGACACGGCGTCGGTATTGGCGAGCCACGCCGCACAGACGTCGCTCAGCCCCATGAACTCCGGCAACACCAAACCGTTCGCACACCCACGAGGGCGGGACACCTTCTTGCCGCTTGCCCAGTATCCGTTCTGGCTCCGAAAGGCTCGCGGTCTCGAGCCACTCGTCGAGCTAGCTGTCGACTACGCACTCGCGGACGTGGAGG
>Ga0334722_10007057_pt1 | contig 10965 bp, 11 predicted proteins | sample C3_bottom_MG_FD_207210 | JGI IMG/M metagenome (GOLD analysis project Ga0334722, IMG submission 207210) | Sediment microbial communities from Yellowstone Lake, YNP, Wyoming, USA - C3_bottom | ecosystem: Environmental > Aquatic > Freshwater > Lake > Sediment | place: USA: Wyoming | collected...
CCTCCATCCTCTCCTCCTCCCCAACGATGACCGCCAACGCGGACACCGTTCGCCGCAAACGAAGAGGACCCTTCAACCAGCTAACAAAGTCCTACTAGGTCGTCTTCGCGAACTGCAGGGTGTACAGCCCGGCACCTCCCGCCTGCATCTTCACCTGCAGGTAGTAGAACCCGGTGCGCGGCGCACGGTACGAAAGCCGTTCCACGGACCCCGGCCGGGCCGAGAGCCGAAGACGCATGTCCTGCGACCGCAGATCGTCCACGTGTCGGCTCTCGGGTTTCCAGAGAGCGAGCACGGCGTCGGTGTCCTTCGGTCCCGACAGGACGGCGAAGAGCTTCTGACCCTGGCGAAGGGGGATGCGATAGACGTCGCTCTGGTCGTCCCAGAAGTCCACCGTCGCCCGAAGCGTGCCCGAGTCGCCGATCACCGGCCGGGCGGCGAGGCCTGCGTCGTCGTTGGGCTCGAACGCGTCGGCGGGGGGAAGCGTGCCGGCGAGTGCCGCGAGAGCAGCAGCGACGTTGAGCCGCCCCCAGCCGGTGTACGCGTCCCGTCCCAGCGGACAGAGACGGCATCCATTTCCGCCGCTCGCGTCGGTCGCCGTTCGCTCGAGGATCGTCATCACCTGATCGGGCGTGAGATTGGGATCGACCGAGAGCAGCATGGCCGCGGCCGCTGAAACTTGCGGAGCAGCGAAGGATGTCCCCTCTGCAGCGCGGTAGTCCTCGGGCCCACAGCTCGAGTAGCCCTGATCGGGACAGCCGGGGTATTGCGCTGTGATCTGGCGCGGCAACGTCGAGAGGATCCCCTCTCCGGGTGCCGCGATGTCGTTGTAGACCGCGTCGCGGTTCGAGAAGTCGGGTACGGAACCGTCCTCCGCGAACGCGCTGACGCCGAGCACATGGGGCAACGCGGCCGGGTAGCTCGCGAAATGCCACGGTTCGCGCGGCGACTGATCGCCGTTCCCGACTGCGGCGACGATCACGACGTGGTGCGCCACGGCGTACGCAACGGCGGACGCCTCCGCCTCCGAGAAGGTGTCACGTCCAGGGTGCAGCGGATCTCGCACACCTCCGAGGCTCATGTTGATCACGCGCGCCCCCTGGTCGACCGCCCAGCGGATCGCCTTCGCCTCCGCATCGACCGGGATCGTTCTTTGCGACGTAACCACTTTGGCGATGATCAGCTGTGCGGACGGGAACAGCCCGGCGATCCCCACCCCGTCGTTCACGGTCGCCCCGATCAGCCCCGCGACGAAGGTGCCGTGCCCCTGCGTGTCGACCGTCGCCTTGCCGCCCACGAAGGTCCGGGCAGCGATGACGTGCTTCGCGAGTTCGGGGTGACCTGCGTCGATCCCTGAATCGATGATCGCGATCTTCACCGGGGCGAGCGTCGGCAGCTGCGCCCAGGCGTCGTAGGCGTGGTTTGCGGTCAGGTACCACTGCCGTGCCACAAGCGGGTCGGACGGGGTGAAGGCCGCAGCCGTCGCGGCGAACGTGAGCACGGCCGCGACCGCCGCGGCAATGCGGCGCGGCATCAGGGCTGTGTCCCGACCACCGGGATCGTTAGCACCGGTCCCGCAAGACCGGATGCGGAGAGCCGATATGTCGTCGTCTGGTTTGGGTGCACCACGGCTGCAAACGTACCGGTGGCAGTCACTCGGAGGCGCCGGACCACCGCCGTCCAGGTCCCGTCCGCAGCGAGTCGCTCGAGCATCGCCCCTTGGGCGTCCCTCGCCACGCCGGTGAGACGGAGCGCGACCCCCGGGCTCGAGGTCGTGGTCGACGTCAGGAAGCGGAGCGTGGCGAGATGGAATGCAGTCGAGCGGACCGCGAGCCGATTGCGCGCCTCTGTTCCGGCGACCGCGAGGCTCGATCCGTCGGCAGCCGAGACCGTCAGCGCGATCACTCGACTCGAGAGCGAGAAGCGGGCTTGCACGTCGATGACCGGAGCCGAGAGACCGAGAGCCTTGGCCAGCTGCCGACCGGTGAGCGAGCGCGGCTGCCAGACGTGGAAAGGCGAGCTCGCATCCCAGGGATCGTCCTGTGTAGGCAGGTACGGAACGTCGAGCCCGAAGCTGTCCAGCCCGCTCTGCGTGCGACCGCCGGACGACGAGGAGTAGAACGCCGTCGCACGTGTGCCGCCGAAGAGAAGCACCTTGCCGCTCGTGGCCCGGACTGCTGCAGTCGTCTCCGGGGTCTCGGCGCCGGCGCCTGGATACTGCTGGCTTCGCCCATCCGCATAGAGATCCCAGGCCTTGCCCTTGACGAGGGTAGCGAGCGCATACGAGCGCGCCGCAATCGCCTGCGCCTGCAGCGCTGCGGCCGGCCAGGCGCTCGGCAGCTCACCAGGAACGACACCCTGAACATAGGCCTCGAGCCCGGCGATGTTGACCGCCTGAAGGGCCGCCCCGGTGGACGAGACCTCGATCGTCCCGCGATACGACCGCCGCCCGACCGAGACGAGCGCACCTGGGCTCGGAGAGATGGTGAGCGGCCCTGGAACGGGTGTCGGTACGCCCTCGACGGCTAGCTGGAGATTGGGTCCCAGCGTGGTGGAGCCTTCCGGCAGCTCGTGCGTCTGTCCGGCGGCGTCGTGGATCGTGTAGGGAGCCGTCGACGAGATCGCGAGCGACTTCGCCGCCGAGGCGAGCAAGATCCGCAGCTTCGTACCCGGCTCGTGCGCAATCTGTGTCCCCGGGAAATAGAACGCAAGGATGTCGGCGGCACTGCGTCCGGCGCGCGCTTGCGCGAGCGCGCCGTACTGGCTCAAGCCGACGCCGTGCCCGTTACCCGAGCCGGTCAGGACGAATACCGGATCCGGCGTCCCGCCTGTCGTCGAGGCAGCACCGCCGGGTGAGGGCAGCAGCACACCGCCCGCCGCGGCCGCCAGGACGAGCGAGACGAGCAGAGCTGTCAGAGCAATAAGCGGCCGCATGAGCATGGGCCTCGCCGCAGACTAGCGGCGGGCCAAGAGTGCATTCTCGGCAGACGACCCGATGCCTTGCGCTAGGGGGCTGTCCGGAAAGTGGCCACGGTGGATGTCTGGCGTCACGGGCCGCGAGGCAAGGACGCAGGGAGCGCCGATATCCAGGCATATCGGCGCGACCGAGGACGCAGCATCGCGGCGCGTGACGCCCGGCAGGCGCCCTGGTTCACTTTCCGGACAGCCCCCTAATCCGCCGGGTTCGCTCTTAGAGGCGGGCGCCGTACTGCCGGTCGTAGTAGGTACGGTACTCGCCCGACTTCACCGCGTCGCACCACACTCGATTCCCGCGATACCACGCAACCGTCTCCGTGAGACCCGCGTCGCCGAATGAGTGCTCGGGCCGCCAGCCCAGATCCCGCACCTTGGTGTCGTCGAGCGCGTAGCGACGATCATGGCCCGCGCGGTCGTCGACGTGGGTGATCAGCCCGGGATCGGCTCCGGTCAGCTCCACGATCCGGCGTGTGACCTCGATGTTCTCGAACTCCTCGCCACCGACGTTGTAGACCTCGCCCGGCGCACCCTCGTGCAGCACGAGCTCGATCGCCGCGCAGTGGTCTTCGGCGTGGAGCCACTCGCGCCGCTGATGCCCATCTCCGTAGACCGGCAACGGCAACCCGTCCAGAGCATTCGTGACGAAGAGCGGGATCAGCTTCTCCGGATGCTGACGCGGTCCGTAGGTGTTCGCGCCACGAGTCACCGACGCCTTCGCGCCGTACGTGCGGACGTAGGCCAGGACCAACAGATCGCCGGCCGCCTTGGACGCCGAGTACGGGCTCGAAGGGTGCAGCGGCTCCGTCTCTAGAGAGCGCCCGCCGCCCTCCAAGTCGCCGTACACCTCGTCGGTGGAGACCTGCACGAGCCGGGCCCCCGTCTCCCGCGCCCACTCGAGCAGCGTCTGCGCACCGAGAACATTCGTGTGGACGAACTCCGCGGCCCCGAGGATCGAGCGATCGACGTGCGTCTCGGCCGCGAAGTTGACGACCGCATCACAGCCCGCCCCGGCGCGTGCCACCGCATCGTGATCCGCGATGTCGCCGACGACGAGGTCCGCGTCGACCCCGTCCAGATTGGCAGGGTTGCCGGCATACGTGAGCTTGTCGAGCACGATCACGTGGTCACCCGCGGCGACAAGTCGCCGCACGAAGTGGGAGCCGATGAACCCTGCGGCGCCCGTGACGAGGACCTTCACAACGGCCAAGCCTACGCGAGTCGGGCAAGGCACTCGCGCAGGCCGTCGCGCCAATGCGGCAGTTGCGGTGCATCTGCGCGCTCGCTGCGGAGAACCGAGTACGCGGGACGCGGCGCGGGACGCCCGAGCTGCTCTGTCGAGATCCGACGTACCGAACACTCGATCCCGGACTCGGCGAAGATCGCCTCGGCGAACTCCGCCCAGGTGCAGTCACCGTCCGCCGCGATGTGCCAGAGGCCGCGCGGATGGCCGTCGTCCACGAGCTCACGCACACCTGCTGCGAGATGTCCGACGTAAGTGGGGCACCCGCGCTGGTCGTCGACGACTGCGATCTCGTCGCGCTCGGTGCCGAGCTTCAGTATCGTGCGCACGAAGTTCTTGCCGGTGGCACCGAAGAGCCACGAGCTCCTCACTATCCACGCATCCTCGCCCGCCGCGGCCTCCCCGTGCAGCTTCGTGCGGCCATAGGCGGACAACGGGTTCGGCCCGTCCGACTCCACGTACGGCTCGCGCTTGTGTCCGTCGAAGACGTAGTCGGTGGAGAAGACGACGAGCGGCACGCCGAGCGAGGCCGCATTCGTAACTCCGCCGACGTTGATCGCCGCTGCCCGCTGCGGATCGGCTTCGGCGCCGTCCACGTCGGTCCAGGCGGCCGCGTGCAGCACGAGCTCGACGCGAGGAAGCCTTGGCGGCGGCAGCGCCACGTCCCAGTCCTCATGGGCGAGCGCGACCACCTCCTCGTCCGAGAACTCCTGGACGAGAGCACGGCCCAGCTGCCCGCCGGCGCCGGTTACGAGCAGGCGGCGGCGTCGCGAGGCGAGACGATCGGCGTCGTGACGCTCCACAGATGCGCGACCCGCGGATCGGCCCAGCAGAGCCCTTGCTCGTCCGGGTCGTCCGGGTCGTATTCCTCCGTGACGTGGTAACAGAACAGGATGTCGGTCAGCGCTTCGAACCCGTGCGCATAGTGCCCTGGGATGTAGACGGCGATGGGGTTCTCGTCGCCGATGTCCTCCGAGTAGACGTCCCCGCTCTCGCGGTCCAGCACGACGACGCGGGCCATTCCGTCCATGCAGACGAAGAGGTCGTCCTGCCCACGCTCGTGGTAATGAAGCCCGCGAATCACGCCCCGCCGCGAGAACGAGACGTTCGTCTGGCGTGTCGGCCGCGGCAGAGCGCTCTCGCGGCGAAGCTCCATGAACCAGCCGCGCTCGTCCTCGAAGCGCTGTAGCGGGATCCGGACGAGACCGTCGACGATCTGCACGCTCATCGGTTGACGCCGGTCTGCTCGATCAGACGGCCGATCTCCGCGAGGTGCTGCCAGTGCTTGCCCGCGTCTTCCCACCAGCCCTCGATCTCGGTCACGTCCAACCGTCCTTGGTGGGCGTAGTGCCGGTTCACGTCGGTGATCTCGAGCTCGCCGCGCGACGACGGCTCGAGCTGGCCGATCACGTCGAACACGTCAGGCGGATAGCAGTAGAGCCCCACCACTGCATGCGCCGAAGGCGGCGCCTCGTATCGCGTGTCGACGACACCCGCTTTCTCGACGATGTCGAGAACAGTTCCGTCGTCGTCGTAGACGACAACGCCGAACGCCTCGGGGTCCGACACTTCCTTGACGAAGATATGGGCCCGTTCGGGTCGCTCGCCCCAGGACTGCAGGACATCTCGCTGCGAGCGCTCGAAGATATTGTCACCCAGCACCACGACGAGCCCGTCGCCGCGGGCGAACTCCCGCGCCATGCCGACGACCTGCGCAATCCCACCGGCTTCCGTCTGCACCTTGTACGTGAGGTCGACGTCGAGCAAAGGCGCGCTTCCGTCGCGGCTCGTCAGGCGCCCGTCACCGAGGAGGTCGATCATCTGGCCTGCGTGGTGCTTCCCGGTGACGACGAGCACTTCGCGCACGCCCGCAAGCTGCAGAAGCTGGAGTGGGTAGTAGACCATCGGCCAGCCGCCGACCGGCAGCAGGTGCTTGTTCGTCACGCGGGTCAGCTCACCGAGCCGAGTTGCCTGGCCACCTGCGCACACGAGACCTTTCATCCCGCGCCGATCGTACTCGTGGCCGGCTCGGGCGGTACTTGGACGGCGAGAGGCGAGTGGGCGAGCAGCCAGAAGGATGCCTCGATCGCGGGCCCGATCCCGAAGGCGAAGGCGAGCGTGCCGACGCCGACCTTGCCCCCGAGGACGAACCCGACCACGGTGACGGCTGACTCGAGCACCGTTCGCACCAGCCCCACCCGCCTACCCGTGCGGTGCGACAGGACGAGCATCAGCGAGTCGCGTGGGCCTGCTCCGAGCGACGCCCCGATGTAGAGGGCGGACGCGACGCCGATCACGAGGATTCCGGCGACGAGCACGAGCGCGCGGAGCACCATGGCCTCGTCCTCCACACCGGCGAAAGCGTGCGCGCGCATGAGCAGGTCGACGAAGAGCCCGATCAGAACGGCGTTCGCGACGGTCCCCAGGCCGATCGACGCTCCGAGCCGCCAGGCGAGCACGAGCACCACGAGCGCGACGACCGTGTTGGCAGTGCCGAACTCGAGTGGCGTGTGCTTCGAGATGCCCTGATTGAGCACGTCCCACGGCGACAGGCCCAGCCGTGATTGCAGCAACATCATGATGCCCACCGCGAAGAGGGCGAGACCCACGAGGAGCGAGAGCCAACGGACGGCCAGTCCGCCGCGTACCTTGGGCGGAGCCCACACTACGCGTCTCGCTGAGCTCGACGAGCGGCCTTTCGGCGCTTCACGAGCGGGACGGCGCGTACCGCGGCAAACCACACGTACAACACGGCGCCGGTGACGGCGCCGATTGCGAGCGCGATTCGCTTGACGGTTCGCACGTCGGCATCTTAGAACTCGGGAACCGAGTCCCAATTGCCCCCTCGAGTCGCACAGGTCTCAGCACGTATGGTCCGACGCGGCATACTGGTGGTACGAAGCACACGATGAAAGGACGGGCCACTCATGGCCAAGATGAGCAACGAGCGGCTGGAGACAACGGTGGACAGCCTCCGGCCCTACGTCGAGCGAGCGCTCAAGGACGACGACTTCCGCGAGCATGTGCGCGAGGCGCTCATGACCGCCCGCGGGATCTACGGAGACCTCTCGAAGGAGCGAGGGCTCGGAAAATCGGCGCGCAAGCTCGCGACAGACAAGGACCTTCAAGACAGCCTGCGCCGCGCTCTCGAAGAGCTGGGCGGCGCCGCCGATCGCGTCCACGTCAAGGGAAAGAAAGGGCGCAAGAAGGGCCACAAGAAGATGCTGGTCGCCGGAATCCTCGTGGGCACGCTCTACAACCCTTGGACAGGGCAGCAGACGCGCCACTGGCTACTCGAGAAGATCGCGGGTGACGACGAACTCGCACCGCTCGACATCGAGCCGACAGAGACGTCTCCCGTCGCCGCCGCCGTCGCGACAAACGGCGGCGAGACCAACGAGGCCTAACCCCTGCTGGACGGGCCCTGACCGGTGCCTCCGCCGCTCAGGGCCCGCTCCAACGCACCCGGTACCAGTCCACTCGTTTGGGACACGTCGGAGACCTGAAGCAAGACCGCACCCGGTGCCGGCGCGCCGACGCGCGGCAATCCGTTCGCATCGCTGACGTAGACCCGGCCTTCGGTGAAGGGCACGTCCTGCGCGCGCTTCCACGCAACCAGGTACGGATAGGGCGCGATCACACCGTCGTAGCCCAACGCAGTGAGCGGCGCGGGATGGATCTCGAAGTGGAGGTGCGGCGGCCCGCCCTCGGCGTCGCCGCTCGTTCCCACAAACCCGAGCACGTCTCCGGCGCGGACGAGCTTGCCCTCGACGGCGAACGGCGAGTACGCGGAGAGATGCGCGTAGTAGAACTCGTTCCCCAGCTCGTCGCGGAGCCAGAACCGCCAGCCCCCGATGTCGTTCCACCCGACCGTGTGCACGGTGCCGTTCGCAACGGCGAGCAGCGGAGTCCCGAGCGGCGCGAGGATGTCCTCGCCGTGATGCCAGCCGCTCACGAGATCCGGCCGAGGCGCCCCAAAGGTGTCGCCGAAGGTGGACGGCCCGTAGACCGGGAACACGTAGCCCTTCGTCGAGAGAGTCGGCTGCACGTCGACCGGAAGCGGACGCACCAGATCCGCGGGTGTGCCCGGAACCGACTTGCCCGGTTCGAGGATCGGCCGCTCGCGCTGCTCGCCGCGCGCGATCGGCGCTGACGGCTTCGGCGCAGGCGACGTCACCGACGACTGCTTCGCCTCCGGCGCCTGCACCGCCGACGCCTCGGAGACGCCGATGTCGATCTCACTCCCAACCGGGAGGCCCCGGTGCTCGGCGAGAAGCTTCAGCCGCATGCCGATCACGCTCGCCTCGGCATGCTTCCGGGCCTTCCCGGCCGTGTGTGTCGCATTGGTCGCAACGAGGAGCTCGAGCGACCCCCAGTCGGCAAGGAGGACCTGCTGCACCTGCCCGGCTGCCGTCACCGGCGTGTCCTGCCCGAGAACGACGAGCCCTTGGATCTGCGACGACGACGTTTCGGCGGTCGCTGTGACTACACCGGCCGCAGCCGTAGCGTGCGTCGAGACCGAGGCAACGGTCACTTCGCCGTCGAAGAGGGTGATCGCAAGTGAGGTCGTCAGCGCCTCGGCACTCGCTGATGCGCCCGGCTGTGTCGCGACGCCGCCGGACGCCGATCCGATCCGCACAATCGAGCCGTCGTCAGGAAAAGCGAATCCGGTTACGTCCGTCGAGGCCCCGGGCGGGCCGACGACTTCTGCTCCCGAGACCGGCGGTTGACCGGCAACGAGGATACGCACAGCGGCTGCTGTTGCCTCAGTCGCGGGCTTGCCGGCGGCCTCACCTGCCATCACCGCCACAAGAGCGGCGGCGGCGCCCGCGACGAGAACAGCCACCAGCCGCGAAAAGAGGAACCTCACGGCGAATCAGGGTACCGCGTGACCTGGCGAGTGCGGTACGCGAGCTGAGCGGCCACGAGGAGCAGCAGCACTCCGAAGAGCCGCCGCAGAGCGTGCTCCGGTAACGCCAGCGCGATGCGCACACCCACCTCGACGCCTGCGATCGAGGCGAGACCGAGCGTAACGGCCGCGCCAACTCGAACGTTGCCGTAACGCCGTTGACGCCAGACACCGACGAGCGCAGTCGGCACGATGGCGAGCAAGGAGGTCGCCGCGGCGTGATGCGGCGACAACCCAAGCGCAACGAGCGTCGGCACGAAGAGGATCCCGCCGCCGACACCGAACACGCCGGCAAGCACGCCGGCAGCGACGCCGAGCAGGACAGCCAGCACGACGACGGTAGCGCTCATCCGGCTATCAACCAGATGCCGATGCCGACGAGCAGTACTGAGAACGCGAGTGTGAGCGAGCGTGCAGAGAGTCGCTGCTGGAGCGTCGCCCCGCCCAGTGCGCCGACCGTCGCAGGAATGCCGACGAGAGCCGCGTAGGCGTAGCGGATGTCGTGCCGCAACGCGTACGCGGTAACGCCCGCAACAGCCGTGATGGCGATGGCGCCGAGCGAGGTCGCAGCCGCTTCATGGGGCGCAAAGGACGTAACGAGCAGGAGGAGCGGCACAATCACGATCCCGCCGCCGACACCGAACAGGGAGCTGAACACACCGGCAACCAGGCCGATCACGAGCAGGCGGCCGAAGAGCTCCCGAGGCACAGATTTATCGTAGTTTGCGCAAGGTCAAGATCTGCGTAGCCGCAGATTGACCGCGCGAAATCCCTGAAGCGGCCGAGCCCGCGAGAGGTCGGCGGATCGGCAAGAGCGGACCCCACCGCGCCGAATCGGTCTCTGCTAGGAGACCTCCGTGGCCGCTTCCCGTGTGAGAGCCGGCACGAGGTCGCTCCGGCGCACGAACAGGGCGGCTACGGCAACACCGGTGGCCGCGACACCGGCGCCGACCCAGAACGCGTTCTGGAAGCCATGCGTGAGGGCGCTCGTGATCGCCACGCCCGCCTCCGAGTCCGACCTCGTCGTCGAATTGGCGATCGTCGACAGCACGGCGATACCGAGGGCTCCGCCGATCTGCTGCGACGTGTTGATCAGCCCCGACGCCAGACCGGCTTCCTCGCGCTTGGTTCCCGCGACGGCCGCGATCGTGATCGGGATGAAGGCGAACGGGATACCCGCTCCGATGATCAAGAAGCCGGGGAACAGATCTGCCCAATAGGAACCGCCGACGGACACCTGGGTGAAGTAGACGAGTCCCACGGTCATCATGGCCATGCCGAAGATCAACGCCGGCTTGACGCCGACCCGGTTGACGGTCTGAGCAGCGACATTGGCCCACAGGATCGACGTGCCAGCCACGGCAAGGTAGGCGACGCCGGTCTCGAGCGGCGTGTAGCCGAGCACCTGCTGCATGTAGAGCGTCAGCATCAGGAACATCGCGAAGAGCGTCGTCCCCAGGATGAAGCCGCTGACGTTCGCGGCCGTGAGGGTTCGCAGGCGGAAGATCGACAGCGGCATCAGCGGCTCTGGGTGTCGGGCCTCCCAGCCGACGAAGCCAGCGAGCAGGACCGCAGACGCGACGAAGACGCCGATCGTGCGCCCGGACCCCCAGCCCCAGTCCTGGCCCTTCGTGATCGCCAGCACCGTGAGTACGAGACCCGAGGTGACGAGGATCGACCCGAGCACGTCGAAGCTGTGCGCGTGCGCGTCGCGGCTCTCGTCGAGCAGAACCGGAATCAACGCCAGCGCAGCGATGCCCACCGGCACGTTGACGAGAAAGATCCAGTTCCAGGAGAGCAGGTCGGTGAGAATGCCGCCGAAGAGGACACCGGCAGCTGC
>Ga0334722_10007058_pt1 | contig 10965 bp, 10 predicted proteins | sample C3_bottom_MG_FD_207210 | JGI IMG/M metagenome (GOLD analysis project Ga0334722, IMG submission 207210) | Sediment microbial communities from Yellowstone Lake, YNP, Wyoming, USA - C3_bottom | ecosystem: Environmental > Aquatic > Freshwater > Lake > Sediment | place: USA: Wyoming | collected...
CTCCACCTGCACCACCGGCAGCAGCTCCGGCACCTCGGGCATGACGTCGTCGCGCGTCAGCACGTGGCGCGCGAGGGCCATCACCTCCGAGACGGAGCGGCCGTCGCGGGCGCCCTCGAGCATGGCTTCGGTGATGAGCGCGATGGCCTCGGGCACGTTCAGCCTGAGGCCCCGGGCACGGCGCCGGCGGGCGACGTCGGCGGCCACGTAGATGAGGAGCTTGTCCGCCTCGCGCGGCGTCAGCTGCATGCGACGCGATCCCCTGGGGAGCTTGGCGCCTCGAAGTCTACGTCTCCGCGCCGCGCCAGTTCGCTGTGACAGCCGGACATCGTTGCCGCGCGATGCTGTGAACATCTCACAATGACTGGGCCGCTCGCCCGTGCCTAGCATATGACCTCGTGATGGTTTCATCGCCGCCCATCCCCGCGGCCTTCGTGAGCGACGCGGTCGCGCCCATCCTCGCCGTGCCGCACGGCGCCGTCCACTCGGTCTTCCCGCGCGCCGTGAACCTCGCCGTGGACGGCCGCCTGCTGACGCTGGCCGACGTGCGCGCCGGCCGGCTGCCGAACGGCGTCGCCCTCGAGGACCCGCCCGACTTCCGGGCGCTCGGGCTGCGGGCGGGCGATCGGGCCGATCTGAGCCCCAGAAGGATCCGGCTGCCGAGCGTCGGGCTGGCCATCGACCTCTCGGGCGCTCGGCGCTGGGATCCCAGGCTGTCCGCGCTCGGAGGGCGGGCCGGCCCGGGTCGGTTGCGACTCTTCGCCAGCCCCGGCGTGGTGAGCGGCTTCGGATCGCGGATGGCCGACCCATGGCGCGGGTGGCAGGCGATCGATGCGCTGCAAGGGGCGCTGGGGGCGGGCGACCTGGCGGCGATGCTCGGGGCTGCGCGGGCGCTGATCGGTCGGGGCCCCGGGCTCACGCCGTCGGGCGACGACCTCCTGGTCGGCTTCTCGGCCGCGCTGAGGGCCACGGGTCATCGGTTGGCGCGGCCGTTCGCGCGGGGCGTGGCGGAACGGGCGCGGGGTGCGACCAGCGACGTCGCCTTGGCGTACCTCGACCACGCCGCCCGCGGGGAGTACGCGGAGCACGTCGGCGCGGTCCTGCGGGCGCTCCTCGTGGGGTCCGAGGACGACGTTGCCTTCGCCGTTCGACGTGCGCTGGCGTGGGGTGCGACGTCCGGCGCCGACGCCCTGACCGGGATCGCCGTCGCGATCGGCCGGGTCGACGGCGCCAGGCTGGAGGCCGCGGCGTGATCGTCGCGAATCTCGTCCGCAGCCGCGTCTTCGCCAACAGCTACCGCGACTCGGTGGAGCTGATGCGCATCGCCGCCGAGCTGGAAGGCCGCGGCGGCATCATCCGGGCGGGCCTGGTCATGGCCACGCCGGCCAACCAGGGCGTGCTGCGCGAGGCGGGCCTGCTCGACGCGACGGCCGCCGCCGCGGGGCCCAACGACCTCGTGGTCGCCGTCGCCGCCGCCGACGAGGACGCCGCCGAGGGCGCCATCGAGCGCGCCGCGGCGCTGTTGCAGGGTGCGGGCGGGGATGCGGCCGGGGGCGGCGAGTCGCGCGCCTTCGTGCCCACGACGCTCGGCGAGGCCGTCGGGGCGCTTCCCGGCGCGAACGTCTGCCTCATCTCCACGCCCGGCACGTACGCCACCGCGGAGGCCCTGAAGGCGCTGAAGCGCGGCCTGCACGTCTTCCTCTTCAGCGACAACGTGCCGCTCGAGGACGAGATCGAGCTGAAGGCGCTGGCGGCGCGGAAGGGCCTGCTGCTCATGGGCCCCGACTGCGGCACGGCCATCCTCGACGGCGTGCCGCTCGGCTTCGCCAACGCCGTGCGGCGGGGGAGCGTCGGGCTCATCGGCGCGAGTGGCACCGGCATGCAGCAGGTGAGCTGCCTCGTCGACCGCGCCGGCGCGGGCATCAGCCAGGCCATCGGCGTCGGTGGCCGCGACCTCGACGAGCGCGTGGGCGGCGTGATGATGCTGGCCGCGCTGGCCCGCCTGGAGGCCGACCCGGCCACGAAGGTCATCGTGCTCATCTCCAAGCCGCCCGCCGCATCGGTCGGGGCCCGCGTCCTCGACGCCATCCGGGGCATCGGGACGCCGGTCGTCGTGAACTTCCTCGGCGGCGACCCGGTGGCGGTGCTCGCGGCGGGCGCCACGCCGGCGGCCACGTTCGAGGAGGCGGCCCTGGCCGCGACGGGCGGCCGGGCGGCGGGGCTCGACCCGGCCCTGGTCGAGGCGGCCCGTGCCGAGGGGGCCAGGCTCGCCCCGACCCAGGACGCCGTGCGCGGCCTCTTCAGCGGCGGCTCGCTGGCCGGCGAGGCCAAGCTGCTGCTCAAGGCGGCGCATGCGTCGTGCACGGTCATCGACCTGGGCGACGACGAGTACACCGTCGGCCGGCCGCACCCGATGATCGATCCGCGCCTGCGGAGCGAGCACATCGCGGCCACCGGCGACGACCCCGCGGCGGCCGTGCTGCTGCTCGACGTCGTGCTCGGCACGGCCTCGCACCCGGACCCGGCCGGTGCGCTCGTCCCGGCCATCGCCGAGGCGCGCGCCCGTGCCTCCGCGACCGGCCGCCACCTCGCGGTCGTCGCCTCGGTCTGCGGCACGGCCGCCGACGCGCAGGGCCTCGAGCGCCAGGAGGCCGAGCTGCGCGGCGTCGGGGCCATCGTCGCGCCGAGCAACGCGCAGGCCGCCGCGCTGGCGGCGCTCATCGTGGAGGGACGGCGCGCATGACCGCCGACCTCTTCCCCGACGGGATGCGCGCGGTCAACGTCGGGCTGGCCGGGTTCGGCGACTCGCTGCGCGAGCACGGCGCGACCGTCGCGCCGCTCGACTGGCGTCCCCCGGCGGCCGGCGATCGGGATCTCGGCCTGCTCGTCGCCCGCCTCGACGACGACGATGGCGATGCCATCGGCGCCCGGGTCGCCGCGGCCAACGCGCAGGCCGTGGAGCGGATCCTCGGGGCGCAGCCGACGCTGCTGGACATCCGCCCCGCCGGCGAGGCGATACCCGGCCTCGGCGGCCGCATGCTGCTCCACTCCGGGCCGCCCATCGAGTTCGGGGAGATGTGCGGTCCCATGCAGGGAGCAGTCGTCGGCGCGGCCCTTTTCGAGGGCTGGGCCGCCACGCCCGGCGAGGCCCGGGCAATGGCCGCCCGCGGTGCGATCGCCTTCGCGCCCTGCCACCACCACGGCGCGGTCGGCCCCATGGCCGGCGTCGTCTCGCCATCCATGCCGGTCGTCGAGGTCCAGAACCGCGAGCGCGGCAACCGCAGCTTCGCCACGCTCAACGAGGGCCTGGGCAAGGTGCTCCGCTTCGGGGCCTACGACGAGTCCGTGCTGCAACGTCTGCGCTGGTTCCGCGACACGCTCGGGCCGGTGCTCGGGCGCGCCATCCGCGCGCAGGGCTCGATCGACCTCAAGAGCATCACTGCCCAGGCGCTCCAGATGGGCGACGAGGGCCACAACCGCAACGTGGCCGCGACATCGCTCCTCACACGCACGCTGGCGCCGATGCTCGTGCAGACCGCGGACGCGGCGACGGCGACGGACGTGCTGACGTTCCTGCGCGGCAACGACCACTTCTTCCTCAACCTCTCCATGGCCGCCTGCAAGAGCGCCATGGACGCCGCGCACGGCATCGAGGGCTCGACGGTGGTGACCGCCATGGCCCGCAACGGCGTCCGCTTCGGCGTCCGCCTCAGCGGAACCGGCGACGCCTGGTTCGAGACCCCGGTGGGCGTGCCGGACGGCCTCTACTTCCCCGGCTTCGGCCCGGACGACGCCAACCCCGACCTGGGTGACAGCGCCATCACCGAGACCTCCGGCATCGGCGGCTTCGCCATGGCCGCGGCGCCGGCCATCGTCCGCTTCGTGGGCGGCACGGCCGAGGATGCCCTGGACTTCACGCGCGAGATGTACCGGATCACGCTGGCTCGCAACAGCGGCTACGCCCTGCCACCGCTCGGCTTCGCCGGCACGCCCACCGGCATCGACGCGCGGCGCGTCGTCGAGACCGGCGTCCAGCCGGTCATCAACACCGGCATCGCCCACCGGGAGGCGGGCGTCGGCCAGATCGGCGCGGGCATCGCCCGGGCGCCCCTGGAGTGCTTCGGCGCCGGCCTTCGGGCGGTGGGTCGGAGCCTCGGCGTGCCCGGCGCATAGGAGGTGGCAGGCTTGGAGCGTCGCGCGGTCATCGCCATCGGCGGCAATGCCCTCATCCTCGACGGCCAGAAGGGCACGATCGAGGAGCAGTACCAGAACGCCCGCGACACGTCGCGCCACATCGCCTCGCTGGTCAAGGAAGGCTGGAGCGTGGTGCTCACGCACGGCAACGGGCCGCAGGTCGGCTTCATCCTCCTTCGTTCGGAGCTGGTCGGGGAGACCGCCCCCGTGCCGGCCCTGTCGCTGGAGATGTGCGTGGCCGACTCGCAGGGCGGGATCGGCCACATCCTCGGCCAGGCGCTGCTCAACGAGCTGGCCGCGCGCGGCGAGCCCGACCGCGTGGCCTGCGTCCTGACCCACACCGTGGTCGCCGCGAGCGACCCCGCCTTCGGGGAGCCGACCAAGCCGATCGGGCCCTACTACACCGAGGCGGAGGCGAACCGCAAGCGGAAGCGCCAGGGCTGGTCGATCGTGGAGGACGCCGGCCGCGGCTATCGGCGGGTCGTGGCCAGTCCGCGGCCGCTGCGCATCGTCGAGTCGGCCCAGATCAGGTCGCTCGTCGAGGGCGGCTTCATCGTCATCGCCGTGGGCGGGGGCGGCATCCCCGTCGTCGAGGAGTCGCCGGGGAGCTACCGGGGGGTGGAGGCGGTCATCGACAAGGACCGCGCCTCGGCGCTCCTGGCGGCCAGTCTGGGCGTGCCGCTGCTCGTCCTCTCCACGGGGGTGGAGCAGGTCGCCGTCCACTTCCGCCAGCCGGACCAGCGCTGGCTCGAGCGGATCACCGTTTCGGAGGCCAAGCAGTACCTGGAGGAGGGCGAGTTCCCCAAGGGATCCATGGGCCCCAAGGTCGAGGCGGCGGTCAGCTTCCTCGAGCGCGGGGGGCAGGAGGTTCTCATCACCACCCCGGCGGCTCTCGAGCGCGCCATCGCCGGGGAGACCGGGACGCGCATCGTGCCCGACCCGGTGCCGGCGCGCGTGTAGCCACAAGGAGGCCGCGACATGCTCTCCGCCAAGGCGGAACCGTACGACTTCGAGTTCGACCCGAAGACGACCGCGCTGGTCATGGTCGACTTCCAGCGCGACTTCGTGTACCCCGGCGGCTTCGGCGAGTCGCTGGGCAACGACACCTCGTTCCTGCTCAAGGCCCTGCCGCCGGCCGAGCGCGTGCTCAAGGCCTGCCGCGCCGCGGGCCTCTTCATCATCCACACGCGCGAGGGCCATCGGGCGGATCTGTCCGATCTCCCCGCCGCGAAGTACGAGCGCGGCAAGCCGAAGATCCACATCGGCGATCCGGGGCCCATGGGCCGCCTCCTCGTGCGCGGCGAGTACGGCCACGACATCGTCGACGAGGTCTATCCCATCGCCGGCGAGCCGATCATCGACAAGCCGGGCAAGGGCGCCTTCTACGCCACCGACCTCGACTCGATCCTCAAGAACCGCGGCATCCGCCAGCTCATCGTGTGCGGCGTGACCACGGAGGTCTGCGTCCAGACCTCCGTGCGCGAGGCCAACGACCGGGGCTACGACGCCTGCGTCCTGGAGGACTGCGTGGGCAGCTACTTCCCGGAGTTCCAGAAGGCGGCCCTGGACATGGTCAAGGCGCAGGGCGGCATCTTCGGCTTCGTGAGCGATTCGACGCGCTTCCTCGACGCGCTCGGCAAGCAGTTCCCGGCGGCGGTCACCGCGGCCGCGGCCCCGGCGTGATGCCTATCGAATGAACCGGAGACCGATCCACGGGGGTTGACGGAGGGAAGTTCGCGGGGCCGAGGGGGCTCCGCGCGAAAAGAGGGAGGTTCCACCGCGTGACTGCGATGGCTGGTTCGTTCAGACCCAGGCTCTGGGTGCCCGGGGACCTGAATGCGTTCTTCGGACTCGGTACCAACGTCCTGCTCAACGTGCTGGTCCTGTCGGGGTTGTCCCTCGGCGTGGTCCAGATCCCGGGCGACACCGTCTTCGGACGGATCCTGCCGGCGCTGGGCATCGCCCTGCCGCTGGGCAACCTCTTCTACGCCTACCTGGCCTGGCAGCTCTCCAGGAAGGAAGGCCGCGACGACGTGGCCGCGATGCCCTACGGGCCGAGCGTGCCGCACATGTTCATCGTGGTCTTCGTGATCATGCTGCCCGTCCTCATCAAGGAGGGCGACTGGGTGAAGGCGTGGCAGGCGGGGCTCGCCTGGGCCTTCATCATCGGCGTGATCGTGCTCATCGGCGCCTTCGTGGGCCCGACGATCCGCAAGTTCACGCCGCGGGCGGCGATGCTGGGCACCCTGGCCGGCATCTCGATCGCCTTCATCTCGATGCGGCCGGCGTTCCAGATGTGGGATCCCATCCCCTGGGTCGCCTTCGTCGCCTTCGCGATCATCCTCATCAGCTGGACGGCCAACGTGCGGCTGCCCTTCGGCATCCCCGGCGGCCTCGCGGCCGTCGTCGGCGGTGCGGTCCTCTACTGGGTCGCCGTCCTGGCCGGCCAGACGCCGAACACCCTGGCGCCGGTCTCCGACGCGCTCACGCAGATCAAGCTGAACGTGCCGGTCCCATCGGGCGACGTCCTGACCGGGCTGGGCAACATCGGGCCGTTGCTGGCCACGGCCATCCCGCTGGGCATCTACAACTTCACCGAGGGCATGAACAACGTCGAGTCCGCCTCGGCGGCCGGCGACAACTACAACCTGCGCCACATCCTGCTGGCGGACGGCATCGGCGCCGTCGTCGGCTCGTTCCTCGGCTCGCCCTTCCCGCCCGCCGTCTACATCGGCCATCCGGGCTGGAAGGCCGTCGGCGGACGCATCGGCTACTCGCTCGCGACCGGCATCGTCGTGGCGCTCATCGCGTTCCTCGGGCTGGCCGCCCTGCTGCTGGCCGTCATCCCCATCCAGGCCCTCGTGCCGATCCTCCTGTTCATCGGGTTGGTCATCGGCGCCCAGGCGTTCCAGGCCTCCCCCGCACGGCACGCGCCGGCGGCCGTCCTGGCCATCCTGCCCAACGTGGCCATCTGGGCCAAGGGGCTCATCGACAACACGCTCGGCGCGGCCGGCACCGATGCCGCGACGGTCGGGCTCGACAAGCTCGGCGCCAACGGCGTCCTCTACACCGGCATGACCGTCTTCGGCGGCGGCGCCGTGCTGGCCGGGCTGATGCTCGGCGCCATCGCGGTGTTCGTCATCGACCGGCACTTCAACCGGGCCATCGTGGCCGCGCTCATCGCCGCCGTGCTCTCCTTCTTCGGGCTCATCAACGGGCCCGACCAGGTGGGCATGAACGTCTCGCCCGCGGTGACCCTCGGCTACGTCTTCATGGCCGTGGTCTTCGCCATCGTCTCGTACAGCGCAGGCACCCTCAACTCGAAGGGCCTGAGTGAGGTGATGACGCCGTTGGAAGAAACCATGTAGCCGGAGCGCGCCTGGCTGATGCCGTCATCGGCATCAGCCGGAGGGAACGTACCCATCCGCCCCGGAGCGGGACTCCCCTCTCGCTCCGGGGCATCCCATCCCCCTCGATCCGGCTCGGAGGTCCGAACGTGCCCACGCTGCTCTTCGTGAACGGGACGCTCATGCGCGGCCTGAAGCTGCATCCCAACCTCGAGGGGGCGACGTTCCTGGGCGCCTTCCGGACGGCCCCCAGGTACCGCGTCTTCTCGATCGGGGACGTGCACCCGGGCATGTTCCGGGTGGAGAGTGGCGGCGTCTCCGTGGCGGGCGAGCTGTACGAGCTGCCCGACGAGGTGTGGCAGCGCGTCCATGCCGGCGAGCCACCGAACCTCTACCGCGGACCGGTGGAGCTGGAGGACGGGCGCATCGTGCCCGGCATCCTCTACCCGCGCGAGCTGGCCGAGGGCCACCACCGCGAGATCTCCGAGTACGGCGACTGGCGCACCTACTGGGCCGCGCGAGAGCAGGAGCTGGCCGGGGAGGACTAGCAGGTCCCCTGGGCCGCCGTGGCCACGAGCGGCCGGCCACGCAGGGTCGACGGTCGCAGCGCGCTAGCAGGTCAGGTGGCGATCCTGAGGAAGCGGGCGGCGTTCTCGCCGACGATCATGCGTGCCTCGGCGTCGCTGAGCCCCGGTAGCTCGAAGATGCGCGCCACGGTGTGATCTATGTCGTACCAGGGGAAGTCGGAGCCCAGCATCACGCGCTCCACGCCGATCGCACGGATCAGTGCCACGGCCTCCTCGCGGCTCGGTGCGGCGGGGGCGCCGAGCCACTCCACGATCTCACAGCAGTCGAAGTAGACGTGGGGGAAGTCGCGGGCGATGCCTGCGGCCTGGCGCCAGGCGGCGCCGCCGAGATGGGCGAGCCAGATGCGCAGCCCCGGGAGGGCGGCGAGGACGGGTCGGAAGGCGTCAGGCTCGCCGAACTGCGTCCCACTCCGGCTTGGCCCGGAATGGGACACGATGCCGATGTCCAGCTCGCGGCACAGCTCGAAGATGGGCCAGAACGTGCGATCCGAGAGATCCAGTCGTTGCAGCGGGGGATGGAGCTTGATGCCCTGGGCGCCGTGGTCGAGGACCATGGCCCGGATGTGCGCGACGAGATCGGGCCCGGCCATGAGGTTGGCGTCGACGGCGAGATAGGGGATGAACTGGGGGGATCGGGCGGCCAGGTCGCACAGCCAGCGGTTGTAGGCGAGCAGGTCCTGGCGCGGGTCCCCCCCGGGGGTCGGTGCGTCGAGGAGGTTGGCCACGACGGCATGGCTGGCGCCGGCCTCGGCCATCGCTGAACGTGCATCGTCCGGGTCGCCGCTGTATGCACTGAAGTGGACGCCGGGCAGGGACCCGTACTCCCAGATCTCGTACGAGGCCTTGGCCCGCGCCGCGTCCTCCGCGGTGCGGTAGAGGTGCATGTGCGTGTCGATGACGAGCGGAGCGGTCATGCTGTCGGCCCGCCAGACGCCTGGCGGCGCATCTCCGCGCGCTCGTGGCGGTGGGCGATCCAGCGCGGTTGATCGCAGATGTGGCCGAGGAACTCGATGATCGTATGGGCAGCGAGGTAGGAGGTGATGCCCGTCGCGATATCGAGCAGTGGGTTCACCTCGACGAGATCGAAGCCGACGATCGCGGTGCGCTCGCTCAGGGCGACCAGGGCATCCCGAAGCTCGGGATATGAGAGGCCGTCCGGCTCCGCGGAGACGCATCCCGGGATGAGCGGCAGATCGAGGACGTCGATGTCGATGCTCACGTAGCAGTCGGCCTCGGGCGGCACCATCTCCACGAGCCCCCGTGGACCGAGGTCACGGAACTCCTCCATGCCCACCACGCGGTTGTCCCGGAACGCGTCGACCACCGCCTCGCGCGAGTCGCGCAGGCTGCGGATGCCGACCTGCGTCAGGCTCTCGACATGCGCCATCTGGCGGATGTGCCTGAAGGCATGCGTGTTCGTGTAGCGGAAGCCGTGCCGGAACGGCGAGTAGTCCACGTGGGCGTCGAAGTGCACGATGTGCAGCGGCCGCGCGTAGGCGCGCACGACCGGATAGGTGATGGCGTGGTCGCCGCCCAGCACCACGGGCAGGGCGCCGGCGGCCAGGAGCCCGCGCAGGGCGGCCGTGACCGCGTCGAACGTGCCCTCGATATCGGTGGGGCGCACGTCCACGTCGCCGGCGTCGACCACGCGGCCGTGGTCGAGCTCGTACTCGAGGTAGGTCTTCCCCGCCCGGTTGTCGTAGTAGCCGCGCTCCCCGAAGCGCAGCGAGTGTTCGCGGATGCCGCGGGGGCCGAAGCGCGACCCTGGCATGAACGGCGAGCCTTCGTCCGTGGGCACGCCCAGCACCGCCACGCCGCCATCGACCCGTGAGGGATCCGCGGCGATCGGCGCCCGCAGGAAGGACGGGATGCCGCTGAACGGATAGCGCGAGGGACGCGGCGCGATCGGCGTGTCCTCCGGCATGGCGTACCTCCTGGCGAGGAGCGCGTTCGACGAGGTGTAGACAGTTTACAGTTCTGATAGCCTCCAGTGGCAGTGAGCGAACGGATCCTGGCGGAAGTCGATCGTCTTCTGGCGCTGGCGGACGACCGCGCGGTGACGCTGCGTCTGCTGGGGTCTGTCGCCGTCTGGGCGCACTGTCGCGAACACCGCCCTCTCCTGGTCCGCCTCGAGCGCCAGGAGTACCGCGACATCGACCTGATGGGCCGCTCCCAGGACCGCCGTGGGATCGGCGAGGTGTTCGCCGAGCTGGGGTACGAGCCGGACGCGGCGCTGGTGGGCAGCCAGGAGTACGGCATCAACCGTCTCATCTTCCACTCGCGGCCTCCGCAGAAGGTCAAGGTCGACGTCTTCCTCGACACGCTCCGGATGTGCCATTCCATCGAGCTGGCCGACCGGCTCCAGCTCGACCGCCCGACCGTCCCGCTGGCGGACCTGCTCCTCTCGAAGCTGCAGATCGTTCGCCTGACCGATAACGACATCAAGGACTGCACGGTGCTCGTGGCTGAGCATCCCTTCGGCCGGGGTGGCGCCGAGGAGTTCGAGCTGCCGCGGATCGTGCGGCTGCTCGCCGACGACTGGGGGTTCTGGTACACCGCGACATCGAACATCGTTCGCATCCGGGCCTCGATCCGCTCCTCCTCGGCGATCCCGCCTGACCTCGTCGATGTCGTGGACGGACGCCTGGCCGGGCTGCTGGGCGCGATCGAGCACGCGCCGAAGTCCCTGCGCTGGCGGGCGCGAAAGGCGGTCGGTACCCGGGTGCTGTGGTACGAGGAGGTCGAAGATGTCGAGCGGTAGGCTCCAAGGCAAGGTTGCCGTCATCACCGGTGGGACGTCGGGGATCGGGCGAGCAGGGGTCATCCGCTTCGCTCGG
>Ga0334722_10007059_pt1 | contig 10963 bp, 7 predicted proteins | sample C3_bottom_MG_FD_207210 | JGI IMG/M metagenome (GOLD analysis project Ga0334722, IMG submission 207210) | Sediment microbial communities from Yellowstone Lake, YNP, Wyoming, USA - C3_bottom | ecosystem: Environmental > Aquatic > Freshwater > Lake > Sediment | place: USA: Wyoming | collected...
TGGTCGGTCTGGCTCGTCGGGCGCGGCAGTGTCTGGACTTGGCCGGTCGGCAACATCGCCGTCGTCCTGTACGCCGTCCTCTTCTGGCGCATCCGCCTCTACGCCGACCTCGCGGAGCAGGGGTACTTCTTCATCGTGGGCTTCTACGGCTGGTGGGCGTGGCTGCGCCGCGGCCGCGGAGGGGCCGCGCCCGCGGCTGCCGCGATCGGTTACGGCTCGCGGCGGGGCAACGCTCTCTGGATAGCTGTCATCGTCGGCGGCAGCCTGGCGAGCGCCCTGGTGCTGCAGCGCGTCGACCGCTGGCTTCCGCTCTGGTTTCCCGAGCCGGCGGCGTACCCGTTCCTCGACGCGGGCACGACGGTCATGAGCTTTGCCGCGATGATCCTGATGGCCTGGCGCAGGGTCGAGAACTGGTACCTCTGGATTCTCGTCGACATCGTGGACATCTGGTTGTACGCCGCAAAGGAGGTCTGGCTGCTGTCGGCGGTGTACGTGTTGTTCCTGGCGCTGGCCGTGAAGGGTCTGCGCCACTGGCGGGTGCTGGCGCTGGCGGGTACCGAGGCGCGGGGCGCCGCGCCATGACGTGCGGCGTCGTGATCGGCAAGTTCCACCCGCCGCACCGCGGGCACCTGCACCTGATCCGCGCCGCACTGGCGGGCGCCGACGAGGTCACGGTGATCGTCTGCGAGCGGGAGGACCAGGTCATTCCCGGGGCGCTGCGCGCGGCCTGGCTGCGCGAGATGGCGCCGCGGGCGATCGTGCTCGTGGTCCCCGACGCGCTCCCCGCGGACGACTCCCGTGCCTGGGCCGGCTACACGCGCGCCATTCTCGGCTACGCCCCGGAGGTGGTCTTCACGTCGGAGACCTACGGCGACGCCTATGCGCGGTTCCTCGGGGCGCGCCACGTCCTCGTCGACCTGGAGCGCCGTACCGTGCCGGTGAGCGCGACGATGATCCGCCGCGACCCGCTGCGGCACGGGGAGTATCTCGAGCCCTGCGTCCGGGCGCACTTCGCGCGGCGCGTCTGCGTGCTGGGCGCGGAGTCAAGCGGCACGACGACGCTCGCCATCGCGCTCGCGGCGCACTATCGGACGGCGTGGGTCCCCGAGTTCGGCCGCTCATACTACGAGGCAAAGCAGCACCTGCCCGGGTCGATGGGCTGGGACGAGCGGGAGTTCGCGTTCATTGCCGCCGAGCAGAACCGGGTCGAGGACGCCCTGGCGCGCCGCTGCAACCGGTTGCTGGTCTGCGACACCGACGCCTTCGCGACCCGCCTCTGGCAGGAGCGCTACCAGGGGTTCATCTCGCCGGAGGTGGTCAGCGCCGGGGAGGGCCGGCGCATGGACCTGTACCTGCTGACCGACTGCGCCATCCCCTTCGTGCAGGACGGCACCCGCGACGGCGAGCCCCTGCGCGAGCGGATGCAGGGGCGTTTCGAGGAGGAGTTGCGCGCGACCGGCAGGCCGTACCTGCTGCTCGCCGGGAAACACGGCGAGCGCCTGGACCGCGCGGTGGCCGCCTGCGACGAACTGCTGGCCGAGGTCCGCCCGATCGCCTGAGGTACCGATCGTCCCGGAGCATGTGCGACGAGCAGACAGCTCAAAAGGGCCCAGCAATCTGCTGCCCCCCCAGAATCGAAATGCAGCAGGCTCCTCAAAAGGGTCCAGATGCAAGGCGCCCGACGAAGGGGCGACTGAGACGGCCTGGTGGCCGTCGCAGGGAGCCTCGAGGAGGGCAACGCAGCAGATGGGCCCTTTTCAGGGGCCTGCTACAGTTTTCTGAGGAGGCGGGCGAGCGCTTCGGCCTGGCCGGCGCGCACGACCGCGATCACCTCGTCTCCCGGGCGCAGCACGGTCTCCCCCCGCGGCGCGAGCACCTCCCCGCCGCGCACGATCGCCGCAAAGGTGCAGCCAGCGGGAATCGTCAGGTCCCGCACAGCCTTCCCCGCGGCCGGAGCGCCCTCCTCGATGCGCTCCTCCGCGAGGCTGACCTCGCCGCGGCGCAACTTGACCAGGATCGTCATGTCGTCGAGCGACATCTCCTCGGCGATGAGCTTGGCCATCAGGTCGGCCTGGTCGAGGGCCACGTCGACGCCCATCGCCGGCGTGAAGAGCCAGGCATTGCGCGGGTTGTTCACGCGGGCGATCACCCGCGGCACCGCGAACTCCGCGCGCGCCATCGTCGCGACGACGAGGTTGTCCTCGTCCGCGCCGGTCACGACGGCGACGACCTGCGCGTCGCGGATGCCGGCGGCGAGCAGCACCTTCGGGTCCCCGCCGTCCCCCTGCACGACGGCCGCCGCAGGCAGCTCGAGGAGCAGTTTCGCAACGGTGTCTTCCCGGTTTTCGACGACCCTGATCTGGTGCCCGCCGGCAATCAGCAGCCCGGCCAGGTGGGACCCGGTCCTGCCGCCCCCCACGATGACGACGTTCATCTCACCCTCCCCCCTGACGTAGGCCGAGCAGGTGTTCGAGGCGCCCGCGCGCGCGCGACACCACGGCAATCACGGCAAAGTCACCCGTTTCGAAGCGCGTGTCGCGCCCCGGCAGCAGCGCTTCGCCCCGGCGCAGGATGGCGGTGACGCCGATCTCCCCGGGGACCTCGACGTGCCCGACGTCGCGGCCGACCCATTGGCTCGGCACCTCGTGCTCGACCATGGTGAGTCCGCCCGCGCCGAAGCTGCGGATCACGTTGAGTTCGCCGTGCACCAGCAGTTGCTGGATGCGGCTCACCCCCCAGGCCGTCGTCGACACGGTTTGCAGGCCGAGCCGCGTGTAGACCTCGGCGCGGCGCGGGTCGTAGACGCGCGCGACGACCTTCGGCACCCGGAAGATCGTGCGCGCGATACGCGCCGTGACGATGTTGGCGTTGTCCCCGGAGGTCAGCGCGGCGAGCGCGTCGCTGCGCTCGACCCCGGCTGCCAGCAGCACGTCGCGGTCGAACCCGACCCCCGCGACCGTCGTCCCCGCGAAGCCCGTGCCGAGGCGCGCGAACGCGCGGCTGTCGCTGTCGACCACGGTCACCTCCTTGCGTTCGCGGACGAGCGCGAGCGCCAGCTCCGCCCCCATCCGGCCGCAGCCAACGACGATTACCCTCATGGCGTCCTCCCTCCGGCTCTGTTCCGCGCCTCCGCGCGCGTCACCCTGTCGCAGCACATTTCGACGGCGTTTTCCTTCCCGGTGCTACCGATTGATGAACACGCTCATGTCCGCACGCTCGAGTTCTCCTGCCGAAAGCCTATCCTCTCACCGGTGCCGCCGCTCGCTCCCGCCGACGAACGAACGCCTTGCGGCCCTCTTCGGCGAGGAACATGACCGGCGGGTAGCACATCAGGAACAACCAGTACTGCAGGGGCAGCGGCCCCTCCTCGAAGATGTGGCGCAGCGGCGGTACGTAGAGCATGGCCGCCATGATCGCCAGCTCCGCGGCAAAACCCGCCAACAGCAGGCGGTTGCTCCAGAGCCCGACACTGAAGACCGAGCTGCGCTCCGTGCGGCACGCGAGGGCGTTGCCGATCTGGGTCGCGACCACGCCGGCGTGGAACATGCTCGTCGCCGTCACGTAGACCAGGCCGTCCTTCGACAGCAGGCGCTCACCGTACGGGAGCAGGTCCGGCCGCGGCAGGTGCGGCAGGTCGCGGTACCCCATCGTCCAGTAGTAGAAGAAGAAGCCGGAAAAACAGAGCAGGGTCTGGATCGAGCCGAGCCAGAGCAGCGAGCGCAGGATCAGGGCGCGGTTGACGAGCCGCTCCTTCGGGTCGCGCGGGGGGCGGTCCATCAGGCCCGGCTCCGGCTTCTCGGCCCCCAGGGCGAGCGCCGGCAGGATGTCGGTGCCCAGGTCGACGGCGAGGATCTGCATCACCGGCAGCGCGAGCGGGACATTGAAGAGGATTTGCAGGATAAAGGGCCAGGCCTCCGGGGTGTTGCTCGTGAAGATGTAGGTCGTGAACTTGCGGATGTTGGCGTAGACGGCGCGCCCCTCTTCGATGGCACTGACGATCGAGGCGAAGTTGTCGTCCAGCAGGATCATCGGCGCCGCCTCCTTGGCCACGTCGGTGCCGGCGATGCCCATCGCGACCCCGATGTCCGCCTTGCGCAGCGCCGGGGCGTCGTTCACGCCGTCGCCGGTGACGGCGACGATCGCGCCGCCCGTCTGCAGCGACGTGACCACCCGCAGCTTGTGCTCGGGCGCCACGCGCGCGAAGACGGTCTCCCCCCGCAGCGCCTCCGTGAGCGCCGCGTCGCTCAGCGTGTCGAGTTCCTGGCCCGTCACGATGCGCGCCCCGGCCGCGACGATCCCCACCCGCTGCGCGATGGACTCCGCCGTCAGGCCGTAGTCGCCGGTGACCATGATGATCCGGATGCCGGCGCGCCGGCAGGTGGCGACCGCGGCGGCGACCTCGGGGCGCGGCGGGTCGAGCATCGCGACCAGCCCGAGGAACGTCAGTTCACGCTCGACCCACTCGGCGGTGACGACGTCCGGGCGGGCGGGCAAGGTGCGCCGCGCGACTGCCAGCACGCGCAGCGCGCCGCGGGCGTACTCGTCGTTCGCGGCGAGGATCCGGGCGCGCGTCTGCTCGTCGAGCGGCGCCTCCGCCCCGTCGGCGAGCAGCGCCGTGCACAGGTCGAGCACTTCGCGCGGCGCGCCCTTGACGTAGGCCAGTTCGCCGCCGCCGCGGGCGTGCACCGTGCTCATGCGCTTGCGGCGCGAGTCGAAGGGGAGCTCGCGCACCCGCGGAAGCTCGCGCCGCAGCGCCGCCTCGTCCACGCCGCCCTTGGCCGCGGCGACCAGCAGCGCGGCCTCCGTCGGATCGCCGAGGATCGACCAGCCGCGCCCCTCGGCGGGGGGGAGCAGCCGCGCGTTGTTGCACAGCGCCGCCCCGGCGAGCAGTTCGCGCAGGTCCGCCTCGCCGCCGCCCGGCGACCCGTCCCCAGCGCGGATGGCTCCTTTCGGATCGTACCCGACGCCGTCCGCGCTCCAGCCCCGCCCGGCCGTCCAGGCCTCCCGCACCGTCATCTCGTTCTGGGTGAGCGTCCCCGTCTTGTCCGTGCAGATCACCGTGCAGGCGCCGAGCGTCTCGACGGCGGAGAGCTTCTTGATCAGCGCGTTGCGCTTCGCCATGCGCTGCACGCCCATCGCGAGCGCGAGGGTGACGGTGGGCAGGAGCCCCTCGGGGACGAAGGCGACGACCATCCCGACGGCGAAGATGAAGCCCACCGCGAGCGACCGCCCCGCGAGGCCGACGGAGATCGCGAAGAAGACGACCCCGATCGACACGGCGAGCACCGTGACGACCTTCGTCAGCCGGTTGACCTCCTTCTGCAGCGGCGAGAGGTCCTCGGAGACGCTCTGGGTCAGCAGCGCAATCGTTCCGAACGCGGTGCCCATGCCCGTCGCGTAGACCACGGCGCGGCCGGTACCCGAGGCGACCGCGGTCCCGGCGAAGACGAGGTTCGGCTGCTCGGTCGGGGGCAGGTCGCCGCGTGCCGAGGCCGCGTCCGTGCGCGGGGCGGGCGCGGATTCGCCCGTCAGCGTCGAGAGGTTCACCCGCAGTTCGCTGGCCTCGACCAACCGCGCGTCGGCGCTGATGCTGTCCCCCTCGGCGAGCAGGATCACGTCGCCGGGGACGAGTTGCTCGGCCGGGATCTTCGCCTCGCGACCGTCGCGCACGACGCGTGCGGTGCGCGGCAGGAGGCGCTTGAGAGCTTCGGTCGCGCGCCCGGCCCGGAACTCCTGCCAGAAGGAGAAGACCGCGTTGATCACGACCACGCCCCAGATCGCCCAACCGAGCTGCGGCATCCCGCCGACGAAGGCCATCGCCCCGCCGGCCCAGAGCAGGAGCGCCATGAGGTGGGTGAAGTTGGCGAGGAGTTTCTTCCACAGGGGCGTGCCCCGGATCGTCCGGATCGCGTTCGGCCCGACCGCCGCGAGTCGCAGCGCAGCCTCCGCGGACGCGAGACCCTGCGGCGTGCTGCCCGCGGCGGCGTAGACCTCGGCGGGTGCGAGGCGGTGCACGGATGCCTCAACGGCCATCGGTTGCCTCCGGGGGGGGGACGCCGGCCCCGGCGATCGCAGCCGCCGCGCTCGTGCGGCTCGGACGGCAGCTTTGGCTCGGGTGAGGATGCCGGTGTCTTGCGTTGACCGTACCGCCGCGGCACCGGCCGTGTCAACTGGCAGCGGGGCGGGGGCGAGCCCGGCGCGCGCTCCCGGACAACCTTGACTTTCTGTCTCCGGCGGCGGGAGAATCGGCACATCCGGACGGACGGCTGCGGCCGCGGCGGCGTGGAGGCGCAGCAGAACCTCCGGCGCACCGTTCCGGCAAGGGGGGGGGATTGATGGAGCACCGGGTCTCTGAGGCGCCGACGAACCCCCACCCGGCCGGGGAGCAGCCGCGCTTCGACGTCGCCGATCTCTACCGCGGGCCGGCCGCCGACGCGCAGGCGGGGCCGGCCGCCGCGGTCCCCCTCGACGAGAAACTCCGGCAGGCCTACCTCTGGATCGTCAACTACGCGGTCATCAGCCCCTACTACGACCTGGAGTTCAACGACGGGCCGGCCGCCTCCTACGCCTTTGGCGACAGCCAGACGCGACTGACGCTCCCCTCGGCGCAGTCCTACTCGAGCTTCGTGCTGCTGCCGCTGCTGAACCTCATGGTGCGCCGGCGCTGCCTGCTCGTCGGCGGCCCCGGGCGCGGCAAGACGGCGAGCGCGATCCTGATGGGGGTGCTCGCCGGCTACCCGCTGCGGGAGGTCAAGCGGGCGATCCAGCACGGGCAGCCGCAGATGACGCTCGCGGACCTGCTCGGCAACCCGCTGCCCGCGGACCTGGTCGGCGCAGAGAGCATGGAGCAGATCCGCATCGCCTGGCGCCGCTGGCTCTCGATGCGCGTGAAGATCATCGACGAGTACAACCGCATCCCGACGCGCACGCAGTCCGCGCTGCTGACGCTGATGGCCGACAACTACGCCGAGATGCTCGACCACGTCTACGAGTGCCCCGAGGCGGCCTGGTACCTGACCGCGAACGACGACGCCGGCGGGGGCACCTACCAGGTGATCGAGGCGCTGCGCGACCGCATCGACGTCGTCGTCAAGGCGCTGCACTTCAACCCGCGCTTCCTCGGGGACCTGCTCGCGCGGATCGAGGAGGGGTTCCACCCGGAGGCCGCGGTCCCCCCCCAGATCGTCTTCACCGAGGCCGAGATCGACCGCGCCAACGCCGAGATCCTCACCGTGGCGCTGCCCAAGCCGCTGCGGCGCCGTCTGGAATTCTTCGCGAGCCAGTTCGAGTTCTTCGAGGGGGCCGGCGCCCAGTTCGAATACATGACCAAGGACACCCTCAAGCTCTCCGGCGTCGACCTCCGCACCGTGCTCGCCCAGGACACCGGGAAGGACCGGGTCAAGGACCTCGGGAGCCAGACGCGCAACGGCTTCTCGGTGCGCACGCTGATGACCGCGCTGGTCTTCGTCAAGGCGACCGCCTGGTTCCGGGGCAACCGGGAGGTCCAGCTGCAGGACCTGCGCCAGGTCGTGCCGTTCGTGCTGCACGACAAGCTGGCGCCGCACCACGACTCCCCCTTCTTCGAGCAGCCGGGCAACGCGGTGCTGCGCGTCGACCGCATCAGCTGGATCCGGCGGCTCTTCGACCTCTCCTGCGCCGAGTACGACCGGCTCGACCTCGACCGTTCCGACCCGGTCGGCGCGCTCTCGGAGGAGTTCACCGTCGTCGGGGTGACCGAGCGCGAGGCGCGCGCCCGCCTCGTGAAGATCGAGCGGCTGCTTGCCGACCTGGCGAAGGGGCGCAAGCTCTACGGGCACCTGCACGACGACGCGCTCAAGCTGAAGTACCTGCACCAGCGCTACTCGAACTACCTGCGCTGGCTCGCCACCCGGCCCTGAGATCCTGACGGGCGCACGCGTGGCCGAAGCCCTGTCGCCGGCGGTGCAGGGGGCGCTCGCCGCGCACCGGCAGCGCTGCAACGACCTGTTCGCCGCCGCGCGACGCGGCGCGGACCTGGACCCCGCGGCGTTCCAGGCGTGGGTGCGCGAAGGGATCGCGCCGGCGGTCGACGCCGCGGCCGCGCGGCGGCCGGCGGCGGCCGGCGCGGTCCTCGCGGCACTGTTCGAGCGCTCCCTCGAGCTGGTGGCGCAGCGGGTCCTGGGGGCGGGCGCCCGCGAGCCGTTCGTCACCGAGGGGTGGCTGCGACTCCTTCCCGCGCTGCCGGCGCTGCTCGCGGACGATCCCGGGGCCCTGAGCGCCGCGGTCGTCAACGTTCTGCACCGCCTGGCGACGACGGAGGGTGCGCAGCCGCAGGAGTGGATCGCCGCGATGCTGCGCGCGGGGCCGGGGTGCGCGGACCAGGCGGCATTCCGTGACCTCGGGCTCGTCGCCGCGTGGCGGGCCGGCCTGGCGCAGTACCGCGACGAGGCGCTCTCCCTGGCCCGTCGCGCCGACCCGCGCCTCGCGCGGATCGCCCTCGGACTCGACGGCGTCGCGCCCGAGGCGCTGGCCGGCCTGCTCGAAGCGGCGGCCGCCGACCCGTGGCGCTCACTCGAGGAGGCGCGCGAGGGCCCCTGGGGCGAGCCCCGTCTCGCGCTGGTCGGCCGCGTGGGCGCCTTCAGCGGGTTCGGCGGGCAGTTCCCGGCGCCACCGCTGGTCGAGACCCGGGGCGGGGCCGTCCACGCCCGCTGCGGGGGCCGCTGGTGGCGGCTCTGCGCCGACTGCTACGGGGCAGTGCTGCTGCGGCGGGACGCGGCCCCGGCGGGCGCGCCGGCGGCCGCGGGACGGGAGGCGTCATCGGTCGACGCGTCGGGCGCGGTGCGACACCGCGGCCTGGACGCCGCGTTCCAGGAACTCGGCGGCGCGACCTCCTGCGCCTCGGACGGCGTCACGCTCGCGGCGACGATCGCGACCTCGCACGCGATCTACCTGGTGGCGCGGCGGTAGGGGGCGGCATGGGCATCTTTGGCGGGAGCGGTCCGGACCTCGAGGCGCTGCGCGACCGCTGGGCCCGCGCCTGGCCCGACGCGCTCGCTCTCTGGAGCCGCTACACCCAACTGCACGACCCCACCTGGTGCTTCACCCGGGAGCAGGAGGCCGACGCCGGGCTCGACGACTCCTTCGCGATGATCCGCTTCGCCGACCAGGCGGTCGTGATCAGCCTGCGGCAGGTCGCCGGGAAGGGCCTCGAGAACTTCGCGCGCGAGATCCTCGGCCACGAGATCGGCCACCACGTCCTCTGCCCCGGGAACCTCGCCGACCACGCGCGGCTGATCGCCCGCATCCGCGCCGGCATCCCGGGAAAGGAGCAGCACGCCGCTTTCCTCGCGAACATCTTCGGCGACCTGCTGATCAACGACCGGCTCCAGCGCCAGGCCGGGTTGGACATGGCGGGGGTCTACCGCGCGCTCGGCGGCGGCTCGACCGACCAACTCTGGACGCTCTACCTGCGGGTCTACGAGATCCTCTGGAGCCTCAAGAGCCGCACCCTGACCACCGGGGCGCTGCCGGAGCGGCTCGAGAGCGACGCGCGCCTCGGGGCCCGGCTGGCGCGCGTCTACGCCCGCGACTGGCTCGACGGGGCGGGGCGGTTCGCCGCGCTCTGCTACCCCTACCTGCTCGAGGACGACGGGAAGGGCATCCGCGCGCTGCTCGAGGGGTGGCACGACACGAAGAACGCCGGCCGGGGCGGCGACCCCGGCGGCCTCGCGGAGATCGACGCGGGCGAGGAGGAGGGCGCGATCCACCCGTCGCTGGACCCGGCCGTCACCGGGATCGACGGGGGCGGCGACGTACCGAAGGAGGCCGCCGCTCCGGCAGCGCAGGGCACCGGGGTCGACCAGGGGGGCTCGACGGCGCCGCAGCGGCGCTACCGCGAGCCCTCCGGCTACGGGGACCTGCTGCGCAGCGCCGGGGTAGAGGTCACCGACGAGGAGGCGGCCGTGCGCTATTACCGGGAGCGGGCGCTCCCGCATCTGGTGCCGTTCCCCGAGCGGCGCAGCCCGCGCGCGCTCGAGCCGCTGCCCGAGGGGCGCGAGACCTGGGACCGCGGCGAGCCGCTCGAGCAGGTCGACTGGCTCCAGAGCGTGATCCTGAGCCCCCGGGTGGTCCCGGGGCTGACGACCGTGCAGCGCACGTACGGGACCTCGCCGGGGGAGGACCCCGAGCGCGTTCCGCTCGACCTCTACGTCGGCATCGACTGCTCCGGCTCGATGGTCAACCCGCGGCTCGCGGTCTCCTGGCCGGTGCTCGCCGGGTGCGTGATCGCGCTGTCGGCGCTGCGCGCGGGGGCGCGGGTGATGGCGGTGCTCTCCGGCCACCCCGGCCCGCACAGCGCGACCGCCGGGTTCGTCGATCGTGAGCGCGAGGTGCTGCGCGTCCTCACCGGGTACCTCGGCTCCGGGTACGCGTTCGGCATCCCGCTGCTCGCGGAGGCCTTCGCCGCGCGCCGGGCGACCGACCGGCCGGCGCACGTCCTGATCGTCTCCGACCACGACATCTTCGCGATGCTCGACGAGAAGGCCGGCGGGCGCGCCGGCTGGACGATCGCGAAGGAAACGCTCGCCGCGGCGCGCGGGGGCGGTACGTTCGTGCTGCACATGCCTCTGACGTGGGAGCCGGCGAAAACGGCGCGCATGCGCAGGGAGGGGTGGCGGGTGCACGGCGTCCAGGCCTGGGAGGACATCGTGCCGTTCGCGCGGGAGTTCAGCCGTCGCGCGTGGGGCGACGGCGACGGGACGGCGGCAGGGGCAGGGGCAGGGGCAGGGGCAGGGGAGGGTGGCGCGTGAGGCACGAAGGACCGCCCCTCGAGCAGTTGCTGCGCCGGCTCGCGGAGTGCCCGCCGGAGTGCCTGCCGGCTACCGTCGCGGGGGATGGGCCGCCGCCGTTTCTGCCGGCCGTGGTCGGCGACCTGCTGCGCGACCTCGGCGGCGGCAGGCCCGACCTGCGCCAGCTCGAGGCTTTC
>Ga0334722_10007061_pt1 | contig 10959 bp, 9 predicted proteins | sample C3_bottom_MG_FD_207210 | JGI IMG/M metagenome (GOLD analysis project Ga0334722, IMG submission 207210) | Sediment microbial communities from Yellowstone Lake, YNP, Wyoming, USA - C3_bottom | ecosystem: Environmental > Aquatic > Freshwater > Lake > Sediment | place: USA: Wyoming | collected...
GGTTCCGCTTTACGGGAAGAAAATCTCCGATGCCCAAAAAAAAGCCGACCGTTTCAGGCCGGCCTTTTTCCTAATACCTCTATCATGATCTTACCCTCCGATATCGCTTACAGATACGCCGCGTGATGTTTCCATCAACCTCTCGGGCCATACTACGCTATGGTCGTCCCTCCCGGAGTCCCACTCGGTGTTACACGATCCGCAGAGACCTTCGAGCCTCATTTCCATCTCATCAGACAAAATATGCAGCCCGTTGATTTCACCGACTACCTTTTCCTTTTCGCCTGTTGAGACATGGTCGAACTGACTTACAACATGATCGAGTTTTTCTTTCCAGCCTTCCAGTTCATAGGCCAGGTTATCACAATATTCCCTGAGTTCTGTGGCTTTCATCTTAGTCCTCCTTTCATCGCATTTCTTCAGGATGCGAGGTTAATTGTTTGTATTTGTTCTTCTTGATTACATGGTAGTCCCGCGGTCCGGGGAATGCAAAGCCGCTTTTCAGCTGAAACAGGCGGAATTTCCCGTGATTTTGCTAAACAGGATGATATTCATCCTCTTTCGGCTGATTGGTCGCAATTACTTTCCAAGGGCAGGAGGGGGAGCGGAATTGAGGGTAGAGAGCCGAGGTTATTTGTGATATAGTGAAAAAAATGGCTGAAACCCTGACTCATAAGATACTCAGCGACCACCTTTCCGACGGCGCGCTTGTGCCGGGAGCCGGGATATCTCTGAAGATAGACCATACCCTGCTTCAGGATGCGACCGGGACCCTGGCAATGCTCGAATTCGAGGCGCTCGGCGCAGAGCGCGTAAAGGTCGAACTGGCTGCGCAATATATAGACCACAATACCCTCAGGACAGACAACAAGAACGCGGACGATCATAAATATCTACAGACAGCCTGCGCCCGGTACGGCATCCATTTCAGCAGGCCGGGCAACGGGGTATCCCACCAGGTGCATATGGAGCGCTTCGGAGCGCCCGGAAAAATACTGCTGGGCGCAGACAGCCACACCCCGGGGGCCGCCGGCATATCCATGTTGGGCATCGGCGCAGGAGGGCTCGACGTCGCTCTATCAATGGCAGGTTACCCCTATTATATGAACTGTCCGTCCGTGCTCGGAGTGAATCTTGCCGGCAAACTTCCGGACTGGGTAAGCGCAAAAGACCTTATCCTCGAAATGCTGCGCCGTTACGGCGTCAAAGGCTGTGTCGGGAAGGTTGTCGAATATTACGGCCCTGGTGTGAAAAACCTCTCCGCAACAGACCGCGAAACGATCGGCAACATGGGGACCGAGCTTGGGGCAACAAGCTCGGTATTCCCGGCGGACGGGAATACAAGAAGGTACCTTGAGGCGCAGGGAAGGGGCGATGCATGGAGGCCGTTGTCTGCTGATAAAGGGGCCTCATACGACGAATACGACGAGATTGTGCTTTCTGATCTCGAACCTCTTATCGCCTGCCCGTCTTCGCCCGGCAATGTCGTTGCCGTAAGGGAGACGGCCGGACTCAGGGTTGACCAGGTCATTGTCGGCAGCAGCGTGAATTCCTCTTTCAGGGACCTGATGATAACCGCAAAGATAATGGAAGGCCGCCATTGCAGCCGGGATACGATATTCGATATTAATCCCGGGAGCCGGCAGGTGCTGGAAAACCTTGCCTCCAAAGGCGGCGTGATCAGCCTTCTGAAGGCCGGCGCGGGCATACATGAGCCGGGCTGCCTGGGCTGCATAGGAATGGGACAGGCCCCGGGCACGGGACAGATAAGCCTCCGCACCTTTCCAAGAAATTTCCCCGGCCGCTCGGGAACCGTCGATGATAAGGTATATCTCTGCTCGCCGGAGACCGCGGCAGCCTCGGCCCTCAGAGGCGTGATAACCGACCCGCGCGACCTCTCAGTTGAAATGAGGTATCCCCGAATAAAAGATCCGGCTAAATACATCATCGATGAGTCCTCGATAGTCTTTCCTTCCGACGCGGACAAAGGGACGACTGTTGTGAGGGGGCCGAATATAAAACCCATTCCGCAGTTTGGGCCGCTCCCGGAAGATATGGAGGCCTTTGTTGCATTGCGGGTGGGGGACAATATCTCCACCGACGCCATAATGCCGGCCGGCAACAGGATACTGCCGCTAAGGTCCAACATAGAGGCCATAAGCGAATTTGTGTTTTCACAGACAGCGCCCGGCTTTGCGCAGACCTGCAGGGAAATGGGGACGGCGTTGGTGGTGGGCGGTGAAAATTACGGCCAGGGGTCGAGCCGCGAGCATGCGGCCCTTGCGCCGCGCTATCTCGGGGTTGCGGTCAAGATCGCAAAGAGTTTTGCACGCATCCATAAGCTGAACCTCTGCAACTGGGGTGTGCTGCCGCTCACATTCAAAGACCCGAGCGACTATGACCTGTTCGACAAAGGCGCCAAGGTGCGTTTCCCCGGTCTGCGCGGGAAGATAGAACGCGGGGACACGGAGATATTGCTGGATCTGGACGGTCGCCGGGTTATAGCCGTGCTCGACGTCACGGACCGTCAGAGAAAGTTTATACTCGCCGGAGGGGCGCTGAATTACGTTAAAAAGGAGCTGCATCATGACTGAAGAGGTGCGCGTCAAAAATACCGGTCTTCGCGGCGTTGCGGTTGCCGACACCAGGATAAGTTTTATCGACGGAGAGCAGGGGATATTGATCTACAGGGGTTTCCGGATAGAAGAACTGGCCGGGAAATCGTCCTTTCCCGAGACCGCATATCTGCTCTTAAACGGCAGACTTCCGAACCTGGATGAGCTTGGCGGGTTTGAGGCGCTTCTCTCCGAAGCCGCCGCCCTGCCTGATTTCGTATATGAATGTCTTAGAAGACTTCCCAAAGAAGCCGGGCCGATGGACGTCCTTCAGGCGGCTGTGCCTATGCTGGCTACGGCCGATCCCGAACTGCGCGATGAGACCCGGGAGGCCCACATACGCAAGGCTGTGAGGCTTATAGCCGGAATTCCCGTCCTGATCGCCGCGTGGCATCGGATCAGAAACAATCTTGAGATTTTACCTCAGGACCCGTCTCTAACGCATGCCGGGAATTTCCTGTGGCTCTTGAGCGGCATAAAGCCTGATCCGGAAATGAGCCGCGACCTGGATGTCTGTCTGATACTGCACGCCGACCACACTTTTAATGCCTCGACCTTTGCCTGCCGCGAAGTCGTCTCCACGAGGGCTCATATATACGCGGGCGTTGCCGCCGGCATAGGCGCGTTGTCCGGCAGTCTCCACGGCGGGGCCAATGCCGCGGTCATGGGTATGCTTTTAAAACTCGAAAAGGAAAAGGACGTTGCCGGCTGGGTAAGGAACGAGCTGCAGGAGGGGCGCAGGATCATGGGCATGGGCCATGCCGTATACAAGACCAACGATCCGAGGGCGCTGATTCTGAAGGAGATGTCGAGGCGTCTGGGCGAAAAACTCGGACAACGGAAATGGTACGACTTATCTGTAAGTGTGGAAGATGCCGCGCTGGCGGAGTTCCGGCTCAGGGGCAAGACAGCCCTGCGCGCCAATGTGGATTTCTACAGCGCCTCTGTGTATCACATGCTGGGGGTCCCCCGCGACCTTATGACCCCGCTCTTTGCGGTTTCACGGATCGCCGGCTGGTGCGCCCATATTATAGAAGAGAAATTCGCCGAGGCGCAGGGCAAACCTGCTTTATACAGGCCTGAGTCGGAATATATTGGAAATTATTGCGGACTGATGGGCTGCACATATGAGCCTTTGGCTGCGCGTGCAACAAAGCAGAGGAGCTGATAATAATCTCAAAATAAATGGTGATATGGATTTATAAAATCCCGCTTGATTATAAAATCCCTCCCAACCTCCCTTTTCCAAAGGGAGGAAATATCCCTCTTTGGAAAAGAGGGGTGAGGGGAGATTTTCCGAACAATGGTTATGCGACGTTTTGCAAAATAAAGGTCTGCTAGGAAGGGCGGCTGAGGGTATTTATAAAATCCTCAACCGCCTGCGACCAGACCTCATATCCCGCCCGGCTAAGGTGTACCCCGTCTTCAAGTAGCAGACCGTTATGCATAATATGGCCGGGACCGAAAAACAGACTGTAAACGTCCAGAAATTCGGTCCTGAATTCCCTTGCCAGAGCCTCCAGTTTGCGATTGGCTTCCTGAACCGCAGCGTCCTCAATCCATGGAAGTTTCATAGGAGGGATACTCTGGACCGCGATCACCGCGTTCCTGTAATGTTTTGTGAATTTCTCCAGCAACTCCCTGTAAGCCCGGTTGATCTCGTATCGTTCCATCGCGACATTGTTTGTCCCGGTCATGAGGAAAATGAAGTCAGGGTCTTTGACCGCCAAAAAAATGCGGTCTGCCCGGGCAACCAGTTCCTCTACGGTTTCTCCGGAGATGCCGAGGTTTACGACTCCGCAGGACGGGAACCTGGCCTCCCAGTCGAAATACTCTGTCAGCGAATCTCCGATAAAGGCCAACTTTTTGCCCGGCGCCGCGTTCACGTTAAGGCTTCCGTATTTCCTCGAACTTGCCGTTCCTGGTGATCCAGACCACATACGGCGCCGTTGTGACATCGCCTTTTTCATCAAACTTTATTTTGCCGACCGCGCCGCTGAATTCCATGCTGTGAAGCTTGTCCGACACAGCCTTGCCGTTTGTCGTATTTGCCTCTTTTAAAGCGGTAAGTATGATGTTGCCTGCGTCATACGCATAAATAGAATAAGGCCCGAGTTCGCCGAATTTGGGTCTGTACTTTTCGATAAAGCTCTTTGCTGAAGGAATATTGTTAGGGTCAGGACTGAATGTAAGATAAGTCCCTTCAGCTGCCTTGTCTCCTGCGATCTCGATAAACTTCGGGTCTATGGAGCCGTCCCCGCTCATAAAGGGCGCCTTTATGCCGAGTTCCCTTGACTGCCTTACAAGGAGTCCCATCTCCGGATAAATGCCGCCGAAGAATATGAGTTCAGGACCCTTCTGCTTCAGGGAAGTCAGAACGCTCTTGAAGTCCTTGTCTCCCTGAACAATGCCGGCGTAATAGACGACCTCAGCCTTATCTCCCAGGGCCTTTTTGAATTCGTCCGCAAGCCCCTGCCCGTAAGTCGTCTTGTCGTGTATAACAGCTATTTTTTTCAGTTTGAGATTGTTGATTGTGAAATCAGCGCCCACCTTGCCCTGCTGGTCGTCCCTGCCGCATACCCTGAATACGCCTTTATAGCCTTTCTCGGTAAACTGGGGATTGGTAGAGCCGGGGGAGATCATCGGTAAGCCCGCGTTGTTGTATACGTCCGACGCGGGGATTGAGCAGCTTGAATTGAAATGGCCTATGACACCGGCAATGCCCTCATTCACCAGTTTGTTAGCAACTGAAACCGCCTGCTTGGGGTCATGCTGATCGTCCCCTGTTATCAGCTCTATTTTTTTGCCGAGTACGCCGCCGTTTGCATTCCATTCCTCGACCGCGAGTGTAACGCCGTTTTTGAAGTCCGCGCCCATCTTGCTCTGGTCGCCGGTCATGGGGCCGGCCACCCCGATCTTTATGACATCCGCCTTCTTTTTGCAGCCGAATACCGGCAGCGCGAGCAACATTGCAACCGTTAAAATCACTATAGCTTTTTTCATAATTTCCGCCTCCTGATGCTTTATTGTGGTAGTTCCCGTTCTATCCCTGATATCAAATTCAAAAACTGCAGGGTATTGTCCGAAATGTCTCCCTTGCATACGGCTGTTGCGACAGCTATTGCCTCCGCGCCTGCGCTGAATACATCAGCTGCGTTATGCAAATTTATTCCGCCGATGGCAACCACCGGAATACCGACATTTTGTTTGATCAGCCGGAGATTGTCAATACCCCTGGGCGCGCCGGCGTCTTTGGTCGTCGTCTGAAAGACAGGGCCAAACCCTATATAGTCCGCGCCGCCTTTCTCAGCCTCAAGCGCCTGCCGCCTGTCGTGGGTCGAGATGCCGACAATTTTGCCCCGCATTATTTTTTTTGCGTCCTTCAGGGGCAGGTCGTCCTGACCCAGATGGACCCCGTCCGCGTCCGAGGCAAGGGCGATGTCCGCATGGTCGTTGATTATGAGCACGGCGTTGAAATGCAGGGTCAGCTCCCTCAGGCGGAGCGCTTCATTATATATTTCCCGTCTCGCCCTGTCTTTGTCCCTGTACTGAATGAACCTTATCCCAGCGTTGAGGGCTGCCGAAGCCATTTCGTATACGGAAAGCGAACAGTAAGTCCTGTCGGTTATAAAACATATGCCGCCAAGATACACGGGGTCCTCCTTTTAGCGCTGTGTTCGGGCAAAGCCGGGTCGGTCAATTTTACATTAAACCGGATAAAAAAAATCTCCCCCACAGGAATTTCGAAGGAATGAAAAAAACAGGCGACATAGGATAAAATAATAAGCGTGATTGACACTGAATTGCTCTGCAGAGAGTGTAAAGGAAAACTGAAGCTGACATTTGGCTGACGGGCCGCAAGCTTACGCTGCATGGAATGCGGCAAAAGGTTCGGTCTGGCGGACTATATGGACGAGATTGATGAAAAAACGTGGGAAAAGATAGCGGCCCGCAAATGCGACAGGGTGTAACGGCCTGAGCTTTTTTTCATCGGCAGGTTTTTGAAAGGGGGACTAAATGAGCATAAGAGAAAATATGTATCAGGTTGTGGACCTGATCAGGCCCGAACATATACTGGTGAGCGTCTTCGACAAAACGGGTCTGGACGAACTGATCCGCGGCATACTGGCGGTTAATCCGGCCGCGAGATTCTATTCCACGGGCGGCACAGGCAAGAAGATAATGGAGATACTCGGGGCCGACGCAGGCCGGAATTATACGTCTGTAGAGGATTTCACCGGCGCGCCGGAGATGGAGGGCGGACTCGTCAAGACACTGCACCCGAAGATCCACGCCGGCCTGCTTGCAGAAAGGGGAAACCCGGCTCACGAGGAATATCTGTATAAAACGCTTTCAGCCATGGGGAGTTCGGCAGGCGTATATTTCGATGTGTTCGTCGGCAATCTTTATCCGTTCGAGTCCGTAATTTCCAGGGAAGGCACGACCTCTGAAACCGCCAGGGTAAATATTGATATCGGAGGGCCTGCAATGACCATGGCTTCCGCAAAGAACTGGCACAGCGTGGCGGTCCTGACAGCCTCCGGGCAATACGCGGGGTTCATAAAATCTCTGCGGGAGAACGGCGGAAAGACCAATCTCGAACAGAGGTTCGGGCTGGCCGCGGCTGCGATGAAATCCATCGGGGAATACAGGACAGCGATCGGGGCCTATTTTTCAGCCCTCGATTTTAATAAAGACGTTGCGCCCTTTCTCGGAACAGTGAAATGACCGGCTTTTTTGCGCCTTTCCTGCTTAGCGCTGAGCCTTCTTCGTGCAGCGGATTTTGTATTTAAGTTATTGCAACGGAAAGTTTATCAAGGAGAAAACAGATGCGAATTATGGTCGCGGCAGCAGCCGTATTATCTTTGTTCCTGTGGTCGGGAGTTTCCCACGCCTTTAGCAGCAAGGGCGAAAACTGCTCAAAATGTCATACTCTCAAGAAAGATGAGGCGGCCCTGCTTTTGAAGGACATCGCGCCGAATATAAAGATACTCGATATCAGACAGTCGCCTGTAAAATCGGCCTGGGAGGTGGACGTGGACACCGAGGGGAAAAAGGGAATTTTGTATCTGGATTATTCCAAGAGATATTTTTTCTCCGGACAATTAGTCGATATAAAGGCAAGAGAGGACCTGACCAGAGAAAGGATGTCGGACTTCCAGAGAGTGGATGTATCCAAAATTCCGGTCGGGGACGCTTTGTTTATGGGCAGTATCGACGCCCGCCACAAGATCATAGTCTTTACAGACCCCGACTGCCCGTTCTGTGTCCGGCTTCATGAAGAGATGAAAAAGGTGATAGCCGAGAGAAGAGACATAGCGTTCCTGATAAAGATGTTCCCGTTGCCGAAGCACAAGGAGGCCTACGACAAGGCAAAGGCCATTGTTTGTGAGAAATCCCTGGCGCTGCTGGACGACGCTTTTGCAAAGAAGAAGCTGCCCAAGCCTTCATGCAAGGCCGCGGCAGTGGATGAGAACATCAAGCTTGCGAAGAAACTCGGCATAAACGGCACTCCGGCCCTTGTTCTTCCGGACGGAAGGGTGATCCCCGGTTTGAAAGACGCAAACGCAATAAAAGACCTGATCGATAAAAAATAATCTGTAAAAAATGATTTTACCCGGCCCGGTGTACCCGGGCCGGTATGAATTTTTCTTAAAGCGAGATGGTCCTTAAAATCTCTTCCGTGGATATAGCCCCTTCCCTGAGGACCTTTACTGCCGGCCCTGAAACGTCTACGATTGTTGAGGGCAGGCCTCCCGGTGTCGCGCCGCCGTCTATCATAAGATCAATGCTATCGCCAAAATACCCGGTTATATCAGACGCTGTTCCTGCAGGGGCTCTACCCGATATATTAGCGCTGGTAGCCGTTAAGGGAAGCGACAACGATTGCGCGAGATCAAGGGCAAAGGATTTACCCGGCACTCTTATTGCGACCCTGCCGGTCCCTCCGGTTATATAATCTGAAACCGACGGCAGGGCAGGGAAAAGGATGGTAAGGGGTCCCGGCCAGAATCTGTTGATCAGCTTTTCTGCTGCGGGGTCGATCGAGGAAGCCGCTTTCAGCAAGCGAGCGATGTCTCCTGCTATCAGGGGCAGCGCCTTTTCGTACGGCCTCTGTTTGAGTTCATAAAGCCGGGCAAGCGCGCTATGATCGTCGAACCTCACACCCAGGGCATAAAAGGTCTCGGTCGGAAAAGCGACAATACCGCCCGACCGGATTATTTCACAGGCCCTTGAAACCGCTTCCGCAGCCTGGGTATCGGCCAATCTTATTGTCAACATGCAAAAATGTTATCACAGGCAGGACCTCTTTAGGAAGCCGACACATGGCCCGCAGGTGTCCGGCCACAGACCCGTGAAGATTACATTTTTGTTGGAATATTTCAAAATGCAATGTATAATCATCCGATGCCGGCGGCAAAAGCCCGGTATTGCATTCGGACCGAATTTCAGCAGCGCAAATAGACCGACCCGATGTCTGTGCTGAGTATTAAAAGGAGCCGATGTGGACAACTCAATAAAATCATCAGTTTTTAAGAGAATCGCCGACTACATTACCTTTATCAATCATCCGATAAGAAAGAAATTTGTATTGTTTGCCCTGGGAGTGGTCTTCTGGTTTGCGGTTATGTATGCGGTGAGTGTTTCTACCCTCATATATATAAACGGGAAGTCGGATGCTATTGTCAATGATCTGATCCCGCACGACCGGACCGCCCAGAAGATTATCCGGAAGCTACATAAAGTGTCGTCTGATGCGGATGCAATGATGCGGTTAACCGATCCGGCGGCGCTGGAGCATGAAAATGAGTCCATAATGGGGAGACTCAGAGACGTAAGGTCTTTTTTTACGGCCCTTACCGCAGGCGGACCGGTTAACGATTATGACAGGGAAAGCGGAAAACTTCTGGAGAGCTATACTGTAGCACCCGTAAGAGGTGATGCCGCGGCTGAAAGATATGTAGCCGAATCCTCGGCGCTGATAGGCGCTGCCGAAAAAAAGCTTAACGAACTCGTTGCTTTGAGGCTTCAGGAACTCAAAAAAAATACCGTTGCCGGCGGAAACGTAAAGGCCGGACTGACCGAGTTTGAGACTATCGTGGCCCAGGCGGTAACCTTGTCTCACCGGTTTTCTTTAGCCTCGTATACCGCATACTCGACGAATTCAGGAGACATAGCACAAGGGGTCAGGTGCACCCTTGCAACTGCGACCATAGTGCTCCTGCTTTCAGGCTCTCTTCTTGTCCTGTTTACAATATGGATTTCGCGCTCCATATATAAACCCGTCAATTCAATCATAGAACAGCTGCATTCCCTGGCCGAAGGAGATATAGACCTGACCAGGAAGATAGAGGTCGTTTCAAGAGATGAAATAGGGGCCCTCTCAACCGAATTCAACGGCCTTATGGAAAATATTCACGCAATTAACCTTTTCAAGAAGGTTATTGAAGAGGACGAAAGCCTCGACGACGTGTATTCGCGTCTGGGCAATGTGTTCGAGAAAAAGTTCGGTTTTGACGAGTACATGATATATGAAGTCTCCAACAGCCAGAGCAAAATGAGGCCTGTCTATCCCCTGATAACCGCTGACAGGGGGATCCTGTGCAACCCGGAAATACTCGATAACTGCTTTCTCTGCAGGGCCAAAAAGACCGGCGCCAGGGTCTCGTCTTTGGCCTATGCGCAGGTGTGCAAATATTTTCTGCCGGGCCAGGATAAAGAGTACATCTGCATACCCATGCTGGTCGGCGGCAGCACCGGCGGCGTGGTGCAGTTTACCTTCAACAGGGCGCGCATGAACAACGCGGATGTGAAGGGCCTGGACAGGAGGCTGTACAAGGCTGAACAATATATAAAAGAGTCGATCTCGGTCATAGAGGCCAAAAGGCTGACAAATACCCTGAAGGACTCGTCTCTGAAAGACGCTCTCACCGGTCTTTACAACCGGAGGTTCCTGCAGGAGTACACCGAAAAAATGGTAGCCGGGGTGACGAGGAGGGGCAGGAATATCGGCCTCCTGATGTGCGATCTCGATTACTACAAACAGGTCAACGATATTTACGGCCACAATACCGGAGATTCAGTGCTCAAGGAGACGGCCAAAATAATACAGGCCAGCGTGAGAACAGCCGATATTGTCATACGTTTTGGAGGCGAGGAGTTCCTGGTTGTGTTGCTCGATATCAATGAAGGCGATTCCCGGCTGATCGCGGAAAAGATCAGGGAGAGCATAGAGAACGCAAAGATTAAAGTGCCGGACGGAATATTAAGGAAGACGATCAGCGTGGGCATAAGCGAATTTCCCACGGACGCGGACAGCTTCTGGCAGGCGATAAAATTCGCG